>Ga0114930_10003197_pt1 | contig 14450 bp, 5 predicted proteins | sample AnhtaG_FD_87300 | JGI IMG/M metagenome (GOLD analysis project Ga0114930, IMG submission 87300) | Deep subsurface microbial communities from Anholt, Denmark to uncover new lineages of life (NeLLi) - Anholt_01485 metaG | ecosystem: Environmental > Aquatic > Marine > Oceanic > Sediment | place... | reverse complement strand
GACCCTGCCGGTCGTATAGCGGTGGGCCGGAACTCGGACCGGCCCGGTGAAGCTAGAAGGAGGACCTTCGCCTATGAATGCCTGAATCCCGGGCCCGAGGCGGCGACGTAGATGGGGAGCGGGTGAGGCGGCTTGTCGTAGAGCTGGCGCCTCGTAGGCGGTTGACCCTTTGGTGCACCCAATAGTCGTCATTTATAACTCTGCGCTCGACCGAGGTATCGGGTTCCAGAGGGCGGGGGTTCGCTCCTCGGTCCCATGCTGGTAGGATCGCCTCTTCGCTTCCGGCCTCGGCCTGGACCTCTGCGGGGGAACGCTTCTGCAACACTGCTCGCTCCTTTCCTCCGGGGCGCTACCCAACCGCCCCCTCGGGAGCGAGAGCAAGCCTTCAGGTGCCCATTGGGAACTGTCCACACAGATACCGAAAGCTGCTGACGACCCACGCACCGTTCGCCGCCAGGTGGATCAAACCCTCCGGCGTTGCGCCCAGCGGGTGCCCATCCCAGACAGGAGTTGTCGGGCCTCCGCCAGGTCGCTTTGGGCTCCCATCTGGGAGAAAATGGCAGCAGCCCGCCACAGGGCCCTGTGGGTCTGTAGCCGCGACGGTGCGGCCGTGTCCAAAGAGAGGCGAGCCAAACCGATGAGCGAGCGGGCTTCTTCGTGGTCGGCGCCGATGCGGCGGCTCAGGGCAACGCTCGTCCGCAGGTGTACCCACGCGGCCTCTGACTTACCCAGGGCGGCCTGGGCCAGACCCAGGAGGCGCTCGCCCCGGGCCTCCAAGAGCCTGGCCTCCACGGCCTTGGCCTGGCCCAGGGCGCGGAGGCACTCTCGCTGGGCCTTCCGCGCCTGGCCCTGAGCCAGGCGCAGCTCGGCTAGCTGGAGACGTGCCTCACTAAGCAGTCCCTGGGCACCTACACGGCGTAGAAGACGCAGGCCCCGGCGGATGTGTGCCTCGGCCGAATCCAGATCACCCTGGGCCAGCCGGCAGCGCGAGATGTTGACCTGAGCCAGGCCAGCCACGGCGGCGAGGCCGGGTTCGACCCCGTAGAGCCGCACGACGTCCTCTAGGTGAGCTACCGCTTCCTCAGGCCGTCCCATGACCAGCAGCACCTCGCCGATGTTGTTATGCACGATGGCGCTGTGGACTACGTTACCGACCCGCTCGTCGGCCTTGAGGCTGATCTCGTAGTGGTGGAGGGCGTCGTCCAGCGCACCCAGGAGCTGGTAGCAGGCTCCCACATTGCTGTGAGCCATTGCCTGCCCGGGGACGTCCCCCGCATCGTGATAGAAGCGGACGGCCAACTGGTCGTGGTGCAGGGCCTGCTTGAGGTTGCCCAGTTCCATGTATGAACCGGCCAGCACGCGGTGGGCGTATGCAAGTTCGCGCTGGTCTGCACTGTGCCGGGACAGGGCCAGCCCCAGCCGGCCCCAGTGAATTGCCTCCTCGTACAGGCCCTTTCGAAACAGCGCCATGCTCTTGACGGCATAGACCTGCGCGCCGACGCGGCCTGGTCGGCGGGGCAGCACGGCCATCGCTTGGTCTACCCAGCGGAGCGACTCATCATAATCCGAGCGGCGCTCGCAGGAAACGGCCACTTTGCGACAGAGAGCAGCCTCGCGGGTCCGGCGGCCCGTCGCCCAGGGGACCAGCCGAGGCCGCCCCTGCCGTGACTCGCGCCACTCCCTCAGCCCCTGAGCGAAGGCCTCGGCCGCTTCCCGATGGCGCCCCGCCGTCTCCAGGGAATCCCCGATGCGCTCCAACACCAGACTTCTGTCGGCGCCGGACCTCCTTCCAACGCTGTCAAGAGCGGCCAGGGAGCGGTGGTAGTAGTCGATCGCTTCCTTGTGGGCGAACACCGCCTCTGCTCGATCCCCGGACATGGCGGCATAACGTACCGTCTTGGCCGCATCGGCGGCAAGCTCGTAATGGTGGAGCAGGAGCTCGCACACCGGCTCCAGATGGTGGGTCTGCTCCCGCTCTATATGCACGGCGACTCCGCGGTGAAGCTGACGTCGCTGGGCATAGGGGAGGGTCTCGTAGACTACCTCTCGAGTGAGCCCGTGGGAGAAGGCGTAGGAGTGGGGATCACCTCCCTGGTCACGCGTGAATCCGGCCTGCGCGAGCTCGGCCAGCGCGTGTTCCAGGCCAGCTGTCTCCGGCCGGCCGCCCAGCAGCGTCTTCAGGGCTGGCAGGCTGAAGGACGGACCGATGACGCTGGCCAGACAGAGGATAGTCTTCTGATTGTGGCTCAGGCGGTCTACACGGACCATTATCACGTCGTTGATCGTCTCCGGAAGGGCCTCCTGCGGGACGCCGCCGCCGCGGGCCATCTCCTGCAGGAAGAGGGGATTTCCCTGGGCCCGGGCCACTATCGCCTCTACATCGTCGCCAGCCAGGCCGCTGGCGGACGCTACAAGGCGACGGGCCTCCTCCGGCGCCAGTTCCTGCAGCCGCAAGGAGAGGGCAGGCTTGCTCCCCGCGAGCTCGGAAGGTCCCGTGTCCTGGCGCGAGGTCACCAAGACTAGCAAAGGGCTATCCAGTCCGGCCAAGACCGCCGCCAGAAGCTCTAGGGATGGGCTATCGGCCCAATGGGCGTCCTCGAACCAGAGGAGGAGGGGATGATTCTGGGAGACGGCCCGTAGGAGCGCCACAACTGTGGTCCTAAGCCGCTGGAGGCGGTCTTTTGCATCCAGCGAGCTCAGCAGCGGCTCCTCATCGATGGGCAGGGAAAGTAGTTCGCCGACGAGCGGGGCGAAGACCTGGAGATCGGGCCGCAGTCGGCCTACCTCGTCCTTTAGTTTCTCCCAGGCGTCCCGAGGGCTGCTCCCGCTGTCGATCCCAAAGAGCGCCCGCAACGGCTCCCTCCAGGGTGCGAAGGGTGTGCTCGAGGTATGGGCCTGGCAGGTGGCCACTAGCTCCTGCCACCCCTGTGAACCAAGGCGGGCAGCCACTTCGGCCACCAGCCTTGACTTGCCGATCCCCGGCTCCCCAGAGATGTAGGCCCAGCGGCCACGACCGGCGGCCGCTGGGCGGCCTAGCTTGAGGAGCGCAGCCAGCTCCTCTTCCCGGCCCAACACGGGAGAAGCGCCCTCTGCCGCATGCTGTGGCCGTGTTTGCAGGTGAGCGCCCTCCAGCCGGTAGATCTGCACCGGCGCGGTCTTGCCCTTCACGCGGATGGACCGCGAGCGGTGAAGGTCAAATTCAGCACCGGCCCGGCCTGTAGTGGCTGCCGAGACCAGCACCTGGCCCGGGCGGGCGGCGGCCATGAGCCTGGCGGCGAGGTTGACACTATCGCCGATAACCGTGTACTCGCGGCGCCGCCCCGAACCGACCTCCCCAGCGAAAACGTAGCCAGAGTTGATCCCAATGCGCTGGCGCAGGTCTAGGCCTGACGCCTGCAGCTCAGTCTGAAGGTCCACAGCGCAGCGGAGGGCGCCAGCCTCTTCTTGCTCGTGAGACACCGGCGCCCCGAACAAGGCTATGAGCTTGTCGCCCTCTTCGGCGACGTCGCTGCCGGCCAAGAAGCCGCCGTATCGCTCGAGGGCTGAAATGAGCATCTTTGCGTATGCGTCTACCTGGGCCAACGCTTGGCTGTCTCCGTGGGTCTGCAGGAGCTCGGACACACCAAAAAGATTGATAAACAGGGTGGTCACCCGTCGGTGCTCGCCAGAAACGGTGGATGTGCGCCCTTCGGCCAGGGGAGGCATCAGATAGCGGCGGAGTACGTCGCTTGGGGCATCGAGCAGGGTCTGACTGTCCGGCACTATGCCGGGGGGCTTGACCGACCGTACCCGCCAGATCCCAGGGTTCGCGGTGCGAATCAGTACGTGCTGAGGGCCGAGGACGGCCGCGGTCTCGGCGCTGACTACTACCTGACCGGGTGCGGCTTTCGGCTCGACTGCCGCCGTGCGACTCACATCGGGCCCAAGGAGCATGTAGTGCAGAACCCCATCCTGCTGACCTACGGAGGCCGAGAAGAAGCGTCCGCTATGGATGCCTATGCGCATGCGCAACCGGTGCACCTGGCCGCCTACAGGGACCCGACGGAAACCGGCCATCTCCGTCTGCATCTCCAGGCCGCAAGCGGCGGCACGCGCGGCGTTCTCCCGGCCGGAGAAGAAGAGGAGCATGGCGTCACCGCCGAACTTCATCTGTACCCCGCCCCAGCGCTCGGCCACCTCCAGCATCTTGTCGAAGAAGCGGTTGAGGACGGCGACCATCAGCTCGGCGCCCTCCTTGCCTAGCTCGGCCAGGCTCTCGGACATGGCCGTGAAACCGGTGATGTCACAATGCATGAGGGAGCCACTGAGCCAATGGCCCCAGACGGGCGCCTGGCCGGGACGGCTAGCCCAGCGGCTGACTAGCGTCGCTGGGAGGTAGGCTAGAAGAGCGTCTTGGGAGGAAAGGCTGGTGGTTTGCATGGGATTCTCTGTGAGGACATTCTACTAGATCACCAGGAGTGACCGCCTGCGAGGGAGCGCACAGTGCCCACCCGCTCGGGACGCGAAGCGGGGGCCTGCTGGGCGGTGTCCGGCCAGCAGGCCCCCGTAGCTCTGCGAAGAATGCCCCGGCTACCCTGGCTCAGCGAAGAACATAGCCGAAGAAGCCGCTGTCCGGCATCCTGTCGCTTTTTCCTATTGACGGATCGGCCGGGACGCCGGCCTGCGTTTCCGCAAACCACTGAAGCTGTTCACCGGGATCCAGGCCGATATCCGCAGGGTCAAGAATGAACCGCAGCTCGTTGCCGTCCACTTCAGCCTGAAGGCCGGGCAAGCCCGTGACACTGCCCTGGTAGTAGCGCAGGTGCACGTCGGGCCCGACATCGAGTCGGACGCGGTATTGGAAGTCGTCCGATATGACTCCTGCCACTCGCAGATGGATCGTCATCGTGCCGGCGTCGGTGTTTCTGCCGACGCCGCAGCCGATTAGGTCTCCATCCGGGCTTGGCGCGTCGCCGCTAGGATCACAGAGAATCGCAACGTGTGTCACGCCGATGCCACCGTCAGCGTCGGTTACCTTGAGGGTCGCTGTCACCGGCAAGTGGGTCTCGGGCTCATAGGTGTGCCAGACGCCGAACTCAGCGTGTTCCACCAGGCCACTTTCAAGGGCGCCATCGCCGAAGTCCCACAGGAACGAGACCGGCGAAGCCAGATTTGCGAAGTCGTGCACGGTGGCGTTCAACTCGACAGGCTCCCCAGGGATGGCGATCACTTCGTCCCCGGCGTCGACGGAGATGAGGCTGAAGCCACCTGCGCCCTTCGCAGTCAAAGTAGCGACGTTACCGGCGCCGTCTACCACCTGGACAACTAGCCCGGCGTCTGCTGGGAAGTCGGGGATCTCCACCGTGAACGGGCCGGGCCCGGACAGCGCCCCGCTCGGGACCGAACGGATCGTCCCGTTGTCCCCGTTATCGGTGATGACGAGGACGACGATTTGAGCGACGCCGCTGAGGTTGTCGCTCGCCTCGACGTCCACCGCGACGGTGGTCTCGTCCACCTCGCTGAGGCCGATGCTGCTGATGACGGGCGCCTCGAAGTCGTCCAGCAGGGAGCGCTGTAGCTCCACGCTCAGGCTAGTGTACAGGCGTTCAATCCCCGTAACCGCTGCATCCGGGCCGCTCGTGCAGCGGAACTGGCCGGGGATGACCACCAAGGTCTGGAGCCCCACGGTGTTGACTGTGGTCAGCTCCGAGGGCCAGAAGGCGGGAAGACATACCTGGGGTTCAGACGGGATCAGCTGCCACTCGTCGATTGGGAGAGCGATCACGGGATCGAAGTCTGAGAGATCGCTGAACTCCGCAGCCGTGCCGGGGAACTCGCCAGCTGTGACGAGGACACCGTGTACGGGGCCGCTGACGTCGGATGGAATTGCTTGGACAACCCGCGGCTGTATCGGGCGGAAGGCCGTAGCCGTGGCGTCGCCGTCGGTGGTGAAGTACTTGCCGTCAGGTGTGGCCACCTCCTGCTTAGGGTGAGAGGTTGTGGTCGTTGTGCCGGCATCTTCCACGGTCAGGGTAAGGTTGGGTCCCGTCGCCTCGGCCGGAAGGGGGATGACCTCGCCGGGACCAGCCGGGACCAGCACCTGATACATTGGCAAGCCGAATAGCGTCGCCTGGATGGACGACTTCTCGTCGTACTCGGTCATGGCGCTGAGGCTGCCCAGGTAGAGTTGCTTAGCCGTTACAAAGGCGTCGCCAATAAAGATATCGCCCTTCACGAGTTCTTCGGCGAAGATGGCCAGGAGGAGCTCGGTGAAGCCGAGGCCAGGATGCTCGCCCAGGCCGTAGCCGGTGTTGGCCACGTAGACGGCCTGCTGACGGGCCATCGCCTGGACGAAGTCCAGGGCCGGGTCGATGCCGGTGCCGGGGTCCGGAGGCAGCGAGGCGCGGTCGGGGACGTTGAAGCCGCCGTGGCAGCCCATGGTGAGGACAACGCCTCCACCTAGGGCAGGGTCGGCGCCGCCCGCGCTGGCCACCTCATTGCTGTTGATGAAGTCGCTGTAGTTGGACGCGTTGAAGCCGCCAGCGGAGAGGGCGGCGTAGTGGGTGAAGTGGGCGTTAACAACGCTGACATCGTGGGCGGCGCAACCGTTCAGGCCAGGCAAGGCCTCACCCAGGAAGCGACAGCGAAGATCGTCAGCGTCCCAGCCGAGGCCTATGAGCGTGTAGGTCGTCAGCTTCGCTGCCAGCTTGCTCGCCGTGATCTCGGAGCCGTCGGCAAAGAAATCGTAGCCAGTAACCAAGCCACTTGCGGTGGTGTAGTCGAGGAGGCCACCGCTCTCCCCAAAGGTGTTGGCAGCAGCCCGGATCTCCTCCGGCGTCTCCACCAGCCGGCCGATGGCGATGTCGGGGACGTACAGCTCTCGTCCCCGCCACGGTGAGGGAGTGTCATCGACGTAATAGTCGTCGGTGAGAATGTAACCGCCCGCCAGGCTCCAGAAAAGCGGACTGCCCGGCCTGAGTTCGGCATCCAGTAGATAGTCGGTCTCCTTGCCGATGATGGTCTCGTCGGGCACGCGGCGCTGAGGGATGATGTCGTCGCTCCCCACGAGGACGACGTATTGGATACCGGGGTTGGCGCTCAGACGTCCCTGAATCTCGGTGCGGATTGCGGCAGCCACGCTGTTGGCCTCGTCCACGCTGCAGGGGTTGCTGTCCCAGTCGTCGTAGATGTCACTCGGCACGGAGATGATGTCGCCCACCACGGCGGGGTGCTGGGCCAAGAGAAGAAGGTCGCTCTCGAGGTCGCTCCACCTCGAGTCCCCGTAGAAGGCACGAATGCGCTCTCGCTGGGTGATGATGAGAGTCTTCTCGGCACCTGAGCTGGGATAGTCTGGATTGAGGTCAACAGCCGTACTGGTGGACTGACCGTCGCCAACCAAGGGTGAGCCTGAGCAGACTTCGGGGTCAAAGGCAGCGGCAGGGTCCTCCGGCACCGATGTCTCCAGTTGCAACGTGTAGGGCTCGACGCTGCCCGTCTCATTGAACGGTACGACGGCTGCAAAAAGCCGCGTACCACCGAAGTCGATGCGGGCCAGGGCGGCCTCGTCTGCGGTGCCGCGGTTCGCAGAGTAGCCCACAACCCTCAGGTTGACACCGCCGATATCCCCCAGAGGGAGTTCCCCCAGCCCGATGTCGGTTCCGCTGATGTTGGTTCCCTCCAGGCCGGTGAAGCTCATCTGGGACAGGTCCGAGCGGAACGGGCTGCGGAACGGGCTGCGGAAGGGGCTACGGAATGGGCTGCGGAACGGGCTCAGCAACGCGCTCCGGAATGGGCTCCGGAAGGGGCTGCGGAATGGGAGCGTTAACTCGCTGCGGAACGGGCTGCGGAACGGGCTGCGGAAGGGAAGGGTGCTCAAGCTGGTCTGGCCAGAAGCGCTGCTCCGGAAGGGCAGCAACTCCACGCCAGGCGGTAGCTCGCTTAGCAGGACCAGATCGAAGTCGGCTGGGAGGTCTCTCAGGGTGACCAGGGCCTCACTGCCGGGCGGCAGAGCCCCGCCGTCGGGCAAGAGCACCTCGAACAGGTCGATCATGTCGCCCGGTGGGAGGTAGGAGATGTACGCGGAGTCGCTAGGCAGGGCCGGGGCATAGTCGAGGGTGTCGTTGGGTTCGTGGCGCTGGGAATCGGCGGCGATGACCGCTATCTGGAAGTCCTCCCCCAAGAAGGCGTCGCAGGAGCCCTCGGGGTCGCAGAAGTTGTCCTCGACGATCAGGGTTCCGGTCAGGGTTTGGGCCTCGCTCGGCGCGGTGAACCGGCCCGTAACGATGCCAGTGGACAGAGCAGGGAAGTTATCCTCCTGGATCGTGCAACTCTCGCTTGAGGAGGCCACGGAGCAACTGGCGGAGAAACCGTCGGCCGACCAGGTCGCCACGTGCGTGTCATTCCAGCCGGGGTCCATGAACCGGCCGAAGAGGAGAGCCTCCCGGCCAGCCTCAACTTCGATGTTGAGGGCGTTTACCAGCGGCGGGAAATTGCCGACGAACCAGGCGGGCACGGGGGTGCCATCGGTGGCATCTTGGCCGGTGCAGACTGTGTCTGAGTCGCCCTCTGTGTCGGTGACGGTGAGGCAGGCGCTGGGCGTGCCCTCGTCGGGCGAAATGTAGGTGGGGTTTTGGGCAATGAAAGTGGCGCCGTCGATCTCCCACAGCCAGGAGGTAATGAAGTCGCCGGGATCCGGGTCGTAGGAAAGGTCGCCGAACTGGACGTTTTCGCCTTCGAAGGGTTCAGGGGGATCGAACGTAAACTTGGCTACAGGGGGCGTGTTGGCGTTGTCGAAGTAGGCCCAGGTGGCGTGGGCCTGGTTGTTGGTGCCGCCCACGGCGTACACGAGGGTAAGCTGCTGCCCGTCGAGATCGCCGCTGATCTCCACTCTGAGCCAGTCGGTGTCCAGGAACTGGCCGCGCTTGCCGACGTCGAGTGAGAACTGGCAAGGGAGGTGATCGCCAGGGCACGGGTTGTCGAAGGAGGGGTCGCCAGGCCTGGTGACCTCAAAGCTCGCTCCAACAGAAGGTTGTCCGTCGGCGCAGGGGTCGCCCGGGGAGCCTGGTCCGTCCTTGAGGTCGAACCGAAACACATCGTTGCCGCGGTGCTCCCAGGAAAACAGACGAAAGGCGAACTTCAGGGTATCGCGGTCGGCCCAGAAGGTCTGGCAAGCGGTATTCTCGCCCCGAACTTGCTTTTCGGAGATTCGCTTGGGGGTACCGAGGCGCAGCATGCGCTCGCCTTTGAAGGGGTCTATCGTGACGTTCCCCATGGCACCGTAGGTCGGAAACTCGCCGGGTCCTTCGGAATCGACCACCACGGCGGCGTCAGCCACCGGCTGCGCGACCTGCCAATCCACGGGGTATCCGTCCAGGGAGCCCCCCTCAAAGCCGGGGTTCAGAAGGCCACCCGGGTTGGCTAGGGTCGTCGGACTGGCATCGTGGAGAATCAGCCCGACGAGCACCAGTGCGACAAATGCCGCGCTCAAAGCACCAAGCTTGCCTATCGCTTTCATCTGCATGCTCTCCCTTTCGGTTCGTCCAGGTCCGGCTTCCAACAACGCCTGCTAGAGGCGGATTGAGCGAAGGTCCCTTCCAGTGAATCGATCCAGTTCGGGTCGCCCGGGCGGCCAGGCCCGTCCAGTAGGATGCTGGGGAGGCAGGGCGGCGCACCGAACCAAGTGGTCGTTTCGATCTCTTGCGGAGCGCTACTCATCTGCAGCACTTCCGCCGTTGATTCTGAGCCCTGGATGACAATCGTCACTGGTGCCTAGCCTCCCCTATGCGCTGGCCCAGAATGAGTGACCGGGAGCGTGTTGTACTGGAAGAACGGCCGTCTTGAGCTCGGATCTCGCATTACCACTCCGCTACCTATGGCCATCGCAGCCGGTCCTAAACGGCGAATCCCGGTCGACGGATCGACACGTGAGTACAGCAGGTCAGTCGGCGGGGCGAATAAACAACGAGGCCGCGTTCAGAACTCCCTGCACGGAAGGTCTGGGCCTCTTGCTGAAGATTCTATACCTATTAAGCGGGGATTATAGGACATTGGCTCAAGCGAAGTCAACCCGCAAGTTGGGTTCGAGCTGGAATGCCCATTCATGTGATGGTGGCTGCGAAAGGGGATACCCGCGCAGAAAGGATGGCCGCAGCTTGTCGTTCGGTATCGCTTCGTGATGCTGGTAGCGCAGGGAAGACTTGCTCAGGAGGAGGTAGAGTGTGAGACGGAACTCTCAGTGCGCCAGCTACGGCGGGACTGGAACCGCCACCGGCGAGGTGGTCAGCGGCTGCATAGCTTGGCCTAGCGACGCCGCGACGTGGCTTGGGACGTTCGGTCGACTGGACCAGAGAGGAGGGCCCTGCCGGTCACCGTCGTTCGCCGAGGCTATCACGTCTACCGCTGGCGGGGATCCAGCGCGTCGCGCAGGCCGTCGCCCAGAAAGGTGAAACAGAGCATGAGTAGGCCGATCGCGGCCGCCGGGAAGACCACGACCCAGATGTTCACTTGGACGAAGCTGTAGCCGTCCGATACCAGGCGGCCCAAGCTGGCAGTCGGGGGCGGCAGACCGAAACCAATGAAGCCAAGGACCGCTTCGGCGAAGATGGCGATGGGGATACCGAAGGTGATCGCCACAGTGATGGGCCCCAGGGTGTTGGGCAGCATGTGCTGGAAGACGACGCGAAGGGGCGAAGCCCCCGAGGCCTGCGCCGCCAGCACGAAGTCCCGCTCCTTGAGGGAGAGCATCTGTCCCCTTACGAGCCGGGCAATCGTCACCCAGCTAACAAATGCGATAGCGAAGATCATCTGGGGAACGGGCTCCCCGATCACGGGCCAGTCGCGGCCCGAGAGCGCCGCCCGAACGAGGATGATGAAGAGTAGATCCGGGAATGCGTAGGTCAGATCCGTGAGCCGCATCAAGACGTTGTCCAGCAGCCGTCCACCCAGCGCCGCTATCCCTCCCACCAGCAACCCGATAGCGAGAACGAGCACCTGCACCCCCAGGCCAACCTGGAGGGAGATCAGCGTCCCCTGCAATACGCGCGACCAGTTGTCGCGCCCCAGTTGGTCGGTGCCGAAGAAGTGCGAGGCGCTGGGGCCTGCCTGGACAACGGAGTAATCTTGCACCCTCGGGTCGTACCGTCGGACGGCGTCAAAGTTGTTTCCCAGGAGCACGACAACGGCTACGGTGGCGAGGATGACGAGGGCAACCATGGCGAAACGGTTGCGGGTCAGCCGCCGGAAAGCGTCGGACCAGAGTCCGCGCTCTCGCCTTGCGGCGACCTCGCCGAGTTCCTCGATACGCTCTACGGTCCGTGCCCTCTCGGCCATCTTGGCCTACCGATACCTGATCCGCGGATCCACCACCGCGTAGAGAATGTCCACCGCGAGGTTGGCAAAGGCGACGACGGCCGCGTAGAACAGGGTAGTGCCCATGATCAAGCCATAGTCGCGGTCGAACACGGCCTGCACGAAGTGGCGCCCGATGCCGTTTATGGCGAAGATCCGCTCGACAATGAAAGAGCCGGTCACGAGGAACGCAAAGATCGGCCCGATGACGGTCAGGATGGGAATCATGGAGTTCTTGACGGCGTGACGAAGGACGACCACGTATTCCTTCAGGCCTTTGGCTCGCGCGGTGCGAACGTAGTCCTGGGCTAGCACCTCCAGCATGCTCGCGCGGGTGATGCGGGCGATGTAGGCCGCCGAGAGCGTGCCGAGGGCCAACACCGGCAGAACCATCTTGCGGTAGTTCCCCAACTCCCAGCCCAGCACGTCGAACCAGCCTAGCTGGACAGAGAAGATCACTACCAGAAACGTAGCCATGATGAAGTTGGGCAGGGCCGTGCCCACCGTGGCGAAGAAGACTCCGAAGTAGTCTGGAAGCCGGTTCTGGTTAAGGGCCGATAAGACCCCCAACGTCATGCCAAACGCCACGGCGTAGAGAAAGGCGATGACGCCGAGTTGGGCCGTGACCTTCAGCCCCTCGCGGATCACATCGGCTACGGGCCGGTTGGTCTTGAAGGAGACGCCTAGGTCGCCCTGGGCGAGGTTCCAAAGGTAAAATCCATACTGAGTTATCAGAGGCTTGTCTACGTTATACTTGGCTTCCAGGTTCGCCAGAACGGCGGGTGGCAGCTCCTTCTCGCGGTCAAAAGGACCGCCGGGAACGGCGTGCATGAGAAAGAAGGTGACGGTGGCTACCGCCCAGAGGAGGGGGATCATCCAGAGGATGCGGCGGACGAAATAGCCGATCACGGTTCGTCCATTATAAGCAGGCGTGCTGGCATTTGGCCAAGGCGGGATGTGGGGGCCCTTCAAGGGCCCCCACATCGAATCTGTACGGACCTAAGCTCCTACTGTGAGCGGCCCCACGCCTCTGCAATCCAGTCGCCAGCCATCACCGAGTCCTGGCCGGTAGCGTTCTCCTCCATGCCCACGACGTAGGGCTTGATCAGGTAGTGGTTTGCGAAGTGCAGATAGGGTGCGACACCACACACGTTCTCAGCGATGAGACGGTTGATGTCTTTGTACTGCTGTAGCCGCTCTTCGTTGTTGGGATTGAACCGGGCCTCTGCCGCCAGCTCGTCGATCTCCGTGTTGCTGCAGCTGTAGTTGTTGAGCGAACCACCGGTCTCAAACTGACCCAGGATCCAGTTCTCGGGGTCAGGGTAGTCGTGCTGCCAGCCACCCGGGAAGAGTTCGAAATCCTCGGCCGTATAGCGCGCCGAGCGGGTGGGAGCGTCTACTACCTCGACCTCCGTATCGATATTCAGTGCAGTGCGGAAGCTCTCCTGAAGGAATTCCGCCACCCCCCGGTAGGTCGGGGTGTCGCGAACGAGGATGCTGAGGACAGGGAAGTCTTCACCGTCAGGGTAGCCGGCATCCGCTAGATGTTCCTTTGCAGCCTCCACATCGAAGCCGATGACGTCCTCGAAGGCTTCCGGCAAGTCGCCGCCGTCGGCCAGAGGGATCCAGCTCGTCGTCGGCGTGTGGCCCCCGCCGTAGACGACCTGGTTGAGCTGCTCACGGTCGAACGCTCGCGCTAGGGCAAGGCGGACGTCCAGGTTGTCGAGCGGCGGCGCCTCGAGCTGCATCTGCAACCCTATCGTGATCGGTATTTCCACCTTCACGTACTCGCCCGTGGCCTCAAACTCGGGCACGATGGCGACCAACTGGGCCTCGTCGGCGTTGCTGAAGTCCACTTCGCCGGCGCGATAGGCGTTGTTGGACACCGCGAAGTCGTCGATGAAGCGGAGGCTGAGAGTGTCCAGCGTGGGCTTGACCTCGCCGATCCAGTTGGGATTGGGTTCCAGTGTGGCGTGGTCCCCGGGCTGGTACTCGGTGAGGATGTAAGGACCGTTGTAGGCCAGCGCGGCGGGGGCGCCGGGGGCCGGCTCAGGCCAGGGGTCGCTGGACTCGGGCAACAGGTGGACCGGCGCTGGGAACGCCATCCACAGCGACAGAATGATGGGAAAGGTGGGCTGGGGCTCGTTGAGGGCAAACTCCAGGGTCAGGTCGTCAATGGCCTCGGCGCCAATGAGGTTCTCCAGACTCTCATCGTAGCCCGCCTCGTTGCCGAAGTGGTCGTCGCAGCCGATGATGTTGGTCAGGAGGTACTGGTATTCGCCAGCGTGGACGGGGTTACAGGTTCGGTAAATCCCCATGACGAAGTCCTCGGCCAATAGATCGTCGCCGTCGGACCACTTCAGCCCATCCCTGAGCTTGACGGTGTAGGTCTTACCATCCTCGGATATCTCCGGAAGTTCGGCTGCCATAGCCGGCTGCGGCACGTTGTCGTAGTCCAGGGTATAGAGGCTACGCCAGAGCATGCGGGCCAATGAGATGTCCTGAGAGAAGCTCGAGTAGTGGGGGTCCAACGAGTCCACCTCGAGCGTGGCCACCGTCAACGAGCCTCCCTCTATTCGCTCGCCCGTCGGCGCCGTCGTCGCCGTCGGACCCTCCTCTTCCTCTTCCTCACCGCACGAAACGGCCAGCACAGCGACCAACGCGATCGCCGCTATCAGAAAAGGAAGCCGCCATTTGCCACTTGCCATGACTTTCCCCTCCTTGGGTTGAGGCCGACGCACCAACGCCTCAAGCTCTCGGCTGCCTTTGCCGAACAGCTCCAGCCTCACTCTCGGACGCCACCGTCCAGACCACGCGACACGTCAAGCAGACACTACCGCAAGTGGCCTCTTGCGTCCACTCCCCGAGAAGGGGGAGGCGACAGGTTGTCGGGCCATGCATAGAGATAGGAGCAGGAAGAGTGCTTCGCTGGCCTGTCCGGCTTCCCCTTCGAGCCTCACTACGTGGAGGTCCCGTTCGGCGACGGAGGCATCCTGCGCATTCCAATCTCAGGCCTTCAGTCGTGCAGGCTGGGGAAGGCCGGGCGAACCGGTGCTCTCAGTCGGTCGGCAGGGCCTCCCAGATGAGCGATACCTCTTCCTCCGCCCCCGGCTCCAACGCCAGGG
>Ga0114930_10003196_pt1 | contig 14454 bp, 9 predicted proteins | sample AnhtaG_FD_87300 | JGI IMG/M metagenome (GOLD analysis project Ga0114930, IMG submission 87300) | Deep subsurface microbial communities from Anholt, Denmark to uncover new lineages of life (NeLLi) - Anholt_01485 metaG | ecosystem: Environmental > Aquatic > Marine > Oceanic > Sediment | place... | reverse complement strand
CGGAACCTACAAAGATCGAGCGGAAGAATCGGCAGCGTAAGGTATCCGTCACCGCCGATCTGGCGGCCGGCTATCCCGCGGGCAATATAGAGGGTGTTCTCAGCAAACCGATTGCAGCAGTTCCGCTCGGGAATGTGCAGCTTTACTGGGCCGGCGAGTCAGAGCGAATGCGCGAGGAGGGCCGTTACATATTCGCGGCGCTGCTGCTTTCAGTCGCTCTGGTCTACATGTTGATGGCGGCGCTGTTCGAATCGCTTCTCACCCCATTGATCATTATGTTCAGCCTCCCGATGGCTTTGATCGGAGCGATCCTCGGCCTGGCGATCACCGGCGAGACTCTGAGCATCGTAGCGATGATCGGAATCATCATGCTCATGGGGCTGGTGACGAAGAACGCGATCCTGCTGGTTGATTACACGAATACGCTGCGTGGACGGGGTATGGAAAGGAACGCGGCGATCCTCGAGGCCGGGCCGACGAGGCTCCGCCCGATCCTGATGACGACGTTCGCGATGATCGGCGGAATGCTCCCGACCGCGTTGAAGCTCGGGCGAGGCTCAGAGATGCGCGCTCCCATGGCGATCGCGGTCATCGGCGGCCTGATCGTATCCACACTGCTCACCTTGGTTATTATTCCCGTGCTTTACACCATCTTCGACGACCTGATGGCGCGCTATCAGCGGAGGAAGGAAGCCTTCCTCGGCCGGTTCACGTCGCCCCGGGCGTAGGCGCTACTAAAGCGCACTCGTCGGAAACCCCGTCGCGGGTTTGTAGTGGCCGCCCTATCTTGTTGGGCCTGGAGTTGAACTCGTCTTGTTGGGCCTGGAGTTGAACTCCAGGCCCTTGAGTGCCCCCGCGCACCTCGGGCCGGGACAAGCCCGGCCCGTACCTGGTCGTACTCGGGCCCACGGGAGGCCAATCGCCGTCTGGAGACGCCTCCCACAAATGGGATCCGGTCGCCAGGCATCAGTCGACCGTCGTTCGTGAGAAGGGGCCAATGCGCAATGTCCGGCATCCGCCTTCCCCCATTCTCCCATCCTCTCCGTGCCCTCCATGTCTCCGTGGTGAACACGATCCTGCCCCCACGACACAACAATCCCTGCGCTTGACTGGAAGCTCCGATGCCAGTAAAATGGAAACCGGTAGAGCGTGTGTCTAAAGCGGGGTGCGCCGAGGGACGCAATATGAAACTCACGGGTTCTCAAGTAATTGTGCTGTCGCTGCTGGCGATCACTGTAGTATTGCTCGGGCTGGTTGCCGGTATCGCCGCGGACCGTATTCCGGCCTGCCTGAACCCTTACGTGTCACGCTGTTGGCCCCTGCTTGGCATACTCGTATTCGTTCTCATCGTGCTCCGCATACTTCAGGCGCGCGGTGCGCCTCCCTCTGTTCCTGCCCCGGGGGACCCGCTGCTGGTACAGATCGTGCCCGAACCGCCTAAGGAAGAGCCCAAGCCGCACATCCCTGTGCCGCCCACGCCGTACTTCGCGCATCCGTATCCGATGCAGCCGAACTTCACCGGGCGGGTCGCCGAGCGGGAGATGCTCACCGGATGGCTGACGGATGGCAACGACCCGGTCTTCGCGCTCACAGCGATCGGCGGGATCGGCAAGTCCGCGCTCACGTGGGCCTGGCTCCAGCGCGATGTGCTAGGGTTCCCGCTGCCCGGCTCGGCTGACGACCCTTCCGAGGTCGGCGACGCCTGCCGCGTGCCCGAAGACGCGCGGCCCGAGGGCGTGCTCTGGTGGTCGTTCTACGAGCGGGAATCCACTTTCGAGGCCTTTGTTGCCAAAGCGCTGTCCTACGTGAGTGGCGGGAGCATCAACCCGGCGGACATTCGTTCCACCTATGAGAGGATGGAGGCGCTTATGGCCCTGCTCCAGCAGCGGCGGTTTCTGCTGGTGCTGGACGGCTTCGAGCGCGAGCTCCGTGCATACGCAAGCCTCTCCGCCGCCTATCAGGGGGACGCCGACCCCAAAGATGAGCCGGGAAATTTGTGTGCCTGCACCGATCCGCATGCGGGCCAATTGCTGCAATGGCTGGCGGCGGGGCCGATCAAGAGCAGAGTGCTCCTCACCAGCCGACTGTTCCCGGGCGAGCTGGAAGAGCTGGCGGGATGCCGGCGCGAGGACCTGGACTCGATGGACCCGGAGCACGCGGTCACGTTTTTCCGCGCCCAGGGAGTGGAGAAGGGGACGCGGGCTGAGATTCAGACCGCGTGCGCCGCCTACGGTTACCATCCCCTCGCTCTGCGCCTGCTCGCCGGCGTGATCGTCGCTGATAAGCGAAACCCCGGCGACGTGCGGGTCGCCGAGCGTTATCCTGTGCTGCCCGAACTGAAGGGGAAGGAACAGCACCACATCTTGCAGGTCGCATACGATACGCTGGACAAGCCGAAGCGCGGACTTCTGAGCCGGATCGCGGCCTTCCGCAGCCCGATGACCTACGAGACTTTGTTGATCTTTAACCCCTACAAAAGCGAGGAGAAATTCGAAGCCGCGCTGGACGAGCTGATGGACCGCGGCCTGCTGTTCCTCGACCCCGAGCAGCGGCGCTACGACCTGCATCCCATCGTGCGGCAGCACGCCTACGAACGCCTGGCGGACAAGAAGGGCGTACACACCCGCCTGAGGGACTACTTCGCGGATGTGCCTACGCCGGGCGAGGAGAAGATTGAGAGCGTCGAGGACCTGAACCCCGTCATCGAACTCTACCACCACACCGTCCGCGCCGGGCGGTACGACGAGGCGTTTGACTTGCTGCGCGATCGGCTCACCGACGCGCTCTACTTCCGGTTCGGCGCGTACCAGACGTGCATCGAGCTCCTGCGCGCTTTGTTCCCCGACGACGAGGACCGCCCGCCCCGCCTGAAGGACGAGGCCGCCCAAGCCTGCACTCTGAACACGCTGGCGAACTCCTACAGCCTGTCCGGCCAGCCGCGCCGCGCCGTTCCGCTGTTCGAGCCGCAGAACGTCCTGCTAGAAAAGGCGGATGACAAGAAGAACCTCGCCATCGGCCTGGGGAACGTGGCATACATGGCTCAGCTGCCCCTCGGCGAGCTGGCGGCGGCGGAGGCGAACCTGCGGCGCAGCATCGAGTTGTGCGCCGAGATCGAGGACAAAGGACGAGAGGCTACCAGCCGCTATGAGCTGGGTAGACTACTGGCTTACGAGGCGAAGTGTGAGGAGGCTGATGAAGAGCTTACCTCCGCATTTCAGGCGAAGCAGCACCATGCGCAAGCGCAAGGGATAATATGGGCCTACCGCGCCCTCCGCGCACTGCTCATGGGGGACGCCGGGGCTGCGCTGAAGGCGGCCCGCCGGGCGCATCAGATCGCCACGAGTCGGCAGAACGAGGGAGATCGCATCCGCGCCGAATGGCTGCTCGGTTGGTCCCTGGTCGTGCTGGCTTGCGAGGGAAAAAGCGGACAAGACAAGCGCCTCACGGGGGCCGAAACGCACCTCACCGAAGCGCTGACCCGCTGCCGCCGGATCAATCTGGTCGAGGTTGAGCCGGATATCCTGGTGGCCTGGGCGCGGTGGCACCGCATCAAGGACAACGTGCCGCAGTCGCGGGAGCATGCCGAGGAGGCGCTCTCGATCGCGGACCGGTGCGAGTATCGGCTGGTGCAGGCGGATTGCCACAACTTCCTGGCGCGGCTGGACTTAGAGGCGGGGGATCGGAAGTCCGCCGTGAAACATGCGCGGACCGCGTACGAGCGCGCGTGGTGCGACGCGCCGCCGCACTGCTACAAGCCTGCCCTCGACGAGGCGGAGGAGTTGCTGAGGGAGCTGGGCGAGGCGGTGCCCCGGATTTCTTAGCGTGGGTCCGGGAATCGCTATCACCCCGACCCGGGATGCGCCTTCCCGGATTTCCCCCGTTCCCCCATTCCCCGATTCTCCCTTCCCCTCCGTGCCCTCCGTGTCTCCGTGGTGAATACGATCACCCCTCCGCGCCCGGGATGCCGGGCTCGGTGAGCTCGGTGGGCTTCAGCAGATCGTCGATCTCCTGGGGGGTGAGGATGCCTTTCTCGACGACCACCTCCCTGATCGGCTTCCCCGAGGCGAGGGCTTCCTGTGCGACCTCCGATGCGGCCGAGTAGCCGATCTTTGGACCGAGGGCCGTTGCCAGCCCTAAGCTGTGCTCGGCGAGGGTCCGACATCTCTCCTCGTTTGCCGATATGCCGCGCACGCATTTCTCGGTAAAGACGGCGACCGCGTTGGTCAGGATTTTCAGCGATCCCAAGAGGTTCCGCGCGATCACCGGCGTCATCGTGTTCAGATCCAATTGCCCGCCTGAAGCAGAGGCTTCCGCAATCACCAGGTCGTTTCCCATCACTTGGTAACAGACCATCTCCATCATCTCTGGGACACTCGGGTTCAGCTTTCCGGGCATGATGGACGATCCCGGCTGGACCGCCGGCAGCTCGATTTCCGCAAAGCCGGTCGTGGGCCCGGAGAACATCAGCTTGAGGTCGCCGGCGATCTTCAGAAGCGAGACCGCCAGGTCGCGGAGTGCGCCCGACACGTCGAGGAAGTCCCTTGCACTCTGTGTGACTTCCACCCAGTCCTCCGGCGGCCGGAGGTCGGGCGCTCCGGTATATTCCCTCAACTCCTCCAAGGCGAAGACCCGATACGTCACCGTCGAGTTGATCCCCGTGCCGACCGCCGTCGCGCCGATGTTCAACTCCTTCAACCCGTCGAGGCCCGCACGGATCCGCCGCTGGCACTTGGCCAGAGTGACGGCGTACGCGCCGAACTCCTGCCCCAGCCGGATCGGAACAGCATCGCGCAGGTGTGTCCGGGCGGACTTCAGCACGTTGTTGAACTCCTCGGCTTTCTCCCAGCACACGTCTTCCAGCTCAGAGGCCGCCGTCAGCAGTCGCCCGCCGAGCTCGAGCCCGGCAAGGCGCATTGCAGTTGGGAAAACATCGTTCGAGGACTGCGACATGTTCACGTGGTCGTTCGGGTTGACCGTCTCGTAGTCGCCCCTCTGCCGCCCGAGAATTTCAAGCGCGCGGTTGGCGATCACTTCGTTTGCGTTCATATTGTGCGACGTGCCTGCGCCGGCCTGGAATGCGTCTACCACGAACTGATCGTGCCACTTGCCGCGGATGATCTCCTCGGCCGCATCGCGGATAGGGATTCCAAGCTCCTCCGGCAGGCGGTCTATCTTCATGTTGGCTGCGGCGGCGGCTTTCTTCACCATCGCGGTGGCGACGATGAACTCAGGGAGAGCCCTCTCGCCGCTGATGGGGAAGTTCTCGAGTGCTCGGGCGGTCTGGATGCCATAGAGTGCGTCCGCGGGGACTTCCTTCTCGCCGAGCCAGTCGCGTTCCAGGCGGATTTGCGCGGGTTCTGGTTCCGCAGGCATGAAATGTTTCGACCTCCTGGTCTGACGATCTCCGCCGGGCTGGACCTCTCCGCTGAACCATCTCGGCGGCCGAGCACGCTGAAGTGAGCGATCTCTTGGAACGTGCCCACACGGGCTTGTGATCTCGGCCCGGGGCACCGCATCGCCGGAGCGCAGGTTCAAAGCGCGTCTTACATTCCCATCGCCCTGACGAAGATGAGGTTCCGCACGTCAACCACCCCCGGAGTGAACCGTGCAACCGCCTCCGCCTGCTCCGCCTCGAGGAAGCTGTCCACAATCCCGGTCAGCGTGACGATGCTGTCGGCTACGGACACGTTGATCTGCTGTGACCGAATGAATGCATTCCTTCGAAAACGTTCTCCGACGTCCGCCTGGATCTCCAGGTCGGTCCGCGTGACCGGCGGGCGGACGACTATCTCGTTGCGGAGGTCAACCACGCCCGGCACCCAGCTCGAGAGCATGCCGGCGACCTGCTTTGGATAGCTGCTCGGAAGTGTGCCGGTCAAGATGACCACGCCGTTCGCCACCTGCACGTTGATCGCGGCGAGCTCTTCCTTGCTGAGGTTGCCGGCCAGTGCCGAGCGCACGGATTTCGCGATCTGCTCGTCGGTGCGCTTCTGCGCCGGAACCACGGTGATCCGGTCAACGACCTGCTTCACCCCGATGGTTCGACGGGCGATGCCCAGGATGCTTAGCTCTTGGGCCAGGTTCTGGACGGTGCCGGCGATCGTGACGACACCCCCGCGCACGCCAAGCGTGATGCCGGGAACACGAACCCTTTTTTCTAGTTCGGCCTTGATCTCCGCATCCGACCTCTGCTGGGCGAGGACACCGGCAGGAATGGCTACTATGAGGAGAGCGCACAGAACCACAGCACGAATTGTCATAGTGACGCCTCTGATCCATCCAGTCTTTACCCTGCATTCGGAAGGCTGAAACAGGCAAGCGTCTGCCTGGAAGGCACCTGCAGATCTCACGTCGTCGGCACGGATTCTCGTGACTCCGGTTTTCTGAGCTTGGCCGGAGTGCCCGAGCGTAGTCCCGGCGATTGACCGTGGTCGTCGTTCGTGGTATAATATCATAGGAATTCCGTGGGCCCGTAGCTCAGTCGGCAGAGCATCTCCCTTTTAAGGAGAGGGTCGTGTGTTCGATTCACACCGGGCTCACCATTCTCGCCTCGCATGCGCCGACCGATTCTGTGCGTCCGGTCGGATCAAACGGCATATTCTTGGGTATGACTAACAAAGGAATTCCGGCGTTTTTGCCGAAAATATAGTAAAGCTGAAGCCTGCGGGGAAGTGAGCCTTCCATGCATGGCAAGGCGTATCCGTAGAGCGAAAAGGGTTACAGCTCAAAGGGGAGGTGTAACGGTGTCGCCGCAGACAATAGCAGGGAGCCCGGTAGACATCAGAGTACATGAGGTGCCCGGGGGCGGCTGGATGGCGTGGGGCCGCATCTTGGGCGATGTGAAGTCACCCATGGACCTGGTGGAAGCACGCGGGCCGAGCCGCGATGAAGCGGAGTCCCAATGCAGGGAGCGACTTGAGCGGCTGATTCACGTACGGGTGGGCGGAGCTGAGTAATGGCCCGCAGGCCCGCAAGTGCAAATGAATGATACAGGGACGGCCGGTGCACCGGCCGTCCCTGTGTCGTTATGCCCAACGTGTGTTCCAGCTCGGATGGGGCTCCGCAGCGAGTCCACGGGGGCGCGAATCGGGAACGCGTCCTACAGCGTCCTTCTCCCGCAACCCCAATGTGTAACACATGTATGGTAAACGAAGAGTCCTACAGCGTCCTCTGGTTTGACAATGGGTACCCGCTGTGCTAGTATTGTGCAGCCTGGAAAAGACGAGGCACCCGCGGGAGAATGGAGGCCGCACATGAATCGCAGGTTTTGGCTCACAATAGGCATAATCGCCCTGCTTATCATGATCTTTGGCAGCTCGATCGTCCGGTTTTACACCGACTGGCTCTGGTTCGGCGAAGTCGGCTACCGTTCCGTGTTCTGGACCAGGCTGACCACTCGTGTGGAGTTGGGTCTGATTGCCGGTGTCCTGTTCTTTGTGATCGTCTATTCCAACCTCTGGGTGGCCCGAAGGCTCGCCCCGCCGGTACTGGAGCGGTATGACTCGGACGTACTTCGAGCCAGGATTGGCAGGATGGCCAGGCGAGCTTTCTCGCTGTTGATACTCGCCGCAGCCTTGGGCGCGAGCGTTCTAGTGGCTCTGGAAGCCTCCACCCACTGGTTGACCTACCAAATGTACACCAACGTGTCGCAGTTCGCCGACACGGATCCTCTGTTCAGCCGGAACATTGGGTTCTATATCTTCCAGTTGGGTTTCCTGCGCTACGTGTACGGGTGGCTGTTCTTCACTTTGGTAGTGGCGGCCCTCGCTACTGCGGGGGTGCACTATTTGGACCGGGCCATCGAGTTCCTGGCGGGAATGCCCACCTTCGCTCCGCACGTCAAGGCCCATTTATCCTTCCTTTTTGCTGCAGCCCTCCTGGTGAAGGCGTGGGGATACAGGCTGGACGCGTATAATCTACTCTACTCTCCCGCCGGCGTCGTATTCGGCGCGGGATACACCGATGTCCACGCACGGCTCATCGCATACAAGGTGCTCTCCGTGGTGGCGGTGATCGCCGCCGTCCTTGCGCTGGTCAATATTTACCGGCGCGGGATCATCCTCCCGGCGGCGGCGTTGGTCATACTTGTCGGCACGTCGTTTATCTTGGGCGTGATCTATCCCGGTATCGTCCAGCGAGTGTATGTAAAGCCGAACGAGATCCAGGCGGAGACGATGTACATCCGGCACAATATTGCCGCGACTAGGCGTGCGTTCAACCTCGATCTTATCCGAAGTGCGGACTTCCCGGCGCTGACTAATCTGACTGCTCAGGATATTGAGAACAACCGCGCGACCGTCAACAGCATCCGTCTCTGGGATTACCGGCCGCTAAACAAGACTTACAGCCAGCTCCAGGAGCTCTGGCAGGCCTATGACATTGCCAGCGTGGATATTGACCGCTACGTCATCAATAACGAGATACGCCAGGTGACCATCGGACCTCGGGAACTCTCTCTCGAGGCGGTGCAGCGCGTAACGGAACCTACCTGGCAGAACCAGCGCCTGCAATACACCCACGGCTACGGTGCGGTCGTCAGTCCGGTGAACAAGGCCACAGAAGAGGGCCTCCCGGAGTTCTTCGTCAGTGGCATCCCGCCCACATCTCCGGTGGGAATCGAGATCGACAGGCCGCAGATCTACTTCGGCGAACAGACCACCCACTACGTCATCGCAAACACCCAGCAGGCGGAGTTCGACTATCCGCACGCCGGCAATCCGAAGTACACCAGATACGGCGGCAGGGGGGGCATACCCCTGAGCTCGTACTTGCCAAAGCTTGCTTTTTCCTGGCGCTTCTCAGACGTCAACCTTATTCTTCCGAACCCGCTCACAAAGCAAAGTCGGTTGATGTTCCGCCGCCAGATATCCGAGCGCGTGCGAACGATCTTCCCGTTCCTGGTTTACGACCCCGACCCATACATGGTCGTATCTGAGGGTAAGTTGTACTGGATGCAGGATGCCTATACGGCCTCCAGCAGATATCCCTATTCGAAGCCTTACAACGTAGGCGGCTTCGAGATCAACTACATCAGAAACGCCGTCAAACTGGTTATCGACGCGTACGACGGCACCGTGGATTTCTACGTCGTAGATGATGCCGATCCCGTCCTGAGAACCTATGACAAGATCTTCCCCGGCGTCTTCAAACCCCTCAGCGAGATGCCGTCCGGGCTTCTGGACCACATCCGGTATCCGGAGCTTATGTTCCGGACGCAGTCTCGCGTGCTGCTAACCTACCATATGGAGGACCCGAAAGTCTTCTACACCAAGGGCGACCGGTGGGACGTCCCGAACGAGATCGTTGAGACTTCGAGCGAGCAGCAGCCGGTCGAGCCGTATTACGTCATCATGAAACTGCCGGGAGAGGACAGGGAGAAGTTTCTCATGATGCTGCCCTTCACGCCGATCAACAAGGACAACATGATCGCGTGGATGGCGGCAAAGAGCGACCCGGAGGATTACGGCGAGATGATCCTCTACCAATTCCCGAAGGAGAAACTGATCTACGGGCCCTCGCAGATTGAGGCGAGGATAAACCAGGATGCGGTGATCTCGCAGCAGCTCACCCTGTGGAGCCAGCGTGGGTCGCAGGTCAATCGGGGCAACCTGCTCGTAATCCCGATTGAGGAGTCAATCATATACGTCGAGCCCCTCTATCTGGAGTCCGAGACGAGCAAGATCCCGGAGCTGAAACGGGTGATAGTGGCGTATGGCAACCGCATCGCCATGGAAGAGACACTCGACGCGTCGCTGGCGAGGATTTTCGGCGGGCCGGCAGTTCCTCGGGTGCGCGAGGCGCCTCCGACGACGATGCCCGCGAGGCCGCCGGGCGCACTACCGCCCTCCGAGGTGCGGAGCCTGATCGACCAGGCGATCGCCCAGTATGAGCGCGCGCAGCGGATGCAGCGCGAAGGCGACTGGGCCGGCTACGGCGAGCAGATCCGTCGGCTTGAAGAGACTCTAAGCCGCCTTCGCAAGTCTACGGAGGCGGCGGGCGAGTAAGCCCATGACCGGCGATAAACTCACTGAATTCGTTACTGTTCTGGTCTTCGCTATGGTCGTCGGGGCTGGGGCGGTGCTCTCGATACTCCACCTCGAGGGGACTGCCCGGGCGGTTGCGCTCTTTGCCCTCGTGACAAGTACCATCATTGCCTGGCAGTACCTGCGCAGGCAGTTCGGCCGAGGATGATCCCTCGAGGGCCCGGCGCCTAATCCGCCAGCGCCTCCAGGGTCATGGCGATCGCGGACGCGTCGCCGCGGAGGATGTAGCCCTTCAAACCGTCGTCCTTTGCCAGCTTGACGATCCTTGCGACCGGCACCACCTGGTCGGCAAAATCGCTCGCTCTGATCTCCGATACCACGGGCACCACAGCCGCGTTCTTTAACACCGCGCGGTGCAATTCCATTACGGCCTGAGCATCCTCCTCAGAGGCTCCGTCCGCAGAGGCCAGCCTGTCAACCGGCGGTCTCAACTGCACTCTGGGGATCAGTGCGTCCAGGCCGGCGATCTTCGACCAGTGGGCGGGAGACTGCGCCTCCGATGCGAGGTCGAGGGTCACGGAGCATATGCCATCCGGCCGGGCGGCCTTGAACGCGGCACAGACTTCTGTGAGGAGTCCCGTCAGCTTGCCGCGGCGGAATCTCTCCCAAAGCGCGAATGCCTCCGCGTCTTCCGGCGTGCGGATACCGGCCGGATCGACGTCGATCGGATCCACCTGGTTTAGCCGGATCATTTCCTTGCGGACCTCTACCGTATAGCCGAACGGAGCCGCCAGGTCCCGTCCCGCTAGAACGAATGGCGTGCTTTTCGGGTAGTCGACCCGGTCGAGGCAGATTCCGGCGACCTGGTAATTCGAGGCGATCTCTCGGACAACCGACCGAAGCAGCCTGGGCACCTGGGACGACGCAGGGCAGAGATAGAAGCGCTTGCTCTCCGGGCCTGCACCGGTCATCGGCCCTGGATTGGGGTCCAGCGCTCGTAATTCTCGGCGCTGCCACTCCTCTTGCTCGGCGTAAGTTCTTCCCAGCAGGTTGCGCTCGTGAAGGATCCCATAATTCGCGGGCCGCGGCACCGGATGCGCCGCATCTCCCCACAAGGTCGCGTCGAGAACGGCGTGTACCTTCACGCCCAGGGCGTCTGCGACGTTGATGACTTGTTTCAAGCGATCTCCCGAGGTGGATTTCTTCTCAGCCGGAGGAAGCACCTTGCTCGGATAGATGGTCTCCCCGGATTCGAGGACCGGGAGAAAAAGGTTGTCAATTCCCCGCTCCTTGGCCTTCTTGAGGAGGCCGGACAGGTCACGGAGGTTCTCGTGCGTAAGCCAAATGCCTTTCAATTCCTGTTTCAATGAGGGCTTCTTGGGTGTGCCCTTCGACTCAGATGGCGCGGGCTCGATTCTCGCTGGCTTCTTCGACGAGATCCGAACGGGCCCCCCGATGGGTGGGCCGAGCGGCTTCTCCACGATGAAACTACCCTTCGGCGAGTCAATCACCAGAGCGGCGCTCATCTTGATTGGAATATCCGGAGATGTCTGCACGAGCATGTCCGTCGGGAATCCCACATCGGGAGACCGATAGCCGCTTTCGCGGAGCGCGGAGTTCAGCCAATCGAGCTGCGGAGGAGTCATGGTGAATATGGACAGCGCCTCCTGGTAGGCGATCTGTTCTCTCTGGACGGGAGTAAGCTCCCAGGGCATGTCCACTCGAGGCGGGAACGGCATCGCCGAATAGAGCCATTCCCGGACCCGGCTCTCCGCCACCCGAGCCAGGTGCGAGTTCTTGGCCTCCACATACCGCGCGTGCCATCGGGTGACGGCGATTCCCCGGGCATCCGGGCCGAGGAGGAAAATGTCGCCCACCAGCCGCCACCGGAAGCCGGTCACCGACTCCATGATGTTCATGACCGTCTCGACACGCGTCTCGTTCATGTGTAACGCCACCTTGACATCCGCGTATCGCCTGTCCACGTAGAACTCACCCGATGTCTGCCTTGCAAGCTGCTCGCATGCTTCCTTGAGGGTCAGAGTCTTTTGCGGGAGGGCCACCGATGCAATCATGAGCGGATCGGACCGCCAGTTCAGCTCGGACGCCCGGTCGGCATGGGATGGAATCCCCACGAACAGGCCCTGGAGAACGATGGTCAGAATTACAAGATTCCTCGTAACTACCCTCATGCCCGCCTCACTTCTGCGCCGGCTTCTTGAGGTGGATGTAAGGCGCAGAATCCAGCCGCAGTGTGAGCCCCCGGCCTCCCGCGGACTTTGGTATCACCAGCGAAGGCATCACCCAGAATGAGAGAGTCGCCTGTTCCGGCTTTGGGAGGGACTTGACGATGGTTCCCGAGTCTGTGATCCCTACGGCCGGGGGCGAAAGCATCGCTTTGAGCACATGTTGCTGGAACGGCATCAGGTCGGCATACGACAGCGGCGTCCCCCAGGAGATGAACAGGAGCTGTGACTCGTCGAGTGAACCGAGGAGCACAGTCATTCCCTCTTCGGGCGTCAGTTTCTCGATCAAAGCCGATGGGGTATCGCCCGGCGTTTCAGGTTTTCGAAAGACGATCACCTCGTCCTCGATGTACCAGCTCATGCCGCTCATTTCCGCCAGGATATCGAGGACGTCCCACAGAGTTTGCTGCTTCAGGGATGCGGAAAAACCCGCCTCAGGCGGGCCGGCGGGCGCGGCGATTTCAATCCCGGCGAGTTTCGCCAATGCCTCTACTGCATCGGCCATTGACGCGTCCGTGAGCTTAATGTCCACCCTCGCGTCGAGCTTTTGAGGGTCGAAGGCGGCCGTAGTCCGCGTGGGCAGAGCTACGAGGAAAAGTGCCATGGCGAGGATCAGTCGGCTGAAAACGGGCAAAGTCAACGCTTTTACTCCTCCAAGCAGGGCCGTCAGGCAGGTGCCACAATTATTATGCCCGATTTGGGGGTCGGTGACTATCGGTATTTTAGCACACCTGCCCCCGCTTGGCAACATTGACCTGGATGGGGTAGGGGAATATAATTGCAGGTGCCCAGATGAAATGCCTTGCGCTCGACACAACGACTGATGTATGCAGCATCGCAGTAACCGACGGGCCGGAACTCCTCGGCGAGCATAACTTCGCCCACAAAATGGACCTCTCGCGCCGGCTGATGCCGAACATCGTTCAACTGGTGAAGGACTCCGGGCTCGAGATGAAGGGTGTGGAGGCCATCGGCGTCTCGCTCGGGCCCGGCTCGTTCACCGGCCTGAGAATCGGCGTCGTCACCGCTAAGACTTTGGCACAGGCGCTCACAGTGCCCATCGCCGGCGTCATCAGCCTCGACCTGCTCGCCCACCAGTTCGATTACCTGCCGGATTCGGTCATCTGCCCGCTGATCAAGGTTCGAAAGGGCGAGGTCTACTACGCCTTATTCCGCACCGGACGCGGCTTTATAGAGCGAATTGCCGACTACGAAGCCGGGCCGATCAGCAAAGTGATCCAGTCCGTTGGGCAAGAGGCCCCTCGCCCATCGTTGGGAGAGGGGTGGCCGAAGGCCGGGGTGAGGGCGTCCGGGACTTCGCACCCTCGCCCCAAGCGTTCCCGGACCTCTCGAAGAGAGTCGGGGCTCCCGCCCGCGGGAGAGGGAGCATCGGCGTCTGGGGAGGGATCTCCGACGCCGCCCGAAGGGGTCATCTTCTGCGGCGATGCTCTTCCAGACAACCTGGCTGCTCTTCGGAACGGGCTGGGCGAGCGCGTGATCCCGGCTCCACCTTGGCTCTCCTACCCGAAGGCATCCATCCTCGGTAGACTGGCGGTCGAGAAGATCGCGGCCGGTGAGTCGGCTGATCCTATGGCCCTCGTGCCGTTTTATATCCGCCGCTCGGCTCCCGAGATGCGCATGGAATCGCCCGGGTGATCGAACAACCGGTATTCTTGTCAGGTTCAGAATCCGATATGCTGTGCTGGACTATTACGGAACGGTCGAGCTCGATCACTGCGGGTTCGCATCTGGTGCAAAGCTTGGAAGGGTGGGCTCCACATCTCATGGAAGTTCCTGGCACGACTGATACCTGCCGCATACAAAGACCCAGAGCCTGCGCAGCCTCCGCATTCGTCCTGCCCATCTCCGCAGCCGTTGACAACACCTTGACACGGTCACACTCTTTCTTTGACAATCGTAGAGTCCATGAGGTCATGTGGAGACAACATTATTTCACGCGACCTCACACCCTTCACCGCCCCATTGATCCCCGGCTCCTATCACTGAAAACTGTCTAAACTCCAAGCTCGGGGGTGACATTTTCTCAGAACACTTACGGGGTGACAGAATCTCAGAACATCCGCGGAGACCCCTTCGTTTGTTTGTAGGTTTGTCAAACATGTGTTACACCACCTCCTGGTAGTGGCGAAGCATTTGTGATGCAGAGCGCCAGCCATGAGCCATCAGAGGCTGGCGGTTGGACTCTCGTAGGTATCGAGTGAACT
>Ga0114930_10003195_pt1 | contig 14458 bp, 9 predicted proteins | sample AnhtaG_FD_87300 | JGI IMG/M metagenome (GOLD analysis project Ga0114930, IMG submission 87300) | Deep subsurface microbial communities from Anholt, Denmark to uncover new lineages of life (NeLLi) - Anholt_01485 metaG | ecosystem: Environmental > Aquatic > Marine > Oceanic > Sediment | place... | reverse complement strand
CAAGATCTTTTACTTTCAGCCCGGACACGAGACCTTTCCGATTTATCATCAAAAAGAGGTCCAACACGTGCTCATCAACGCTGTGCGCTGGGCCGCACCAGTGAACGTCGTCGGCTTTCGGCAAATGAGCCAGGCACCTAACGTTCCCAAGCCGATGGGACCCATTACCATTGAGGACTAGCATCGTACCGCGCGCACGGTGGTCTATTGCTTGGGTGATGGGGACGAACCGCCGCACATTCACGTTGAACGTGACGTGACGATTGTACAGCCAAGTTTTGGCTAGCTCCTCTTGGGAAAACCGTCTGGCGAAAGCGTGCTTTCGTTCAAGCGTTGGCTGGAGAGCCGTTCCCTGTAAGAAAAGCGATCATCACAGCGCAGGGTTTGGCTGGTAGATCCGAAGCCGCCAGGGCGGGATCTGAGCGCAAGTCAAGAGGCCACCCAGTAGGGGATTAGGGCACTGCCTGACTTGGTTTCGAGTACACCGAGTCAGGCAGTATTTGTGCGTCGTCTATGTCCGATAAGTGTACTTGTGAGACATGGGTCCGTCTATCACAACGCCAGATTCGCCCATCTTGCTACCCATTCGTGTTTTGCTACGGTCTACATCAACGTACCTGCAAGCAGCCAGAGACCACTTGCATATAGGAAGGCGGTGGGAGGAGAGTTGCTACGGCCCATCAGTTTTGCGACCCCAAACTCGGAGAGACCAAACTCCTCTCGAGGATCCAAAAGGGCGTTGTATCGCGGCCTGATCTGTGGTAACGTGAGTACGTAGGCACGGTGTGGATGCGCAATAAGGCCTGGGAGAGCAGAGGCTCTCACTCCGACAGGGGCCGCTCTTCCAATGTTATCTGAAAAACCTGTTCCTCACCATCGCGGATGACCGTCACCTCCACCGTATCCCCTACGATGGTCTCGTTCTCCAGGTATACAGTAAGTTCCTGAAAGTTCTTGACTGGTTGTCCGGCTACCGCTACAATAATGTCGCCATCCAAAGGAACGCGAACGCTGCCAAAGCGCACGACGCGGCTGCCGCCCCGCATGCCCGCCTTGGCGGCTGGACCGCCCGCCACGGTCTCGAGCACCAGTAGCCCAGAGTCCACGGGGACATTCATCTTGGCTTCGCGAAGCAATTCTGCGGTAGCCGGGGTAACGGGCAGCATAAAGGTGCCCAGCCACGGGTGCGGATAGTGTCCACGCGCGATCAGTTCTGGCACCACGCGACGCACCGTGTTGGACGACACGGCAAAGCCGATCCCGGCGGACGCCCGGCTGGGGCTGATGATCTGCGAGTTGATGCCGATGACGCGGCCCTGCAGATCGAGCAGTGGCCCACCCGAGTTTCCGGGGTTGATCGCTGCATCGGTCTGGATCGCCTCGCCGATAAAGCGATTGTCTTCCGGGCTTCGAATGATGCGCCCCAGCGCGCTGATCACGCCTGTGGTCAGCGTTTGCTCCAGCCCAAACGGGTTGCCGATGGCGACCACGAATTGCCCGACCCGCAACACATCCGAATCGCCCAACACCACTGGATCTGGCAGGTTGTCCCTGGCGTCAATGCGGAGCACTGCCAGGTCGTTGGCCGGGTCTATGCCAACGAGTTTGGCTTCGTATTCCCGACCATCGGCCAGGTTCACCAGGAACTCTTCCGCTCTCTCTACCACGTGGTAGTTGGTGACAATGTGCCCCTGGGTATCGTACACAAAGCCGGAACCACTTCCCTCTTGGGGCATCGGTTGCATAAACATGTCATATGCAATGCTGCGGCTGGTGATGTTGACCACGCTTCGTCCCATCGTTTCGTACACGGCGATCACCTGAGCTTCCAGGGCATTGGCGGCTTCTGCTTTGTCAGGGATCGGCGTCAACGGAGGCGGGGCGGACGTCGCCGTCGGGTGTGGCGGGATTGGTGTTGCCGTCACTGTCGGCTCAATGACCAAGAGCGACGGAAAATTGCATCCTATCCCCACAAACAACAAGACAAGTACAGCACCGATGAGGTGCGTCGGCTTGGATCGCAGTACGCGACGTACGACATTCATCAAGTCTATCTCCTATAACTGAATCCAGGACGCTCTGCAAGGTAAACCAGGGCGCGTTCGGCCAGCATTCCGCCGTCGTGGGCGAACAATATCTCGGAAAACATCAACTCATCCTCCCACGTCCCTCGCAAGTTTGCTATTCAGCGTGCAACCTTGGTTGCCTACGTAATTCCTCCAGCAGCTCGCGCTGCCGTGGCGTCAAATGAGTCGGCAACTGCACATCCACCTTGGCGTACAAATCGCCGTATTCCCCCTTTTGCCGCAGTTTCGGCATCCCCTTGCTATGTAGCCGGATAGTCTGACCATTCTGCGTCTCTGGTTTGATGGTCAACGTTACCGGACCGCTTAACGTCGGGACGCGGACTTTGCCGCCCAACAGCGCCGTGTAGAGATCTACCTGAATGGTCGAGTACAAATCTGCGCCTTTACGCTCGAAGCGAGAGTTGGGCCTGACCTTGATGCGCAGGTACAAATCGCCGGGCTGTTCCCCAAGCGCGCCAGGGGCCCCTTCCCCGACAAAACGTAACCTGGTACCCGTCTTTGCGCCTGCCGGGATCTTGATTTCTAGCCGACGGCCGTCCTTCTTCACAATCCGGGTCGTTCCACGATATGCCTCCTCCAGCGTAATCTCGAGTTCCTGTTCATAGTCTTGACCACGCTGAGGACGGCGCGAAAACATGTCCTGTTCTGGAAATCCTCGCTGCCTGCCGGTACGCTCACCGCCCATCGCGCCGAAAATCTGCCGAAAGAAGTCAGAGAAGGAGCCTCCGCCAAACAGGTTGTCCGGGTCTTCCGACGTCCTATAGCGCACGTCAAAGCCTGGAGGAGTACCACCGGCTGTCCACCGCGACCAGTCAAAGCCACCTGGACTGCCACCTGCTCGCTGCCATCGTTGCCAGTCGGTACCCAGTTGATCATACTTTTTCCGCTTGGCCGGATCCGAGAGGACCTGGTGCGCTTCGTTGATCTCTTTGAACCTCTCCTCGGCCCGTTTGTCGCCCGCATTCACGTCGGGGTGATATTTGCGCGCCAGCTTGCGATAGGCTTTTTTGATGTCTTTTGCAGACGCGTTCTTGTCGACTCCTAGGATGTTGTAATAGTCTCTGTAGTCCATCGGATGCTCCTTATCCGTAGATGCTGCGTGTCGGCTATTGCGCCGCGACCACGCGGGCCGGACGTAGCAATCGCTCTCCTCGACGATACCCCGACTGTGTCACGTGAACGACGACGCCCGGCTCAACGCCCAGGTCACGCGGATGCTCTCTATCCGCTGCTGATACGACATCCACTGCCTCGTGCCAGACCGGATCAAAGGGCCTATCCTGGGCCTCAATGCGCTCTATGTCATACTTTTGTAAAAGGCGTACCGACTCATCGCGAGTCAACGCAACCCCTCGACAGATCAGCGTATCCTCCGCCGCCGCAGCCAGGGTGCGGTCCAGGTTGTCGGCGATGACGAGCACGTTGCGGATAGAGAACATCGTGCAACCCTCGGTTGCCTGGAGAATGCGCTCCTGGCCCGCCCTTGCCTGCTCCTGGGTGGTGGGCTGCTGCCGCTTGTGATAGTTGTCCATCTCGGCCTGCAAACGCAAGGCGCGATCGCGCTACACCTCCTCTTTTGACGACCTGGGCTCACTTTCTATTACGCCAGGATCTGCATCCGGTTTCACCTCTGGGACCAATGCGTCGGCGCTCTGTGAAAGCGGAGGCTGGGCAAGGGCAGAGGATGCACCTGCCCGGACCGGAATTCTATGTCCTCGGTTGAATCGTCTATGCCTCGCTGAACTTCTCATCTATGACATCCTCAGGACAACCTCGTCGACTTGATCTGCGGTCAGCCCGACATCTTGTAGCGCTTGCTCATCGGGCCCCACGCAATGCTGCGCCAGGTCTTCGGTCAACTGCTCCAGTTTAGCACGCGTCAGCGTCATTTGCAAATGGTTGAGACCATTGGTGTCGGCAGTATCGACAGAGCACTATGTATATTCGCGGACGGTCATCCGTACGACACTTGCACTAGATAGACATTAATGTACCATTAGAATGTCGCTAGAGAAGGACGAGGAGGTCTGTCTCGCTTACGCCGGCCCGTGTAGCGACGGCTTTGAGCATAGCGTAGGCGCGCTCTATGGTCAATGGTGTCCCGTCGGCATCACAGAAGAGCGAGTCAGCGGGAGTATCTGGTGGATAGGCGTTCTTTGGTGGGAAGATGTCGGTGCGAACTAGGAGGTAGGTGGTCAGTGTCTTCCATGTGTGGTCGTTGAGTTGGTGGGTGTTAGATTCGCTACGCGAAAGAGAGCGGCAGATAGACGTCACCCGCAGGCTACGGCTCCCGGCATCTACGTCGTCAAGGCGCACCGACACCAGTTCGTCCAAGCTACAGCCGGTGGATAAAAGGAGCTCGACCATCGCCGCCAGCATGCGGGTCTCCTGTCCACACGACCCGTCATGCTCGACACGCACGGCGTCCAAGATGGACACGGCAGCGGCAAAGGAGGGCTTCGGACGCACCTCTTCGGATCCATCCGCGGTACGCGCTCCGTCCAACGGATGCGCGTCCGACCCCTGTTCGACCAGTACGTCCACAGTGTGCTCCATCCGATCTTCTCTGTCGGCCTTGCCCCAGACGCGGGCGTACCCCTCACGCCGTTGCTCTTCGTCGGTCCGGGCATAGATCCGCGTCGTCGCCGGGGAGACATGCCCCAACATGTCTTGCACCAAAGCCAGGTTCTCTGTCCGCTCGAGGGCGCGCGTGGCAAAGACGTGCCGGAAGTAGTGAGCCGTCACCCCTACCTCGGGGATGCCCGCTTTCTCTGCCAGGTCTCGAATGATGCGGGCCACGTGTCGCGTCGTGAGCGGCGAAGGTCTGCGCCCAGACCGGTTGCCGTGCCCGCAGAACACCGGGAGGCGAGCCAACGCGCGCAGATCCCCTCCATCGGCCCGGGCCTGCAGGTAGACCTTTAGGCCCATCCACGCCGTCCCGTCCAGGTAGACCTTGCGGTACTTGGAGCCTTTGCCCTTGACCAGCGCGCCGTGTGCCAGCCAGTCCAGGTCTTCACGGCGCAGGGCGATCAACTCGCCCACCCGACACCCCGTAGAGCGCAACGTCTCCACGATAGCAATGTCGCGCAGGCGAGACAGCTCGCGTTTCCGATCTGCAGGCTTGTGCCCGCTGATCGGAGGGATGGAACGAGCAGCCTGGATGATAGCCTCTACCGCTGCCAGCTTGGGATCTTTGGGCCGTGGCTCGCCGCGTATGTTGCGCGCGTCGCGATAGGTTTCCTCCAGGCGAGCGATGTCGGCGGCCTCAAAGGCCACCCCCCGCTTGAGCAAGGAGCGGTAAAAGCGATACACGGCGGTCAGGTACAGTTGCAGCGTCGCCTTGGCTGGCTGATCGGGATCCGGAAAACAGTCATGCCGTAGCCAGGGCACAAAGTCAATGGCGTGATCCACGGTCAGCACCTCGGCCGGGACGCGATCGATGCGAATCCCCCGCCCTGCCAGAAAGGTGCTCAAGTGTTTCAACGGCGTAGCATAGGCTTGCTGCGTATGTGCAGAGTTGAGGCTGATCAGAAAATCTTCCATCGCCTGTTGAATGGTCTTTTGCTCGGACATGGGATTCCCTCCCTGCTTTCTATGTCCGTATAAGTATACCACATTTGAGCGACAAACCCAAACTTGTAGATTGCATGCGCCTCCCAAGTGTGGTACAATGTGGATACCTGTGTGGATATCTGTACTCTCGGAGGCAACTCTATGAACAGGGCTCGCACGCTCAAGGATGCCTATAACCTGTCCAACCCGGTACAGCCTCTCCCGCAGGGAGATCCGCGCTATGTAGATTGCACCCCCGTGCGTGGCAACGAAAACGTGGTCGACCAGATGTTCAATTCCATCGTCTGGTCGGACGTCCACGTGGCCCAGCTCTTTACGGGGCATCGGGGATCGGGCAAGTCTACTGAGCTGTTGCGCCTGCAAGCCCGCCTGCAAAAGGCGGGCTATGTGGTCCTGTACTTTGAGGCCGACGACGATCTGGACCTGAACGACCTGGAATATACCGACCTGCTGCTCAGCATCGCCCGGCGAGTAGCCAGCGATTTGTACGATGCCTGCATCCAGTTGCCCTCGGACCTACTCAAGAGCGTGGCCGACTGGTTCAGCGAAACGTTGTACACCGAAGAGCAGCGGCACGAGATCGACCGTGAACTGGCCACCGAGGCCAAGCTGGGTATCGGCCTGCCGGAGACGCTCCCCTTGGTTGTGCGCCTGCTGGCCCGGGTGACGGGCCAGATCAAAACGGGGCGGACGATCAGAACCGAGATCCGTCGCAAACTGGATCCCCAGATCTCGCAACTGATCGCCAATGTGAACCGGCTGCTGGACGCGGCCCATGCGCGTATCCGCAGACAAGGTAAACAGGGCCTTGTGCTGCTCATCGACAACCTGGATCGGATCGTCCTCCGCGACCTGGGCGACGGCCGGACGACCCATCACGCTCTGTACATAGAGCACGGCGAGCAGTTGCGCGCCCTGCACTGCCACGCGGTGTACACCGTGCCCATCTCTGTTATGTACTCTGACAAAGCCACGGTCGTCACGGCTATCTTTCCCGACTACCAGGTGCTGCCTATGCTCAAGGTCAAGAACCGGAACGGCAGCGACGACCAGCGGGGGCTCCGGTATTTGCGTGGCATTTTGGCCTCGCGGATAGACCTGGACGCGTTGTTCATCCCCGACGCGGTGGACTACCTGTGCCGGGCCAGCGGCGGACACCCTCGCGACCTGATGACCCTGGTGCGCTACGCGTGCACCTATGCGCCGAGCGACGTCTGGCCAAGGCCCATCAAGCTAGAGGTGGTGCGGCGAGCGGAAGCCCGCCTGGTGGCAGAATACAGTCGCATGATCCCAGAAAAGCACTTTCCCCTGTTGGCCAGGGTACACCTGCTTAGAACTATGCAGAACGACGAGGCCCACGAGTTGATGCTTTATAACCTGAGCGTGCTGGAATACATCAACGGCGCCCCCCCCTGGCACGACGTTCACCCGGCTGTCACCCAACTGCCAAAGTTCAGGGAGGCCCTGCGCGATGAGCGAAAGAAACTTGGACTCACGGCCGCCGGCTGAACGCCCCACCGACGTCGACGCGTACGTCGGGAACGTCGAGGCCAGCGCCGTGAGGAACGACAACCTGGAGACGTTGCGATATCTGCGGCGGGCCATCGAGCTGTCCGACGGGTTTGCTCTCTTTTTCGCCCGCTGCGACCAGCCCATCCAGCGCGACGCGCTGGTCGCCCGGCTAGACGATCGCCTGTCCCGACAAGGGTACACCACCGGGCGACTGGACGTCACGTCTCCGACGGCGGGCCTGGTGACGGGCCTGCAAACTGCCTGTCGAAGCCTGAACCCTCCTGCCTACGTCCACGTCTGTGACCTCGAAAACGCTATGCCGCACGGCGCCGGATTCTCTCAAAGCGTGCCCCATTTGTCGGTGTTGCGCCAGCTCAACCTGGCCCGCGACCGCCTGCGTGATCTGCCATACCCGGCAGTGTTCTGGTTGCCCGATGTAGCCCTTACCCGCCTGGTGCAGGGAGCGCCCGACTTTTGGGCCTGGCGTAGTGGCACTTTTAACTTCTTTCCTCAGGCTTACCTGGAACTCTACGAGGTTGCTACGTCTGCGTCGGTGCGCCTATCTGGATCGCTTCGCTTATCTGGGTCGCTTCGCCTGGAGGTGGTTCAGGCCGAGGAACGAATCCGCGCCCTGGAGAACGTGCTCGCCGAGTATGACGACCTGGGCGCCGGGGCGATCGAGCAACGTGCCCGCGCCAACCTGCTGGTGGATCTGGCCAGCCTGTACCGGATCTCCTATCGCCCCCGGACCGCGCGTGGCCGGCTGCAAGAGGCATTGGGCCTGATCCGTCACCTGGAAGACAAGGCCCTGGAATCCCGCGCGCAGGATATCCTGCGCGCCGTGGACGCCGATCTGCGTACGCGTTGACAAGCATAGGTGCCGTGCAACCCTTTGGTTGCCTACATAGTTCGTCTGTTGCGGATGAAGTGCAGTCCACGCGTACGTCGGGTATGTCCACGCGTACGTCGGGTATGTCCACGCGTACGTCGGGTATGTCCACGTGCACGTCGGGTATGTCCACGTGCACGTCGCGTACAATGATTCAATGTTGACAACCGCGGATGCACTTTATCCGGCCCATTCTCCGTGTACAATACATGGTGCCTACCGGCTACCGGGGTTCTCGGCCTCATCCGATAGGAGCTCATTGTACACATATCACGGGTCACGTTTTACGAGGTGCTTTGTGCGCTTCAGCCGGGCGTTTTCCATCGGATGCACTTTATCCGCTGTACGCGACGGTTCCGCAGAGTCTCCGCGAAGCGTACGCGTCGGCCGCCATAGACGCCGCCTGGTTGCATTCGGAGTACGCGACGGTTCCGCAGAGTCTCCGCGAAGCGTACGCGTGGACTGCATTCTATCCGTTGCACTCATCCTTGTCCCGTTGCTAGCCTGCCAGATTGGTCCGAGGCCCACACAAACCGTGCCCCTCCTTACCCCATCGCCATCGTCGACGGCGTCGATCCAGGCCCAAGCCACCGTGCGTACGCTTGACATACCTACGTCCACCCTTACGTCCATTCCCACGCCTGACATACCCACATCTACCCCCGCATCCATTCCTACGTCCACCCCTTCTCCTACCGCACGGCCGCCGCTGTCCCCTACGCCGACCTCCACCCCCAGGCTTCGCCGCGAGCGCCGCCCACACGGAACGTGGGTCGCCGAACGGTTGCCAGACGCCGGTCCACTGCCCGCGGTCTGGACCGAGATCGATTTTGGCTTGCCCGCAAGCGCCCTCTATCCCACTGACCTGGCGTTTGACGCCGAGCGAGGGCTGCTGTATGCTCTTTCCAGGTGCGAATCGGGACCCCCATACGAAGCCAGCGTCCGCAGCACGTGCATCGCAGTGTTTGACGTCGAATCGGGCCGCGTGCTGAGAACTCTTAAAGCACCTGGCGGGTACAACGGAAGGCTCCATTTGGCCGGAGACGCCGTGTACCTGCACTATCCCGCGCCCGGAGAGCTGTACGTGTTCGACGCGTACGTGGATCGGGAAGGGCTGGCCACCGGCGAGAACTTTGCCCCAAGAGAAATGTTCTCGGACGTGTTGGCGGTTGCCCACGACGGAGGGGAGACCACGTATGCCGTAACCCGTGCGGATGCACTTCATCCGCTGGGTATCACACGCTTGTTCCCCGATCCGGTTACTCGACCGTTCGAATGGACGCCCAGCGATTCGCGTGCAACTTTCGTCGCCGTCGACATGTTGTCCACAAGCGATCGTGTGTACGTGCTGGGCTATGCGTCGCTGCGCATTTTCAACGCCGAGTTGGCCCTGGTCGACGCCATCGAACTGCCTGAACAGAGCGCGCGTGTGCTGGCCCTCGACGCCGGGCGTGGGCGGCTCTACATCGGTTGCTACACCGGGCTCTATGCGCTCGACCTGGAGACCCGGCGATTGATCGAGGTCTCAACTCGCTTTCCAGGTGAGGCCCACCCGGAAGGTGAGCATGCCGTCCAAAACATAGACAGGCTGGTCCTCGACGCCACGGGTAGACGTCTCTTTGCCATCATCCGTCACCCCGCCGACTGGTTTGGGGGCACAGACGTCGTAGTCGTGGACGTTGGCTCTACCGTCGACGCGAAAAGCTGGCAGGCCCAAACCCTCTTCTCCACACTCGAAGGGCGGCTGTTGGATCTGTTCATAGACGAGGACCGAGATCGCCTGCTGATCGCCAGCTATGACGACCACGCGCTGATCCCTATAGACCTGGCATCGGACGCGGGCGACCCCCAGTCGATCGAGCCCCGGCTGCCGCTGGGCATCCAGGTGAGCGAGGTGATCGTGGACGAGCCGGGCGGCCATTTGTACGTCAGCGACAGCGCCGGATGGGTCCACGTCCTTGACCGGCGCACCTACGACGAGCTGAGCCATGCCTACGGCGGGCGACATATCAGCCTGGATGCCGCGCACAACCGGCTTTATGCCGGGGACCCGCGGCTGCCAGACGTCACCGTCTTTAGCGTCAGGTCGTTGGCTCGGCAAACTCTGGCCGTAGAGCGGACGATCCCCCAGCCAGGAAAACCGCGCGCCGACCCCTTCACGGGCCGCGTAGCTATCGTCAATCGTCGGTTCTACCTGTTTGACGGCGCAAGCGGCGACCCAGTGGGCGAATGGTTGCCGGGCGTTGGGCAGCCATCGATAGAGTGCCCGGGTTGCTACTATACTATCGGCCGAGAGGCGATCGTTGACGCCCAACGTGGCTTGACGGCGACCATTACGTACACCCCCCGGCCTGGCAAGCCCGGTCCGCGCGAGTCGATAGCGTACGATCCGGCATCCGGACGGGCCTATTATTCGCTGCTCACCGGTGGGTACGTGCATTTCAGTTCCATCGCCATCTATCCCGACCTGAGCGAGGTCCAAGACCGAGGCCAACCCGTGTTGTACCTGGAAGGTTTATCCGGAGATATTCGGCTCGACCCCGTCGCCCGGCGGTTATACGTCGCCCGGGGAAACGCTTTGTTCGTTCTCGACAGCGAGACGTTGAACCGTGTCGGGCGAGTTGAAACCGAGGGATGGCAGCCACGAATCGCCGCCGTGGACGGCGACCTGGGGCGACTGTACACCCCACGGGGCAGCACACTGGTGGTCTGGACACGGCAAGGAGCTATCCCCTCTGCCCCTCTGCCTCCAGAGCCAGCAGTCGTCACCAAGACGGTCACCTCTATCTTGCCCTCGCCTGCCTTTGCCCGGCGGATAGACTTCATCCGCGATCATACGCTGCTGGCGACGATCAACGGTCAGTTGTGTCGCTCTTCCGACGGTGGCGGGACGTGGGTACGATTGCGCGGCGGACTCCCCGAGTTCGGCAATTCCTACTACAGTGTCAATGCGGCGTTCTCGCCAGACTATGCCAACGACCGAACGATATTCGCGGGGATCTATGTGGGAGAGACGCACGGCGAGGGGGTTTACCGCTCTACCGACGGGGGCGAGACGTGGAAGCCGTGCAGTGATGGGCTATACGACCTGCGCGTCTACCGGGTCGTCCCCTCGCCCAGCTTTGCCCGTGACCGCACGTTGCTAGCCTATGCCCGCATCCAGAACGGCGAATCATTTTACCGCTCCACGAACGGCGGCGACAGTTGGCAATTGGTCCTTCGGCAGGCCAGCTATGGCACACCACCCCTTCCCAGGCCTGAGGAGTTGTTCTGGGTAAGCGAGCACCTTCCCCAGTTCAAATGCGATTTCCACGGTGCCTGCCAGCGCTCGGGCGACGGCGGCGCGACGTGGACCGACCTGAATACGACTGGCGTTCAACTGGACCGGCTGGTCGAATACGCGCTGTCGCCCCATTTTGCCCAAGACCACACGGTCTATTTTCTCACTCAGGCCGATCTATATCGGTACCGCCAGGATACCCGAACGTGGTCGATCTGCACGCTGCCGTTTTTTGGCGATCGAGACTATACGAGTTCCCTGTCCAGCCTGGCAACGGCGGCGACAGGCAACACCACGCATGATCTTTTTGTCGGCTCGCATGTCGGCGAGTTTTTGCGCTTTGCAACTCAGGACCTGCCATGGGTCGAGGTCCGGCCCTCTCCCACCCCATCGCCCCCCACCCCTACGCCAACACCTTGTGCGCAACTGGTGGACGAGCGCCTTCGGCTCGACGCAAGAGTCGCTCAGCGGCTGAGCTGCCCGACAGGGCCAGCCAAGGAGATATGGACGGCGCTGCAAGCTTTTGAACGGGGCATGATGTTTTGGCGCGAGGATGTGCGCCACGCGTACGTCTTGCAGCAGGACGCGACGTGGGTCGCCTACGAGGATACGTGGTCCGAAGGCCAGCCAGACCGCGATCCAGCCCTGGTGCCCTCAGACGGGCTCTATCAACCCATCCGGGGCTTTGGCAAGGTATGGCGTGAGCGTCTCGGCGGGCCGCAGGCACGGATCGGATGGGCCACGGCACCAGAACACGGAGTCGTCACCCTGATCCAACCGTTCGTGCATGGGCTGGTGATCCGAGGAGAGGATGACTTGCTCTATATTCTGTACGGCGACGGCACTTGGGAGACACAGTAAATAAGGTTTCCGTCTCGCGCTCAGGTAAGCATGACTTTTTGAGGAGAGAGGCGCACTGCTCGGACCAGCAAGACATCCAACTCAACTTCATTTGGACGAACTACGTCCGCAGTGGTACGACCGGCTTGCTCCGCTGCTGACGGGCGCGCGGGAGCAGCTCCGAAAGATAGAGCCATCTAGGCTGGCGCAGCGTAGCGGCTGCGCCCATGACCCGGATGGCGCGTTCCGGCTGACCTTCTTTTGGCGAGACTACCTGGTTCGCCCGCCGGACCTGACCATCGAGCGACGCGTACGCTTCGCGGAGACTCTGCGGAACCGTCGCGTACAGCGATTGGATACGGGGAAGGAGCCCTCCGACTTTACCCAGGCGCTCATCCTCACCTATCTGGTCACCGCCGACGGCACTACGCCCTCCGGTCGCTGGATCGCATACCGCGACCTCCCCGGGGGGATGTTCTACGCTCAAGCCTTCCGGGGATACGCGGAGGAGCGCCTGGTCCGCGAATTGGGAGACAGGGGGCTGGAGGCCTTTTGCAGGGGCGCGGAACAGTTGCACGGCGAATCGGTGGAGATCGGCACTGCCGGGTACTCTTTCCAGATCCTGCCCCGCATCCGTCTGGCGGCAGCTTACTGGCTGGGGGATGAGGATTTCAGCTCGCAGGCCTCGATCCTCTTTGAGGATACTGCTTCCCACTATATGTCGACCGATGGCCTAGCGATCCTGGGCAGCCGTCTGGTTGACGCCATTGTGTTGGCAGCACTGAAAGAGTAACCGCCGGACGACGTCTTTGCCCTGGCGGCCAAGATGGACAGGGACAAGATACCAGCGATCCGATTTGACTGCGGCGTGGAAGACGGGCTGATCGAAGACAACCGCGCACTGCACATCCACCTGGAAAAACTGAACATCTCTCACGAATACGACGAATACCCCGGCGCGCACAACTGGGCGTACTGGGACGAGCACATTCAGGAGGCGATCCAGGTTCACTGGAGAACGCTGGGAAAGACGGAGACCCGTGTTTAGGAAGAGTGCCCATGGCCGAGAAAACGAGTAAACCGTTTGGGTTGTGGCCCAGCCCGATCCAACCGGCAAGCCTGGCCCAGAGCTTGCGCCTGTCCGACGTGGCTTGGGATAGCGACGACGAGACATTGGTCTGGCTGGAAGGCCGCTCCGACCGAGGGGTACTGGTTTGTGCGCTCTCCGGACAGGCGCCTCGTGACCTGACCACCACGCTCTCGGTGCGGGCCAGGGTCGGCTACGGCGGCGGCTGTTTTTCCGTGTTTCAGGGGTACGTCTATTTCGTCGCCCAGGAGGGAAGGCTATACCGGCAATCGCTTGCCGGCGGCGAAGCGCAGGCCATCACCCCGCAATTCGGTCATATGGCATCCCCTACCCCCTCTCCCGACGGTCGATGGGTGATCTATGTCCACACCTACGAGGGCACGGATGGATTGGCCATCGTGGACGCGGAAGGGAAAGCGTGGCCGCAAAGGCTGGTCTATGGTGAAGACTTTTACATGCAGCCTTGCTGGCACCCTGATGGCACACGCATCGCTTGGGTGTCGTGGAATCACCCCAACATGCCGTGGGATAGCACCGTGCTCAAGGTGGCTACGCTGGACGTGAGCGGCCCAGGGCTGCCAACCGCCGTCGAGGTGGAAACGCTGGTCGACAAGTGGGACGTAGCGGTCTTTCAACCCCAATTCTCACCCGATGGCCGATCATTGGCTTACGTCTCTGACGAGACTGGCTGGAGTAACCTGTATCTCTATGACCTCGAGACGCGTACTCACCGCCCATTGACAGCCGATCCGGTGGACGTCGGGACGCCAGCCTGGCGCCAAGGGCTGCGCACCTATGGCTTTGACCCCGATGGTCAGTGCCTCTATTACGTGCGCAACGAATCTGGGTTTGCTCGACTGTGGATCTATGATCTGACCTCAAACCAGGCGCAGTACGCGACGGTTCCGCAGAGTCTCCGCGAAGCGTACGCGTCGACCCCGGTAGAGTCGGCGCTGATCGACTATACGGCCCTCTCTCAGATCGCGGTCGCGCCCCGGCGTGGCACGCTGGCCTTTATCGCCTCGTCCAGCACGATCAGCGCACGAGTGATCTCGAGCACGGTACGCGGCGTACACGTCGACGTTCCCGACGTACACGTCGACGTTCCCGACGTACGCGTCGACGTTCCCGACGTACGCGTCGACGTTCCCGACGTACGCGTCGACGTTCCCGACGTACGCGTCGACGTT
>Ga0114930_10003193_pt1 | contig 14460 bp, 15 predicted proteins | sample AnhtaG_FD_87300 | JGI IMG/M metagenome (GOLD analysis project Ga0114930, IMG submission 87300) | Deep subsurface microbial communities from Anholt, Denmark to uncover new lineages of life (NeLLi) - Anholt_01485 metaG | ecosystem: Environmental > Aquatic > Marine > Oceanic > Sediment | place... | reverse complement strand
TGGCCCGGATAAAGCGGGCCACTGAGAAAATGCCCTGGATGCACATGGTCATCAAAGAATACCACGATCAAGAGGGACCTGTTGAGCAGCATTGGTACTATTTTGCTGCGAAGAAAACGTTTGGCATATCATCATCCGGCACAATCTGGTGCTTGGACTATGGCGCCGGCCAGAAACAGTTTCACTATCGTCCATCTGTAAAAACATTGACCGTCAGCGATTTGCCGAAGACCGGGCTATTCGGCGCCGATTCTGCATACAACCTGCTGGATACGGTTTCAGTATACTGGGGTGAGGAAGGTGCATCCATACTTCAGCGCCCAGAGAAATACAATGGAACGGACGTGATGGTCTATGAGATTGAAAAGACCGAGCCAGGCATAGGCATGGAGGGCAAAACTGTCGCCAAGATGAAGTTGACGATCGTGGCAGATAGCAAAACGAATCTAATCATAGGCGGTGGCGGTGAATTCCTCGATGAGGCTGATTCGCTTATCGCTCGTACAGAATGGCAAATCAGCTATCCGGAGGCTGGCCCAAGAGACATCTACGATCTCGGAGTGCCTCGAACGGCAAGGATAATCGATAGGACCACGAGGTCGATTGGGACGCCTCCGCACGACCCCAGGCTGGTCCCCACACCACAAAGCCGCGACAGCTATAAACTCGTGCCGTTTGAGATAAAGCTGCCACAACCGAAGTTTGTGGGGACAAAAGAGAACATACGAGTAGCCATTCTGGAGCCGGTACGGACAAAGCCCTATCCGCCGTTTTTGGCGCCGGTTGGGACACGAAACGTCGCGCTCGGAAGGCCGGTCTCATCCACCGATGAAGAACCCTTTATCGGTGAGATCGAGCTGATCACAGATGGGGACAAAGAGGCAATCGATGGTAGCTTCGTTGAGTTAGGCCCTTCTCTGCAGCACGTCACTATTGACCTCGAAGATAGGTATGAGATATATGCCATCGCTGTATGGCACTACCACAAGCAGCCGCGCGCGTATTTCGACGTGATTGTGCAGGTTGCCGATGACCGTGATTTTACCGCCAACGTTAAGACCGTCTTTAACAACGACCTTGACAATTCTGCTGCCCAAGGGGTGGGCAAAGATAAGCACTATGTGGAGACAAACTTTGGCAAGTTGATCAATGCCAAAGGGGCACAAGGCCGATATGTCCGTCTTTACAGCAATGGCAACTCAAGCAACGGCCAGAACCACTATATCGAGGTCGAAGTTTTTGGAAGGCCTGCAAAGTGAAAGGGCCAAAAAGAAAGCTCACTACCACCGCAGTGGTAGTTCTTATCATAACCAGTGGTATACATTGCTTTGACCAGGACGCTTCACGTGTGAAGACCCCCAGTCTTTCAGAAGAGCAGTTTGGCGCCGGCAATATACCCACTTCCCAGTTGGTCCCGCTGAATATCAGGCTCCCCAAACCGACGTTCACAACCTGGCCGCACGATAGCCAGGTACCAAATCTTGAAAAACCGTCAGGCAGACCACGTTCACCGTTTTGGGTTCGCGTCGGAACTAAGAATGTTGCCCTGGGCAAAAGAGTCTATAGCAGCGATTCCGGGCCCATCATCGGTGAGCTGGAAATGATCACTGATGGCGACAAGGAAGCAGCCGACAGAAGTTACATTGAGCTGGAACCTGGCGTGCAACACGTCACTATTGACCTCGAAGATAAGTATGAGATATACGCCATCGCTGTATGGCACAACTACCGGCAGCAACGTGTCTATTTTGACGTGATAGTGCAGGTTGCTGACGACCCTGACTTCTGCGAAAATGTAAGAACTCTATTCAACAATGACCACGACAATTCCGGGGGCTTTGGCATTGGTCAGGATATGCACTATGTCGAGACACATGAGGGCAAACTTATCGATGCCAAAGGCATACGGGGTCGCTATGTCCGCCTGTATAGCAACGGCAATACCAGTAACGACTTAAACCACTATATCGAAGTGGAAGTCTACGGCAGACCTGTAAAATAGGTGACCGGTTTGTGGATTTGAGCTGCATAAAGGAGGAGGTAGGCGAAAGCCGGCAAATATCGTAGGTTTGCCAACATCGAATCATCGATACGCTATGACCATTTTGCGCACAATTTGATTTGTAAGATACCAATTTCTGCATTTGCCCCGATTTTTTTGTTTTTCTTGTCGCAAAGACAGACAATCCTGCACTATATGGTGAGAACACGGATTCGTAAGAGATTTTGATGTATAGATATGTCTGTACGTGGACGGAACGCTGGATGTCTCGTCGAACGCTATCGGTGGTTTGATAAAGATCAACGACCACCCGGTCCTTATCGGTGAGAATTCGGAAGCGCCGAAGCGATTCTGGAACGGGCTAATTGACGATGTTCGCGTTTACAATTACGGCCTCAGTGCCGACGAGGTGGCAGCGATTTATGCAGGCCAGGTGGAACAGAAGTAACCTTTGACGCACTATAAAAAAGTGACATGGCAGTCCTCCCTCAATTGGACGTCACAAACAGGCCGGGCCAATTTGGCTCGGCCTTTCTCACATACGCTCGCACGCCGGATCTTCGTAGATTCTTGACAAAGTCCGCTGGCAGGATGTATAACTTTGGGCGAAGGGATAAAGTCTCTTGCGAAGTCAAGCCCTTCTAAAGTATAAGGACTATGGATTATTCCAGAAGGCATGGAGGCTTAGACCCCGAAAGATAAACTTCGCTTCGAAAGAGTTGCGTTAAGAACCCGTTAAGGCTAATTGACCCGTGACACGTCACAAAATAATCGTTGACTCGTGTCCTTTGACAGGGAGATAGCAGTATGAATGAAAGTGTCGTTCAATGGACTCTTCTGAATAATCTGGACTTCTTAGGGAGATCTTTGAATTTCAACATCGCATCCAAGATAGGACAAGAGATTACCACCGATTTCGGTCGAATTGACTTTGTTGTCGAAGATTTTGGCAAGAATCAACTGATCGTTGAGTTGGAGACTATCTTGGATACGAAAAGCAAATTGGAGTATTGCTTTGGCCAAGTAATGAATTACAGGAATATCAAATTTTCGGATAGAACGGCTTACTGCATTTTGTACGCTTCGGAAACACCCTTTAGGAATAGACGCCTAGTCAATAGTTTCGGGAACGAAAATGGCGTTTTAACCCGAACCTACTCGCTGAATAAGGTCAAAGCCTTATACGTTCAGACTGTAGAGAAATTAAGCCTAAGCTTCGGCTTAGCGCTACCCGAGCCAAGGAACTACACAATTTGTTATCTGAGGTGGTTAAACAAGATACTGAAGCCGTTTTTAGACTTCGGCAAGAATACCCTAACGAAAGCAGAACTAGCTCAATACTTCACGTCTTATAAGACAACGAATTTTAAATGTTATCTGAGACTGGCTTTAGATTTCGAGATGATTGAGCCTTATGGAGCACGTTACTCAATTACGGCCAACGGAAGAGAATATGTCAGCAACTTCAATCCAAATGTGATTGAATCATCTCCTCGACGACTCCCATCGATCGATTTGATGAATGAACAGAAAAGACTTTTGCTAGGATTTTGACCAGTGGCAATTGGACCGTTCACAAAGTGAATATGTACTGGTTTTTAAGGTTTATCGAAGTCACAAACGGCCAATGGATACCGAATTTCAAGGATTTTGCACAAGAAAAGTTGGATATGGTAAATGGACTGTTTAGCGTTTCCTATAGAAAGAGAACAATGTATGAGCTGCTTAACTTCACGTACAATTTTTGTGCCGAATTGCAGTTAGTCGAAAGAATAAGATCCGGTGGGAAGTACGATAGGCTTTACCTTACGCCTTTGGGCATAGAAGTTAACAATATCTTCAGTTTGGATTTACAGGCGAAGAAGAATAGGCTGAATTTGAGCTTCAAATACTTGGAATGATGGACGACGAATTTTTGCCAGATTATGTAGAAGCAAACTATAAGGTATACGACAGATTTACGTTCGACTACCTTTTCAAGAGACTCTTGGCAGACGGTTATGACCACGAAGAAGCAAAAGATATAATACTATATAACTGCGCTCTGAGCACAATAGTAACGCAAGAGAGGATAGACAATGACTATTACCTCGAAATATCCGTAAGCGACGGAATGGCTCCTGATCTTCTGGACATGTACAGAGAAGCGTTCAGCAAGGCTGTGTTCAACAAGAACTAGGAGATTTTCTTTTCTGTGTCTTATGTTTGAGAAAGGTAAAAGAATTCTTGTTGCTACTACTAATCCGGGGAAAATAGCTGAGCTAAGGGCTATGCTCGATCTGGATGTTCAGTGGGTCGGCCTTTCTGATTTTGCCGGTATCGGCGAGATCGTAGAGGACGGTGCTACCTTTGCTGAAAATGCCCGCAAAAAGGCGACGGGATACGCTAAAGCTACCGGCCTATGGACAGTCGCTGACGATTCAGGTCTGGTCGTGGATGCGCTCGGCGGTGCGCCAGGTGTGAAATCTGCGCGATTTTCGGGTGAGAAACTAGAAGTGGAAGATAGGACCTTGATAGACCATCGAAACATTGCCAAGGTCCTGAAGCTTCTCGAAGACGTTCCCAGAGAAAAAAGGACAGCAAGGTTTGTCTGCTGCTTGTGTCTGGGGAGTCCCGAGAAAATCTTAATCGAAACCCAGGGTACAGTGGAAGGCTTTATAGCCGAGAAGGAAATCGGAGAAAATGGCTTCGGCTATGACCCGATTTTCTTTGTGCCGCATCTAAATAAGACTGTCGGCCAATTGACCGCTGAAGAAAAAAACGCAATCTCTCACCGCGGCAACGCCATCCTAAAGTTGAAACCGCTGCTCGCTCAGCTTCTTAAGACGCTTTGAGAATTCGAAAACTGTTTTTACTTGACATTTCTGCAGGCCGCTTGTATTTGTCCATTTCTAAACTTCGCTGCGAAAATCGCCGATTAGTGAATCGTGGTGCGTAAGAAGACTAAACCGCAAAGGACGCAGAGAATGCTGAGCTGAAGAACTAAAAAGAACATTTTCTCTGTGGGCCCTGCGAATCCGGCAGTCAAAGAAAAACGAAATACGAGTTATATTGATGGCAAAAGCATCTTCATCCAACGGCAAGTCACTGGTAATTGTCGAATCGCCAGCCAAGGCGAAAACGATAAACAAGTACCTCGGCTCAGAGTTCGAGGTAAAGGCCTCGATGGGCCACATCCGTGATTTACCTTCGAAAGGTCTCAACGTCGATATAGAAAACGATTTCGAGCCGACTTACCAGATAATGCCAGGCAAAAAACGCGTCGCAACGTCGCTAAGAGCGGCTGCCAAAAGAATTGACAGACTTTTTCTGGCGACCGACCTGGACCGTGAAGGCGAAGCAATCGCCTGGCACTTGGCACAAATCCTCGGAGTGCCCGAAGAAAGAACCTACCGCGTAATTTTCAACGCCATAACAAAATCGACTATACAGCAAGCTTTTGCCGAGCCCGGCAAAATCGATATGGACAAGGTCATGGCACAGCAGGCTCGGCGGATCCTCGACCGTATCGTCGGCTATCAGATAAGTCCGCTGCTGTGGAAAAAGGTTGCCCGCGGGCTCTCCGCCGGCCGGGTACAATCTGTCGCCGTCAAGATAGTAGTCGAAAAAGAGCGGGAAATCCGCGACTTTGAGCCCAGAGAATACTGGTTCATTGCCGCAGTCTTTACGACCGATTTAGAGAGCGACTATCGGCAAGAATGGCTCGACTTCACACGCACAAAAACCGAAAACGGTAAAGGCCCCAGCGCCGCCGAACAAGGCAAATGGCTCCTAAGACATAATGCCTTTAAGGCCGAGCTGCATAAGATAGGTGATGAGAAGTTTCAGGCATCCAACAAAGAGCAAGCCGACCGAGTATTCGGCGCGCTGAAGGATGCAGACTTCAAGCTGGCCGACATACAAACCAAGCAATCGACTTCCCAACCGCCGGCACCTTTTATCACTTCCACGTTGCAGCAGGCCGCTGTGAACAGGCTGGGGTTCACCGCAAAAAGAACTATGGTAGTTGCTCAGCAGTTGTACGAAGGCATTGACCTGGGCTCTATGGGCTCTCTGGGCCTCATTACGTATATGAGAACGGACAGCACTCATCTCTCAAACGAAGCTATCGGAGAGGTACGTAAGTACATCGGGTTACATCTGGGCCCAGACTACTTGCCGCCAGAGGCTAAGACATACGCTTCAAGGAAAACTGCGCAGCAGGCACACGAAGCCGTTCGCCCAACCGATGTTGACCTTACGCCACGCGACATAAAGCAGTTTCTTACCGACGAACAGTTCAGACTCTACGACCTTGTTTGGCGCCGATTCGTAGCCTGCCAGACGGCACCAGCCAAATGGAATGTGACGAATCTAAATATCGTAGCTCAGACATCTATCGGGCCGTGCTCCTACAAAGCAGCAGGCAGAATACTCGTCTTCGACGGTTTTACGAAAGTCTGGTCCATTTCGTCAAGCGAACAGCAGTTGCCCCCGATGAAAGCTGGCCAGGAGCTGGGAGTCGTGGATATCGAGGCAGAGCAGCACTTCACCAAACCGCCGGCTCGTTATAACGAGGCATCTCTCGTAAGAGCGCTCGAAAATGAAGGCATTGGGCGACCGAGCACCTACGCTGCAATCATTAGCACCATCCAGGACCGGGGTTACGTCGAGCAGAAAGACAAAAAATTCGCCGCCACCGACCTCGGCGAGATAGTTACCGACAAGCTCAACGACTACTTCCCGAAGATAATGGACATCAACTTCACTCGCTACATGGAAGAGCAGCTCGACAAAATCGAGGAGCAGCACCTTGACTGGCTTGGCGTGCTAAGAGACTTTTACGGGCCATTTAAGCAAAACCTCGATACGGCACTGGAGCAAATGCAACACGCCAAAGCTGAGGTTGTCCCCAGCGAATATGAATGCCCGCAGTGTGGTAAGCAGCTCGTTTATAGATTTGGTAAGAATGGGAAGTTCCTGAGCTGCTCGGCTTATCCGGACTGCAAGTTCACCTGCCCATGCGACAAGGACGGCAAGATGATCGAAGCAAAGCAGAGCGAACACAAGTGCCCAGCTTGCGGCAAGCCGATGATATATAGACAGGGCCGATTCGGACCGTTTCTGGGATGCGCCGATTATCCAAACTGCAAGACAACACTCAAACTGGATAAGCAGGGTAACATCGTGCCGCCAAAACCGCCCGCTGAGCCGACCGAAGTTATCTGTCACAAGTGCAAAGATGGCCGGCTCGTAATCAGACAGAGCAAAAGAGGCCCCTTCCTGGGCTGCGGTAGATTCCCCAAGTGCAGAACAATCGTGAGTATCAAACAGTTAGACCACCTGAAGCAGTTGCAGTCAGCCGGACAATGGCCGCCCGAAACGCCCGAGCAAGCTGATCAACTCCTCGGACGAAAAAAGGCAAAAAAAGTAACGGCCAAAAAATAGTCCCCAAGTTACAAAGAAATAAACATTGGGTGAAAACGACCAAATCAAAGCAATGCCGCTCGAGACAATCGAGCCGATAGGCAAACGCGGCCTGATCTGCAAAGATGAGGACAAAAAGCAGACCCAAGGTGGTATTCGACTGCCCGACAATATAGAAATTCCCACGATAACCGGCAGAATCGTTGCGGTTTCCGCTGAGGTTGAAAACACGCCGGACATACCACTGTCTCAATACGACAAGGTGCTGTTCAATCCCAAAGGCGCCATACCGGTCGATTTCGAAGGTGATAATCGCCTATTCGTGGTCGAGGTTGAAAACGTCGTCGCAGTCTTTCGAAAATCATAACCAGGTCCAGCTCAAACAAACGACCAGCAAAGTCACAAAGCTAAGAATAATCCTGAGGTTCCAGTCTGGCACTTTTGCTTCATTTCTGATACTTTTTCAGGGTGCGTGGGAACTTTTTGGGGATCAGGTGCGTCATTAACTGTGGATGGCCAATAATGACAAGTGGATTTGAAGCCAAATTTGAAGAGCTGTGGGGGCATACTTCAGGCAGAATAAGCGCTTATATGTTTTGTGCATGTGGCAATCGGGCCGACACGGATGATTTGGCGCAGGAATGTTATCTGCGGGCGTTGCGCGGATGGGGCCAGTTTGACGGCAGAGGGAGCAGACAGGCGTGGCTTTTTGCGATAGCGCGAAGGACCCGTGCCGATTGGTTTCGGCTGAAGCAAAGAGAACGTGCTGTGGTTGACTTGGATAATGTGAGTGAACCCTGTGGTGGTTTGAAAAAGCCGAATACCGATCGGATCGAAACAGTTTGGCAAGCGGTCAACAATCTGGACGATGAGCAAAGCGAAGTCATTCATTTGAGATTTGCAGCAGGACTAAGTTATATTGAGATAGCTGGAGCCCTTGGCATAGCGGTCGGCACCGTCAGGTCACGACTGCACAGGGCCTTGAAAACGATAAGACGACAGATAGGGGAAACAGAACAATGAAGCGCGAAAGAATAGAAAGGCTTGCGATAGATGTCGCTGCCGGTGAGCTAAACGAAGATGCTGAAGCTCTATTGAATGCATATCTTGCCGAACACCCGAAAGCGAAACAATGGGCCGAGCAGATGTTGACCACTTATGAGAAAACGCAGGAAGCAATCGCTGAAAAAACGAGCTGGGCGAATACAACTGCGGGGACGCCGTTCGTTGGCAAGAAGCCAACAGGATGGGTGAAATGGCGGTCGGTCGGGCGTTGGGCAGCGGTTGTGACCTTCAGCATTATTATCGGTTTTGCGGCAGGACGTTGGGGGACTACCGATGAAGCGATGGGGATCGCCCTGATGGAGCCCACCCGGGGTCCGGCACCAGTCAAAACCGTTTCTGATTTGAAAGAAAAGTATGCAGGGACTTTCTGGGGAGACAAGATGCTGGCCTTGCTGGAGCACAGGCCCGCTCAACAATATAAGGCTGATTTGCACAGTGTTAGCCTTTGGGACAGATACAGACTATACAAAAAGGAGAAACGTTATGAATAATCGCAAAATGACCTGTGGGTTGGTGGTTTTCTATGCCGCCGTAATCTTCGTCGTAGGCTGCATTCCGGAAATGTCGCTTAAGTGGTCCGGAGATGGTTCCGTAGGATTGCTGAGAGTTGAAGGAGGATTGGGCCTTGTAGATGGTAAGACCGGGGAATTGACCGAGGTTGCGGGGAGCGTTGGTTTATTGCCGGACATATCAAAGGATGGCAAGTTGATTGCTTACAGCGAGAAGGTTGATTGTAATAGTCTGTCAGAAGGGCTAAAGCTGCTGCCGCCAGGCCAGGTGAAGATGATAGAGCACTATGCCGAGCAAACAAGGAAAAATATACTGGATGCTGGCGAGCTGACCGGCGACAGGTTTCCCTTTCCAGAAGAAGGACTTCTATTGCCTGAGGACTATAGGAACTGGGCTATCCGCTATTTGTCCGAGAATGCAGACAACGAGCTTCTGGGAATATTGGGAAACGAGGGAATTGAAAAGGCTAAAGAAAACGCTATCCACTACTTTCAGATTGTGGTAGTGCCCAGAGAGAACCTGGACCAAAAACGTGTTGTAACTGCCAGTGTTTTTGAAGCGATGGCAACACGATTTTCCCCCGACGCCAAGTCAGTTGCCTATCTGATGCACACGCAAGAAGGCGAGGTCAGCAATGCATTGGGAGAATATGGCCTGTATATCGCCTCGCTTGAGACTGATGTAAGGGCGATGCTTGTGGATTCTCGCGTCGCCATCGGCTACGACTGGCGAGAAGATGGAAAGGCAATGGCATATCTAAGTGCAGATTCAAAGAATTTGCATGACGATTTTATTCTAGGTACACTCAATGAAAAGGTGGTTGCCGACGCAAATGGTAGCCTGTTAGCCGAACAGACGCAATTACCTGAACACGGCTCAGCCGGGACTCACCATTGTACCGGTAAGGCTGCGCAACTCGTAGGCGCGCTCTTTTATCCCTGGTCAAAGGTTGAGTATGGCCTTGGTAACCGGATATTTTTTTCAAGTTTTGTTCTGGCGCTGCCTGCAAGCAAAAGAGATGAGCCAGCATGCTCCTTGTTCTGTTATGATCCTGTTATAGCAACTGTAACAGATGTGCTGCCCTTGAGCGTATTCAGTCATATCAGCGAACAAGTTTTCAGTATATCGCAGTTTGCCTTATCGCCGGATGGGACACACGTGTTGCTGCCAATAAAAAACAACAGGTTTATCGTTTACACGCTGGGAACAGACTCAATGGAAATCCCGATCCCGGAAGAAGAGGCATTTGGAGAGGAAGAATTGCCGGAGATGGCGCCTTCGTGGAAGGGTAACAACGAGATCACCTTTATGGTATCTGAAAAGAGCCACTTTCTGCCCAAGCCCGAAGAGGGCACCAAAAAGCCTGCTCGCAAAGAAATAGTAGTCCTTAGAATGACAGATAAACAGAGCCGGATCTTAAGCGAGAACTGGCCTGGGTCGTTTTGAAGATGGGCGAGAGCGAAAGCAAGCTTGAAGAAGCGCGCTAAGATTCTCATCACACCCAACCATACTACCACGGCGTCAAATAGCCGGGGGGCGTAGATTATGGCGGCCCCGCGCAAGCCGTTTATGAAATCATACGGAAATGCCTTGTATCAGCCGGTACGAGCAGATAAATTACAGAAAATGAAATCAGTCGCACGTAGTCACAATTTGCGGGATCGGCGTTCACAAGTATAGCCAATCAGAAAGGAGTCACGTATGAATGGCGGAACTGATGACCAAACAGGCATGATCAAAGAGCTAAGTATCCCTTTATATCAGTGTAAAGGATGGATGAAATTGGTGGGGATTATGTCTATTATTGGTGGTGCGCTGCAGGTTCTGACAATTATCGGGATAATTATAGCGTGGCTGCCGATATGGACCGGCGTTCTATTGTTTCAATCAGCTAACGCTATAGAACAGGCATACCTGGGTGGCAGCCAGGATGCAATGACGCGATCACTTTCAAAACTGAAGACTTATTTCATTATTATGGGAATCCTGACTTTGATCGGAATAATAGTAATGATATTAGCCTTCTCTTTTGGCCTCCTGGGCGCATTTTTCTCTGCTCTAAGCCTTAGCCAGTCTTAGATAGAGCAGTACCCATGAAAAACTGGTTGTACCAGCGTCTAATCAACAAAATAACTAATGAGTGCTATAGAAATGCTCTGGATTATTTTTCAAACGGCTCTACTATCCTGGACGTGGGAATCGGCAATGGCATAATGATCGAAACCTTCCATTCGTTGATTAAATCAAAGACGTTAAAAATAACCGGAATTGATATCGATGGTGATTATTTAAAGCACTGTAGAAAACTGATCAAGAAGTATCAACTTGAGGATTACATAGAAGTCTATCATGGGTCCGTAGAAAGTTATGATCCCGTGAAAAAGAGATGCTTCGACTTCGTTCTTTTCGGTATGAGTTTCATGCTGTTAAGTGACCAACAGTTGGTTTTGAACCGAATAAAGGACTGGCTTAAACCCGGCGGAGAAATTGTCTTTGTTCAAACAATGTACAAAGAAAGGGCCCGCTTAGTGGACATCATTAAGCCAAAACTTAAATATCTTACAACAATCGATTTTGGAAAAGCAACTTACGAAAGAGATTTTTTTGCTCTTTTGAATGAGAATGGATTGGCAGTTAGAGAAGATAGAGTGCTTAGAAGGGAATGGTTCAACAGCCAATGCCGCATGATTGTGGCAACTTCTCTAAGAAGCTCGTGATTATGACTGACAAAAGAAAGAATACCTTCTCTGCCAAAGTCAGAAGGACTCTCACCTCAGTACTGCCTGTTTCAAAAAGACGACAAGGTCAATGTATCAATTGCGGGGCGTGCTGCAAATTGCCCAACGTATGTCCATTCCTTAGGCATGAACCAGATGGAAAATCTCATTGCTTGATCTACGCGATTCGTCCACTAAATTGCAGGAAGTACCCACGAAGTAAGGCTGAGTTTGTCACTGAGGATACGTGCGGTTATAGATTCGAGTGAGACTGGCTTGCCCTCTTCGGGCCCTCATAGACGGTTTCGTGTCAGGCGCGTCTTTTTACACCGCGTCTGGCGAGAGCAAACAAGCCTCCAAGAGCTAACAGTATCCCCGTAGCTGGTTCAGGTACCGGCGCGGACGACGCCGGAGCCTCTGGCTCTGGAATAAACGCCTCAGCTTTAGTGTGGTTGGCGATCGCGGGTCGCGGGCTGCCTCCCACTGCTCCGCTGGGTCCTCGCCCGCCAAAATCTGCCGCACTGCTAATCAAACCACCACCGGACGTTCTGCCCTTTGTAAGTGGAGTGCCATATTTGGTTTGTTCGAATACAGCAACAATGATTTTGGGCCTATCAAGATACGTAACAGTGCGCTCCGCCGCTGGGTCACTCACATCGCCCAGCCAGCAAATGAATTGATAGCCAGGACTTGGAATTGCGGTCAAAGTGACCTCAGCGTTTGGTGCAAAGTGATGAACACCTGGCACGGGAGTTATTGTGCCGCCCTGAGCTGGCGTCTGTTGAAGAACAAGCGTGACTCCCCCGGTTTGGCCATGTACCGGTTCAAGCAAACCAGCTACAATAACCACAACAGCTAATCCTATAGCCCACCCGCTGATGGATGTTGAAAAATGCCTTTTCATGACATTACCTCCCCCAAGTTAGACGGCTTAACAACCCCCAAACATGTATGTGTCCGTCGAATACGTAATTCCTATCGTGTATTAAACCAAAATGCCGGCCAAAAGTCAAGTCTTTTTTTGAAACTCTCGCCCTTTTTCCTGGTCAATCTGTGGTAAAATTGCCCTTTCTGGCCCGTTATGAGTGATTTGGGCGAAATAACAGGCAGACTTCCGCACGATTTTACGGAGCGGTTTTTTCCTGCAAAAAAATCCCTCGTAGTGCGTTTCCGGCCAGACTCAAATTTGCCGTTTGGCCTTTGCTTTTCTTATCGGTTTTTGCTGCGCGAATCGGCTGATATTGCGAATCGCCTGGCGCAGCCGCTGCTCGTTCTCCACGAGGGCAATACGCATATAGCCTTCACCGTTTTCGCCAAAAGCCCTGCCTGGAGCGATTGCAACCTCCGCATGCTCCATAAGGTCCATGGCGTAGTCAATAGTACCCTTGCCTCCGAGAGACGCCTCCGGCACTTTCGTCCATACAAACATCGTAGCGCGTGGCTTCTCCACTTCCCAGCCGATCCTCTTGAGCCCTTCGCAAACTACATCCCGCCTTGACCGATACCTTTCATTTTGAGCGATAATATCATCATCGCAGCTTCGCAAAGCAATAATGCCGGCTATCTGCACCGCCTGGAATATGCCGTAATCGTAATAGCCCTTTATCGTCGCGAGATGGTCGAGCATATCTTTGTTGCCCGCGGCGAAGCCGATGCGAAAGCCCGCCATATTATACGGCTTGCTCATCGTAATAAATTCTACGCCGATGTCCTTGGCCCCTTTGACGGAGAGAAAACTCGGCGGCTTATATCCATCAAAGCAGGTCTCACCGTACGCAAAATCGTGAATCACCGCTATCCCAAGCCGTTTTGCCAAATCGACGACCGGCTCAAAGAATCCCTCGTCAACCGTCATCGCGGTTGGATTGTGCGGGAAATTCAGAATGAGCAACTTCGGCTTCGGATAGAGGTTCTCACAGACCATCGCGATGTTATCTATGAATTTCTCGTCGCAACCAAGAGGGACCGATATTACATTCGCACCAGCTAAGGCGACCGAGTAATTATGTATCGGAAAAGCCGGTTCGGGCACAATCGCGGTGTCGCCCGGACCCAACATCGCCAGACACAAATGACTAAAGCCCTCCTTCGAGCCTATACAGGCGAGCACTTCCGTTTCCCAATCAAGCTGCACATCCCAGTTGGCCTCGTATTTTTTCGCTATCTCCTTCCGCAGCCCCTTGATACCTTTCGATGAACTATACCGGTGGTTGCGTCCGTCCTGGGCCGCCTCGCAGAGCTTGTCGATGACAATTTGCGGCGCCCTGTCTGAGGGATTACCCATACCCAGATCGATAATATCTGCACCCTGCTGGCGTTTCGTCAGCTTCAACGCATTCAGCCGCCCAAACAAATATGGCGGCAAACGCTTTATCCTCTGTGCCGGCTCAATCCGTCTATCAGAGCCGGATGTATCCATCTTGAATTCGGCCATTTTCTCATCCCGTAAATCAGAAAGAGTTTCCTTCAATACAATCGGACAGTCTATACCGAACGGATAAATTTGCAAAGCGATTTTGTCCGGCTCAGCCGTGTAGCACAAGGGTATACATTCATTCGTTCCAAAAATTGGGTTTGTTTTGGGTTTGTTTTGCCGGGGCCGGAAGGCGTGGTTTTTTCCATAATCCTTTGTTAGCTCTGAGTTTGTGTTCATTTTAGGCTTTTCGGAAATTGGGTTTGTTTGGGTTCGTTTGGGTTCGTTTTTTCCCAGTCCACCAAGTGTCCTTTTTTTCATAATTCATTGTTAATACTTTATTTACG
>Ga0114930_10003191_pt1 | contig 14460 bp, 13 predicted proteins | sample AnhtaG_FD_87300 | JGI IMG/M metagenome (GOLD analysis project Ga0114930, IMG submission 87300) | Deep subsurface microbial communities from Anholt, Denmark to uncover new lineages of life (NeLLi) - Anholt_01485 metaG | ecosystem: Environmental > Aquatic > Marine > Oceanic > Sediment | place... | reverse complement strand
CTCGGTGTGCGACTACTTCCACGACGTGAGCAGCGCGGTGCTGACGTACACGTCCTTCGTGGTGGCCGACTACTACACCGCGCTCCACGAGAAGAGCTACTACGACCATAACATCGACGACGACGGTGCGATGGCCCGGGCCCTGATCTACGAGACGTTGACCGACCTCGATAGCGGCGGCTTCGACTTCAGCCAGTACGACGTGAACGGGGACGGGTTCGTGGACGCGGTGAACTGCCTGTACGCGGGCTACACGCTGAGCGGTTGGGCGCGCGGGCTCTGGCCGCACTCGGGCGTGCTGTTTCCGCCGTTCCAGGCGGACGGCGTGATGGTCCTGCAGTACCAGATGACGGACATGGAGAACTTCCTGACCATCGGCACGTACTGCCACGAGAACGGCCACCTGCTGTGCCTGTGGCCCGACCTGTACGACTACGGCTACGAGTCCAGAGGACTAGGTTGGCATTGTCTGATGGCGGGCGGCAACCACCGCAACGGCGGCCGCAACCCCGTGTCCCCCTGCGCCTATCTCAGAGACCTGGCGGGCTGGACCACGACCCACCTGCTCAGCGGCGTCGAACAGCTTGGCGTGGCCGCTACGGTCGCAACCAACGTGATCTACAAGTACCCGCATCCCACCAACCAGTACGAGTTCTACCTTGTGGAGAACCGGCAGCAGAGCGGACGCGACGCGTATCTGCCGGACTCCGGGCTCGCCGTGTGGCACGTCGACCAGCAGGGCAGCAACGATTACGAGCAGATGACGCCGGAGCAGCACTACAAGGTTACGCTGCTTCAAACCGACGGCGATTGGGACCTCGAACGCGACGTGAACAGCGGGGACACGACGGACTACTACAAGGCCCCGGCCTTCACGGAGTGCGGGCCGGACACGGAGCCCGGTACGAGTTGGTGGGACACGACGCCCTCGTATCTGGGCATCTCGAACGTCAGCGCTTCGGGACCGACTATGACCTTTGACTTCCACGGCGCGGGCAGCGCGAGCGAGGACACCGACGGGGACGGCCTGTCGGACTGGGACGAGACCCGCGACCTCGACCCCGACGTGCCGGGCGTCCGGAACCCCTTCGACCCGACCGATGAGGACAGCACGGGGGACGACGGCAGCGATGAGCCCGACGGGGTGCTGGACGGGGAGAACGACTACGACGGCGACGGCACGAGCAACGCCGATGAGCTCGCCCTGGGCGGCAATCCGCTGGACCCCGAGAGCTACGTGCCGGCCGCGTCGCTCGGGGGCTTGCTGGCCCTATGCGGGGTCGTGGCGGCCGTGTCGCGGAGGGCCTTGCGCGCCGGGAAGGCGTAGCGCACGGGTCCGTCCCTGAATTAGCCCTGAATTAGCCGGATCCCCATGCGCCCGGAAAAGAGAAGACCTACGGTCCCTACTATCAATGGACTTTCAAGCGGATGGGCAAAACCGTAACGGTGAACCTGACGCCCTCCCAAGCCAAGACCTATAAGCTCGCCATCGACAACCACCGCAAAATGGAAGAGATCCCCGAGAAAATGCGGTCGCTCTCGCTTGAAATACTCGAGGCCAAAACGCAGGGCGCAAGAAAACGCAAACCACGTGGATGAACGGACTTACGGGAAAAGTTAGTGCCATTCGGGTCCGTCCCGGAATTTCCCCGTCCCCGAATTTCCCTTGGGCGACGAGGATTTCATCGCTCGCCTCGAGACCCGTCTGAGCACATTTCTACGTCCCCGCAAGCGTGGCCCAAAGGGACCGCGAAAGCGTAATTAAGTATGGTGTCCCCGGAATTGGGGGTTGCCTGCTCGAAGGCCGACTGCCGAAACCCTTGCATCCGGCCCCAGGGGAGAGTAGGATTTGACTTGGCGTGGGTGCGACGCAATGCGGAGCCTGCGCCCCGAGACGCGGCCCCGTCGACGGTTCTCGAAAAGGAGGGGCTCATGCCGATCCGCATGGGACGCCATGACGAAACGCTCAAGGGAACGCAAGTGGTCGAAGATTCATGGCCTGGCGATCCCTTGCCATGTGATCCAACGGCGCGTAATGTGGACAGGAACACAGAGGTAGGCATGACATGGGGGGCAGTCCAATCGTTCTCGGGGAGACAGCATTCGAGACGGCGGTTCCGTAAGTGCTCCATACTCGCAAGCAAAGGCCATCGTTGTCCAATATGCACATGAAGAACTGCGCAATCATCACAAGCCCATCAATACGGGCTAAGCGAAGTGACAGGCTATCTGTGCCTCGACGCGGTCGAACGATCTACACCGAGGCTGAGAAGCGTGGGGCCATCGTACGCGAGGCTACCCGGATTCTATGGGAGGGTGCTGATGCAGACCAAGACGCCGAAGGAGTTGTACGCCAGGTCTTTGGCAATGGCGGCTCCGCGCTAGAAGACCCAACGAACGGAAATGCGGCTCTGAGAGCTGCTTGGCTTCTCGTCAATGAATGGCTCTATGTTAGGGCCAATCGGTTCGGCCTTGGAGAGATCTCCATCGACGAAGCCGAGCAGGACTTCATGGGGGACGCTTTCGCGCCAGTCATCACCCCGCTGTCAGAACTCTTTGCTCCGGGAAGCAAACTTGAGGCCACAGCTTGTCTGAATCGCCTTTCTGTGGATGATAGCTTTAGAGACCTGCTGCCGTACATTCTCGACCCGCATGGCCCTGGGACGCGTGCAAGTGTGATGCGTGATCCTGCGACGGCAACCGCACGGGCCCGCAGACGTGCAACCGGCGTTTACTTCACGCCTGAAGACGTGGCGGAATACATGTTTGAGAAGGCTTGCCAAGGGTTCCCTAGGAAGCAACGCCACACGCCTAGAGTATTGGACCCAGCTTGTGGAACCGGGGTGTTCCTCCGCGTGGCGTTTCGGCATCTTATGATGGAGCTCGGCAGTGCCCCTGAAGCCGCGCTGGATAACCTCTTTGGCTGTGACATTTGCCTACAGTCTGCTGAAACGTGTCCGTTTGTCTTGCTTGACGCCTTCAGCCACGCCACGGGGAAGATGCCCGATTCACCCTTGACCATGTGGAAGGCAATCAGACGCAATATTGCCGTCGTGGATTCCTGCACCTTGGTGCTGAAGGATACGGAGATTGAATCCGAATCAGGAACAGACAGGGCGAATTCAGGTGTCCATGAAGGCGGCGTGGTTTACGGTTCACCGATACCCGTACCCAGTATTTCTAGTAAGGGCATGAGCCAGTTTCATGGATGTGTCCAATGGGCATCCTTGGGCAGACTGTTCCCGAGCTTGGTACAAGGAGCCGATATCGTCATCGGCAACCCGCCCTATAGCCATCTAGGGCAACGCGACGATGCGCAGGAATTGCGGAGACGCTACGCTTGCGTGCGTTCTCTTGAATCCTTGGGGCGTGCAGAGACCTATCTGCTCTTTGTAGAAATGATGTGGCAACTTACAAGGCCGGACCATGCATCCGCAGCACTCGTAGTGCCAATGTCAATCGGGTACAACTCCGGTCGTCAATTCCGGTTCTGTCGTAAAGCGATGGAAGTCCAAGACGGCACTTGGGACATTGCGTTCTTCGACAGGGAACCTCACGCTTTGTTCGGCGAAGACGTGAAGACCCGAAACGCAATCCTGCATTTCACCCGCGGGTTTGGCGAGAGAAAAGGGTCGCACGGTACGACATTCAACGTCACTGGACTGAAGCGGTGGACGAGCAGGAGCAGAGCGGATCTCTTTTCTGGCATCAGGTTCACTGAGGGAGGGAGCCTGAGACTCGACCGGTACATCCCAAAACTCGGTTCGGAGGAGGAGCTCAAGTGCTTCAAGTTGCTTTCCGAGCAGCTCCGTCATCTCTCAGATGCGCGAGTGCAGTTTGCCTCACGAACTCTCAGCTCGATTGCCTCAGCAGCATCGCCAACGAGTGTCTTTGTGGCCGGGACAGCCTACAACTTCATCAACACTTTCCGCAGTCTTGGGGTGCTTGATCCTGCCACGTGCGGCACGCTGAGCGGAAGTCCTGTCCATGAGATTACGTTCACGACGCGGGAAAGTGCACGAGTCGGAATGGCCGTCCTCGCGTCCAGGCTGACTTACTGGCTATGGCAAGTTGCTGGCGATGGTTTCCATGTAACACGTCGATTCCTTCAGAGTCTCCCAATTGACCCAGATTCATTCCCCTCGAGCGTTTCAGAACGACTAGGAGAACTAGGGGATAGCCTCTGGAGGGAATGCCTCGAAAGAAGAACGCGCAACATTAACGGGGGCAAGACGACTTTTGCCTTCCGTCCGGTTCTGGATTCTCGAGATCTGACAGATGTTGATCGGATTCTGGTCAAGCAACTCGGGCTTCCGGGCGGTTTTGGGGAGACGCTGAGAACGTTTGTGCATGAACTAGTAGTGATGGACGACGAAAATCGTCTCTATCTGTTGAAGTAATAGGAGGATTTCTGATGCCATCTGTTTCAAAGGCAACAAAGGAGAAAAGCAAGGTCACGAAGGATGAGTGGCGAGAGTACACGAAGACGGTGTGGCATATTGCAAATGTCACCGACAAAGTGCACCCGGCGGTGTTCCCCGTCGAGATTCCTCACCGCTTGGTGAAATTGTTCTCGTTCTATGGGGAATCTGTTCTTGACCCATTCGCCGGAACGGGAACCACCGCGCTTGCGGCGCTAACTCTCGGGCGACATGCGATATGTGTCGATCAGAACAGCGCCTATGTGAAAGAAGTAAGGAAACGTTGCGCGGAACTCAACGGCACTCTTGAGGGACGCTTGACCGCCAAGACGGGCGATAGTCGAAATCTCAGCTTTATTGAGGATGACAGCGTCGGGCTCGTCGTCACCAGCCCTCCTTACTGGGACAAAGCTGACTACGGCAAGGGCACGAAGAACTTGGGCAATGAGGGCAATTACTCAGATTTCCTGGCGTCGATCGAGCCCGTCTTCCGTCAGTGCTACCGCGTCCTGATGCCCGGGCGTAAAATCTGTATTGTCACCGCTAATGTGAACCAGCACACGAATTACGGCTTGGTTACTTTCCCCCTGGCCCTTGACTTCGGACGACTCTTGCGAGAAATGGGTTTCTTCATGGTCAACGAGATCATCTGGTCAAAGGACGGGACAGGCGGGCGCTGGGGGTCTGCGAACGGACAGCGGCCGATTTTCGGCAGCTATCCGTACCCGCCCAATTTCCTTTTCAAGAACGTGCATGAATACATTTTGATCTTCGCGAAGCCTAATGCCAAACCCGTTACAGGCCCGAAGGTCAAGGACTACGATGAACTCTACAGACTGAAGTAGGATGATTGGGGGTTGCCATGCCGAACGCCGAGCTATGCTTCTACAGTCAGCCGTTAGCGCACCGTTTCGGGACAGCTCTGTGCAATAGTCTCGGAGAAACCGACTGGCAATCTTTCGATACAGCGGTAGCCTGGGTGCGCCAATCCGGAACGAGACACATCGAGGGAGCAATAAAGGCTTTTCTGGAAAGAGGAGGATCTGCCTCATTTTGTGTGGGACTTGATGCGAAGAACACGTCCAAAGAGGGGCTGCAAAGCCTGCTTGGCTTGGAACGGTATGGGTACGTCCATGTCTATGTTTACCATAACGAGGCCAACGTCTTCTACCATCCCAAGGTCTACCTGTTCTCGAATGCGAACATGGCCCGATTAATCGTCGGATCTAACAACCTTACGGAGGCTGGTCTCTTCCGAAACACCGAAGCTGCCCTGCAGCTTGATGCCGACAAGAAGAACCCGGCCATCACACAGGCAATTCAGGCCCTCTCTGCATGGCAGGATACCACGACCTCATTCGTGCGACAACTGGACGATGCCTTGCTTGGTGATCTGGTTGATCGGGACTACGTTTTGCCAGAGATAGCATTGAGAAAAGAACAGGCTTCCGGTGCAAAGAAGAGAGAAGAGAAGGATCGAGTCTTCGGACTACAGGAAATCGCCGCTCCGACGATACCCGGTGGCGGTGGGATTGTAATTCCTCCTGGCGCAGTGGGAACAGTCTTATTGATGCGAGTAAGACGTGCCTCGAAAACTGAGCGCCGGACGCAAGTGCAAATTCCTATCATTCTGAAGACCAGTTTTTTTGGGGAAGACGCGTCCGTAACCAGTGGCCACGACGGGCGTGTTCACTCGTTGCGACCGGCGACCGCACGAGGAGGACTGAACACTATCAAGCTTGAGTTGCCGGAGATTGACCCCATGAATGATCCCGTCGTACGGTTCGAGAGGAACGCTGGTGGTATCGTGTACCAGGTGTATGATCGCAACTCAGCTCTTGGCACCCCGATTATGGAAGCGCTGGAACGGGGACGAACGATGAATCCCCCTGCTACTCAGCTCACTGTCCCTGCCAAACCGAAAAGCGCAACCTGGTGGCGGTTTGTGTAGTCTGTTCCGGCGCAATAAATAAGGTAATTCAGGGTAATTCAGGTAATTCCCTGAATTCTGAATTACCCAGGCGCAGGGAATCGCTTTCGAATACGCGCGACCGTGCCCTGCCGGTAGAGGTGGTCAAAGGCGTCCACCACTCGGGGGTCCAGGGTCTTGTCTCTTTGTTCGAGCAGCTCCTTTGCCGCGTCCTCTTCGCTCCAGGCTGCCTTGTAAGGCCGAATGCTTGTCAGGGCGTCGAAGATGTCCGCCACCTTGACGATGCGCGCAGCCAGCGGGATCTCATCCCGTTTCTTGCCGGCCGGATACCCGGTCCCGTCCCAGTTCTCGTGGTGGTTGCCGGCAATCTCCCTGGCCATGGCATAGAACGGTCTATCGCGCAGAATGGCCACCCCGTTGATGGGATGCTGGACCATGATGTCCCATTCTTCGTCCGAGAGCGGCCCGGGTTTCTTGAGGACGGCATCCGGGACCTGGATCTTACCCACATCGTGCATCATGCTCGAGTAACCGATCTCTTCGGCCTCTGCTTCGGCCAGGCCGAGGCGCAGAGCGATGGCTTGCGAGTAGTGCTGGACGCGCCTGATATGGCTGCCCGTGACCTCGTCCTTGGCCTCGGCCGCCACGGAAAGCATGAAGATCGCCTCGAGGCTGGCTTCCTTCAGTTGAAACTGGAGTTGTTTCATCTCGGTGATGTCTCTGGCGATGCCCACATAGGCAAAGGGGCAGCCTTCGCCGTCTTTGACCTGCGAGATGGAAAGGTACGAATACCATTCCTCGCCGGACTTCTTCACGTTGATAATCTCGCCCCGCCACCACCCGCCGGCGAGGATCGTGGACCACATGTCCTTGTAGGTTGCCAGAGTTGTGTGCCGCGAAGCCAGGATGCTGGGCTTCCTCCCGATCGCCTCTTCGGCAGAGAAACCCGTGATTGCCGTGAAGCCGGGGTTAACGTACTGGATTACGCTGTCCATATCGGTAATCACAACCGAATCGACGGTATTATCCAGTGCAAACCGGTACGTCTCCGGCAGCAGATCTTCCACGGTATCGTCTCCTGTACAGATGACAGTCGGTGCAGGAAGCATGGAGAACACCCTTTGAGGCGCTGCCGGCCACTAGGGAGCCCAATATCATGCCAATGAGAAGACCGACCCATAGGCCGCGCCCGCACGCCACGCCGTCCATCTCGCCCTTCTGAGGTCGGTCCATTTCTTCCCTTGCTTGTCGGCCTATCCGTCTTGAGTATAACATGGGAAATTACTATGGCGAAGGTCGCCGTCCACGCGCAGTGACAAGTCGAAAGTTGACCACGTCTACCATTGCGACTACAATGAAGAAGAACTGGAAAGAAAGGCCTTGGGCCGAAGGTTGAGGATTCTATGTTCGAGAGGAGATTCCCTATGGTGTCCATACACTCCATGATGGTCCTGTTCCTGACTGCGGTTGCCTTGTCTTCCATGAGGTGTTTTGCCGATGAGGCGGCGCCGCCGGAGGCCAAGAGCGCGCTGGACTTCAAGGCAAAGGACATTGACGGCAATGACGTGGACCTCGCCAAGTATAAGGGCAAGGTCGTTATGATAGTAAACGTCGCGTCGAAATGCGGGTTCGTGTCCCAGTATGAAACACTCCAGGCAATCTACGAGAAATACAAGGACAAGGGCTTCATCATCCTCGGCTTCCCGGCGAACAACTTCTTGCGTCAAGAACCGGGCACCAACGATGAGATCAAGTCATTTTGCACCCTCAGATACAATGTCAGCTTTGACATGTTTGCCAAAATCTCAGTCAAGGGCAGAAAAATCGCACCCCTCTATGCCTTTCTCACTTCGCGCAAGAGAAATCCTGAGTTCGCCGGCTCTATCAAGTGGAACTTCACCAAGTTTCTGCTGAATCGCGAGGGCAAGGTCGTGGCGCGCTTCGGCTCGCGCACCAAGCCGGACTCGAAAGAAGTGATCGAAGCCGTCCAAGCGGCCCTGGCCGAAAAACCCCCGGGAAGCTAAGCCTGATCTCTTTATCCCAACAGCCGTGTCAGGAGAGCGTTCTCTTGGTCAGCCGTTCGTACTCCTCCATCGACGCGGTCATGTGGTCTCGTTCGTCCAGGCCGATGCGCCTGAACAGGTCGGCCAGTGTTTCTTGCCTGGGGTAGTACTCGAAGTATCCAGAATCGACCGGCTCGTCTTCCCATTCCGGATGCTCCTTGACGAGGTGCATATACTCATGTTCCGCATGGGACTCGAAGCGGGCGTTCATGGCGAAGGACCATTCCGGTTTGAGGCGGTATAGGGTTCGCGTCAAGAGAAGATAGCCGAACATCATGCAGCGGGGAACGACGTAGGACATGAACCAGTTCTGTTTGATTCCCTGTTGGCGCATGATGTCCTCGATGAGCATCAAATGCGACTGCTCGTTGTCCTGTGCGCGGCGGCCGAATTCGATATGCCGCAGGTCCGCCTCGGACGCGGCCTTCTCGCTGTACTTCGCTCTGGCGTAGCGCCGGCTCAAGCGATGATAGGAGCCGTTTTCCCAGGCCCAGTACGGGTAGCGCGCCAGGATCTCGATGACTTTGAACTTGGGCAATGTCCGCTTGGCGCCGTAGACCAGGTCCATTGCGAGGTACATGCCCTTGAGGAGCACGTTCGCTTTCATGGCCGGCGTTTGCAGGGTCTTCTCCTGCTCCGCTTTCAGGTCCAACTCCTGGCCCATGGTGTACTCATATGGCGTCGGCACGGCTCGTTCTCCTTGCGCGGGACTCTCGGCCTGCGTGGATACGGCATTCTACAAGAACACGTTGCGCGGTTTCAGGCCCCGTCGCCGTCGGTGGCGAAGTACGCCTCGTGGAACTTCGCGAGGAGCGTACGGAGTTGCTCGACGTGCTCGAGGTCCGTGGTCTGCTTCGCTTTCATCGAGGCCACCAGCATTTCATGGCACAGTCGGAGCTTCTCGACATACTTCGTTCCGGCCGGCGTTTCGAGCGACTCGACGGGCTTGATCCGTTGCTGCAGGAAGTACTTCGTCACGATCTCGGCGAACTCGTCGGCATGCCTCTCCTTGTTGAGCGTCCAGCGGACAAGCTGGTTGGCGTGTTCGGACGGGTCCTCAGCGAGTTCCGTGATCAAGTTCATGGACTTCTCGATCGTGACGATGTGCTCCTCGAGCATGGTGAAGCGCATGGGGTCATTGTAGATGCCGCAAGGTATCTGGCAATGAGCAGAAACCTCTGGCGCCTGGACCAAGCTCATCGCGAGGCCCAAGACGGCCCCTAGAAACAACGCGGCAATGACGAACCTGAGTGTCTTCATGGCGATTCCCTCCGATGTTCCAATACCACCTCAGTGCGTATGCAGCGACCTATGCGCACGCTTTCACAGCGTCAAGTACGGCGTCGTAGTCGGGCTCGTCTGTGGCCTCGGGGACGTATTGCGCGTGAACCACCCGGCCCTCGCTGTCGATGACGAAGACCGCCCGGGCCAACAGGCCGAACTCGCGAATGAACACGCCGTAGGCCTCACCAAACGTGCGGTACTTGTAGTCGCTGGCCGTCATCACGCGCTCGATGCCCTCGGCCCCGCAGAAGCGCGCTTGGGCAAAGGGCAGATCCAGGCTGACGGCGAGGATACGAACGTCGTCTGACAGACCCGCGGCTTTCTCGTTGAACACGCGGATCTGCGCGTTGCACACCGGGGTATCGAGGCTCAGCACCACGCTCAGCACGAGGACCTTGCCCTCGAACGAGGCGCTTTCGACGTCAGCCAGGTCATTGCCCACCAGTTTGAAGGACGGTGCCTTGTCGCCGACCTTAATCTCGGCCCCCACCAGCGTCACCGGACTCCCTTTGAATGTCACTGCGTCTGCACGTTCAACCATCTGCTGTCTCCGTTATTGGCCATTCACGCTATCAAACAAACGCTCGCTTTCCGAAGGGTCAGCGGCGTGCGTTTGCGCGTGTCACTGCCGTTGGACCATCAGGTCGAGATCTTCCAACAGGGCCTGCAAGTCCTCTTCATGCTCGACTTCGTCGCTGAGGATCTGGAGGGCCAGTTCGTACGTGATCGGGTCGGCCTCGCGCGTCTTCTGCGCCAGGGATTGGTATACGCCAATCGCGCACTGCTCGCCCTTGATGTTCTGCTCGAGCAATACACGCACGTAGGGGTCGGTCGGCGGGTCGTAACCGCAGTTGGTATGCTTGTACCAATCCTCCGGCGAGGTCACGGGTTCGCCGCCGAGTTGTATGATGCGATTGGAGACGAGATCGGCATGCCGCAGCTCATCCGCAGCGTGCTGCACGAGTTCAGCAATCACGCCGTCCTTCATAGGTCCTTTGGCGAGCTTCGCGCCCAGCCAATATTGGTAGTGGGCGAGCCATTCGTCCGCAAACGCCTTGTTCAGGAGCCCCAAGAGCTCATCGACGTCCATCCCAACAATCTCGCGGCCTTTCGTTCCCATGCTCCATCCTCCTCCTTGCGCCGTTCACGGCGCCTTCGTCGGTTCCACACATCGGCCTTCGCGGACAGAGGATTTCGCGCCACCTATCCCTCTCTCGCGAAGGACGACCTCAACAGACGCGTTGTCCAAGGTAGTCTGCGGTCTTCACAGACCGTGACATCACAGATACGCCGTCAGGCACGCTTCTACCCGCTTGGGTATCTCCGAGCGTTCCACAGCCGGAGGGAATCGCTTGCCAAAGGCGGGTCGATCGTTCCTGTAAATCACGCCCAAAGGGATGCGGTCGCCCCACTCCTGGGCCCGCGTCACGGCGGCCGACCAATCCGTTGGATCGTGGTCGTCGCCCAGGGCATAGCAGCGCTTCTTGTACCAGGCAAAGGTGTTCACCCGATTGAACGACACGCACGGGTGCAGGATGTCGACCAACGAGAACCCTTCGTGGTCCATCGCCTGGACAATCAGGTCGGCGAGATGGTCGGCCATGCCCGAGAATCCACGCGCCACAAACCCCGCCCGCATGGCCACGGCGACGGCGATCGGATTGAACGGTTCCGCCTGGACGCCGTCCGGCTGGGCCTTTGTGACGAACCCCTCCTGGGAAGTGGGGCTGGCCTGGCCTTTGGTGAGGCCGTAGACCTGGTTGTCGTGAACCAGCACGGTGATGTCGGGATTGCGGCGGATCGCGGCCAAGAAGTGGTTGCCGCCTTCGCCGTAGTTGCACCCGTCGCCGCTCTCGACAATCACGGTGAGTCCGGGCTTGACGAGCTTGGCGCCCGTCGCCACCGGCAGGGAGCGGCCGTGAAGGCCGTCGAACACGTTGGCGTTGAGGTAAAGGGGCGCCTTGGCGGCCTGGCCGATACCGGAGACAAAGAGCACCTCGTGGGGCTGCAACTGCTTCTTCACCAAGGCCGCCTTCACGGCATCGAGAATCGCGAAGTTGCCGCAGCCCGGACACCAGGCGGTTTCATAGTCCCCAAAATCTGCTGCCGACACCATCGCTCACCTCTCCTGTCCGTCAAGGGCCTCGAGGATGTACTCGGGCGTTATGGGCAAGCCATCATAGCGACGGACTTGCGAGCGAATCTCGAAGCCCGTTTCTCGGCGAATGAGGCGCGCGAATTGGCCCAGCGCGTTTCCCTCGACGGATACGACGCGTTCGGCGTCTTCGAAGTAGCGAAGAAAATGCTCAGGGACCAAGGGCCAGACTTGCGAGAAATGAAGCGTGGCCACGCGTTGCCCACGGGGCCGGAGGGTTGACGCGGCCTCGCTGACCGACCCCTTGGTCGAGCCCCAGGAAACGAGCAGGATCTCGGGGCCGGCGTCTCCGGCCCAGTCGGGCGCCACCGTGTCCGCCCGCAGCCCCTCGTGCTTCCTCAGGCGCTTGTCCACCATTTGCCTGCGTACGGCCAGGTCCTCAGTGAGGCGGCCGTCTTCGGTGTGCTCGTCGCTGTCGGCCACCACGAGATGTTCCGTGGCGCCGGGAATGAGCCGGGGCGACACGCCGTTCTTAGTCAGGGCAAAGCGCCGGTACGGCAAGGACGCCTCGGAGAGGTCCGCGCCGGGCCGTACCGGCTCGAGGTTTGCCGCGTCAAACGGCGTCACGGCCCGATAGGAATCGGCGAGAAACTGGTCGGTCAGCACGAAGACCGGACTCTGATACTTCTCGGCCAACTCGAAGGCTTTCCGGGTGAGGTGGAAGCACTCTTCGACCGTGCCGGGCGCCAGGATCGCCCGGGGGAACTCGCCATGTCCGGCATGCAACACGAACTCGAGGTCGCCTTGCTCGGTGCGCGTGGGCAGTCCGGTGGCCGGACCGGGCCGCTGAGCCACCACGACCACAATAGGCGTTTCGGTCTGGCCGGCCAGGCTCACGGCCTCGGCCATCAAGGCGAACCCGCCCCCGGACGTGGCGACCATGCTCGGGGCGCCGGCGAAAGACGCGCCGAGCGCCATGTTGATGGCGGCGATCTCGTCCTCCGCCTGCTCGACAATCACACCCATCTGTTTTGCGTGACTGATAACCCCCAGGTTGATCGACGTTGCCGGCGTCATAGGATAGAAGGAGCAGAACCTCAGTCCAGCGGAAAGGGCCCCCAGGGCTATCGCCTCGTTGCCGTTCATCATCATCCGCCGTGGCGGATCGTCGACAGCGGGCAGCTTCTCCATGGACACCGACTGCTCTGAAAGCCAGGCGAAGGCCTTCTCGAGGGCCTGTTGGTTCTCTTCCGTCGCCTCGGGATGCTTCTTGCCGAAGAAATCCGCCAGTGTCTGCGACACCCTGTCGTGGTGAAGCCCGACCAGGGAAGCGGTCACGCCGAGCGCAACGACATTGGCGACGCGCTTGCTCCCGAGCTCACTGAACGGGACGGCAAGGAACTCGGCGCCGCCCGCCTCGGCGGCTAGGGCCGCATCGGCCACAATGACGCCGTGCCCTGAAAGCTCGGCTTCGTGCAGGCGGATGGTCTCGGCGTTGAGGGCTACAAGGATGTCAACAGGCTCTTGGGGCGCGACAATCTCGCCGTCGCTGACTCGGATGGTGAAGGTGTTGTGGCCGCCGCGGATCCGGGACTGATAGCTCTGGATCACGACAATCGAGTAGCCGCTGCGGACGAGGCCCTTGGCCAGGAGGCTGCCCAGGGTGACAAGCCCCTGGCCCGCGTCGCCGCCTATGACGATGTTCAAGTGTTTCGCCATGGTACCGCTCGAAATGGCGCTCACGCTTTCCACAGCCCGTGGAGATTGCAGTACTCCCGCGCCGTCACCTCCGTTGCCTCGATGCAGAACGTCGCCTCGGGCGCGTCGCCCGGCTTGAGGAACTGGCGATAGGCCCGGCCGTCCGCAAGCAATTCGATCCACTCGATGTGGTGTTCCTCGAGCATCGGATGGGCCACACTGCCGACCTTCACCAGGTAGCCGGTGTCTGTCTTCTCGATCACCGGCACGTGCTTCTCCTGGGCCGCGTCCGTCACGTTCTCTTCGAGCAGCGTCATCGGCTGCCCGCAACAGACCAGCTCTCCAGCGCCCTCATGGACCGCTTCCACTATGTTGCCGCATACCCCGCACTTATAGACTCCCAGTAACTTGGCCATTGATTCCTTCCTTTCTTGGTGCAACGTTCCCTTAGCGCCTAACGGAGTGCCGGGCGCCCGTTCCACACACGCTCCCCGCGCCCCGCACCGAAATGCGTCCTCTCCGAAGTGTCCTACCGCATCGTCGCCTGGGCTCGGTCTTCCTGGGACATGCCGGCAAGCCGTTCGACGTCCTTGGCGTCCAGGCCGAGGCCTCCGGCTACGCGACGGCCGTAATCGGCATCGGCCTTGTAGAACAGGGCGGTCTGGCGCAACTGGATACGCTTCTGCGCGTTGCACAGATGCGCGACGATGTTGCCGATGAGGTGGTCCCGATCCTCGTCGGTCATGACCTTCCGGTACAAGTCTCCAGGCTGCACGAAATCGTCATTCGGGTGGGCATATGCGTGCCGACCCGCGTCGCCCGTTACTTCAAACGGCGGCTCCTCGACGCCGGGCAGGGGCTCGGGGCCGCCCATGCTGTTGGGCCAGTAGTTCGGATTGCCACCTTCGTTCGCGTCCACGCGCATGGCGCCGTCGCGCTGGTAGTTGTGCATGGGACACGCCTTGGGCG
>Ga0114930_10003190_pt1 | contig 14461 bp, 14 predicted proteins | sample AnhtaG_FD_87300 | JGI IMG/M metagenome (GOLD analysis project Ga0114930, IMG submission 87300) | Deep subsurface microbial communities from Anholt, Denmark to uncover new lineages of life (NeLLi) - Anholt_01485 metaG | ecosystem: Environmental > Aquatic > Marine > Oceanic > Sediment | place... | reverse complement strand
CCGATGACAAAATCGTTCTCCCCCGTCTTTACAAGGTTGTGGACTACGAAGGCGAGTTAGCCGTGGTCATTGGCGGGAAAGCAAAGGATGTACCGCAGGATAGGGCCAAGGACTACGTGCTTGGCTACACCTGTATTAACGACGTATCGGATCGCGTTGCTCAAAAGGAGGATGGCCAGTGGACCAGGGCCAAGGGCTATGACACTTTCGCCCCACTAGGCCCCTGTATCGAAACTGAGATAGCCCCAGACAACCTAAGGCTCGAGACCTACCTTAATGGAGAACTGCGCCAGTCTATCAGCACCAGCGACCTCATCTTTGGGGTCGGCGAGCTGATAAGATTCATTACAGGCGTGATGACCCTCTTGCCGGGCGATGTTATTGCAACCGGCACACCATCAGGTATCGGGCGCATAAATCCGGGCGACGTGGTTGAAGTCAGAATAGAGAAGATCGGAACCCTTAGAAACTTCGTAGTGGGCCAGGATGTTAGCAAAAAGTAACATACATAGGCCAGGAAATCCCAGCCTATGTATGTTTTTAGGCCAAACTATTGTTATCTACTCAGTCTAACCTTATTGTAGCAATCGCTACAATATACTGGTCTGCCTTCGCGGGGCTCGAATGGAACTTCGGTGTCTTTGCCACACTGGGCGCATACTGCGGGGAACATTTCCCGCCGCGGCCTGTAGCTATAGCCACTATCGCCGTAACGCTCTGCTTTCCTTGCCTGGCGGCATGGCAGACATCGCTTAGGCTCGTTAGTGTAGCCCTTAGATGCGAAGAGTTCCTGTTCCTCAGCGCTGAATGTGAAGGTAGTCCCGCAATCGGAACACTGGATCGACTTGTCCGTATAACTCACCGGATGACCTCCTCTCTCCTAGATAGTTGGTTATAGTTACGGTCATCCAGCACTTGAGTAAATCAAACATAATTTGACTAAGTATGTGATAACCTAACTGAAAACCACCGCCGACATTATACACTAAAAAGCCGCCCTTTGCAATAGCCGGTACTCGTTCAGTATATTAGTGACACATGCCTCGCCCTATTGTTTCGGTCATTGCGAGGTCGCTTAAGGCGACCGAAGCAATCTAAGGGGAAGGTGAGAGGAGATGAGATTGCTTCGGCACACATGCCTCGCCACATTCGATAAAGGTCTCTTGACATAGTCTATTGGACAAGTAGAATAGTGATGGGAGATAGCTGCGTCATGAGGGAAAGACTCAGCGCTAGATATAGGTAGGAAGAGTTCCGGCAATTTCTTCGTTACTGGCGTGCAGGTAAGGCTTGAGATTCTTATCATTTCTGGAGGTAACGGATGGCTGGGTTCGCTGATTCGTTGATAGGGCTTTACCACTTTCTCGGTGATAGGACACCAAGAAAGGTGGATATCGTACCACCAAAACCACGAAAAGAGAACCGCTTCTCCAGAGACGGCATGGCGCTGGTAAGCAGGGTTCAGGTTGAACACGATCTGATGACTTCCATTACCAGAGCCGTGGAGCTAATCGGTGGGCTGGAAAAGGCGATCTCGCCTGGTGATCGCGTGATGGTGAAGCCGAATTTCAATAGTCCCGACCCCTGTCCCGGCTCCACCGACCTCGACTTCTTGACGGGTGTGGTTCATCTCCTAATGGAGAGCGGCGCTAAGGTGACGGTGGGTGACAGCGCCGGCGGCATGTGGAGGCCCACGAGAAGGGTGCTGGCTAAGCTGGGAGTGCTGCGCCCGCTAAGTGAGATGGGGGCCGAGGTCATAGCCTTCGAGGAAAAGCATGAGTACTGGGTCAGGGTCAATATAGAGGGCGACTACCTGCGTGAAGTTACAGTGCCAAGGTCAGCCTACGAAGCTGACAAAATAGTGTACCTGCCTTGCATGAAGACCCACCGTCTTGCTAGGTTCTCTATGTCGTTGAAACTTGCGGTGGGCTTTGTGCATCCCGGTGAGCGTCGGGCTCTCCATGCCAGAAATCTGGAGAAAAAGGTTGCCGAAATAAGCCTGGTCTGGCAGCCCGACCTCATTATTATGGATGGCCGGAAGGCGTTTGTATCTGGAGGACCGGAGAAGGGGGAATTGGTGGAGCCGGGAATCATCATGGCATCGGGGGATCAGGTTGCTATAGATGTCGAGGCGCTGAAGATACTTGCTTCCTACGGGGCTAAGAATAGGCTGACGCCAAATCCCTGGGATTCTCCTCAGATTGCGACAGCTCTTAAGCATGGCTTAGGGAACAAAGAGTATGAAGTGGTCGCTTGAGCATATTAGATTAGCGTTCCCGAGCCGGTGATGGCGGCATATGGGCAAACGAATTTTCGACGCGGGGGTGCGTGGACAATCTAGCTGGAAAAGTCCTAGCATGGGCGATCGTGCTGCTGTTTCCCAATAATACATTTAGGGGGTGAGACGATTGCACATATGATAATCGATGATAGAATAGACTGCGCAGTCGGTGAGCCGGGGTAACTATTAGTGCTAAAACATGTAATGGAGGTGGAATAGTATGCCAAGTATACGAGCTATCTTCACCAATATGGCGGCTCCTATGCCTTTACGCCGAAAGTTATATCTCATAGCCCGCAATAACTTCATCAAGATACGGCGACGGCAGAACTGCTGTGGCCATCCAGGTGAGCCAGGGTGCTGACGCCCTCTAGAAGAAGAGGTTCCGTGAGGACCTCATAGTTACAGACTTTTAACTGGGTTAATGTTTCGAAACCATACGAATTTGCATTACGCAGCAGGAGTTCAGCACCCTTTCGCTTCGCGACTTAATCGTTCACCATAATCTCTGGTGCTATCGCCGATCTTTTGCTATCCTTACCAGTCTGACAGGTTGCGCCATCAGGTATTGTACCGTATAGCCATTAACTTGCGCACTGTGTATAATTGTGTATACAAACAGAATGCACCACTAAGCAGGAGGTAGCTCATGAGCACAACGAGTGAGGATTTGGAATTCGCTTTTGCCGGAGAGAGCCAAGCAAACCGCAAGTATTTGTTTTTCGCTGAGAGGGCAGAAGAGGAGGGCTACAAACAGATAGCTCGCTTGTTCCGTGCTACAGCAGAAGCTGAGACTGTTCACGCCCGTAACCATTTGAAGGTTATGCAGGGAATCGAGTCGACCAAGGATAACCTGTTAACCGCGATCGGTGGAGAAAACCATGAGTTCACTGAGATGTATCCCGGCTTTATTAAGCGGGCTGAAACCGAAGGCAACGATAAAGCTAAGCGCAGCTTTGACTTGGCAAACACGGTTGAACAGATTCACCACGGTCTGTTTCAGGATGCCCTGAGTATGCTTGAAAAGAGCCAGGCTACGGAAGAGAAGCCTTTTTATGTTTGCCAGTACTGTGGCAATACGGTCGAGGGCTCGGCTCCTGAGAAATGCCCTGTTTGCGGAGCACCCCAGAGAATGTTCAAGCGCATTGACTAAATTTGAGAAGCTGGATTGCACGTTGAGTGCGAAAGGCTCTCTTTAAGGTGTTCTCATCGAAGACATACTTCCATGACTTGGACAATAGGGCGTCTTGTACATCCATCCGATAGGGCTCAGCTTCAAACGGCTGACCCATAAGCGTGAGTTCATGCGTCTCAGCTATTAGCTCTTCCCAGCGCCTTGTCTTCATATTGCCTCTTTTTTTCTGTTATACTGACGGATAGAAATTTATATGTTCGAAACGATAACTGGCAGGGGCTAGTGGCATCTGCTATTTAGCAGCTGAGGACGATGCTCTTTATAAGCCCCTAAATCTTAGCCAATAAAGGTATACAGATGCGTGAAAGGCCTCGACAAAGGCTCATTACAGCGCTGCCCTTGTTATCCGCCGCTCTGGTAGTGGTGGCTTTGGACCAGGTCAGTAAATTTTACATTAGAGCGAACCAGGACGTACTACCGATCCCGGAGGAAGGGTTCTTTAGAATCAACTATGTTACCAATGCAGGAGGGGCTTTTGGCATCTTGGGCAATCAAGCCTTCCTGCTCACTCTCACCGCCATCGTTTGCATTGCGACAATATTTATTTATGTTCGCTATCTGCCGTTTAGCAGTATGCTGGTTCGGATCGCACTTGGCCTGCTTCTGGGGGGTGCTATAGGCAACCTGATAGACCGCCTCGCCTTTGGGCGGGTGGTCGACTTTATCGACATCGGTGCGTGGCCTGTGTTTAACCTGGCCGATAGCGCCATCGTAGTAGGTATTATCTTCATGATTTACTACTTCCTGTTCCCAGCCAGAAGGCGAGAGCACATTGAACGAAAAGAAGAGTAACAGGCTTCAATTCACCGTCGCCAGAGATGGGGTTCGGCTCGATAAATACATCGTCGAGGAGTGCCCGGAGCTGTCCCGCTCCTATGTCCAGAGGTTGATCGAGGAAGGCAATGTCACCGTCAACGGCCGAGCGGCGAAGGGGAGCCTGAGGCTAAATATTGGTGACAGGGTCACAGCGGTAATACCGCCACCGGCTCCCATCTCGCCGCTTCCAGAGGCAATCCCCCTGGCAATCGTCTACGAGGATAATGACCTTTTAGTGGTGGATAAGCCAGCGGGGCTAGCGGTTCACCCGGCACCTGGTCACCCCAGCCATACTCTGGTGAATGCCATCCTATCCCATTGCCCCAGCATCGCCGTCAAAGGGTCGTTGCGGCCGGGGATCGTGCACCGGCTGGACAAGAATACCTCCGGGCTTATGGTGGTGGCCAAGAACGATGCTGCTCAGCAAGACCTCTCTAATCAGATCAAGGCCCGTTCAATGGTAAAGCGATACTTGGTGCTGGTTCACGGGCGTCTCTCCCCGGATAAGGGCATAATCGAAGCTCCCATCGGGCGCAACACCGACAATCGGAAGAGGATGGCGGTGGTCTCTACAGGCAGGGAGGCACGCACCCAATATCGTGTTATCAGGTATTTGGATAACTACGCCCTCCTCGAGGTAACACTGGAGACGGGTCGCACCCACCAGATACGGGTTCACCTTTCTGCTATTGGCTTCCCGGTGGTGGCGGATGAGGTCTACGGGAGGAGGTCGCCCATTTTGAAACGACAGTTTGTTCATGCCTGTCAGCTGGGTTTCAGGCTACCATCAACAGGGGAATATGTCGAATTTAACTCAAATCTGCCACCCGACCTTGAGGAGGCGCTGGAGCGTATATCCCTGTTGTAGAGCGTGGGGCAAGATGATAGAATAGGCGCGAAGGAGGTGAGTGGGAATAAGATAAGACAGTGTCGGAGCGGTGACCGTGCTAAGGCCATAAAATTCAAACTTAAGGAGAAAAGAGATGGAAAGACAGCGAACCAGTGGATTGGCGATAGCCTCGTTGGTTTGTGGTATTTGCAGCGTGGTTATACCCTGGATAGGGTTTATTCTAGGTATACTTGCTATAATCTTCGGAGGGGTAGCGATAAGCCGAACTGGGAAAGACCCGAACCTCGGGGGTAGGGGGATGGCAATAGCCGGTTTGGTTTGTGGGATTGTAGGAATTCTTGGTTGGTTGATTATTATTGCCTGGGTTGGAATATTCGCATTTTGGGCAGTCCCATATTAGTGTGTGTTTATAGCTATCATACTAGCAATAATGGGTTGTGGTGAGTCATGGGGATGAGCGATTCGGTGCGCGTTCGCTTTACCCCCAGCCCCACGGGCATTATCCATGTGGGCAACATAAGGACTGCCCTCTTCAACTGGCTCTTAGCCCAGCAATGTAGCGGGAGTTTTGTCCTGCGCATCGAGGACACGGATTATTATCTTAAAGCTGTTTCTCGATCTTGGCCCACGAATCGCGCAAAGAAATCGTTCGATTGAATACCATCCGATCGGGGGAGGAATCTTTCGAATCGACGCAGAAATAGCCCAGCCGTTCGAACTGATATCGGCTTCCCGGAGCTGCGCCTGACACGCTGGGTTCGATATAACCCGTTAGCGTCTCCAGCGAATCGGGATTAAGAACACCTTCAAAATCGGCACTATACGTGATATCGCCGGGATTTTCTACGGTAAAGAGCCGATTGTAAAGGCGGACTTCAGCCTCGAGTGCGTGGGCAGCCGAAACCCAGTGGATGGTTCCTTTGACCTTACGTCCATCCGGCGGGTTTCCCCCACGAGATGCCGGATCGCAAGTGCAATGTAGCTCAACGACTTCACCGGTATGATCGTCCTTCACCAAACCGACACAGGTAACGAGATATGCATATCGTAACCGCACCTCACGGTCCGGAGCCAGACGGAAGAACTTCTCCGGGGGCTGTTCACGGAAATCGTCCCGCTCGATGTACAGTACGCGTGAGAAAGGCACCTTCCGCGTCCCCATATTGGGATCTTCCGGATTGTTGACGGCATCCACCTCTTCGGTCTGGTCTTCGGGATAATTGTCGATCACCACACGGAGGGGACGCAACACTGCCATAGCACGGGGGGTGCGCTTGTTTAAATCCTCCCTGATGCAATGCTCAAGCAGCGCAATGTCGATAAGGCTATCGGTCTTGGCTACGCCCACACGTTCGCAGAAATATCGGATGGCCTCCGGTGTGTACCCGCGCCTGCGCAAACCCGAAATTGTGGGCATCCGGGGGTCATCCCATCCGGTAACATGTCCCTGCTCCACCAATCGCAGCAGCTTTCTCTTACTCAGCACGGTGTAAGTGAGATTGAGACGAGCGAACTCGATCTGCTGTGGATGATGTACCCCAAGTTGGTCAAGAAACCAGTCGTACAGTGGGCGGTGATCTTCGAATTCCAGCGTGCAAATGGAATGGGTGATCCCTTCGATAGAATCCTCAAGCCCATGGGCCCAATCGTACATCGGATAGATGCACCACTTGTTGCCTGTACGGTGATGTTCTACGTGCAGTATGCGATACATGGCCGGATCGCGCAAATTCAAGTTTGGTGAAGCCATATCGATTTTGGCGCGAAGCACTCGTGAGCCATTCTCGAACTCTCCTGCGCGCATACGTTTAAATAGATCGAGATTCTCTTCTACCGAACGGTTTCGGTGTGGACTCTCCTTGCCAGGATCAATGAGCGTGCCACGGTACCCTTTGATCTCGTCGGCACTCAGATCATCGACGTAAGCCTTGCCGGCTAGGATCAACTGGACAGCATAATCATACATTTGGTCGAAATAGTCCGATGCATAATATAGCCTGTCCTCCCAATCAAACCCGAGCCAGCGTACGTCCTCTATGATCGCTTTGACATATTCAGCTTCTTCCTTGGTGGGATTTGTATCATCGAACCGAAGATTGCACAGGCCTCCATACTGGGCGGCAATGCCGAAATTGAGGCAGATGGACTTGGCGTGCCCGATGTGCAGATAGCCGTTAGGCTCCGGCGGGAACCGCGTGTGCACCCGTCCCCCGTATTTGTTATTCTTGATGTCCTCGTTAATGATATTCCGAATAAAGTCGGAAGGAGCTGATGGTTCGGGCGTGGTCATATCATTTCACCAATAATAACCGATTCTACCATTATGATCCTCTGGAATTGGAGTAGCTTTGTCCTGACTATAGGTTTGGGTCTTAGTTAAAACTACAATTTCCAATTACCTTTGTCAAGGGTCAGGCTGATTAGACGATCCTCAAATATGTACGTCAATATGAACTGTCACCGAGCGGGAGTCGTTGACCTATAAAATAGCGATTGCCGAACTGCGCCGGTGTCTAGCTCGAATAGACTATCACTTCTGATGATGCTAAAATAGGAGACGACTGATAGGGAGTGCCCCTCTAGCGTCACATGGCTATCGTGCAAATACCTGTATTGGGAGAGAGCTATGAGCGAAGAAAGCGTTCGGGTGCGCTACGCTCCCAGCCCAACCGGATACCCGCATATTGGAAACATTAGGACCGCCCTTTTCAACTGGTTGTTCGCCAGACATACAGGCGGCAAGTTCATCGTTCGCATCGAGGACACGGATCAGTCGCGAAAGGTTGATGGTGCGCTGGAGTCCATTCTGTCCAGCCTGCGCTGGCTCGGCCTCGATTGGGATGAGGGGCCGGAGGTGGGGGGTGAATACGGGCCGTATTTCCAATCGGAGCGCCTGGACCTATATCAAAAGTGTGCGCAACAATTGCTGGAGGCCGGCCACGCTTACAAATGCTATTGCTCCGCGGAGAGGCTTGCCCGTATGCGCGCTGAAATTGCGGAGCGCGAGGAATCGCTGCGCAGCTACGACCGCCACTGCCGCGATCTGAGCCTGGAGGAGCAAGCACAGTTCGAATCTGGGGGCATCTTGCCAGTGATACGCTTCAAGGTGCCACTTGACGGGCAAACAACGTTTCATGACCTTATCCGTGACGATATCACCTTTGACAACAGCGAACTTGACGACCTAGTGCTGCTGAAGTCGGACGGCTACCCCACGTATCACTTGGCCAACATTGTCGATGACCATTTTATGAAGATTACGCACGTCATGCGGGCCGATGAGTGGCTTTCGTCTACCCCGAGGCATGTTCTACTGTACAGGGCGTTCGATTGGGAACCGCCCCTTTTCGCCCATTTGCCGATGATTCTGGGCCTGGACAAGGCGAAACTCAGCAAGCGCCATGGCGCAACCTCGGTTATCGAGTATCGGGACCGGGGATACCTACCGGATGCCGTGGTAAACCTCCTCGCCCTTCTGGGCTGGTCTCTGGATGATAAGACTGAGATCATGAGCCGTGATGAGCTGGTGCGATACTTCTCTATCGAGCGCATCGGCAAGACGGGGGCCATCTTCAGCCAGGAGAAGCTCGGCTGGATGAATGGGGTATACATACGCCGACTGAGCACCGAGGAGATGGTTGAATGGGTGATTCCTTTTCTGGAAGAGGGGTTGCCCAAGATAGTGAAACGACCAATCTCGCGAGATTATGTGCGTCAAATCGTGCCTTTGATTCAGGAGCGAATGAGGGTCTTGGGTGAGGCACCTGAGCTCGCCGACTTCTTCTTTCTAGATGACATCGATTATGAGACTGTGTTGCTACTAGAGAAGGGGATGGATATGGAAAGGGCGATAGCTGCACTTGAGGCCAGTAGAGAGCGGCTGGATGCATGCTCTTTCGATGCCTCGTCGCTTGAGGGTGTTCTACGCCCTCTAGCAGTGGATCTAGGACTCAAGACCGGCGAACTCTTCGGGCTGCTCAGGGTGGCCGTCACCGGGCGCACCGCGGCGCCACCCCTTTTCCAAACAATGGCGGTTCTGGGACGGGAGAGGTGCCTGAAGCGGATCGGGGCGGCAATAAACAGATTGGGCCAAGATTGACAAGCACGGTAGACTGCTTTACTATATATTAGGAGCGAGCATGCATTGTTCTTATTGTGTCTATTACACGGAGCAGGAGGAATGCATTCTGCACGGCGGAATAAGTCCTGAGCGGCAAGAGTCGTGGTGTGACGAATTTATCGAGCGCAGCTTCAGGTTAGCTGGAAGCTCCGGCTGCTGCGGCATATCCGGTTTGCCATTCCTGGACACTGAAAGGGAAAGCGAATCCGCTTAATGGGGTTGGTCAGACAGAGCGGTCTATTATATAATATGCAGACGCTGGGGAATCGTCTAGCGGTAGGACGGCTGACTCTGGATCAGCAAGCCCAGGTTCGAATCCTGGTTCCCCAGCCATCTTGTATAAAAGCAAGAACTGGAACCGTCTCGCCATCACTCTCAATTGGTGGCAAGGACAGGGTGTAGTTCACTGTAATCTCTGAATTTGAAACATCAATCCTTTTAACAAACGATTTGAGGAAAGCCTTTTGCTCCAATATCGAGGCCGAGCCAAGGAGGGCCCTCAAATCCTCGACATAGCCTCGCATCACTTGTATATCCTCGATGTCAAACCGCTTGACCGCTTCTATGTCGCTATTGAGACGACTGCGGCCACTATAGATGATTTCTCCTAGAAACAGAGCTTCCTCAATACCGTTTATGAAAAGTTCTTCCAGGGTTTCTCGGTAAAGGTTGCCGATACTCACGGTATAGTCTACACTCCGCAGCCAATTGTTATGTTCATGGTTAAATCTGTAGAGCATATTCTGCAAAAAGAATTCGAACGCTCCCTTTCAGATGAGGGGGTGCATATCATTGACCCATTCGTCGGAACCGGTAATTTCATTTTGTGGGTGATGCGGGAAATACAACATTCAAGACTGCCTTTCAAATACGCCAGCGAGCTTCATTGAAACGAGGTCATGCTTCTGCCGTATTACATCGCCTCCATGAATATCGAGCACGAATACTATGAAGTTACCGGCAAATACGACCCCTTTAGTGGTATCTGCTTGGTCGACACCTTTGACCTTGCCAAAGTGAAACAACTCTCATTCTTCACTAAGGAAAACACGGCAAGGGTGAAACGCCAGCAAACCACACCAATTTTCGTTGTTATTGGCAATCCGCCTTATAATGCCGGACAGGTAAACGAGAACGATAACAACAAGAATCGTAAATACGAGGAAATAGATAAGCGTGTTTTTCAAACCTACGGAAAGGATTCAAAGGCCACTTTACTCAGAAAGCTGAATGACCCCTATGTCAAAGCCATACGCTGGGCATCCGACAGAATCGGGGATGAGGGAATTGTAGCCTTTGTGACCAACAATAGTTTTGTGAATGAAATCACTTTTGACGGGATGAGGAAGTGCTTACAGCAGGATTTCGACTCCATTCACATTCTGGATTTAGGCGGCAACGTACGCAAGAACCCGAAGCTATCTGGCACGACTCACAACGTCTTCGGCATTCAAGTTGGGGTAAGCATTAATCTCTTTGTGAAAACGAAAAGTGAACCGCCCAAGAAGGCCAATATATATTATGCCCGTGTCGATGAATTCTGGCGTAAAGCGCAGAAATATGACTTTCTTAATGAAAAGGGATACATTGACAATATCGTATGGCAAGAAATCTCTCCGGATTCTAAGCAAAATTGGCTGACAGCGGGAATGGATAATTCCTTCGATTCATTTGTACCAATAGGAACCAAGGAAGCCAAAAGCGAAGGATTAGATTCCGCGACGATTTTCAAAACCTTTTCACTTGGGGTTTCTACCAATCGCGACTCTGTCGTTTATGATTTTAACAGACAGACTCTTGAGAAACGTATTGAGCAGTCCTGCGATGACTACAACACAGAGGTGTTACGTTACCAGCAAAAAGGTAAACCAGTGGATATCGACAATTTTTTGGATTACCGACATGTCAAATGGAGTAGCACCCTAAAGAATCACTTGAAAAGCGGGACTCTCGTAGAATTTAATCCGTCCAAAATCCGAGAAGCATTTTATCGACCCTTTACTCGTATGTTTCTATACTATGACCATGTTTTGAATGATAGGCCCGGGCTTTTTAGGCAAATCTTCCCCGATTATAATGCTGAAACTGAAAATCAAGCAATATGCGTTAATCAGACTGCCGAAAAACCGTTTGCCTGTATATCAGTGAGTGCAATTCCAAATCTGGTGTTTTGTGGTGGTTTCGGTGCTGCTACCCAGTGCTTCCCATTATACACATATGCTGAGGATGGCACTAATCGCAAGGAGAACATAACTGACTGGGCACTAGCTCAATTTCAAGAGCACTACAAGGACAACCATATTTCGAAGCTGGATATTTTCCACTATATCTATGCTGTCCTGCATCACCCTCAATACCGCGAAAAATATGCAGCCAATTTGAAACGCCAACTGCCGCGCATACCCTTTGCCACCAATTTCTGGGAATTTGCAAAGGCCGGGAAGCAGTTCGCAGAGCTTCACGTAAACTATGAAAACCAGACCGAGTTCCCCCTGACGTGGTTAGAAAACAAGGATGCTAAGGTGAATTATCATGTTGAGAGAATGACCTTATCCAAGGACAAAACGCTGTTCGTTTACAACGATTTTCTTACTCTTGGCGGTATTCCGCCAGAGGTTTTTGAATACCGTTTGGGCAACCGCTCTGCTCTCGATTGGGTTATTGACCAGTATCAGGTAAGCACTGACAAAAGAAGTGGCATAGTCAATGACCCAAACAAGATTGACGACCCCCAGTACATCATACGCCTTATAGGCAAAGTAATTACGGTAAGCTTGAACACTGCCAAGATAGTTAAGTCTTTACCCACACTTTTTTAGCCACTTTATGGCAGAGAAGAGGGTAAGATAAGTTACAATATAAAAAGTCGAGTGGTATGCACATCCGCTATATATTTGGAGGAATCTTTCAATGCCAAAAGAAGAAAGACGTATACTAACTGAAGAAGAGAAAAATGCACTACTTGAAAAACATAAGAATTGCCACATCTGTAATGACCCGTTAGAAGGCTGCACCAGAGCGGAAATTCAATTTGACCACATTTACAATTATGGTGATGGTTATCCACAAGAGTTGAGTAACTTTGCCCCGGTACATGCATTACAAGATGAACGTAAACTTAATTGCCATGCTGCGAAGGGTAGAAAGACACCTATTGATTACCGAGAAGAAGTGAGAATAAAGGAGCGTCTCAGGGATGTGCAAGGTCTTGTGGATTTATGCCCATCCGCCGTTCCCTCTGTTTACTCTATAGTAGCAGATAATCGAACAATCACATTGAACGGTGTCCAGTTACCATTGTACAACCAGAAGATTGGAGTTAAGGATCACTATTACTTCTTTCACGAAGTAGAAACGAAATACATTGAGAATGATAATGAAATCCAGCTTCGGCCTCTTGATGACAAAAAAATACTACCCCTGATATTTAACCTTAAATCGTCAGTTCAACTTTTGCCTTCCCTTACTCGTCTTGACCCGGATACAAATACCCTGAAGCTTTTCGATGGTCAACATAAAGCGATAGCTCAAATGCTCGGCAACAACAGAGACCGCATCTCCTGCTTAGTATTCGTCTCCCCTGACGTTAACGCTCTTCGAGTAACAGTGTATGAAGCACATACCGATTTTGTTCAGCAACGCTATAAGAAATCACATATTGATGCTAAATTAGCCGATATATATGGGCAGAAAATCGAGGCTTTCCGGAAAAGATGTGGCGACCCAAATGCCCCGTACTCTGAGGCGGATATTCTAAACGGGGAATCTATCCCCGCTATCAGAAACTTCCTACTGTCTTCTATCCTGAAAGAGATTAACATCGAGACGGATATCATTCGTCTATATGGTGCTGAAAGTCGCACTGATCAGAAGCAACAACCTATTCTATGGCAAAGTATTGAAAGATTCATTTCAAAATTCTGTAATCTTTCGGCGGTGAAAGAATTATCTGAGAGTGATGCTAACCACCGATCGGATGAAATTGATAATTCAATCTTTCTTCTAAGATTAGTCGAAGAATACGCAATTAAGTATAAGTGGAACCCTAACAATCCCACATCTAAGCACCATAAAATGTCTCGAACCTTCTTCTACCGAACAGCATTCAACAATTGGCTTAACACACTCGAGGAAGGGCTACGGTTTAGCCTTGAGCAGATGAGAGGCTCCAAGGTCTATGGTTCACTTTGTTATCAGCCAAGTTTCCTCCCTGAGGTGCGTAATAGGTTTAGTGTCATAACTAAACGTTTATTCGAGCATCCTTTATGGGTTCAAGAAGCCATACAAGATGAAATTGCAAAGACAAACCAAGACGTTGTTGTAACTAACATCTTTAGGCGTGAGGGTTTAGACTATATTTACATAACCAAGCTATGAGGATGGTATGCGATGTTCTATCTCCATCTTCGTACTTCTACGGCTGAACTTTTCGTCATCTTGTTGCCGGTTGCAAAGACGCCTGCCATAGTAGTATAATAAAACAAACGGTTTAGGTTAAGGTTATCATATACTTCTTTAAATCCCCCAGATTTTACTAAGTATTGGATGGCCCGAACTCAAGCTAAGTTTCACCAGAGAGGAGGTCATCCAATGAGTTTTCAGGACAAGTCGATCCAGTGTTCCGATTGCGGGGCTAACTTCACCTTCAGCGCTGAGGAGCAAGAGTTTTTCCAATCCAGAGGCTACACCAATGAGCCCAAGCGCTGCCCCTCCTGTCGCCAGACAAGAAAAACAGAGCGTTATGGAAACAGTGGCTCTGGCTACAGACCCCAGCGGCAGATGTTCCCTGCAAAATGTGCCCAGTGCGGTAAGGATACCGAGGTACCCTTCGAACCCCGCGGTGACAAACCAGTGTACTGTAGCGATTGCTACCGAAAAGCCAGACCGGGTAGATAGGCTGGTTTGACACCTTAGACATACATGGGCTGAAGATATCCGGCCTAGCGGAGGCGGCGTTAGGGTGATACCGGAGCGCGCTAAATAGAGAGTAATGGGGCCGCTTATGCTAGCGATAAATAAGCAGTAATGTTCAGAAATGTTACAAGGAGGATTCTAATTATGAGAATCTATGTAGGAAACTTATCCTATGATACGACTGAAGAGGAATTAAAACAGGAATTCCAGGCCTACGGAGAAGTCACCTCTGCAAGTATCCCGAGCGATAAGTTCAGCGGGCGACCTAAGGGATTTGGCTTTGTT
>Ga0114930_10003189_pt1 | contig 14461 bp, 14 predicted proteins | sample AnhtaG_FD_87300 | JGI IMG/M metagenome (GOLD analysis project Ga0114930, IMG submission 87300) | Deep subsurface microbial communities from Anholt, Denmark to uncover new lineages of life (NeLLi) - Anholt_01485 metaG | ecosystem: Environmental > Aquatic > Marine > Oceanic > Sediment | place... | reverse complement strand
GAGAGGAGGTGAAAAGCACTATTCTTAAGAAACACAGACCCATTAACTGATTAATTATACTAGGAGGTTTAAGTATGAAAGTGCAAAGAGTTTTGAGAAGGTTGTGTGTGGTAAGTTTATGTTTCATCTGTCTGGTCGCCTTTTCAGTTTCAGGAGCACAGGCAGTTAAAGAGATCAAGGTTGCCACCGTGGCTCTTCCCGAGACCCTCCTCTATCAATGCCTGGTGAAGTGGCAGTCTGTTCTGGCTGAGCGTTCCGGTGGGGAGTTAAAAGTTAAGATTCTTGGACGGGGAGTCATGGGGGGTGACCGGGAAATGATTGAAGCCTGCCGCCTGGGTACCCTGGATACGGCTGTTGTCAGTGGCTCCGTACTGTCCCCCATTGTTCCACAGTTCATCATGATATCCTTGCCTTACCTATTTAATAATCATGATGAAGCTAATGCGTTCCTGGATGGTCCCGTTGGCCAGAAGTTGTTCGAGATGCTGGAGCCGACGGATCTCGTGGGTCTGGGCTGGGCTACCTGGTCATTCCGCGGTATCTGGAACAATGTCAGGCCCATCACCAAGCCTGAAGACCTCAAAGGCCTGAAGCTCCGATGTTTGGAAACGCCTCTCGATATGTCCATTACAACTCATATGGGCGCCATTGGCACCCCAATGGCCTGGAGTGAGGCTCTTCTTGGTTTGCGCCAGGGAACCGTGGACGGAATTACCACCACTTACGGGTTGGGCTATCCCCTCAAGTTGTATGAAATTGCCAAATACGCCACTCGAACAAAACATTACTATGAAAGTGCGCCTTTGATAATGAGCAAAAAGCTGTTCGATAAGTTTAGCCCAAAGGAACAAAAGATTATCAAGGAAAGTGGGGCGGAAGCCTTGCTCTGGGCTAGAAAGGAACAGGCGCAATTTGATGACAAGTCGAAAGTACTGCTGGAGGAAAAGGGCGTGAAGGTGAATTCGCTTACCCCGAAGGCCTTTGCTGCATTCAAAGAACTGACCAAGGATGTTTATGTACAGTTTCGGTTCAAGATCGGTCCCGAGTTCATGGACGAAGCTCTTGCCTTCATCGAGTCTCTGAGAAAAAAATAAGTTTAACTAGCTATGATCCGGGACGGGACATTGGTCCCGTCCCGGGAGAGGAAAACTGTTATGATCAAGAGGACCCTGGACACTATCGAGCTTGCCATCAAAGTCATCTGTCGTGTGTTCATAGTCGTTATTGTAGCCATTCTCTTTTACGCGGTGGTTATGCGGTATGTCTTTCATCGTCCGCCTTCCTGGTCCATAGAGCTGGGCCGTTTCCTGTTCATCTGGATGGTCATATTCACCGCTGTTCTTGTAACTCGTGAGCAGAGCCATATGCAGATCACCTTTCTTGTCAATCTCCTGCCAAAGAGATTGAGATTTCTCTGGCTTACCTTTAGCCGTGTACTGATGTTGGGTTTCTGCTGGTTAATGATCCAACAAGGTCTGGTTATATACCCCATAGTGGCCAGTGCGGCATCGCCGTGCCTCGGAATATCTATGGGTTGGTGGTATCTCTCTATTCCCGTTGGCGGCTTGTTAATGGGCGTTTACATTCTGGAGACCATAGTCAAATCCATCATTGACCATGTAAAGATGAATTCCTCTGAGGAGAAGTGCATATGCTGATGTTATCAGTAGTGATTGTTTTCTTGTTTTTTACCTTACTGGGGATACCTCTATACTTTTCCTTTGGTCTGGCAGCCAGCTTTGCATGCCTTGCTGGAAACCTTCCCCTAGAGATCATCGCGCAGCGTCTGCTAATCGGAATGGACTCTTTTGTCCTTTTGGCCATTCCGGGTTTTGTGCTGGTCGGAAACATTATGTCCCAGGGAGGGATATCCAAGCGGATTGTGGATTTTTGCAATTCGCTCATCGGGCACTTCAAGGGTGGTCTTTCCATGGTGACTGTCTTAACCGGCATGGTCATGGGCGGCATCTCGGGCTCAGCTATAGCAGATACTGCTGCAGTGGGCACCGTTCTTATTCCATCTATGGAGGAGAATAACTATCCAAAGGGATTCTCTTCGGCAATAGTTGGGACAGCCGGGCCCCTGGGTAATATCATTCCGCCATCCATTCCAATGATTGTCTATTCCATGACAGCAGGTCTTGGCGTCTTTGAGCTTTTTCTCGCTGGCTACATTCCTGGGGTGATGATCGGGTTTAGCCTGATGGTTCTCTGCTATTTTATCTCGAAAAGGAAGGGCTATGGCCCACCATCCACATTCCGGTTTTCCTGGAACAGGCTGATACTGACATTTAAGAGATCTATCCTGGCAATCCTTACACCCTTAATCATTGTTGGGGGTATTGTAGGCGGTGTGTTCACCGCCACTGAAGCAGCCATGATTGGTGTGGTCTACTCCTTGATCGTGGCCATATTCGTGTACAAGGAAATAACCTGGAGTCAGTTGCCAAGAATATTATTGGAATCAGCGAAAATGACGGGAAAGCTGGTGATTATTATAGCAGCTGCATCAGTCTTTTCCTATATTTCCATCATGGAAGGGGTTCCGGAGCTGCTCAAAGATTTTATATTGGGCATCTCCAGTAACAAGTATGTCATCTTACTTATACTGAACCTGATATTACTGCTTACAGGCCTGATTATAGACATACTGGTGGCAACGATTATCCTTGTGCCGATTTTGATCCCTCTGCAGTATGCCATGGGAATAAATCCCTTGCACATTGCCATGATTTTTGTTTTGAATATGTCCATCGGGCTCTTGACCCCGCCTGTCGGCTACTCTCTTTTCGTTTCTGCGGAAATCGCCAAGATTCCCATGGAAGAGACAGCTTTTAACGCCATCCCTATAGTTCTGACCATGATAGGGATCCTTTTTTTAATAAATATTTTTCCTCAGCTGTCACTCTTTGTGCCCAGTTTAGTCCGCTAATAAAGAGATCCGCAAGGGGAGTACCGGAGATTTGATCGAAGGAACTTCGGATCTAACCAGAAAGGAGGTTTAGAATGCATTATGTTAAGGAACAGGATATTGATGGGCTCCAATTGCCGGGCCGACTCTGGAAAAAGTTGATCGGGCCGGAGGAGGGTGGATGCCAGAACATGATTTTTGGAGTTGTCGCCTTCCCGCCAGGCAGTGATCCGGGAACTCACAAACACGAGCAGGAGGAAGAGATCATCTATGTGATCTCTGGACGCGGTGAAACCCGTGTTGGCAACAAGGTTTATCCACTGGAGCCCGGTGCGGCTGTGTTCACCGAGCCCGGCGTGGAACACGGCGTCAAGACCCTGGGGGATGAGCTCCTGGTGCTGATCAGTGTCTTCAGCCCCCCTGTGAAACCCGGGTCTTACGATAAAAAGAAATGAAACACTACTTTTTTAGGAGGTCATACAATGGAACGAAACATGTTGCTGGAAGAGGTGAAGCACTACTTTGTCGAATCGGATCACTGGCGCCGGCTCTGCGCGGCATTACAAGATCCTGACCCGAAGGGCTCTCACATCCATGCCTATGTGGAGACCTCGGTGCATCCCGACTCACTGGAAGCCATCATGACAGGATATTTTGAGCGTATGGGCTGGCCCTCAGCCCGCAAGATCGACCATATGGCGCCCAAGGCAGGTATGGGCAGCTTGCACGGAGTCGAATCGAAGGGGAAACCCCACTTCGACTTTCAGTGGTTCTTCCACAAGGACGTGGGGTTAAGGCCTTGTGAGGGAGGAGAATCGGGCTGTAACCTGGTGGTCTGGAACCGCTGGTATATTAACCAGTTTTATAGGCAATTCCCGTTCAGAGAGGTGGGAGCCGAGGAGGGAAAGACCCTGGAGGAATACTTCAAATCTGATCATTTCCTCAAGGGTCTGGAGTTCCCGGTGATGCCTACCACCAACCATATGCACATCAACGTGCATTCCAGTGTCCATCCGGACTATATTCAGAAGTACGCCGAGGTGGCTTTCCAGCGGGAGGGTTTGAAGATCTACTACACCTGCCCTAATGTGTACCTGGTGGGTGGCAAGTATCGAGGTAAGCTTGTCTTTATGGGGCAGGAGCCTGAGGTAGTCTTCGATATCGGATGGAAGTTCACCCCCGACGTGGTGATTGAGCCCGCTTGGGAGTCCTGGATCTTTGAGGCTAACTCTGGCTATGATGTCTGGACCTCAGAGATGTTGGCGGAGGTGATGGACGAGGATTATATCCGGCTGACTGACCAGGAGATCCAGGAGATACTGAATGCCTGTAAATTTCCCAAGTAATGAGCGACCGACCTGCCAAATTGGTCTTCATGGGGAAAGAACCTGAGGTCGTTTACGACCTTAGTTGGCAGTTTAATAAGGTCCCTTTCGAAGGGCTTTCAAAAAATAGAAGGAGGAAAGGATTTGTACAGCTTGTTAGCAGAAATTGTGGGTCCGGAGAATGTCTCCAGGGAAGACTTCGAGCTTTGGTGCTATTCCAGGGATGCTGGATCTGTTTTCCCCAGGCTGCCCGAGTGTATAGTAACTCCCAAGTCTAAGGAGCAGGTGGCCGAAATCCTCAAAGTAGCTAATGAGTACAAAAAGCCGGTTATCCCCCGGGGGGCAGGCAGCAGTATGTGCGGAGCGCCCGTACCCCTTAAGGGAGGGGTTATGATAGATCTTACCGGTCTGAAAAGGATTAAGATTCAAGACGAAGAGGGATTATTCGTAAGGGCTGAGGCTGGAGTAATCTGGACTGAGATAATTGAGGTTCTCAAACAGAGGGGACGAGAGATAGGGCTTGAAGGTCCGTGGTCGGCTCCCTCGGCTACCGCAGGGGGAAGTGTAGCTGTTGGTGCTATTTGTATGGGAGCAGCAAAATATGGAGGATTGGGAACCCAGATACTCGGTCTGGAGGTAGCGTTGGCTGATGGAAGCATAGTCAGAACCGGTTCCGCGGCCAATCGTAACAATGAAATGGTGATGAGAGACTGTAATGGAGCCGACCTAACCGGTTTGTCTATCGGGTCTCACGGAACGCTGGGCATAATTACCGAGGTCTCTTTAAAGACATACGCGTTCCACGAGGCCGAGGCCTATTATGCTTATTCCTTTGAGAGCTTGGAGGATGCGGCCAGGGCGGTATATGGACTGGCCAGAGATGAAATTGCTTTTGACTGCCGCATGTTTGTTTATCCGGTACCTGAGGAAATAGGAGGTGTGGCCGGGGTAGTCTATATGTTAAAAGGAAGTGGCAGCCAGATCCAGGAGCTAGGGGGAAAAAGCAGGAAAATAATGCAGCTTGCCCACGGCAAAAGTATCTCTGAGTTTGGAGAGCAATATTATAAGGGCAGATTTACGGCGCGGGTGAAGGCTTTTGGAGAAGCTGGACCTGGATGGCTGGAGGTGGCCGGCTACATTCCGATCCTTCGATATCCAGCCGTAGCTAAAGAAATTATCAAGTATTGGAAAAAACGTGAGGAGGAAGCTAAAAACCTGGGCATTAAGTGGAGTTTAGGAGCTTTGCTGGAAACTCATTCTATAAATATTCCCGTGGCCATCTTCTGCAGCGAAGTTAAGAGAGATGCCTGGCAAAGAATTAATAGCTACTGGCACGAACTGGCTGAGTTAATGTATGAAAGAGGAGTAAGCCCGTATTGGATTGGGCACCTCAGTTCGCATATTGTAAAAAGATGGGGTCCTTACTACCAGCTTTATAAGAAGATCAAGGAGAGTCTGGATCCTAATAATATTTTAAATCCGGGAATGCTTTAAGGAAGACACATTGAGACTCAAAGACCTTACCGAAGAAGTCTACAAATGCATCCGGTGTGGATGGTGTAGGGAGAAGATTTGTCCAATAAGGGAGGAGTTAGGTTTTGAGTCTACCTACGCTAGGGGGATAGTACTCACAGCCAGAGGGCTGCTAGAGAAACAGCTTAATTATTCGAGTGCGCTGGCCAACCGGATGTATCTTTGTCTTGAATGTGCTAATTGTATGGAGCATTGTCCTCTCGATGTAGATGTTGTAGGCATTATGAATGCCATGAGACAGGACTTGGTCAAAGCAGGCCTGGCTCCGGAAGTGTTCAGGCAGGTGGACCGTCATGTTGAGTCTACCAAAAATCCTCTTGGCATTGAAAGAAACGAGATGGTGAAATGGAGTGAAGATCTTGGCTTAGCACGGAAAGGTGAGGTATTGTTCTTTGTCGGTTGCTATCCCTCGTATAAATTCCCCAAAACTGCCAGAGCAACAGTCCGCATTCTTCGCCAAGCCGGTATAGATGTAGCCTACCTGGCTGAAGAAGAGTGGTGTTGTGGTACAGCTCAATATATGGATGGTTCAGCCGCCCTGGCCCAGAGGTTGATGGTGCATAATTTGGAAAAAATTGAGGATTCCGGAGCCGAAAAAGTTGTCACTACCTGTGCCGGCTGCTATACTTCCTTAAAACATGAGTATCCTAAGAGAATAGGGGAGTTATCCTTTCAGGTTCTCCACATTACTGAGCTACTGGAAGATTTGATAAATGAAGGAAAGATAGATTTCAAGAACGAAATAAAAAAAAGGGTAACTTATCATGATCCCTGTCATCTGGGAAGACATTCTGGACTCTATGATGAGCCAAGAAAGATCTTGAATCACATCCCCGGGTTGGAACTAGTGGAGATGTCAAGAAATAGAGAGAATACCAGGTGCTGCGGAGGTGAGATTGTCTTAAATACTGTTTTCCCCGAACTTGGAAAAAGGCTTCCTGAGATAAGAGTGGACGAAGCGGCCAATTTAGGAGTAAAGGACCTGATTACTTCTTGTCCTCTGTGTGTGTCAAATTTGAGGATACCGGCTAGAAAAAGAAGAATCAAGCTCTATGACTTACCTCTTCTGGTAGCCGAAAGTATGGGAGTCTCCGGAAAATGAAAAACCTGTCCCAGTTTCTTCCAAAGAATCTATTTTGGGCTATTTCGCCTACTTTAAAGGTTTCCATAGCAGCCTTTTTTTGGTTCCGAATATAGCGAAAGCCCTGTTGCTAGAAAGAAAAGCTGTTACTATCTGGGTTATAACTCCTCCCTCATTTTAGATAGATGCTAGGGTTAAAAGTATGGGCGAAGGCAGTAAACTTTAGGAGCAGAACTTGCATTCTCTTTTCTCGCCAATTTCTATTGCACAGGTCAGCTTAAAAAACCGGATTGTTATGGCTCCCATGGTCATCAACTTTGCCACAGAGGATGGGGCAATTACTAAGGAGTTCTGTGATTTTTACATTGCTCGAGCTGAGGGAGGTGTAGGTCTTATTATCGTGGGGGCAACTTATGTACATCCAGACGGGAAGGGGTTCAAAAATCAACTGGGTATCCATCATGATGCACTTATCCCCTCCCTAAGCAGTCTTTGCCACCGTCTTCATCCCTTTTGTAAAGTTATTGTGCAGCTTAGTTTGCGTTTTCGAGAACAAAAGCCTGAAGATTTTTCCAAACAGGAAATTCAAAGATATATTTATGCCTTTGCTCAAGGAGCACGACGGGCTAAAGAAGCAGGGTTTGATGGCATTGAGCTACATGCCTGTCATGACTATTTTATTAATCAATTTCTTTCCCCCTATACAAATTATCGCACAGATAACTATGGGGAATCACCCCAGAAAAGGATGCAGGTAATAGTGGAGACGCTTCGGGGAATTCGGATGGAGGTAGGTAAAAATTATTTAGTTGGCGCTAGACTTAGTGTGGATGAATTCGTGCCCGGAGGTCTTACACTTCGAGAAACCAAAGAAATTGCCCGACGACTTGAAGCTGAGGGGGTAAATTACATTCATGCGTCCGCTGGCATCGGTGAAACACAGCATCGCATGTCGCCCCCCATGGAGGTACCACGAGGATCGCTTCTTTTTCTGGCTCATGAAATCCAAAAATCTGTTAAGATTCCAGTAATTGCAGTGGGAAGACTCGACCGTCCTTCTGTACTTAAGAAGGCGGTGAGAAAAGGTGGGAAATTAGCTGCTGTAGGACGAGCGCTAATTGCCGAGGCAGACTTTGTCAAAAAAATAGTAGAAGGTAGAGAAACTGAAATTAGACCTTGTATCGCCTGCAATTTTTGCCTCTGGCAGCTGCACCAGCAAAAACCCGTTCGATGTGTAGTTAACCCCTATGTAGGCAGAGAGGGTATCAAAGTTTCTCCAGTTATGCAAAAGAAAAAAGTGATGGTTGTGGGAGGTGGCCCCGCTGGTCTTGAAGCAGCAGCCATCGCAGCCCAGAGAGGGCAAAAGGTTTTCTTATTTGAAAAAAAACAGAATCTTGGGGGAAAAATTCTTGCGGGGAGACTTCCTCCTTATAAAGAGCCACTTCAGGATTTTCTGAAATATCTGGAATATCGAGTTTCTCGAGTAAAGGTTGAGCTTAGAATTGGTAAGGAAGTAACCCCAGAAATTATCGAGGGCTGCCATCCTGACGAAGTTATTTTTGCTCTTGGATCTTATCCTGTTAGACCCAAGATACCCGGCATTAATAATCCTTATGTCTATACAGCTGAAGAATTGTTAAGTATCTCCTCTATTTCCTTGGGTAACTATTTAGTTGTTGGTGCAGGTTTAGTAGCCCTTGAGACGGCGGAGTTCATAACGGCTCAAGGTAGTCAGGTGAAGGTAATAGAGATGACAGATAAGATTGGGGAAGATCTGCCTCCCATTCGCCGCAAGTTAGTTTTGGAACGCTTGAGACAAGCTGGGGTTGAGATCATTCCCAATACCAAACTTACTTCGGCAGAGAAACAACAAATTATGGTAGAGAAGGACGGTGAAGCCCGGAATTTGGGAATTTTCAACTTTGTAATTCTGGCCACAGGATACCGAAGTAACAGAGACTTGATCTCCAAGATAAAAAATAGACCATTCCGACAATTTGAGATCGGAGATTGTAAAAAAGTAAGAACCATCTATGAGGCCATTCAAGAGGGGTTTGAAGTAGGCTGTGCCAGTGGACTTGTTCCTCAAAGTCTTAGGAAGTCTTTTTCTATGGTATTGTAAAAAAGAAAATAAAGGGAATATTTATGATAACAAAACCCATTGCTATTGAAGATGTGCGGGTTCTTTTGCCTGGTATACCCGCCCGAACCAGCCGAGGATTTCTGGGTTATTGCACCATCTCTCTGCTTCCTTTTAAGAAAGGGTGGCTACTTTTCGACACTGGACATTATGGAGACAGATACCTCTTGTTGGAGGCTCTGGAAAATTTGAAGATCACTCCACAGGACGTTACCTGTGTAGTTCTCAGCCACCTCCACTATGACCACTGTCTGAATCTTACGCTCTTTCCGCGGGCCACCTTTGTGTTAGCGTCCAGAGAATTGCAGTATGCTCGGGAAGTAATGGCAAAGCAACGAATCGATTATTCTATACCCGATATGTTGGATTCTTTGCTGCAAAATCGGGAAATTCAGGCTTTTGACTCTGAGCTGAAACTGGGCTCAGGAATAAAGGTATTTGAAACACCGGGTCACACCCCAGGATCTGTAGCCCTACAGATTAAGAAAACTCGGGACATAGTGCTTTGTGGAGATGCTATAAAAAATGCCTGGGAATTTGTGCTTGGTGAGCCGGATATGGTTTACGGTTCTCCTCTGGCCGCCCGAAAGAGTATCCAGAGAATCAGGAACATGGGAGAAATTCTGGTTCCTGGTCACGATCGACCCTTTCGTCAGAAAGAAAGAGAGATAGAATTTATAGGGGGAACGAGTTGGTCGATTTCAGCTGATTTATACCCTCGTGAAAAGGGATCCGAGATTTTCAGGCTCGGTTATGAGCGGCGTTCAGGAGATCCCGCTGAATCAGCCGAAAAAGACTATTAATTAGCAAGAGGGTAAAGCTGAAAAAAAGGCAGGAGGGAGGTGAAAAGATAGGCAGGCCGCGTCAGCTTAGGAATGGAGGTTACCACAAGAGAAACAGAGATTATTTATATTTCTCTTTGGGAACTTCCTGAAAAATTAAACTATTTCTTACAAGGGAGGTAAATGTGAAGGTAAGAGGAAAATTTACCCTGATATGGGTAACAGTGTTAATGGTTCTCCTTTTAGCAGCTAATCTCTATGCAGCTGAATATACCATCCGGGTTGCTAACAATGTTGCGGCTGACCACGCCTGGGGTAAGGGAATGGAGCTTTTCAAAGATTACCTGGAGGATGCGAGTAACGGAAGGATCGCTGTGGAAGTATATCACGCTGGTGTTCTGGGGAAAACGCGAGAAACTATCGAAATGCTCACGATAGGAACCTTAGAGGTAGCCCTGTGCGGAACAGCCTACGTCCAGTCCTACGTGCCTGAAATGGGAATCACCCTCCTTCCCTATCTCTGGAAGGATCGTGATACTCTGTTCGAGATTATAGATGGACCTCTGGGTGATTATCTTAACAAAAGACTGGACGAATCAGGCTTGCATGTATTAGGATACCTCGACAATGGCTTCCGTCATATAACTACCCGCGCAAAACCTGTCAGGTCACTTAAGGACTTGAAAGGCTTGAAGATTCGGTGCCTGCCTACGCCTGTTCATATTGCGTTCTTTAAAGCACTGGGTGCTGCCCCTACGCCTATAGACTGGGTTGAACTCTACGATGCTCTACGGATGGGAGTTGTCGATGTCCAGGAAAATCCGCCAGCAATGGTTCACACCGCTAGATTTTTCGAAGTCCAAAAGTACTACTCCCTGAGCAGCCATGTAAACGAGCCTGGAATGTTCATTATGAGTAAAATGTTCTATGGTAAACTACCTGCAGAGCTTAAGCTAGCTGTAGATATAGCTGCTAGAAAAGCCGCTTTGTGGGAAAGGGGGGAATGTTATAAGGATAATCAGAAGATGCTCAAAGAATTAGAAAAAGCCGGGATGGAGATTAGTAAGGTTCCCGAAGAAACAATAGATGAATTCCGTCGGATTGCTCATGAAAAAGTTTACCCCGAGGTAGCTGATAAGTTCGGGCCAATAGGCAAGGAGCTGGTTGACCTGTTCAGATGGGCAAACAAATAAGTCTTTGAAACAAGGGTAAGCTTCCCAGTTTCTCACGAGTATTTACCGGGAAGCTTACCCTCATCATTTGTGGGTGGAGAAAGAAAGTGTTCTATCGCTATTTAAAAAAATTAGTCGAAGCTGCGGTTATTTTTTCCTCGGCAGCTATGACTTTTATACTCATCATTCAGGTGTTTCTCCGGTATGTACTCAGAACTAGCATTCCCTTCTCCGAGGAGTTAGCCCGCTATCTAATGATCTGGGTGGTCTTTCTGGCCGCAGGCCTGGCGTTAAAAGAAGATGCTCATATCAGCATTAGAGTTTTAGTTGATAGGCTTCGAGGACGAACACGTTTATGGTTGAACTTAGTGGCCCAGATACTCTTACTTGCTTTTCTTGTGTTATTGACGGTAGAGACCATTGCCGTCCTCCCATATCAGAGGGCGCAGATTATTCTCTCTATGGGGATATCTATTTTCTGGTTCTACCTGGCCATTCCTGTGGGATGTTCTATTATGATTCTCTTTCTACTTCCCAAGATGTATCAGAAAGTAAAAAAAATTTCAGGCAAAATCAATTGTGAGGAGACGGATGAGACGGTTTCTACGAAAGGAGGAAGGTCGTGATTCTTTTAGCAATAGTCTTTGCTACAACCGTCCTTCTGGGTGTTCCTGTTGCATTTTGCCTTGGGCTTACTGGTGTTGTGTTCATCTTGGTCACAGGCAAAGCTTCATTGATGACTATTCCTACTTTAATGTTCGGAGGCATTGATTCTTTTTGCCTTATGGCTATTCCCTTGTTCATCATGGCAGGATTTCTGATTCAGCACTCAGGGGTTCTCTCCAAGCTGGTGGAGCTTGCCAATGCTCTTGTGGGGCACCTTCGGGGAGGATTAGCCCATGTCAATATTGTTGCAAGTATGTTTTTTGCCGGAGTATCAGGCGTAGCTTTAGCTGATACAGCAGCTATTGGCTCCATGCTCATACCTCCCATGATTAAAGAAGGATATGATAGAAAGTTCACTGCTGTGGTGACAGCTTCTTCCTCCGTGGTGGGGCCAATTATCCCACCCAGTGTGGCTATGATTATTTACGCCTATGTAGCCGGAGGGAGAGTCTCAGTCGCTGGCCTCTTTTTATCTGGAGTAGTTCCCGGCATAATTCTCGGCTTAGGTATGATAGCTCTGGCATACATTTTCTCCATCCGTCGAGGTTATCCCATCAGCGGAGAAAAATTTAGCTTTCTTAATGTCCTGAGGAAAGCAAAAAGTGGCATACTGGGTCTCATGGTTCCCATCATCATCTTAGGAGGTATTCTTTCCGGTATGTTCACTCCTACAGAAGCAGGGGCTGTTGCGGTTGCCTATGCCCTATTTACCGGCATTTTTATTACCCGAAAATTAACCCTCAAAAAAATTGGTTACTGTTTCCTTGAAGCCTCCAAAACTAGCGCCGTAGTTTTTATGATGCTGGCAACTGCTAAAATCATCGGCTGGCTTCTGATCACGTACCAGGTCCCTGCGAAATTAACGGCCATACTTATGTCAACCACAGCAAACCCACAGATTTTTTTGATCATAATTCTTCTTTCTCTACTACTTATTGGATTTGTCCTGGAGGCTGTTGCTACCATGATCATGTTGATACCGGTTTTTGCACCTGCAGCACTGGCGTATGGAATCGAGCCACACCATTTTGGACTCCTTTTTGTGATGACCGTCCAAGTTGCTCTTATTACACCTCCCGTTGCGCTTGGTCTGTTCATTGCCTGTAGATTGGCTAAAACTACTATTGAGGAGGTATTTATAGATATCTGGCCCTTTCTCTTTCTAATATTCGGCATAATAATACTGATAGCCTTATTCCCTGGTCTCGTTATGTGGCTGCCTGGACTTTTTGGATATACATAACATTATGTAAAGATTAAAGACCCCATAAAGAGAAAGTGGAAGGAAAAGTAGGATAAGTGAAATATTGATTAAAACTTTTACTAAAAAATTAAAAAGGAGTGAAAGAATGATGCAAAGAAGTGAAGAGGCTTATGGTCTCCCCTACGGTTACAGGGCAAAGGTGGGGCTGATTGTGGTAGGACCAAACTTAAATCCTACCCCGGAGATTTGCCGGATGCTGCCGCCTTATGTTCAGGTGAGAGAAACCAGAATTCATATGGAGCCGGTGGTTAATGTAGAAGAGTGTTCCAAGCTAAGTGCAAGACTTCCTGAGCCAGCCGGTCTTTTGACCGAAGGAATGATTTCGCCCATACTAGGTAACAATAGTGCCATTGCTTTTGCCTGCACTGCAGGTAGCCTTGTTGGAGGCCCAGGGTGGGATAAAAAAGAGATTGAGGCTATGGAGTCTAACAGTAAAGGGATTCCCTGCACTACCACAGCAACTGCAGTTGAGGAAGCTATGCGTTTCCTGGGCTTTAAGAACATTGTCATTACGGGTCCATACATTGAGGAGATTAACAGAAAATTTAAGGAGTTCTACGAGGCTTCTGGATTTAAGGTTCTTAAGGTAGCTGGATTACAAATCGGAGACCTCTATGAGATGGGCGCTACCAAGCCTTCTCAGGCTTATCAGATCGCTATGGAGGCAGTAGTGCCGGATGCCGAGGGTATATTTATTGCCTGCACTAACTTTCGTTGTAGTGATGTAATTGAGGAAATCGAAAGCGATAGCGGAAAGCCTGTAGTTACTGCTAATCAAGCTACAGCCTGGCATTTGATGAAACTGCTGGGTATCAACGAGCCGGTGGATGGCTACGGAGAACTCCTCCGTAGGGTTCCCAGAGTCACTGGGTGATTTTCCATGGACAAAAAAGTAGCCTTTCTGCACACAGTAGTTTCCCTGGCGGAACGCCTCAAGAAGTTGATAGCTGAGACATTGTCTGAGGTTAAGATCTTCCATATCGTGGATGAAAGCTTGCTCCAGGACATGATGTCGGTGGGTCGGTTGACCCCATCCATAGTGAGGCGTTTGTGCTACCAGGTCGTTCTGGCCAGGGAAGCAGGGGCCAACTTAATTATGGTTTGCTGTAGCAGCATTTCTCCAGGAGTGGATGTGGCAAGACAGATAGTAGATGTACCTGTATTGAAAATCGATGACCCTATGGCAGAAAAAGCTGTGGAGATTGGAGATACCATCGGAGTTTTATCTACTGCCAGCACCACTTTAACTAATAGTTCAGAGTTAGTGAAGAGCAAGGCAGAGCTTAAAGGTCGACCGGTTAAAATAAAATCGATACTTTGCCAAGAAGCCTTCCAGGCATTAGTCAAAGGGAACACAGAACAGCATGACCGTTTGGCAATGGAGGCAGCATTGCAATTAGCCAAAAATACAGACGTGGTAGTTCTTGCACAAGCCTCTATGAGTCATTTAGCGTGCAGGATCCAAAAAGAAACAAAGACCCCCATCCTGACCAGTCCAACACTAGCCATAGCTGCCATTAGACGCACACTGGGGATAGAGAGTTAATCTGGATCTTCCCACCGTTTCTCTAAAGATTTCCCTAAAAG
>Ga0114930_10003186_pt1 | contig 14469 bp, 10 predicted proteins | sample AnhtaG_FD_87300 | JGI IMG/M metagenome (GOLD analysis project Ga0114930, IMG submission 87300) | Deep subsurface microbial communities from Anholt, Denmark to uncover new lineages of life (NeLLi) - Anholt_01485 metaG | ecosystem: Environmental > Aquatic > Marine > Oceanic > Sediment | place... | reverse complement strand
CGGCCGGAATTCACTCGGCACCTAGCCAGGAGGCACGTTCCTGGCTGCCGAATATAACGAATTCTACATCATCAAAGTCAAAGACGCCCTGGTTCCTGCTGGCATAAACCTCAAAGCTGATGGCAGTGGTGCCCTGAGGAATGGCGGTTTCAATTGTAACCGGCTCCCAATCCTTTGTCCCTTCGCAAGGCTGGGTCTTGACCATCGTATAGTAGTTTGGGCCCTTGGGGTTCTTCCAGCATTGCAAGTAGAGAGATACGCCCTGGCCCTCAGTTTGCCTGATGTAGGCAGAAGCTTTGACGAAATCTCCGGGTTCAAATTCGCGGAACAAAGGCGAGCGCACACCGACTGTTCCGCTGGGCTCGGAATTATCAATGCGAAAGCCCTGGTGTGCGCTTCTGGCCGCCCGCGCAGTGAGGCCGGTGTCTCCGCGGCCGGTGGTGAGGTCAGTGCCGCCGCTACGCCAGCACCAGTCTTTCAGCGGCTCTTCACCTTCCAGATCGTCGGAGAGCAGAACTTGCTTCTGCTCTCCCCTGACCAGCGAGACGAAACGCACGATCTTTTTGTCCAGAAGATGGACATGGGCATCAGTAGTCTGGACGCGGGCCTGGATACGGAATGTTGAGCTATAGGCGGCCTTGGGTCTCTCCTGCAGCGCAGGTGGGGTCAGTTTCCAGGCGGCAGTGCCTAGCGGCGTGCCAGCCACCGACTCCACTTTCCAGCCCTCCGGGGTCTCGATGTTCCAATCAACACTCGCGATCTTGCCGGGCGCAGTTCCCGACAGAACTGCATGTGCCTCGGCAGTTTCTTTGTGCTTAATCTTCAGGTGGATTTCAAGGCCCTGAAGGATATTTGCAGCTTTTTCTATCAGTCCCGCAGTATGGGCGTGGGGCGCAACGTGCAGGTCCCACAAGGTGCGCATCCTCTGTACAGCGTCCTGCACCCCGGTCACACTCTCGCCATCTTCAATCATGGCGATAAGTTGCTGCAGGGAACTCGCCACCTCGTCTCTATTGGCGTAGGTCTCAACCCTCATCACATCAGCCCAATACTCTTTTGCCTCCTGCAGGAAGCCGAGGGCTACATCCCGAGGCGGCCCCACAGCAAGCAGCGTCGTCTCCCCGCCAAGCAGCTTCATGTCAATGCAACCGAAGTCTTTGTGAATATAGATGGGGTGAGAACGGTCATTGACCAGATCGTAGGCGATTTCAGGCCCGTGCAGATAATGTTGGGATTCAAGCGGCAGGCGGAATGAGCGGGGTTCATCGGCACTGTTCTGCACTGCGTAATAGAGATTCCAGAAATGTTGTTGCCCATCACTGTGACCGCCATAGCGCTCGATGAGGATGTCTTTGTCAGAGCAGGTTGCGATGGTGATAGGCTCCCAGCCGGCGGCCATCTCGCGCTTGACCAGAGACCCGATTTGCTGATACACATCACGGCGAGTAGTCAACTGGCCGGGAAAAGTTGCATAAAGCAGGTACTCTCGCCAGTAGAGCGGGGTGAGCTGCTTGGGAGCGGCTGCGGTGACAAGATCGCTGTAGGGCTTGCGATAGCAGAGCGTGCGGGAGAGCATCTCCTGGCGCTTGTAGCCTTCACTGCCGATTGCATCCCAATGAATCAGATTGAAGAACAGCTGCTTGTGATAGTAGTTGACCAGCAGGAACCTGTTCTGCTTACGCATCTCCGCCGCCAGCCACTGACAAAACTCAAATGCGGAGAAATCGTTCAGGATGCACGGGCGGCCAGTTTGTGTATCGAAGGTGAGGGGAATATCTACATAGCGGAAATGCTCTTTGCGGAAATTGCGCTCAGTTGAGCCTACGCCGTGACTGTCTAGATACATGCCATCCATCGTGCAGCCGAGTTGCTGTGCTTTCAGATATGCGGGGGCAAACATCCATTGGTTCTGAAAACGCCCGGCCCCGTCTGGAATGTCGGGATCCAGATTCAATGGAAATCGCGCACGGTACTTGCCTTTGCCCCATGGATAGGGTTGTACTGCGCCTATTGGATTTCCTTGAGCGTCCCACAGCAGCGAGTTGTTGACACTGACCGCTTGCTTGCGAACGAAGTCATCGTAGGAGACTCCCTGCACTTCTGCGGCCATATTGGCCGATCCACCATCTCTGGTGATAAGCTCTGTGTTTTGCGGGTTCATATCGTGTTGGAGCTTTTCAAGGCCGCCTGCGACCGTTGGTTTTCCGTCTGAGAAGAACTCGCTTGGCAAAAGCTGCCAGTAGAACCACGGCTCAGTATAGTGGAATGTGTAGATGCCCATGCGATTGCTTGGTCGCACGTTCTCGGCCTTGCCCGCCCAACATTCATGATAGGCAAAGTTGAAATCGTAAGCCTGCGGCACGGCTCCCAAAGCCTTATCCCGCGTGTTGCAGTACCATCCGCCCATGCGCTTGACGCGGACATCGAAGAATTCGGGAAACCAATCATAGTAACACTGGGCCGCTGAGCGAAAGCCCCAGCTTGGCTCATGTCTGTAGAGGATAAAAGAGACTTCGGCCTGCCCCGGGAATTTCTCAGTGGCCTGACTCAGCCCCAGGCTGAAGCTAATCTCGTAGCAGCGCAGATCATTGCGGTACTGCATCAAGCAGACGCGCGGCTCATCCATACGGATGGCATAGGAAAGGCCATGCTTTTCGCTACTAAGTGCGGAGAAGGGATAGCGACCGACGCAGCCTTCGGCACCGGCTCCGATGCTAACAGCATTACGGTAACAGCTCTGGTAGGACGGGTCTGTGGGATTGAGAGAAATGCGGTGGGAGTGGACGAGGTCCTGGCCCCAGTTCCACCCTTCGGCATCTATGGGCAGGCGGTAGCTGAGCACGATAGCGCGGTCTGCTCGGCGCAGGTCACGGACATAGGAGTGGACCTGAATGGCGCTGTGTTTGACCTGGTAAGTGGTCTTGACACCCAGCCCCAACGAGTCCATCTCGGCGCTCTGTACCAATGAACCGCCTTTTGCGCCGGTAACTCTTCCGCGAACCGGCTCTGCACCGGAATCAGCCGCAAAATCTTCGACGTACAGGCCTCCAGGCTTCGACAGCACGTTGTCGCCGTCTATTTCCAGCGCTTGCGTAGCCCCGCTTTCCGCATCTATAACCAGCCGCAGGTCACTAGTGCTCAGTGCTACAGGGGCGGGATGCGCTAGCGAGGCAAAAAGACACAAGGCTGCAAGACCAATCCACAGAGCCATTGAGGGTCTCATACTCTATGCTCCCGGATACATCTGTGCTACAGATCTCCAAGTACGCCCCGATAGTGACGCCGAACGATGATGGGAAGAGCACTCGGGAATTCGCAGCGGGATGGATTTCTGCATTAGTTGTCTGGCCTGAGATTATAGCACATTGGACAACCACACGCCTCGCAGTTGCACGAGCCGAGAGCGTCATGACAACAACGGCCGCCCCAGCGATTCAAGCTGGGGCGGCTTGGTTTGCGCTTGACGGCGCGTGCGATCACATGCGCCTATTCTACCTCATCACTTGACGGCTCGGCGTCTTGTTCTTCAGCAACTTCGCCATCGGCGGGTGGCAGTTCCTCGCCCGGCTCTGCGGGTTGCTCGTCCGGCTCAACAGATACTATGAGCTCGGCCCTTCTGCCGCCCAGCCAGGTTCCTGTCGGGTCCGTGCCAAAGCCCGTCATCAGCGCACCGCCAAATCCGAATACCAGAACCGCCACGAAAAACAGCCACGCCGCCAGGCCTACGACGGGGACTAACCTGATCAGGCCAACGGCGCAGAACAGGACGAAACCAATCAGCGCCAAACGGGGTATGGAAGTCGTCGAGAGGTTCAACTGGTTTGACACGTGCCGGCCAATGAGGATGTACATCCCCGCCAGGCCGACGACGCCGAGCGCGATGGCCCCCGCGACGTACAACGGGATCAATAGCCACGTGACCACCAGGACAACCAACACTCCCAGGATGGGCAGTGCCACCAGGATGCCTACAGAGCCATAGGCCAGGGCGCGGCCGGGCTCCTCAGCGACCCTCACGGCTATGGCATCTATCTGCTTGGGCACCGCCATCACCAGCACCAGCAGGATCATCAGCCCGACTATGCCGTTGATGAACCAGCGAACAACTCCAGCAAGGACTGGGACCCTGCCGCCGAGCGGCAGGATGCCCAGTGAGCGGCCAAAGGAGACCTCGTCGCCCATGATGACGGCTCCGGCTTCCTTGTGAACGGCACCGCCCATAGTGACGACGTCGCCTTCGACACGCGCGTTGCTGCCCAGACGCACAGGGCCGCCGAGTGCTACTATGTCGCCGGCCACGGTGCCTTCAATCGTCACGGTTCCGCCGAAGCAAACGACATCGCCATTGACTTTGCCGAACACCTTCACAGGACCGCCGAAACCCAAAATGTCGTCGTTGACGGTCTCGGAGACCTTGACGCGCACCGGCGCGCCAAAGCGGACCAAGCCCTCCTTCATCTTCTTCATCTTCTTCATCTTCTTCATCTTCTCGAAGGTCTCTGCTGTCTCTTCTTCTAACTGCGCGGGCTGAGGCTCTTCAGCCTCTGCTTCCGGAGCTTGCTCTGCTTCCTCAGGCACTGCTACGGAAATTCCCTCGAGGATCTGCTCTGCCCACGGCGCATTGATTTGCAGCTTCGAGCCGCCCACCTCCACGTTGGCCTCACGCACGACCTCGCCGCCGATGGCCATGATATCGCCCTTGATGTTGGCGCCTTCGTAGAGATGGATCGAGCCGTCAAGCGCGACGACGTTGCCGTTCACCGTGCCCCTGATGTGAGCCGAGCCGCCGACGGCCACTACGTCACCTGCCACAGTCTGGTCGGCCTGGATCTCCACATCGCCCCGGAGGTTGATGACATTACCGTTGTCGTGAACCTGCTGCCCCTCGGCGGCCGGCACTTTATGCTCTTCGAGTGCCTCAACGGCCTCTTTGACTGCTTGCGTGGCTGCCTCCAAAGCCTCGGATGCCTCTTGTTTGGGAGTGTCCTGAGCGGCGCAAGTGTTGGGTATGGCTGTCGCCAGCAGGCACAAAGCGATCGCTAGTGCTGCCGGGAATAGTCCGAACTTTCTCATCTTCGATATCTCCTCATTACAGGGCCACAACTGGCCCCAGTGGTTTGAATGTCACATCGCCAGCATCGTGCCGATTCGCAGCGCTCGGCGGCGCACATTCCACAGTCGCAGCAACAGCAGCGTTACGCCAAGTAGCAACAGGTCCAGCGCGATCAGCACCACCGCCGGGCCGGTGAAAATACGCAGGGCGGCCTCCACCAACAGCACAAGAGCCCTGCCCATGACGCTGATCGCCGCCACAGCCTGGGCCGCAGCCGGCCCCCATGCAACCACCGTGGAAGCCAGGCCGCTGAAATCAATGGACACAGCCCAAAGGCCGACAAAGGCCGCCAGCACCAGCCCACCCACGCCCATAGCAGCCGCCACCGGCCACAGTGGGAGCACGGATTCCCGCCGGCCTGCGGGCTCTGTTACTTGCCCGCTTCTTATCGTCGCCATTACCCGATCCGAAAAGTCGGGCGCTGCCTCCGCCTCGTCGAGGGCTTCGACCCATGCGACCGCCGTCCGCCCACCGGCCAGTTCGCTACGGCAAGCCGGACACGCGCGCAAGTGCCCTTGGACCTGCGCCGCCTGCTGTGGCGACAGATCCCCGTCTTCGTAACGCAGCAGTTGCCTGCGCACCTGCCAGCATCTCATAGCCCGTTTTCCTCCATGTGCGGTGCCAGAAGCCGCTTGAGCCGCGCCCGGCCACGGTGTGCATGGGATTTCACCGTGCCGACCGGCTGGCCCAGCACCTCCGCGGCTTGTTGGTAGGACATTCCGTGAATATGCACCAGGACGATGACCAGCCGCTGCATGTCCGGTAGCCGCCCGAGAGCGTTGTGGGTAAGCTGCTGTGTTTCAGTGCGACCATAGGCGGCGTGCGGATCGGAAGCGGCACCCGCTACGGCCTTTGCAACGGCTTCAGGGTTGTCAATGGGCACTGCCGCAAACGGCTCCTGACGGAGTAGATCTATGCAAAGATTGGCGGCGATTGACAAGAGCCATGACGAGAAGCTGCCGGAAGGGCGGTACGAGCCGAGACCAGTATAAGCGCGGACGAAAACCTCCTGAGCCGCCTCATCAGCCCGGTCGCGGTCGCCGAGCATGCGATACGCCAGATTGAACACCCGGCTGCGATAGCGCTCAACGATCACACCGAAGGCATCAACGTCCCCGTGCAGCGTCCTTTGTATCAGCAGATCATCAGACTCTTCGGCCAAAGAATTTCCTCCAGAGGCCTCCACCGTGTACTACGGTTGCGGAGGCAATGCGGTTGCATCTTTTTTCGCAAAACGTTGGAAGAATGCCTGCCTGGGGTTTGGCGAAAGAGGGGAGGAAAAGGGGCGGTGCCTGTAACGCCAACGGCCCCCTCACCCCTTTGATTCCCCTCTCCCTCAGGGAGAGGGGCTTGAGGTGAGGGCGTAGGCGACCAGTTCAAACAGCAAGAGCGCCCCAGGGCCGCTAGCTCGTCTCGCCGCGGGGGTGATAATACGTGTTGAATTGGTCGTCGGTCACGGCAACAGCGCCCTCTTTCATCACAAGCTGGATATTCTCTTCTTCGTAGAGAACAGAAATATCCTGCAGCGGGTCCTTGGCCACGATGAGTAGGTCGGCCAGCTTACCCGGCTCCAGGGTGCCAAGCTCATCCAGCTTGCCGTAGGCATTGGCGGTATTGCGCGTGCCGGCGACGATAGCCTCCATCGGCGAAAGGCCGCACGCCACAAGCTCCATCAGCTCGAACATGGCATCGCCCGGGCCGCCGTCAGTACCGACACCCATCTCGATGCCCATCTCGTGGGCCTTGCGGACGCCCTCGCGGTGAATCGGGTTCGCGTGTGACATCCGCTCCACCATGTGCGGCGGGAGGCCCTCACGGGCGTAACTCCGCTCGCTGGTGATGTAGAGTGTGGGCAGGTAGGCGATGCCCCTTGCCTTGATGCCATCGAGGGCTTCATCATCAATCAGTGCGCCGTGGTGGATCTGGTCAACGCCGACCTGGATGGCATGATTCAAGCCGGGCTGAGAATGGGCGTGCACCACAACCTGCTTGCCTCTGGCGTGGGCTTCGTCCACCAGGGCCTGCAGCTCTTCGACCGTGTAATCTTCGGTCTCGACGCGCTCGTGCTCCCACTGGAAGCCGCCCGAGGCAGCCGTCTTGACGAAATCGCAGCCGGCCATGCACATCTGGCGGACGCCTTTGCGGATTTCCCACGGCCCGTCGGCATCCACGCCGGCGACATTACCGTCCTCGCGGTGCATGTGCCCGCCGCTAGCCCCGACCACGCAGCCGACCCAGTAGCGCGAGGCATGACCGACCAGACCGGCTGCAATCACCTTGCGCAGGGCGACGCCTTCAGGGCCGGAATTCGCGCCCGCAACGGTGGTCTGCCCGCGTGACAGATTCTCTCGCAGCCGGGCCAGCGGGTTAAGCCCGAAGCCAAGGTGCTGATGCCCGTCAATGATGCCGGGCATGACGGTCTTGCCAGTGGCGTCAATCTTTTCGGCATCGGCAGGGATTTCAACCTCATCGGCGAGGCCGATGGCCTGCACCTTGCCCTCCTCAATGACAATGACACCGTTCTCGATGGGATCGGCGCCGGTGCCGTCAATAACGGTGCCGCCGAAGATGACCTTGTTCAGCATAGCGGAAGCTCCTTTTCGCATGGCCAATGGAATGAATTGGCGGCGTCTGGAGTTGTTCGGTCAGACGTGATTTGACGCCGTACCTGGCCCAGCACGCAGAAAGGGGCCAAGTCGCGCCGGGAAGACGGAAGGGATCGTCACATGGCCGGGCACAACTATTGCTCCTCTTGCTCCTCTGCACGAGCACCCAGAGCTTGAGTGACTACCGGGGCCATTGCCTCGAATAGCTCCAGGGGCAATGGGAACAGCACAGTGGAGGCTTTCTCGGCCGAGATCTCTACGACTGTCTGCAAGAAGCGCAACTGTAGAGCCGGGGGGTGCGCGCCGATGATATCGGCCGCGTCCGAGAGGCGCTGGGAGGCCTGGAACTCGCCCTCCGCAGCAATGATCTTGGCTCGCCGCTCCCGCTCAGCTTCTGCCTGCCGAGCAATAACGCGCCGCATCTCTTCAGGCAGCTCCACATCCTTGAGCTCCACGGCGGTGACCTTGATGCCCCAGGGGTCAGTGTGCTCATCAATAATGCGCTGGAGTGTGCTGTTGATCTTCTCACGCTCGGCCAGCACCTCGTCGAGTTGGGCCTCACCGACCACAGCCCGCATGGTGGTCTGCGCGATCTGAGAGGTAGCCAGCAGGAAGTTCTGGATTTGGACGACCGCCGCTTCCGGATCCTGGACCCGGAAGTATAGGACGGCATTGACCCGAATGGTCACATTATCTCGGGTGATGACCTCCTGCTGCGGTATGTCGAGCGTGATAATGCGCAGTTCTACCTTCACCATCTGCTCGATGATGGGGATTACGTAGAAGATGCCCGGGCCCCGAGCTCCGACAAGTCGCCCCAGCCGGAATACCACACCCCGCTCATATTCCCGCAACACGCGAATGCCGCTTAAGAGCACTAGCAACACCATTATGCCTAGACTTATCAAGAATGTCGCCACCAAAATCACTCCTTTCGATTGTCCATGTGACTTGACGCAAGTAGTTCTATCACTACCAGCACAGCGCAGGGAGGCGATCGGCGCCTGGCGATGCGGATAGCTAGCCAGGTCCAGAAGCCGGATCGCTTGCCGGCTTTGAGTGCTCGACTTTCGTGACTTTCACCCGCATGTGCGGCAGTTCTTCCGCCACAACGATTTGCTCGCCTGCCTCGATTAGCCCTTCGTCGGTTGTTGCCGACCAAAGAGCGCCGTCAACATGAACCAGGCCGTCGGGATCAAGGCGCTCGCGCGCGGTGCCAGTGCGCCCGGCCAAGGCGCCGCGGCCAATCGTGACAGGGCGTTTCTGGCTGCGCACGACGGCCCCGAGTGCAAATATGAAGAAGGCACCAGTTCCGACGGCCACACCGGCAATCAGTGGCCGCGAGATCGGCATGGTGGGTGCGTTGACCAGCATCAGCGAGCCAACAACGAAGGCAATCAGGCCGCCCGCAGCCAGCACGCCGTGCGTGGGCGTATATAGCTCGGCAAAGAGAAAGCCGACTCCCGCCAGGATAAGAGCCAGGCCGGCCCAACTGAACGTAAGGACCGATAAACCGTACAGACCCAATATCAGGCAGATGACGCCCGCCACACCGGCTCCGCCAAAACCCGGGGCTTTGAGTTCGAAAATGATTCCGTACAGGCCGATGATCAACAAAATGTAGGCAAGGTTGGGGTGGGCAATGGTACTCAATAGACTCTCTCGCCAGTTCATCGGTAAGGGTTCGATGCGCGCGCCTGAAGTCTTTGCAGTTGCTTTGCCGGACGCCAGTTGCACTTCGCGGCCTGCTGTCTTTTCCGCGAATTCCTCCGCAGTAGATGCCATAAAGTCCACTACGCCGAGCTTCACAGCTTCCTGAGCGGTGGCTGTGATACTTTCGCGAACGGCCTTCTCCGCCCATTCTACATTGCGGCCACGTCGCTGCGCCAAGGCGCGAATTTGCGCCACCGCGTCATTGACCGCCTTCTGCTCGAGCGTCGCTATCTGCTGAGCGGTCGGCCCGCTATCTTTGTCAGGGCCGGTGTCTGGCATTGCTTGCAGGAATACCGGATGCGCCGCCCCAAGGTTGGTGGACGGCGCCATGCCGGCCACGTGGGCAGCATATACGATGAACGTGCCTGCAGACGCGGCCCTGGCCCCTTCGGGTGCTACCCAAACGCCAATCGGCACCGGCGAACAGAGTATCTCCTCTGTAATGAGGCGTGTTGAGATCATCTGCCCGCCGGGGGTGTCGAGCTTGATCAGTACCAAAGCAGCGTCGCGGCGCTCAGCAGCGCGGAGGCCGCGGGTGAGGTAGCTGACCGTTCCAGGATTGATGTCACTGGCGAGGGTCAGTTCGACAACCAACGGCTCACCACAGGCGATCGGGCCGTAGCTGATCGCGGTCGCCGCAATCAGAAGTGACAGTGCCCAGCCTCTAACCATCATGGCACCTCTCCCGCTTCCTCCCTCGATATGTCACAGCGTAGGTGATGTGGTAAGCGTGAGTCACCGTGTTGTTATCTTGTGCGCAGTGGCGCCGGCTACTGGATCGTGAAGAGCAGGCGGGCGACGAGTTGGTTGTTCTGTTGTATCTCTACCGCGTAGTTGCCGGGCTGTAGGTACTCGGCGCGCGCCGGGAAGATGTAGGTAATCGCCTTCTGGTCGCCGGTCGCTATCAGCAGGTGGCGACGGACCACCTTGCCATCGCGCGACCATTCCAGCTTTATCTCGGTATTGGCAAGCGCGCCAGCAATCCGTAAGAGTAAGCCTACCTTTTCAGTGTTCGCCGGGAATGCGTTGCTGACGCCTGTCGGGGTGTTGTTCTCATCAACGCCCTGACACAGAATAGCCTCCTTCACCACGCTGGCAGGCGAGAGAGGCACTGCCGTCACCACCGGCGCCGCAGGCGTTGGCGGCGTGCCAGGAGTCGTTGGTGTTGTCGGTGTTGTCGGTGTGGTGGGGACCGTGGGTGTAGTCGGCTGCCCAGGTGTGACCGATCCGGCGAGCAGGTCGACGATCTGAGCGGCTTCCTGGCCCGGCCCGGCCACCAGGTGCACTATATTGCCGCGCAAGAGGCCTTGCACCGGCGGGTCGGCCGATACTTGCACGGGCGTGGTGCTGCCGGCTGCAACGACCTGGCCGGCCACGGCCGCCAGCAGGGAAGCGGCATCAGCGGCGGTGGGAAGCGTCATCGCCACGACCGTTACCGAGTTGGCTCCCGCCTGCACGGTCTGGAAGGCGCTGGACTGGATCGGGAACTGCTGCACATTCACATTGGGAGCTATGCCACTGAGCACGTCCGCAGGGTTGACGCTCTGCGGCGCGCTGACCTGCCAGCCGGCCGGCACCTGCGATTGGTCAAGCAGCCCGCTTGACACTGTCTGCTGGGCCTGGGCGGGCGCAACCGACAACACGACGGCAAGGCAGACAAGCCCCGACAGCAAACACCGGCTCATTCGCGGATAAACTCCATTTAGTGACGATTGACCGCTAAGCGACATTATTGACCTCCGATAGTGGGACATGGCCCATACGTCGGTTCTCGCACTGAAAGCGCTTTGCAACTACACTCTATGGTAACATATGGCTGCGACTCGCACAACGCCCGACATCGCCTCCGAGAACCAGTGAGATGCAATTGTCGCGGCAATACGTGAGCCTGAGCAGGAATCGGGTGCGGCTGTGGCGAAAAGCTATGTGACATAGATTTGCACGGCGGGTAATGCCATCAAAGGAGGTATGGGCGCGCAGTTGCAGTTGCGCCCGGTGACCAGTGAAGATAGCATCCTATGTAATAGCGGGCCTGCTGGGCCTGGGCGGAGTGATATCCCTCGCCGCTGCAGCGCAGGGCAATACGCTCACGCGGATCATAACCGGCGTGGTGCTGATTGGGGCTGGCATATTGCTGAGTTTCCTGGGGCGCATCAAGACGCCCGAGCCGACCGTGGTGCAGCAGATAGAGCTGCCCGGGGACCTTCACGCCGAGCAGCTAAAGTGCAATGCGTGCGGGGCGACGCTGAACCCCGAGAGCGTATCAGTTAAAGCCGGCGGGATATTTGTCGAATGTCCGTACTGCGGCACCTCCTACCAGATCGAGGAAGAGCCGAAATGGTGAGATTCGCCGCCGGGCTGCTGAACCGGCTGGCCATCAGTATCCGACAAGACATCGGCCGCCTGAGCGACCACGTGCAGGCGATTCGTCGCGCCGATGACATCCGGCCCGGCCTGTACGCCTATCGCATACAAGATGCGGGCTACACGCTCAGGCTGCACCTGCGGATTCACCCGGACCGCACCGGCCTACTCTTCGTCAACGCCACCGAAGCGATCCAGCTCTCCCCCACACAGGCCGAGATGGCGAAGCTGGCTCTCGACACCATACCGCGGCAACAGGCGCTGGCGCGGCTGCGGGTCTATTACCCCGATGTCGCCGCTGCGGAACTGGCGCAGCAATTCGGGCGCATCTGTGCAATGGTCGAGAAGCTCAAGGCTCCGGCCGAAGGCTGCCGGCTGTGCGAGCTTGACCTGCCGCAGCCGCCCCCGTTCTCGGTCAGGGCACAGGCTCCGTACAAGGCCGACCTGGCGCTGCACTATGCCTGCAACAACAACTGCTCGCACTGCTACAACGAGCCGGGGCGCAAAGCCATGCCCTCGCTGCCAGTGGCGCAGTGGCGAGAGGTGCTGAAGAGGCTTTTCGATATCGGCGTCCCCTACATCATTTTCACCGGTGGGGAGCCGACGCTACACCCCGGCATCGTCGAGCTGGTAGCGCACGCCGAACAACTGGGCCAGATTACCGGCATCAATACCAATGGCCGGCGTCTGGCGGATGCCGGTTTTGCCGAGGCGCTGCAGGCCGCCGGCCTCGACCACGTTCAGGTCACCCTCAACTCCCACCGCAGCGAGCTGCATAATCGCATCGTCAGCGCGAGAGCCTTTGATGAGACAGTGGCCGGCATCAGGGCTGCTCTGGACGCGGGGCTGCACGTGCTCACCAACACCACGCTGATCGAAGACAATGCCGACGAGGCGCTGGAGATCGTGGACTTCCTGCACGCTCTCGGGCTGCGAACCTTTGCCATGAACGGGATGATCTACTCCGGGTGCGGTGCGCGGCATCCGGCAGCCCTGGACGAAGAGCAGTTGCAGCCGGTGCTGCTCAAGGTCCGACAGCGCGCCGCCGAGCATGGGATGCGCTTCCTGTGGTACACGCCCACGCGCTACTGCCAAATGTCGCCGGTGGAGATGGGCCTCGGAATACGCTGCTGCAATGCGGCGGAGTATTCCATCTGCATCGAGCCGAACGGGGATGTGCTGCCGTGCCAGTCCTACTACGTGCCTGCAGGCAATATCCTGAGCGACGCGTGGGAGGCCGTCTGGAAAGGCGAGCTATTCCGCAGCTTTCGGTATCGCCGCGAAGATCCACAGCAAGCAGGCCTGCCGCAGGAATGTTGGGAATGTGAATTGCTGGATATATGTGGCGGCGGCTGCCCGCTGGAGCGGCAGGAAAATGAGACCACGGAGACGGCGGCGGGATGAGAGTGTGGTGACGAGCGTCGTGCCGTTGGAGGGGCCGTGTCGAGCACCGGACGACACAGTCGTCCGATGGGAGGCCGGCCCATGCAGAACGCTATCCTGCGAGGTCTCCATACCCAAACGGCCAACGACAAAGGCTGGGCCAGCCTTGTGAGCTTTGCTCTGCAAAGCTCACTGCCGTTCGACAGGCTCACGGCCCCGAGCAACGTCGAGGGGCGACAGGCCCCTCCATTACGACTAACGACTGTACGTCTGGCGTTGCCTTTCGGAGGGGCCGAATGGGGGATGTTTGGGGCCCCATCCGGCCCAGCCGTTGCCGTTTTTCCCTCTCCCTGTGGGAGAGGGGAATAAAAGGGGTGAGGGGGGGCCGTTGCCGTTCAGCTGTATGGAGGGGCCGCATACGAGGCGGAAGCGCAGCTTCTGCCGAGAATCCGGCCCAGCCGTTAACGAAATCTGCACAACTACAGTGGCTGCCCGACCCACAGGGCTTGTGATCTGTTGCGCGATCATGAATCATTCGCGTTAGGAGGACGGCAATGACACAACACCAACAAGCACCGCCAATGTCAGTGTCGCCGGGCGTGTATCACTACGAACAACTCGTCGGCGAATGGCCGACACGTTTTCACCTGCGAGTGGACCCCGACGGCGGCGGGCTGCTTCTGGCCAACGCCGCCGAGGCCGCGGCACTCTCGCCAGTTGGCGTGCAGATGGCCCAGGGCATCTTGGAAGGCCGCAGTGATGAGGCGATCATTACCGACATAAAACGCGCTTTCCGGCGCACGACGCGCGAGCAGGTCGTCACTGATTTGATTAAGCTGCGCAGGCTGATCGTTGGCCTGGCCCAGCCAGGCGACAACTATCCGGTGACCAACCTCGGCGGGGCGGGGATTTCCGCGTGGGAGCGCCAGCTTGCCGCGCCGCTGCGGGCCGATGTAGTCCAGGGCGAGCCGGATACGATGCGCAGCATAATGCACGCGCTGTGGAACGCCGGCGTTCCCCATATCACAGTTTCGGTTGAGCCTGAGGCCGATACCGCGCAGTTGCCCCGCATTGTCGAGGCGGCCGGGGACATCGGCATGATTACCGGGCTGCGCTCTGTGGCAAGCTGGCTGAGCCAAGACATTATTCACGAGGCGGCGATGGCCGGCCTCGACCATCTGGATTTGCTTTATGTGACCGGCTCGGCCCAGGAGCACGATGCTATCGCCGGCGAGGGTGATTACGAAAAGGTTCTGGCCGGATTCGAGCAGTGCCGCGCCCTCGAGCTTT
>Ga0114930_10003183_pt1 | contig 14473 bp, 10 predicted proteins | sample AnhtaG_FD_87300 | JGI IMG/M metagenome (GOLD analysis project Ga0114930, IMG submission 87300) | Deep subsurface microbial communities from Anholt, Denmark to uncover new lineages of life (NeLLi) - Anholt_01485 metaG | ecosystem: Environmental > Aquatic > Marine > Oceanic > Sediment | place... | reverse complement strand
TTTCGCCAGATCGACGATGGAGTAAGTGACCTGCTTCGAGACGAGCGAGCACCCCTGGTATTGGCCGGGGTGGACTATATCCTTCCGCTCTATCGAGAGGCGAACAAGTACCAGCGTCTCTCGGAAGAAGGAATTACGGGAAACCCTGAAGAGCTAAGTGCGGACGAATTGCATAGGCAGGCCTGGACTATTGTGCAGCCTTATTTTCAGAGGGAACGAAAGGAGGCTGCAGCGCAATACCAGCGACTAGCCGGGGCCGAGACCGAACTGGCCTCCAACGACCCCAAAGCCGTCATTCCGGCAGCCTATCACGGGAGGGTCGAGGCGTTATTCGTTGCGTTGGGTCTTCAGCGATGGGGCTCTTTTGACCCCGATACGAACGCAGTTGAGCTGCATGAAAAGGCAGAGCCTGGTGACGAGGATCTATTAGATTTCGCGGCGGTGCACACTCTCTCAAATGGCGGAGCTGTGTACGCGGTTGAACTGGGCAAGGTGCCCGACGGTGCGCCGTTGGCTGCTGTGTTCCGCTATTGAGCGTCCACAACCGTTACGCGTTGCCTTCCTCGGCGTACCCTAGGGCAACTGAAGCCCCGATCTGTGAACCGGACATAGGGTGCCTATCGGCGACTACCACAAGATGATCGTAGCAGGAGCTATGAACATGTTGCGCAAGGTGAGAGAGCTATACGGATTTGCAGTCCGTGCAACGGGTGGTGACGTTGCGTGGGTGCATGACCTCTACTTTGACGACGAGGACTGGAGAGTTGGTTAGCTGGTGGTTGACGCTGGCTCGTGGCTTTCGAGGCGACGAGTACTCATTTCGCCGAGTGTCTTGGAAGCAACTCTTTGGGAGCGGCAGGTGATTCCTGTCACGCTGACTCGGGAGCAGGTGGAGAACACGCACACTTTTTCGAACTGTATGCGCATCCTTCTACCATCGCGGATCTCATCATGGATGTGATCAGCGACGACCCGATCTATGGATTCAGACAACGGGTTACGGAGCGGTACACTTGGCGAACTGTCATCGATGAACTGACAGGGAATCTGAATGCGAAAGGCCGGTGAGGACTCTTGATGACCCAATCTGAGACCACAGGGCTGACCCCTAGGCAGCGGCGAGGTCTCCTTCGGAGATTGGTCGGCGACTTGTTTCTTCAGCGCTCCTTGGTCATCGCGTCTAACCGCGGACCGTTGACCTTTCAACGCTCGAAATCGGGGAAGGTACGCCGCAGACGCGGCACCGGAGGCGTGGTCAGCGCCGTAAGCGCCATCAGCCGATACGCAAATCCGCTGTGGATCTGCAGCCCCATGTCCTCGGTGGACCGCGAGATGGCAAGTGAGAGACCAGGACAACTCATGGCTCAGTCCACCAAAGACTACGACTTCCGCCTGCGCTTTGTGCTGACGGAAGAGGACTCCTACCGTGAGTACTATTCGACCGTGAGCAACCCCCTACTATGGTTCATCCAACACTACATGTGGGACGTATCCCACAGTCCCACTTTCACGCCAGAGATGTGGACCGCCTGGGAGAGCTACCAGGCGGTCAATCGTGCCTTTGCGGAGACAATAGCCGAGGAGGTGGCAAGAGCCGGAAAGCCAGCGATCATCATGCTACACGATTACCATCTGTACCTGTGTCCTGGGGCCTTGGCTCCTCGACTGCCGGACGGTTGCCTGCTCTCGCATTTCATACACATTCCGTGGCCTGGCCCAGATTACTGGATGATTCTGCCCCGCATCATCCGGGAGCACATTCTGGGCAGCCTGTGTAGCAATGACATCTTGGGCTTTCACACCAAGCGCTACGCCACTAACTTCCTGAGAACCTGCCAAACTTTGCTGCCCGGTGCGGACGTCGACTACTCTTCCCACACCGTGAAGCGACATGGGAAGACTGTGCGGGTCTGCAGTTATCCCATATCGATAGATATCACTGCTCTACGAAAAACCGCTAGTCGTCGAAAAGCGTCCCAGGAACGCGAGTACCTAGTTCCTCGTTTGGGCGAGAAGACTATAGTCCGCATTGACCGCATTGATCCCAGCAAGAACATCGTCCGTGGGTTCCAAGCCTTTGATCTCTTGCTTGAGTGGTACCCTGAGCATCGGCGTGGGGTGCGCTTTCTCGCCTTTCTAGTGCCTTCGCGGCTGCAGGTTGAAGAGTACCAGCAGTACCTGGAGGAGACAACCCAGGCCGCTCAGCGGATCAACTTGAAGTATGGAGACAGCGGGTGGCAGCCTGTTGAACTCTTCGTTGGCGAGGACTACGCCCGCGCTGTGGCCGGGATGCAACTCTACGACGTCCTACTGGTAAACCCCATCATCGATGGCATGAACCTAGTGGCGAAAGAGGGACCAGTTGTGAATGAACGGGATGGCGTCCTGGTCCTGTCAGAAGGCGCCGGTGCATGTGAGGAACTGAGTGAAGCAGCTTTGGTAGTTTCACCCTACGACTTGATGGAAACAGCGGAGTGGCTGCACCGGGCTCTTGCTATGTCTCCCCGCGAGCGGGCTCAGCGCGCCAAGACTCTGCGCCGAATCGTGGAGGGCCACACCGTCACCGACTGGCTGTACGACCAGTTGTTGGATCTGTCCCATCTCGAAGGTTCATTTGTCAGGGCTTCCAATGGGGGTCTTCAGCAAGGATAGTGGCAAATGCGCGCACACAGGCATCACGCGTCTTCGGCCTTATGGTTAGGCTGGAATTGTCAGAATAGGAATGGATTACCAGGAGCGTTGTTGAGAGACTTCCAAAAGGAGGAACAACTGAATGAGTGAGGAAACACGCTACACGGTTGTCGGTGCTGGTCATGGGGGCAAGGCCATGGCCGCAGATTTGGCTTTGATGGGCTTTCCTGTCACGTTGTACAACCGCACTGCGGACAGCGTCGCTGCCATCAAGGAGGGGGGTGGCATCAGCCTTACGAGTTACCCGGGAGGGCGAGATGGTTTCGGTGAGTTAGCTCTCGTCACCTCAGACATGCGCGAGGCTCTCGAAGAGGGCGAGATCATCATGGTGGTTGTACCTTCCACGGCCCACAGAGAGATTGCAGGGAAGGCTGCCCGGCACCTTCGCGACGGCCAGATAGTAGTGCTCCATCCCGGTCGCATCGGCGGAGCCATTGAGTTCGTGAAGGTGTTGCACGACCGGTCGTGCAAGGCCGACGTGACTGTTGCTGAAGCTCAGAACTTCATCTACACCAGTCGCTCCGAAGGTCCGGCCGAGGCCCGCATTTTCAGCGTGAACCAGGCCGTGCCGGTGGCCGCGTTACCGGCCACCCGGACGCTGCAGGTGCTTGAAGCGTTGAAGACTGCGTACCCACAATTCATTGATGGGACGAACGTCTTGCATACCAGCCTGAACAACGTATGGACTGTCTTGCACCCGGCCCTCGCCCTGTTTAACGCCGGGCGCATCGAATCGACCTCAGGTGAGTTTGATTTCTATGTTGACGGTGTGACCCCGGCTGTGGCCCGCATGCTGGAAGCGATTGATCGAGAGCGCGTGGCTGTGGCCAAAGCCTTGGGAGTGCGGACTCAGACCGCGAAGGAGTGGCTGCGGACGGCACATGATGCCACCGGCGAGGACCTGCGGCAAGCGATTCACGACAACCCTGGCTACCGTGGTATCAAGGCCCCGAGCACGCTGAATCACCGCTACCTCTCGGAAGACGTACCTATGAGCCTGGTGCCGGTAGTTGGCTTGGGTCAACGGCATGGTGTCTCGGTCAAGGCTATGGACGGCATCATCCGGTTGGCGTGCATCATACAAGGAACTGACTATCGCCGTCGTGGACGCAGATTGCGGAGACTGGGGATTGCCCGTTTGAGCGGGAGTGAGTTGAGAGTGTACGCTAATGAAGGCGTGCTGTATGGAGCGGCCGCGTAGGCAACAGCAGCCGTATGCGTGCTTGTCTGGCCTCGGCGCTCTCGCCTCACGCGGTGTCACGGCATAGGGGAGAACTCCACGGGCATACACGGTCAGGTCGCATGGAATTGCGTGCGACGAGTCACCGCCGCGATAGGTTCGCCAGGATGTGTCTGATCACCCGGGATATTGGTGTGCGGTGGCGGTCCGTGATCGTCACGGTGATGTCGGTATGGACCGATGGTCGGTTCTCCAGGAACGCGCCGACCCACTCAAGGAATAGATGGCTCATGGTAGCCAATCCTTGCTGAGGCGGAAGGACACGCTGAAAAGCGCGTGAGTCATCCCTTGCTTGCGAGGATCGCGGATTGTGTGTTATTCTTCTGCAGAGCCCACATGGCGCCTTTCGGGATTGCTGCGTTGGCTATTCTTCGCTATTCACCGTCGTGATAATAGGTGGGCGGGCAGCGACAAGGCTGCCTCTGAGTTCGCTACCTGGGTTGATGGCGTGGGCGGCGACGTGGGTGATGCTCTCGTCATCGGAGAGGTGGGCTGGACACAGCCCTCGATGATCGGGCGATGCACTAGTGTGGCTGCGGGGCATGGTGTTGCTGTTGCAGTTGATGTCGCTGTTGGTGACGCATGTACCCAGGCGGTAGCTCGAGACCAACGATGTGGGCATGAGGGTTGGCCTGAGAGGTCGGCGAGGCGCTTCGGATGACCTTCACAAAGGGGTAGAGTCCGTTTTCACTGAGCATCTCACAGAGGAGGGTCTGGTCCGCTCTGGACGCTCGGCCGACAGGCCAGGGCGGGATGTGATGCCGGTTCGGGAACGCACTCAGCAACGGAGGTGGAACAGGGTGGCAGGTCAGGGAAGAATGGTCCAAGTCGAGGACTACGAGCGGTTCGTGGGAGCCGAGACAGTTGCGCGCGTCAGGGAGAAAGCCAAACAGCTTCAGGATCTTCGCGTCGTTCACGTCAATTCCACCTACTACGGTGGCGGTGTGGCCGAGTTGCTGTCGTCGTTGACGCTCTTGATGAATAGCCTGCACATCAAGACGGGATGGCGGGTGATTCCAGGGTCTCCGGACTTCTTCAGCGTGACGAAGAAGATCCACAACGCTCTCCAGGGGGCCGAGATCAATCTCAGCGAGCTGAAGCGCGAGATCTACGAGGGCGTGGTATACGAGAACGCCGTGAGGAACCACCTGGATCACGACCGGGTCATCATCCACGATCCACAGCCTCTGCCGATGATCAATCACTACCAGAAGAGGGGGCCTTGGATATGGCGTTGCCACTTGGACCTCACCAATCCCAATGAGGAGCTTTGGGAGTATCTGGTTCCCTTCGTCGAAAGCTACGATGCAGTGATTCTCACTCTAAAGGAGTACGCACGGAAGACAGAGACACCGCAGGTGTTCTTCATGCCGGCCATTGATCCCTTTTCCATCAAGAACAGGGAACTCACCGAGGCTGAAAGACAGCAACGCTTGGACTACTACGGTATCCCAACAGATCTGCCAATCGTGACGCAGATCTCCCGTTTCGACCGCTGGAAGGATCCGGAGGGCGTGATCGAAGCCTTCAGGCTGGCCAGAGAGGAGACTGATGCCACTCTGGTGTTGCTGGGCAACGTAGCTACGGATGACCCGGAAGGAGAAGAGGTCTATCAATCACTGCTGGACTGCCGGGAAGAACGGATCATCATCCTCTCCCGGCAGGACACAGCCCTGGTGAACGCCCTCCAGAGCCGATCGGCTGTCGTCCTCCAGAAGTCGATCCGAGAGGGGTTCGGCCTTACGGTCACCGAGGCCATGTGGAAGGGGACCCCGGTCATCGGTGGGGACGTGGGGGGAATCCGATACCAGATCGAGGACGGCGTGAATGGGTTTCTGGTGTCCTCTGTCGAGGAAGCTGCCCAACGCATCGTGGAGCTGGTGGGGGACGAGGAACTCCGACAGCGGATGGGGCAGAGGGCAAGGGAGACTGTGCGCGAGCGCTTTCTGATGATCAGGCTACTCGAACAGCACCTGGATCTGCTGAACTCCTTTGAGACGATCTACAAGTTGACCTAGAGCACCTAGGTCGGTTAGACTGTGGGCTGTCGTTATTACAGAGGGGAGGAAGTCTTGCCCGGTCCCGAGACCGATGAGAGGTGCCTGAGGGTGGCCGGATGTGGAGCGTGAGAGGACCGCCGCAACTACAGGACGCTGCGGGGAACCTCTCGACCAAGAGGAATCATCGCCAGACCAGAAGGAGGTATAGAGATTGGCAGAAGCTGCGCAAGTTGAATCAGTAACCGCCGAGAAGCTGGGTCTCAGAGACCTGCCCCGAGGGTGGAGAGGTGCCCCGCTGAATCAACTGGTGGCCAGTGCGAGGAAAATAGTCGAGCAAAGTGAGGCCACTGGTGGGTCCGGAGATCCGCGCTTGCGGGCTGCTTTGAAGGTGTTGGAGTACGACGAGCGGCTGAAAGCGGGGTCGACCTAGGACACAGCTTGGTGGTCTGAGTCATAGACCCACGTGGTCAGCAGCTTGCTACACGCCCGACCGGAGATGCTGCTCATTGGGCCAAGGCGATAGCGGTTAGCAGCCCGATGTGATCTGACGCCCACTGCCAACCGCCATCTACCCGGAACGGCTGGTTCAGCACCTGCTCGCAGCTCACCACTCTACTGTGATCCTGGTTCGCCGGCAGGAGGAAGACGTAATCAATGCGCTCCTCCAGAGGCTCGCTTGGACCCGAGGACAGGTCACCAACGCAACAGGTGAACCCCTCCGTGTCGGGATGAAGGGTGCGGTAGACGTCCAGGCCCTTCTTGCTCATGACTTGAATCTGCGGTGAGTCCTCTGAAGCGTTGAAGTCCCCCGCGAGGATGGTAATCTCGTTCCCTGAGGCGGTGGCGAACCGCATCAGCGATTCTGTCTGCGCCTCGTTGACTTCCGGGGCACCATTGGTCAAGTGGGTAACGAACACACGCGCCTCACCCCAGGGAGTGACAGCCGTCGCGCCCAGTACAACACGGTGTTCGAAGAAGCCTGCCTGCGGCTGTAGTTCGGCGAAGATCACGTCTCGCAGAGGATAGCGACTGAGGATAGCTTCTCCTTCTTCAAAGAGGATTGCCCAGCGGCTGCCGTTGGCTCGCAGGTAGAGGTGGTTCAATCCTGTGGCCTCACCGAGGTACTGGGCAGCCCCGCCCAGGTGGGGAGTCCATGGTACCTCCTGGAGGCAGACGATATCGGCGTCGTGGCGGCGAATCTCCTGGGCGATGAGGTCCAACCGCTGTTGCAGGTGCTGAAACCGTGGGAAACCGTGAAGCATGTTGAGCGACAAGATCCTCAGTGGGCCTTCACGCCGTTCTCTATCCACGGCGCAGCCTTCGGGGCAGCCCTCGAATCCGGTTCCCACACGGCAGGCGTTGAGTACCCACATGGTGACCACCGCGACCACTAACAGCCATCCGTAGCGGCGCATCCTACCGCACAAGATCCGCCCCCGTCGTAGACCCTAAGGATCTGTTTCCTTATGCCCACATTTCACGATTATGGCCCAATAGCCTTGGTGTGAAAGGCTACTGGCGGAGCTGCGAACGGACGTACCGCTCTCCTGTAGGAGTCGGGGGCATTCGCCCAAATCCTCAAGGGTGTCGAGATACACCTCGGTCGCGTCGGCGAGATTCTCAAGCGCTTCTCTCTCATTGTGCCCGAAACTGGCTGTCCCCAGTTCTGGGCACTTCGATACGTAGTGGTCTCCCTCAGTCTGAACCACGAAGCTCAGGACTACGTACTCCATCCGTTTTCCCCCACCCTTCTCTTTGCGAGTGAAGCAGAACGTGTACGACGAAGTCCGACCGGATCTTCTTGCCTTACTTCGTGGATCCGTCTATGCAATGTTGGACCAGCAATACCCTCTGCTTGTCATTCTGAGGAGCGAGGCGACGAAGAATCTCTCTTTCTCCAGCTAGAGACCGAGGTTGCTCGCTCCCCGTGGTCACTCGCAATCACGGGCCAGTCGATCAGAGTGAGATGTCAGTACGCGGGTCTCAGGAGGGCGAGAAGAAACGTTGGGGAAGTGTCGGGTCATGGAGGCTGGTTGCAGAAGTCGACGGCTGTGCCGACCAGGATTCGTGCACAGGCAACGACGCTATCAGTCTCCACGTATTCGACCAGGCCATGCTTGCCTTCGCCTTTGGGGCCCAGGATCACAGTCGGAATACCCGCCTGCTGCATGAGGGCTGCGTCCGTCCACATCAGGCCCGTGGCGCGCTTGGGCTCCCTACCCAGGTGCGCAGCGCACGCCGTCTCCAGCGCAGTCAGCAGCGGCCCTTCCCGAACCTGCCACGGCGGCCGGGCCATGATCACGCGCCACTTGGCCTTGAACTGGGGGCCCTGCGCTCCTAGCCGAGAGAGAATGTCGTCGAGCTCTGCTTCGATATCCTGTGGAGTTTCACCTGGTATCATGCGCCGCTCAAGGCGAAGCAGGCAGCGGTCTGGATAGCTGCTCCACTCCCGGCCACCCTCGATGAGCGAGGCATGGAGGGACGGGTGTAGGGTTTGTTCGACCAGAGTAGAGTGGAAAGCCTTGTCTTGACTGATTCGTTGTCGCAACTCTTCCAACTCCGTAAGCACTCGTCCCATCTTCGCAATGGCGTCCACGCCCTGGTCGGGCAGGCTTCCATGAGCCGCGACTCCTTCAGTCTCGATTTCCACCCAGACAAAGCCCCCATGAGCCACCCACACCGTCAGATCCGATGGCTCGAGGATAATACATCCATCGGCCTGGACGTTATCGAGCAAGGCTTGAGTGCCAAGGCTGGCGTACTCCTCATCGGCTGCCCCTACCACTACAAGGTCTCCAGCAAGGGAGATGTCGCCCTCACTGAGGGCGAGAATGGCCGAAAGACCTGCCGCCAAGCCGCCCTTGGTGTCCCAAGCGCCTCGTCCGAAGAGCCTGCCCTCTTCGATGCGAGCGGAGAAAGGGTCCTGCATGCCTTCCACGGTTACGGTGTCCAGGTGGGCGTTGAAGATCAGGGTTTTTCCTCCTCCACTGCCGGCGAGTCGGCCAATCACGTTTGGCCTTCCCGGAGCTACCTCCCGCAATCTCGCTTCGAGACCAGCGTCGGCCAGCACCCCTTGGACGAAAGCAGCGATCGTTCCCTCTCCCTTGCTGCCGGGCTCCAGAGAGGGATTGATCGATTCGATTTGCACCAGGTGGCGCAAGAGGTCGATGGTGCGTTGCGCATCTATGGTTGGTTCCACGATGTTTCCTCCTGGTCAAGCACTGAGACTCACTACTTGTCGGCGACCTTCAGCAGATCGGCGACGTTGTGGATCTCGATCAAGTTGCTCTGGTGGGGGGTCTCTGTTCTCACTCCGGCGGTGAAGAGAACGTAGTCGTCGCGCTCGACCAGTCTCTTTCCCATCAAGATCTCGCACGCGTTAAGGATGATGTCGTCGGCCTCGCGGTAACGCGCATACACAGGTGTGACCCCGAAGACGAGTTCCAATTGTCTCGTGACCATTACATCGCTGGCTATGGCAATGATCGGCTGTTGAGGCCTGAACCTGGCGATCATCCTCGCCGTGTAGCCGGATCGCGTCAAAGTCACGATCTTGTCGAGAGGCATGGAGCGCGCTATCATCTCTATCGATCTGCTCACGGTCTCTGAGATGTTCTGAAAGCCATTCGCCGGAATCTGCCCCGTCAACGCCCGTTCGGCTTCCACGGCGATCTTGGCCATCATCTCCACAGACTTGACTGGGTACTTCCCAATGGAGGTCTCCGCAGAGAGCATGACGGCGTCGCTGCCATCCAGTATCGCGTTCGCCACATCACTTGTCTCAGCCCTGGTGGGGTTAGGTTTGTCCACCATGGTTTCCAGCATCTGGGTCGCCGTGATCACGACCTTGCCGCGCTGGTTGCACCTCCTGATCAACTCCTTCTGAATCAAGGGAACTCTCTGGCATTCTATCTCCACACCCAAGTCTCCACGGGCGACCATGAGCGCATCCGCCTCTTCGAGAATCTCGGTCACATTGAGTACACCCTCTTCGTTTTCGATCTTGGCTATGATCGCCTGCTTACTCGGACCCATTCTCTTCCGCAGATTGGCGATGTCATCTGCATTCCTGGTGAAAGACAGAGCGAGGAATTCCACCTGCTTCTTCTGAGAGTACTCTATCGCCTTGAGGTCCTTTGGGGACAGTCGGGGAATCTTGAGTCTCTTGCCTGGGATATTGACACCCTTGTTGGTCTGGATCACGCCGCCGTCGACGATGCGCAATGTCAACATGCCGTCATCCTTCTCGTCCACCTTGGTGTTTATGGTGCCATCGTCTATGGCGATCCTATCTCCTACCCGCACCTCGTCATAGAAGTCATAGGAGAAAGACAGCTCGTCATCGCCAAACCCAGCTACGATCAAGTCGCCTGCCTTGACCTGACGAGGACTCCTGCTCCTGACTCTGACTTCGGGTCCTTTGATATCCATGATGATCGGTATGTCGCCGATTGCCCTGGTCATAGCGATAATGTGGTCGTATTGGTCAAAGTCCCCATGGGCGGTGTTTATGCGAACCGCGTCCATGCCAGCAGCATACATGGCTTTCATCGTTTCCAGTTTCATGCTGCCCGGACCGATGGTAGCGACTATCTTTGTCTTCTTACCCCATGTCTTTCTCAAATTCCACCTCTTTGAACTCGGTCAGCCGCAGCCGCGACGGACCTGATGATGGAGACTGTGCTGTCACGCGCGAGGTTGGCTCCCATGGTGTGGACGGCGGCCAGTATCCTCTTGGCGCGACGTCTCTATTCGGTCAGGCTAGGGCAAAGAGCGCCCCACGCACTGCCCGATTGTACCACCTTCGTGGTGACATGTCGAGATGTGATCGCGAAGAGGCGGGCAGGAGCACACTGTGATGCGGCAAAGGATGATGGATGTGGGTTGACACCCTCATCCAATATGGCTATACTGGCTTTGCCATCTGTCTCTGCAAGTATGTCTTGGTAGTTCAGGTGGTTCGTGACCAGGAGGTTGGGATGGACGGTTTCTCGTGGCCTTTTTCAGAGGAGATCCTGCGGCAATTGGCCACAGCCGGGCTCATTGTTGTCTTGGTGGCTGTCGTCGCCAGGGTGGTGATGCTCTTCCTTGACCGCATCGTGCTGCGCATCACTGGCAGGACCAAGACCGCAATGGACAACCTGATCATCAACGCGGTCCGGACTCCAATTTACGTGTTCATCGTCCTCTTGGGCGTGCGCGCTGCTCTCATCCAGCTATCGTTCCTGAACGAGACGTGGCGAGTAATGCTGGAAGGCGTGCTCTTCGTCGTACTAGTCTCGCTGGGCTACGTTGTCCTATACCGGTTGATCCGAGACATCATCGGCTGGTACGTGAGGGATCTAGCCTTCGAACGCGCCATTGACGAGCAATTCCTGGGGTTCTTGCGGAGCGTCATTCAATTGGTCGCGCTGGCAATTGTTGGGATCATGATCATGGCTCATTTCGGTCTCAATATCAGCGCTCTGGTGGCGACGTTGGGGGTCGGTTCCCTGGCCTTCGCGTTCGCGGCGCAGGCGTTCTTGGCGGATACAATAGCGGGCTTCCTGATCATGGTCGATCGTCCTTTCTCCGTGGGCGATCGCATCCAGCTGCCCCAGGAGGTGATGGGAGAGTATGGGGACTGGGGGGATGTGGCGCAGATCGGTATTCGCAGCACCCGGATCCGCTCCACGGATGGAGTGATGCTCACTGTGCCCAATTCGAAACTGACCAATGAGGTCGTGATCAACTTCAGCCACAGCGAAAGCCCCAACCTGCGTGTGCGGCTCCGAGTAGCGGTGGAGCCGGAGTTGCAGAACGTACGGAGAGCCGTGGCCGAGATCGAAAGCATCGCGGCTGAGGATCCTGACATCTCCCATGAGCCGAGAGAGCCAGAAGTGGTGATCCGGGAGATCGAAGGCTACGACGTCTTGGTGGAGCTGCGCTTCTACGTGGACGATGCCCGCAAGATGAGGCGCACCAAGTCGCGCGTCATAGAGAAGATCCTGGCCGCGTTTGAGGAGAAGAGCATCGAGATCGCGGCTCCTATGCAGGTAGTGCACCTCGTACAGGAAGATAGCAGTGAGTCCTGACTGCGCCCACTTGAATCGCACGCCTGCGGCGTCGCGGTCTTGGCGGTCCAGACCTCATCCCTCTGACTTTGCTTGACCAACAGGGACCCCTATCCCTGTTCTGACTTCCCTCGCAAAGAACTCCTCGGCTGCGCGCAGGAGACCGGATAGGAACCGCCGGTTTTGGTCCGGACGAGCACAATCTGTCGCGCGATGTCGCTGAAGGTCTGTGGCTTCCCGTTCATCCCCCTGGTAGTTGGCCCATTGATCATGTCCATGACGGATCCGGCAGGGAGCCTACTCTCCGAGCGTCAGCGAGGAATGGACATCCGCAGATGCTCATCGTGGCCCTCCTCCGTCAAGCGATACCGGTGCTTCTTGGGGCAGGAGGAGGACGAGGGGTAGACTGAGCAGCACGATGACGGCGCTGGCTGCGTAGGCCAGGTGGAGGCCAAAGAGATCCCCTAAGGCTCCCAGGACTACGGCCCCTGTGGACTCCGAGATGAAAGCCAGGGACAGATAGAGGCTGTTGGCTAGCGCTCGGTTCTCGGGGCAGTTCTCTTGCACGATGGCCATCATGATCACCTGGGCCGGAGGCATGACGATACCGATGCCAATCAGGACGGGAAACAGCGCCCAGCCGCTAACCTGCAATAGTATGAACATCAGTATTGGCGCCACGAGCGTAGAGATGAAGAGCACCCGGCGGCGACCCCAACGGTCGCTCATTGAGCCCCCCAGCAGCGAACCTATGATCCCGGCCCCGGCTGCGATGGAGACGGAAACTCCGGCAAGCGAGAAGTTGGCGCCTCGCTCTGTAAGGAAGGTGGGCAGAAAGATCCACGTGGCCGCGACCATCAGGGCACGCATCACGATGAGCCCCACCAGCGGGACCAGAAGCGGCCTCAAAGCGTGCAGTGCGGTGCGCCAGGAACGCTCCTCACCGATCATTGACGGCGGCGGGGGTAGGTGTCGAAGGCGCAGGAATAGGATGGCTGAGGCTAGCCACCCACCTATCATCAGCCACGGGATCCCCTCCAGGCCGAGTAGCTTGACGGCAGTGACCACGATAACGGGCCCCACAGTAAACCCCAACGTCCCTCCGACCATCCAGATCCCTATGCCACGCCCCAGCTTCCGTCCGGAGAGGCGCCCAGCGATGGCAGGTGCCACTGCGTGCAAGCTGGCCGAGCTGAGGCCGGCCACCATCACCAGCAGGACTACCACTCCGTAGCTGGGAGCGACGCCCAGTAAGCTCATCATGGTGGCGACCCCGGCGGGAGACAGTATGATGAAGTAGCGCAAACTGACCCGGTCAGACAGGTGGCCGATGAACGGCTGAAGCAGTGAAGGAGAGGATTGCATGAACGCGAGCAGTCCGGCCTGCGTGTTGGACAGCGCAAGTTTCGCGATCAGGGCTGGCAGGAGCGGTGCCAGGAAAGAGGTGTACGTGTCGTTCATCGCGTGGCCGAAGCTGATGCTGACCACGAAGCCTGTCTGAAAATCCTTATCTGCCGCGCCACCCTCGTTCTCAGGAGGGCCCGGACTCCGATTGATCACCATTCTTGGCATTGTCACCTAGACCTATCCGTCCAACACCACGCTACGTGGAATTGTGTCCCTGTCCAGACGGTGAGCTGCTGGGCAGCATGAAGACGAAGGGCAGGCCCAGTAGTGGGGCAATGGCGCTGAGGGTGAAGGCCAGGCGCAACCCAAAGGCGTCGCCCACCGCCCCCAGCACCAGCACCGCCCCCGAGCGGATGACGAAACTGAGGGCCATGTAGACGCCGTTGGCCAGGGCTCGGTTCTCGGGACAGCTCTCCTGCACCAGGGCCATCATCACCGGGGCGGCGGAGAGCGAGGTGAAGCCGAGGGCCAGCAGGAGAGGGAAGCGGATCCAACCATCTGCCGCCAGAAAGGCCAACATGAACAGAGGTGTGGTGACCATTACGATAATAAGGACCAGGCGCCGGCCCAGCCGGTCGCTCATAGAACCGCCCGTCAACGCTCCCGCCACGCCCGCCGCCTCGAACAGGGTGAGCGAGACCCCCGCGAACCACAGACTGGCACCCTCCTCGGTGAGGAAGATAGGCAGGTAGGTCATCAGTGCGGCGAGCATGAAGACGCGCACCGCTACGATGCCTACCAGTGGCACGAGAAGCGGTCTGAGGACCTGTAGGCCCTGTCGAAAGGAGATCTCGTGGGTTCGTTCTGGAGGTTTTCCCGGCACATTCTTGAGCAACAGGTAAAGCAGGGACGAGGCCAACAGGCCTCCCGTCATCAGCCAAGGTGTACCTTCGAGAGTCAGGACGTTCACGGCGGTCACGACGACGATGGGCCCTATGGTTCGCCCTAACTCACCGCCCACCATCCAGAAGCCCATGCCCCGGCCCAGCTTCCGCCCGGACAAACGGCCCGCCATTACGGGTCCTGTGGCGTGAAAGGCGGCCGAGCTCAGCCCCACCACTGTCAGGATGAGGGCCAGCACC
>Ga0114930_10003182_pt1 | contig 14473 bp, 11 predicted proteins | sample AnhtaG_FD_87300 | JGI IMG/M metagenome (GOLD analysis project Ga0114930, IMG submission 87300) | Deep subsurface microbial communities from Anholt, Denmark to uncover new lineages of life (NeLLi) - Anholt_01485 metaG | ecosystem: Environmental > Aquatic > Marine > Oceanic > Sediment | place... | reverse complement strand
TCCTTTCGCGAAGAGTACCTTGCAACTGTTTCGAGCCCATCTGGTGTTGCACGAGAGCATTCGGGCCATCTTTCAGAGGAGTCTGAGCTTTGCCCGACAGACGGGATAGCGGCTTCGCCGCATCTTCGACATGAGGAAGCGCAGGATCAAGGTCGCTCTGGACACCAGTCGCAGATGCGGCAAAGCCGCCAACATCCTGGGCAAGGGCGCAGTGAAGGACACCTACAACCTGGCTTTGCCATGTCTACGACCTGGTAGCAACGAAAACCGGACTCATGCGAGGCCCGAGTCAAGCGAAGACCCCCTTTTCCTTTCATGTCTCTCGCCTCTTGGGCGCAATCAGGGCTCTCATCACTTGCCTATCCCCGGTTTTGAAGCTCCGTGACACTTCCAGACCTGCTCAGAGCCCGCTTTTCGGCTGAGTCTCCAGGGTTGACAAAGTGAGTCCTTATCAAGAGAATCAGCGGGAGCCGAGAGAACTCGATAAGGTCTGATTACTATGATCACGCTTCTTCCTCCCGGCTTTCGAGGCATGGCGATTGATTACTCGTGTATGACACTGAGGGAAGGATGTTGACAATGGGTGTCTATCCAGGTGGCTATGCCGGCAAGCTCCTGCACCTAGACTTGACTATCGGACAGGTCAGTGAGGAAGCGCTGGAGAGAGAGATTCCGAGAAAGTACGTTGGTGGCGTTGGCCTTGGGGCAAAGCTGCTGCACGACCAAGTCGTGCCGGGTGTAGAGTGGGATGACCTGGAGAATCGGATTATCTGGGCGTTGGGACCATTCAATGGCACTAGATTGCCCGGCTCCGGGACATTCTGCGTGGTCAGCAAGGGGCCCATGACCAATCTGGCTGCCTCGAGCCAGGCCAACGGGTTCTTTGGCGCTTATGTGAAGATGAACGGTTTCGATGGGATCGTGGTGGATGGCTCGGCGAGAGGGTGGCGCTATCTCCACATCCACGATGGCCTTGCCGAGCTCAGGGATGCCACCCATTTGCTGGGCAAGGACACCTGGGAGACAGAGGAGGCGCTTCGCGAAGAGTTGGAGGACAAGCGGTTGAGTGTTTGTTGCATCGGACCGGCTGGCGAGAACCTGGTACGTTTTGCTGCAGTTGTGGCGAACAAAAGCCACGTAGCTGGGCACAATGGATTGGGCGCGGTGATGGGCGTCAAGAAGCTGAAGGCCATCGCGGTGTCCCGCGGCACGTTCGCCACGCCGGTAGCCGATGCTCAGAGACTCAACTCTCTCACCGGAGAGCATACACGCATGCTGCGGCAACAGACGATGGAAGGCGGGATGTACAGGTGGGGTACGGCCGCCAACCTTCCCAAGATGCCCGGTGAGGGGACGCTCCCAGTCAGGAACTATACCACAAATATCTTCCCGGAGTATATGCGCTTCAGTGGCGAATACATTCGGACGCATTTCGAGGTGAAGCCCAACCCGTGCTGGGCCTGTCCTACCCATCATTGCGAAACGATCAGAGTTACCAAAGGTCCCTATGCCGGCTACGAAGGAGAGGAGCCGGAGTATGAGCAGTTGGCTGCCTTTGGTCCCGTGATCGGCCAGACCGACCCAGGCGCAGCGGTGATGCTGGCAAACCTGGGTGATCGGCTGGGGTTGGAGGCCAACGAATGTGGGTGGCTCATCGGCTGGGTGATGGAGTGCTATGAGAGAGGTCTGCTGACCAAGGACGATACGGATGGGTTGGATATGTCCTGGGGAAACGTCGAGGCCACCGCAGCTCTGCTCCGGAAGGTAGCCCGCCGGGAGGGGGTTGGCAGCCTGCTGGCGGAGGGCGTGAAACGCGCCGCGGAGGAGGTTGGCGGAGAGGCGGTGAAGTGTGCGATCTACACCGAGAAGGGCGCTTCACCTCGCGGCCATGATCACCGACCCAGGTGGGACGAAATGATGGATACCTGCTTCAGCAATACCGGCACCGTCGAGGTTGGGGGCGCCTACCTACAGCCGGAGCAGCTTGGATATCCCTCCATCCCGTCGCTGCGCACCATGCATGATCCCTGGCGGACGCCTTTGGCCATTGCCCTGGGGAACGGAAGGCGGCAGTTCGAGGACTGCCTGGGTGTATGCCGGTTCCTCTATCGTGACCTGCAGCGCACCCTCGACATCCTGAATGCGATTACTGGCAGGGATCTCGGTAGAGATGGCGCGATGGAAGTAGGCAGACGAGTCATCAACCATCTCAGGGTTTTCAACTTCGGACATGGGCTGACGAAAGACGTTGAAGCGCCATCGGCCAGGTACGGCTCGGTCCCCGTGGATGGTCCCAACAAGGGGCTAGCCGTCATGCCCAATTGGGACTTTATGAGAGGCGTCTACTACCAGAATATGGGATGGGATCCCGACACAGGCAAGCCACTTCCAGAGACGTTGCGTGGGCTGGGGCTTGGGCATCTGGTAGCGGACCTCGAGAGCACCTAGAGTGGATAGGGCAGGTATCTGGGGAAGATGGAACATGCATGCGGAGGAGCTGGGATATGAGTTTCGTACGTGAGCTAACCTGGCACAATCTCGAGCTCATGCACCGGTCGAGCATTGCATATCAGTTCGCCCGCTACGCTCTCGCTGTGGGGTACGAGCTATTGCCTGCGCACGTTGTGCATCAAGCTAAGCGCTGTGTGCTGGATGCTCTGGGCTGTGGCATCGGAGGGTATGTGGCTCCGGGGCGTCCTGGCTGTGAGGCTGTCGTACGGGACCTGGGCGGCCGCGAGGAGGCTACCGTGTTCGGATCGGGGCTACGCACCAGCGTGCTGAACGCCACTTTGGTCAATTGCTTCCTGGTGCGGTTCTTGGACTACAACGACTTTGGTGGTGGTAATCACAATAGTGATGCCATACCATCTCTTCTTGCGGTCTCTGAGCGGGAAAAGGCTGACGGCCGGGCTCTTCTGACGTCGGTGGTGATCTCCTACGAGCTGGGGGCCAGGGTCACGAATTCTGTGCCGGGCGGAGGTGCTGGTTGGGGGGAAAGGGGATGGACTGCGGACAGCAGGGGCGGCTTGAGTATGCCTCCTGCCCTGGGGAAACTGATGAGTTTGGACGAGGATCAAATCGCCAATGCCATTGGTATCTGCGCCAGTCGCGCTCACCCACTGGGCATTCTCGACGCTCACCGAGAAGAGAACACCATGAGCAAGAATCTCCGGTTCGGATGGGTTAGCTACGACGCCATCTTGTCCTGCATGCTGGCCAAGGAGGGCTTCACGGGGCCGCTTCGTGTCGTCGAAGGGGACTCGGGACTACGCGAGGTTCTATTGCATGGCGACATGGACCTGGAACGCTTGGTGGACTTTAGCGGGTGGCGAATCCTAGACACGAGGTTCAAGAGACTGTGCGCCAATCGCACCACCCACGGTCACATCTACGCCACCCTGGCTATAGTAAAGGAGCACGATCTGAAGCCCGAGGATATCGCCTCGGTGAGGATCTCGGTCGGGCTTCGCGAAAGCCGTCATACAACTGCCCTTCCGAAGAAGTATCCTCGGAACGCAGAGAGCGCAGACCACAGCGCCTTCTACGCCAACGCTATCGCGATCAAGGAGCGGCACTTTGGCCCAGAGTCGGCCGATCCGAGAAAGTTCACTGACCCCGTGGTGCTGGATCTCATCGAGAAGATAACCGTGGAACACGATCCCAGCATCCCTGATCGGAGCGCCCAAGGGATATCAGAGATCACTACCGTGGACGGTCGCCGATTCCGAAAGCACGTTGTGACTCCTCATGGGCTTGGCGACGACCCGCTGAGTGATGAGGAATTGGAAGAGAAGTTCAGAGAAATGGCTGAAAAGCACATGGACGAGGGGCAGATTCGAAGGATACTCGACACGGTCTGGAATCTGGAAAGCCTGGCCGACGTTGGCCAATTGACGAATTTGATGGTCTTTGGTGAGCACTAGGTCGGCGGTGTCCGGGGCACATTGGGCATGAGGATTGAGGTCATCATTCTGTCGGTCATGATCTCTCTTCAACGGGGGCAGACCTTTTGTCTGCACCGGTTGGGGCCAGCGGTTGCATTTCGGAAAGGAGCGGCAAAGTGGCAGGGACGCAATTCCCCTATGGCGGGAAGTACTTGAGAGTGGATCTGACCACAGAGCAGATCACATCTGAGCAGATGGCTCCGGCGGTTCTGAGGGAATGTCTCGGCGGAACTTGCCTGGGTGCGAGGATCCTTTGTGATGAGAGTTCCCGAGGCGTCTCCTGGTCCGATCCGGAGAACAGGTTGATTATCGCTTCGGGCCCCCTGGGTGGGACAGGGGTCAACGGTTCCGGCACTATCTCGGTCATCACCGTGGGCGCCCTGACCGAAGGAGCGACGACCTCGCAAGCCAATGGATTCCTGGGAGCCTATCTGAGGTTGAATGGCTACGATGGCATCATCATCCAGGGAGCGGCACCTAGCCTGACCTATCTCTACATTCACGATGGACAGGCCGAGCTTCGCGACGCCACTCACCTCGCCGGCGTGGACACCTGGGACATGATTGACCGATTCGCAGAGGAACTGATCGTGCAGCCCAGCCAGATCAGCGTCTTTGGCATCGGACCGGCGGGGGAGAACTTGGTGCGGTTCGCTGCGATCGTGGGCGATAGAGGGCACGTGGCGGGCCACAACGGAACGGGCGCGGTCATGGGCTCCAAGCGTCTGAAGGCCGTAGTCGTTCGACGGGCGAGAGGACGAGTTCTCGTCCACCAACCGGAGTTGCTGTCTGACATCGCGCGCCAGATCTTCGAACGCATAGACAAAGAGGGCACCTACCGGTGGGGAACGCTGCGCGGCGTCAAGCGGAACGCTACGGGGTACGGGCTGCTGCCTGTCAAGAACTATGCGACCAGCGTTTGGGACATTCCTCCGGAGCAATTGGACACTTGGGACGGCCCCTATATTCAAGAGCATTACGACCCTCAGCGACATAGTTGCTGGGCCTGCCGCCTCAACCACTGCACGATCATGACCATACCCGATGGGCCGCACAAGGGTTTTGTGGGCGAGGAGTCCGAGTACGAGCAGTTCGCCGCCTTCGGGCCGGTGATTGACAACAAGGACGCAGGGGAAGCGTTCTTCCTCGCCAACCAGTGCGACCGCCTGGGCTTTGAGAACAACGAGATGGGCTGGCTGATCGGGCTGGTGATGGAGTGCTACGAGTAGGGCCTCCTGACCCGCGAGCAGCTCGGCGGCCTGGATATGCGGTGGGGCAACACCGAGGCGACGTATGAGTTGATGCGCAAGATCGCCTTCCGCGAGGGTGTGGGGCACATGTTGGCCGAGGGCGTGAAACGCGCGGCCGAGCACATCGGCGGCGAGGCCCTAAGCATGGCTATCTACACCATGAGGGGCAACTCTCCCAGGGGCCATGACCACCGGGTGCGCTGGACGGAGATGCTGGACACGGCAACATCGGATACGGGCACGGTGGCAATTGGCCCCATGTTCGGCATGCCTGCCGACGCGCTGAAGGCCTTGGGGGTCGAGAGACTCCCTGACATATTCTCGCCGGAAGAGACGGTCTCCTTCAATGCCAAGACCAGTGGTGCCATGCTCTTCGAAGACTCGCTGGGCGTGTGCCGGTTCAACACGCGGACGGATCTGCCCCATCTAGTTGAGGCTCTCAACGCTGCGACAGGATGGGAGGTGACTGTGGAGGAAGCTCTGAGGATCGGGCGGCGGGCCATAAACCTACTGAGGGCCTTCAACATCCAACACGGCGTAGGGCCTCATCTGGATCAACTCTCGCCTCGCTATGGATCTACACCCATTGACGGCCCGTCGGAGGGTAAGACGATTCAACCTCACTGGGAGCGGATGGTTTCAGACTACTACCTTCAACTGGGATGGGATGAGAACGGTGTTCCCACCCGGGAGACGTTGGAATCGTTGGGCCTGGCCCACGTGGCCGACGATCTGGGTCTTGCGTGAGCCAAGGGTTCACTGTACGTTGGTGATGCAGAGCCGGTCTTTTCAGCAGTTTCGATTCGCAAGCCTTGTGGGATCAGCTGTCGCGAGTTCCATACTGAGCGCTGCACTCCCTGGACAGCCCCTTGGATGCGAGAGCGCTATACATTCACCCTGGCATCGTGCACTCTAGCGAAAGGAGGAGGTGGACCCCGTGGCAGCGGATCTCACAATAGCAGTCGCTGGCGATTGTATCATCAACAGACGGATATCAGTCTACAGTGAAGAGCGATTCCGGAGCTTGGTTCAGGTTATCCGCGAGGCTGATGTGGCCTATGCCCATCTTGAGACGCTCATCCATGACTACGACGGGCCCGAGACATATCCGGCGGCTGAGTCAGGCTGGACGTGGATGCGTTCCCCCCCCTTTGTGGCTGCTGAGCTCAAGTGGCTGGGCTTCCACATGGTCTCGCTGGCCTGCAACCATAGTCTGGACTACTCCTATGGTGCCCTCTATTCCACCCGGACGGCCCTGCGTGAAGCTGGCCTCGTCTGTGCTGGGACGGGCAGGAATCTTGGGGAGGCCAGGGAACCGGCCTACCTGGAAGCAGAAAAAGGGAGGGTGGCTCTCATATCCATGTCCTCGACTTTCCCCAGTTGGGCGAGAGCCGGCGAGACGAGGCCGGATGTGCGCGGCAGGCCGGGCCTCAATCCTCTTCGCTTTCACCACACGGTTGATGGTGATACCCTGGAATCAATGAAGCAACTAGCTGTCAAGCTGGGTTGGTGGGCTAGAAACGTGGGCAGAGAATGGCTGTTCCACCCGGCAGGACTCCATCACGCAATCACCAAGGTCGTAGAGGGGAGCGAGCCAGGAATCTCCACCGCAGTGAACGAGGAGGACGCTGAAGGCAACCTTCGAGCGATCAGGGATGCAAGGCGACGGGCCGATTGCGTGCTCGTCCACCTGCATAGTCACGAATGGCATCCGGACATAGGTTTGAGTGCCCCAGCCAAGTTCATCACCGACTTTGCTCGGCGTTGCATTGAGGCCGGGGCGGACATCTTTGTCGGCGGAGGGAGTCATGCGCCGCTCAGAGGGATAGAGCTTCATAAGGGTAGGCCGATCCTCTATGATCCGGGAGATTTCGTCGTGATGACTGATACGGTGACGAGACTCCCCTCCGACTTCTATCTGAGTCCGGGACTCGGAGGTGAGGTGCGAAACAACAAGGCAACGCCCGCGGATGCCTTTGAGGCACGCAGAGCATTGCCTGCGCCACTGAATCCGCCGGGTGGCTACCATTCAGCAAGAGTCCAGGGTGCCGTGGTTGCTGTCTGCTCCCTGGGAGACGGGGGTTGCAGTAGGCTTGAGCTCTACCCTGTGATGATGACTCGCAGACCTGTCTCCCAATCCGGACGGCCCGTGCTAGCCGATGCCAAGGTCGGCAGAGAGATCGTCGAGTACCTCGCAGAGTTGTCTGCGCCCTTTGGCACGAAGATAGAGTATAGGGAGGGCGTGGGCGTAGTTGAGCTGTGACCGTGCTTCAGTCGGAGAGTGGCTGAGTGCCAGAGTCCCTGTCCATGCGGTGGCGCACGCGCATAACAGACCTGACGAAAAGCAGGAAGGACCCCCTTCGCGACAAAGCCTCCTCAGAGGAAGAGCAAATGATAGAACGGAGAATCCTGGCGGATGCTGTCCTCAGTACCATCGTGCGGGCCTCTTGCTGTGTTCCGCCGGACGTACGGTCCGCTATTGAGATGGCCAGAGAAAGAGAAACCCAGCCAATATCCAAGAGGGCCTTTGCGCATACGCTTCAGAGCTTGGATCGTTGCTATGAGCGCGGCAATCCCGCTTGCGGTGATACTGGCTGGCCCCTCTTCTACTGCAAGATCGGTAACGACGCGCAAATCGAAGGGGGCATCCTGGGGCTGGAGGAGGTATCAAAGCAAGCAGTCATCAAGGCCACGAGCGAGGGCTTGCTAAGGAAGACCATGAAACACCCCCTGACCGGAGCTGACCCGGGCACCAACATCGGCATGAATATGCCCAGCTTCACCTACAGATTCGCACCTGGTGACTCGGTCCAGGTGACTTTCGTCCCCAAGGGAGGGGGAGGAGAGTTATTTGGGGGATCCAGGTACGCGGTCATAGCGTTTGGCGACGGAGTAGTAGGCATAGAGAAGTTCATCGTTGACTCCTATGTCTCCGGGGTCAGAGCCGGGGCGATCTGCCCGCCAGCCATCGTAGGCGTTGGTATTGGGGGTACTTTCGATGTAAGCGCCAAATTGGCGAAGGAGGCAGCCGTGCTGAGAGTCATCGGCAGTCGCCATCCTGAACCTCAGATAGCCAGAATCGAAAAGGATCTGTTCGATGCCCTGGGCGAACTGAAGGTGGGTGCCATGGGCTCCGGAGGAGACATATCGGTACTCGGTGTCAACGTGGAATATGCGCATACCCATATTGCAGGCATAACCGTGGCAATGAATGCGAATTGCATCATAGCACGTCGGGCCACTTCGCGAATCCATGCAGACGGCCAAGTAGAGGAACTTGATGATCCGTGCTGGTTTGACGGGAGGTAGGGATGGCTGAATTCCATCTCGCTGTGCCTTTGAGAGATCAAGACATCAGCAGGCTGAAGACAGGTGACGTAGTGTACTTCTCTGGCGAAGCATGGACGGGTAGGTCACGTCTGCACAAGCGCGTGTTCGATGAAGGTCACGCCCTGCCTTTCTCCACCAAGGAAAGGAATCTATTGATTCATGTGGGGCCCATAGTCATCAGAGATGATGGAAAGTGGCGACTCACTGCCTTCAGTCCCACGTCAAGCATCCAAGTTGAGAAGTGGGGACCGCGCGCAGTCAGAGAGTGGGGATTGAAAGCGATCGTAGGGAAAACCACGATGGGCAAGCCCACAATGTCGGCCATGAGGGAGTCAATCTGCATCCACGCTACGCCCATAGGCGTGGCCCCCGGGCTTTTCGTGGATAGAATAGTGATCAAGGACGTCTTCTGGTACGATGAGCTGGGAAGCATGGAGGCTGCATGGATCCTCGAAGTCAGTGATTTGGGGCCTTTTCTGGTTGACATTGATTGTGAAGGGAGCAACTACTTTGAACGATTGGACGCCAGCATAGACGAGAACAAGAAAAAAGCGTATCGGAGACTGGGCATTCCAGAGGACTTCCAATACACAAAGCTGTACTAGAAATGACTCGGGAATCCCAAGCACGAGCGTCTTTGAGCGAAGAATCCTGACGATGGGCCAGATGGCTGAGAAAGGAGAGAAGAGAGATGTTTGAGGGCGTCACAGAGCAGATCGTCGATTTCGCCATTGGGACCGAGTATGATGATCTACCGCCAGAGGCCGTTGACAAGATCAAATGGGTTCTCCTTGACACAGTAGGCTGTGCCCTGGGCGGCTACGTGACCGATAGGGCCAAGCTGGCTCTTGAGCTCATCGAGGAATCGGGGGGCAAGGCTCAGGCCAGCATCATCGGCGGCCGTCGCACCTCCTATGACCGTGCTGCCTTCGCAAATGGGGAGCTAATCAGCGGGCTAGACTATGATATTCTGGGCCCCATTACGGGGAGTCATGTCACGCCCTATGTGACTCCCCCCTGTCTGGCCATTGCCGAAAAGGTTCATGCCTCAGGCAAGGAACTCGTCACGGCACTTGCCTTGGCCCACGAGATCGGTGGGAGGTTCTTGGCTTCGCTGGCGGGGCACAAGATTCCCAAAGAGGACCCCCCATACTACGAAGACAGCCCAAGGTTCTCCCATGCGTACTCGTTATTCGGCGGAGTGGTCGCCGCCTGTAAACTCCTTGGCCTTGGTGCTGAGAAGATGTTGAATGCGTTTGGCATCGCTGGTGCCAGCGCTCCGGTACCCGCTGGTCAGAAGTGGGAGTTCATCACTGGGCCTGCGATCATGGTCAAGTATAATGCCTGGACAGGATGGGCGAGCCAGTTGGCCACCGTGGCAACGTTGCTTGCTGAGAAGGGGTTCACCGGCGATGCTACTATTCTGGACGGGGAGTGGGGTTTCTGGAAGATCGTTGGTTCCCCATTCTTCAAAGAGGATGCCCTGTTCGAGAGACTGGGGGAGGACTGGCTGGCAGACTTTGAGTTCAAGAAGTATCCTGTGTGCGGGCAGAACCGCAAGGGCATAGAGGGCATCAGGCGCATTGTGAAGGAACGTGGGATCAGGCCCGAGGAGATTGAGGAGATCGTCGTGAAGGCAGATCCCTTCATGCTGACGCCAAACCGGTCGATGGTCGAGGTGGCGAGCTTTGCCGACATGCAGTTTTCCAACGTCAACATTTTCGCCGTTGCTGCCTATTACGGCGATATTCCGAGTCCTGCATGGCAGATGCCCATGATCTATGACGACCCCAGGGTCAGGGCGCTGGCCAAGAAGGTCAAGGTAGGCGCGCATCCGGACGCAGAACGATACATCGTTGAGTCGGCCAAGACAGGCAAGCGTGCTGCCGTGCCTTGTCTAGTGGAGATCAGGGCAAGAGGGGATACGTTCGTCACAGAAGTGACGAAATCGCCAAGGGGCACTACCGGAGACCCCATGACCGAGACCGAGCTGGTAGAGAAGTTCGCGACCAACGCTTCCTACTCTCCTCTCCCAAGCGATAGGGTCGAAGAGATCGTGCAAACCATCGCCGAACTGGAGGAGTTGCCTGGTATCTCTAGGCTAACCAGACTGCTAACCATCGGCTAGGATGAGGGGTGTCGTGGACCGTGGGGATCGAGCCGTCGAGGTGCGAAGCTTCCCCGTTCCCCAGGTCGGACGGTGGGGAAGCGCTGGTTCAACTCGAAGCAGTGCTGCGACAGTGGGGTCCGCCGGCCACGGCTGAGAGCGGGAGCACTCGCATAGCAGGTGCCGGCACGTTTTCGTGTGGCATCTGAAACATAATCAACAAGAGACGACAAGGGGAGGCGCTCATGGATCTCAAGTTGACAGGGAAAGTAGCCGTCGTAACCGGAGGCGCAGGGGGTTGTGGAAGGGCTTATTGTCTGGCCTTCGGCGAAGAGGGATCCCGGGTAGTCGTGGCAGATCTGGATGGCGAGGCTGCCGAGCGGGTTGCCGAAGAGATCAAACGTATGGGAGGCGAGGCACTGGCCATCAAGGTTGACGTCACCAAGTGGGAAGACGTCTGCAATATGGTAGACAAGGCTCTCGAGGAGTTTGGCCAGATAGATATCCTGGTGAACAACGCCGGGATTCGAGGCATGGCAAAGATTGAGGAGTTTCCCGAGGCATTGTGGGATCGCGACATGGACGTCAACCTGAGGGGCCCCTTTTTCTGCACCAAGGCCGTAGCCGGCCATATGAAGGAGCGTCGCTACGGGAAGATCATCAACCAGTCCTCTAGCTCGGCGATCAGCGGTCACCGCACCGGGGGGTCGGCCTACTCTGCAGCCAAGGCGGGCCTTCTGGGGTTCAGCCGTTCTATGGCTTTGGAGTTGGGCCCGTATGATATTACGGTCAACGCGATTACCCCTGGGATGATCGACACCCCCTTTATCGCGGCCATGCCTCCGGCAAGGAGGAGACAGATCGAGGAGCAGTGCCCGTTGGGCCGTATCGCCGAGCCCGAGGATTTCGTGGGTCTGGTGCTCTTGCTGGCCTCTGATCGTTCCAGCTACATCACGGCGCAGACCATCATGGTCGATGGCGGGCAGCGCCCATCATAGGCTTGCCCGCCCGTCAGCTGCGTGCTCGACGGCGAACGATAGAGATCTCTCGAATCCGGTGAAACTGAAGCAAGGAGGCCAAAATGAGGGCGAATGTGCTAAGAGAGCTGCTGAATGCGGGGAAACCGACTATCAGCACTCGGATGATAACCACCTCACCACAGATTGCCGAGATAATCGGGCACACCGGCATGTTTGATTTCATCGAGCTGTGTGGCGAGTATGCGGCCTGGACGCTCCCCAATCTGGAGAGCTTTGCCCGGGCTGTGGATCTGTTTCCGCACATGTCTTCAATGATGAAGGTGGAGAAAGAGCCACGGCTTTTCGTCACCCACAGAGCACTGGGTGCCGGCATTCAGAACGTGCTCTTTGCAGACTGTGATTCGGCCGAAGAGGCTCGGGAGTGCGTTCGCTGCGTGAGGCCGCTGTTGCCCGAGGACGGCGGTCTTCACGGCTGTGGCGTGCGGCGAAACGTGGGCTACGTACTTGAGAGCGGCAGCGAGGCGTGGGTCCAAGCGATGAGGGATGTGGTCATTGAAGTGATGATCGAGTCCAAGAGCGCGATGGAGCAGCTGGACGAGATACTGGAGGTCGAGGGGGTGGACATGGTCCACTTTGGCCCCTGCGACTACTCGCTCACCGTCGGTAAGGTCGGGCAAAAGGGAAGCGCCGAGATGAAAAGAAAGAACCGCGATGTGATCGAGACCGCTCTCAAGAAGGGGAAGCGTGCCCGGGTGATACTCAACAGCTTTGAGCAAGCCATAGAGTACGCGGAGATGGGAGTCCGTGATTTCTGCATCGGTTCGGACTTGGGCACTCTTTACAGCTGGTGCAAGTCAAACGGGGAGCAGATGCGAGAGCTCCTCGCCAATATGTAGGGCAAGCCAGAGTATGTCTGTCTTGGCAATCTGGAAGCGGCCCAGACGATCGCATGGTCTGCTGGAAGGGGAAACGAACTGTCCGTTTGATGGGGAGGTTGGCTCATGGGGATGACCATAGCAGAGAAGATACTGGCGAGGAAATCGGGGCTGAGCGAGGTCAGGCCGGGGCAGTACGTTACAGCCAAGATAGATCTGTTGATGGCTGGCGACTCTAGCGCCCGGGTCTACAAGGCCTTCAAAGAGATCGGGATAGACCAAGTTTGGGATCCCTCGAGGGTGATCGCTCTAACTGACCACGACATTCCTGCCCCGACTGTCGAAGCTGCTGAGAGTGACGTGCTCAAGAGGAAGTTCGTTCAAGAGTTCGAGCTCGAGTACTGGTACGACATAGGAAGAGGGGGCATTTGCCACCAGGTGCTGCCCGAAAAGGGACATGTCGTCCCGGGCTCACTTATCGTCGGATGTGATTCCCACACCACTTCCTATGGAGCGTTCAACGCGGCGGCAACGGGCACTCAGGTTCCCGAGGCTTACTGGATCGCGGCGAAGGGGGAGCTTTGGTTCAGAGTGCCTGAGACCGTGAGGTTCGAGCTCCTGGGTGAGCTTTCTCCCAGGGTCATGGGTAAGGATGTGATACTCAAGGTCGCTGGTGATTACGGCACCGAAGTAGCTGCGTACAAGTCGGCCGAGTTCGTGGGCCCGGCAGCACAGAAGATGAGCCTGAGCGACCGATGGGCCATCGCGAACATGGGGGTGGAGATCGGGGCCAAGTTCGCCATTTTCGAGGCGGATGAGAAGACGCTGGACTTTCTAAGGGGGAGGGCGAGGGGACCTTTCACGCCGGTGAAGAGCGACCCCGATGCTTCCTACGAACGGATCTATCGGCTGGATGTCAGCGATCTTCCACCTCAGGTGGCTTGTCCTCATGATGTGGGCAATGTCAGGCCCGTGTCTGAGGTTAGGGAGGTGCCCATTGACCAGGGTTTCATTGGCTCCTGCACGGGGGGAAGATTGGAGGATCTGGCGATAGCGGCGGAGATCCTGAAGGGGAAGAGGGTGCATCGGGGGGTGCGCCTCATCGTGAGTCCCGCCTCGATGGAGGTGTACAAGGCAGCGCTTCGGGCCGGGGTACTCGAGACGCTCGTAGAAGCTGATGCCATGGTGTGCGGACCGACCTGTGGCCCCTGCCCGGGACATCACCTGGGCATCCTGGCGGCGGGGGAGAGGTGTATCTCGGCATCCAACCGGAACTTCAGGGGGAGGATGGGGAATCCTGAGTCCGAAGTCTATATTGCCTCGCCAGCCACAGTGGCCGCTTCAGTCGTAGCAGGGGTTATCGCCGATCCAAGAGACATGTGAGGTGATTCGTGTTCGAACCAGTCGTCAAGGGAAGAGTGTGGAGATTCGGGGACAACGTCAGCACTGACTACATCATGCCTGGCTTCGCGCGGGGAGAAACACCGGAGGAGCAGGCGGCCTTCTGCATGCGTGCCATCCGTCCAGAGTTTGCCCGAGAAGTGATGAGGGGAGAAGTGATCGTAGCGGGAAGGAACTTTGGCTGCGGTTCCAGTCGTCCCGCTGCCCAGAACTTTATCACGTTGGGGATAGGCTGTGTGGTCGCCGAGTCCTTCTCCAGGCTGTTCTTCCGAAGCTCGGTCCACCTTGGTTTCCCCATCCTGTATTGCAGGGGAGTGCATGATGCCTTCGAAGAGGGGGACATTCTGGCGGCAGACTTTGATGGGGGGGAAGTGAGGAACGTCACCTCAGGGCAGATCCTTCAGGCGGACCCCTTGCCTGAGGTAGCCATGAACATCCTGCGAGCCGGAGGGGTTGTGGCTCTGCTCAAGCAAGAGTACGGGAAGAAGTAGGCGGACGGCACGCGGGCTTGGGCTACGCCTTTGGTCAAGGAGTCCCGGCAAAGGTCGGAGGCCCCATCTCTCCAGGCGCAGCAGGGGTCACCGTG
>Ga0114930_10003181_pt1 | contig 14477 bp, 13 predicted proteins | sample AnhtaG_FD_87300 | JGI IMG/M metagenome (GOLD analysis project Ga0114930, IMG submission 87300) | Deep subsurface microbial communities from Anholt, Denmark to uncover new lineages of life (NeLLi) - Anholt_01485 metaG | ecosystem: Environmental > Aquatic > Marine > Oceanic > Sediment | place... | reverse complement strand
TCTTTCAAAAGATGTATAGCCACTTAATAACTTGTCAATATCCTTTTGCTTCAACCTTCTCCAACCACTACCTTGTTTTGTATTTCTTATTTAATATTACATTACTTTCTCAAAAAAGTCAAGCATTTTCTTCTGGTTTCTTCTGGTCTGCCTGATCGCCGAAATAATCTTTGAAAATCTGTGTAATCGCCTTTCAAAATCTGCGTAATCAAGAGCAACGCTTTTACTTTTGTTTTCGCGAGAAATTTTTAGAAGTATCTGTGACGCTCTATTTCTTTGTTCCAAGAATTATTTTTTCAAGGTTTCAAGCTATCCATATGTCAAATTTGATCCCAGTCCCTGTCCCCTTAATCCTCTCTTGAACAGCAATTTGTTTACCGTTATTTAGAGTTTTAATTAAGTCGGGCGTTCCTTTTCGGGTTTTCCCCTCTACAGTCCCTCTGTGTCTTCCTAATCCTTTATATGATGAATCGAAAAGAAGAAGAAAATCAAGACAGAAATCCTGGAATTTTCCTTCTTCCATTGCTTTTAATGCACTTGAAATTTCTTTAATTAATTTGTGTCTCATTAATTTAAAGTTTGAATATTGGTGTATTGTTTTTCAGCCAATCTCTACGCCTCTGATAATCCGGGAGAACTAAAGAGAGAAGTCTCCAGAAATTTGATGAATGACTCTTAATCTTCAAATGACAGAGTTCATGTACCACAATATAATCTACAACAGAAATTGGAGCTATTGCGATTCTCCAATTAAACCGTAATATTCCATTTTTAGAACAACTTCCCCAACGCTTTTTCTGGTCTTTAATTTTAATTTCCTGTGGCATCACGCTCATTATCTTGCTATATCGGTTAATCCTTTGTTTAATTATCTCTGTGGACTTAGAGGAATACCACTTTATTAAAGCATCTTTGATTATTTCTTTCCTCTCTTTAGGACTTAAATGTTTATTAACTGATATGAATATTCTCCTTCCAATTAATTTTGGTACACTTGAACATTCCATTTGTGCTTCTTTCACTTTTAAACGATATCTACGGCCTAAAAATAAAATTTGCTCACCGCTGATAAACTCTTTTTCAGGGAAAAGCATTGCCAATTTTTTAAAATATTTCTGTTTTTCAAGAATCCATCGGGCCTTCTTTGTGACAATTCTCCTGATCTTTTCCATACTTATAAAATCAGGAGCTAAAACAATGACCTGTGTGGTTGGAGCAATATTTATAGCCAATGTTTTTTTACGTTTATTTCTTTTAATGCTATATTCTATGCGTCTTTTCCCGTAATTAATGTGTTCCATATTAATCCTTAAATCTGGCTTTTGCTAACTCCAATACTTCTCTTGTAAAGAACTCGAGTTTATCAAACGGAAATCTAATCTTTCTTAAAAGGTCTTTGATATTTCTACGCATTTCCTTTTGAACATCTTCTTTATTAACCCAATCAATAACCATTTTACTTTCTATAACTTCTACTATTTTTTTGGTAAACTGGGAGCTTTCTTTATCATTATCACCAAAAAGTTCGTTTTTATATGGTTCTAATAGTCCATAAAAGGCAAATTCATCGGGTGTTAATCCTTTTTCTTTTGCAATAAATTCTCTTCTTTGTTCTTGTTTACTGATTTTAACTAGACTTTTCAGTAATTCAGCTTCATCTTTACGTCTTTTACGATCAGCTTCAATTATCGATTCAAGTTGCTCCTCAAGGGATTCATAGAAGTGTGGATCCTCTGCTATTTTAGTACTTATGGTCTCACGAATAGCATGTTCAATATGACTTGCCTTGGCTTTTGTATTTCCTTTAATTTCTAATTTTTCCTCAAAATCAGGCGCGGTTATATTAATGGGGGCTAATACCTCTTCAATCCCAGCATCTACAATATGAGCATGAATAAGATTTTCAACCTTTTTACTACAATTCTCCAGGCTCAGTCTATCATCACGATAAAGATTTCTCGCTCCTTCCCGAACCATACCAAGAAATTTGAAATCACTAATAAAAGGGCCCACGCATGGATCAGGCATCAATATATCCATGCTTTTAGCGAATTCTCTGAATAAAGCCTCAAATTCAGTCCGTATATCTTCGGGCTTCAGTATTTCAAGATATCGTTGAATCACATCTTCTGGCTTCCCTTCACGTTTTACTTTTTTAAATATGGCCATTGCCTTCTCATGAGATTCGTTTAAATTGGCTATTTCTCTTTTAATATCGTCCACACTAAAAATCCCATGTAAGTCTTCTTTATCAAAAATGGCTAAGGCCTCTGCCAATTCTTTTCCTACTCCTACATAATCCACAACCAACCCAAAATTCTTTCTATGATAAGGCCTATCAGTCCTGGCAATTGCCTGAAGGAGGGTATGCTCTTTCATTCTTTGGTCAAGATACATAACCTGCTCAATAGGGACGTCAAATCCTGTCAGCAATTTATCACAGACAATAAGAAACTTAAGAGGGTTCGATGGATTTTGGAAAACCTCTTTTCCTGTTATGTAATCTTCCTCTTGTGGAGTGCGTCTGTATTTTTCCTTCCATTCCTGTGGGTCATCATTGTTTACTGTCATAACCACTGTTGACCAAGAGGGATCGATTAATTTATCAAGGGTATCTTTATACATAACGGCTGTTTTCCTTTCTGAAGTAACGATCTGCACTTTAAAACCATTGGGCGCAATTTTTTCATTATAATGATTAACTATATCTATTGCTATTCGCTCTATTCTACGTGGTGCACTTAATATGGTATCGACTGTTGCATAACGCCTTTTTATCTCAGCAAGTTCTTTTTGCGTTTTTTCTGGAAAAAGTTCTTTAAGTAATTTATCTATAGAGGCCCCAACAACCTGAAGATTTGCCATACGGCTTTCATATTTAATTGGTACAGTCGCTTTGTCTTCCATAGATTGATGCATATCATATCTGTCTAAGTATTTCTCGCCAGGTGGACTGAAATGTCTATATGTATTTCTATCTCTTTTATTCAAAGGCGTTCCAGTAAAGGCAAAAAAGCTCGCTTTGGGAAGAGCCTTTCTCAAATTAAGGGCAAAGTTGCCATACTGGGTTCTATGGGCTTCATCAGTCATAACGATAATATTTTCTGCTTCTGATAATGGTTTCTCTAAGGGCTTTCTAAATTTCTGAACAGTTGTCATAATTGTACATCCCGTACTACTTTCAAGCAAGGTATAAAGTTCTTTCATGCTTTCTGCTCGAATCGGGTTAGGAAAATTACAATTTTCGAATGTTTCTGTTATCTGCCGGTCCAGTTTTCTTCTGTCAGTGACTATTAAAATAATAGGATTCTTTAATTTCTTTTCTTCTCTTCTCAATTTAACTGCTGAAAAAACCATAATGAGAGATTTACCTGAACCCTGCCAGTGCCAAATAATTCCTCGTTTATCAGTCTCATCAGTTACCCGTTTTACAATTCTATTAACTGCTGAAAATTGCTGATAACGGCAGATTTTTTTAATAACCTTGTGCTCCTCTTTGCTGTAGTCAAAAACGATAAAGTTTTGAATAATATCAAGCAAATTCTTCTTTTTAAGAAGTCCTGCAATTAAAACCTCCTGCATTGGAGGATGATTGCTTATATCTTTCTTTTCAATCAATCCTAATTTGAGCATTTCTTTCACAGTCGGATGTTCTGCCATATTCGGCAATTTATCACCATCTTGTTTTTTCCACTCGTGATACTGTTCTATAGATGCTTCTATAGTTCCATATCTTGCCCTAAAAAGATTACAACCAATGAGAATCTCATTTGTTTGAAAAAGCTGAGGGATCTCCTTCTGATAGCGAATCAATTGATTCTGAGCATCAATAACTCCTGTATTTTTTGCTACAGGGCTTTTACATTCAATTACCACGACAGGAATGCCATTTATGAAAATAACAATATCGGGCTTGTCTGTTATTTTATGTCTTCTTACCCAAAATTGATTAACTACTAAAAACTCATTTTTCTCAATATCTTTAAAATCAATAAAATTTACTGTCTGTTTTTGACGCCTTGCACCTATATCCTGGTCAATTGAAATCCCTGAAATTAAATCCCGATGGAAGATGCGATTGGCCTCAAGCGTACTTTCACCATGAATATGGGTAATTTTCCTTATTGCTTTCTCAATGGAATCTTCCGTTAGATGCGGATTGATTTCTGCTAATTTCTTTTTCAAGCGCTCTACTAAAAAAACATCTCTTCGAGATTTTCTTTCACAATCTTCAATCAAATCAGGATCAAGCTGGTCTCCATGAATATGGGTATAACCAAATCGTTTAAGTTGCTCAATTGCGGGCTGTTCGGAAAGAGTATCTTCGTTAAATTTGTATTTGGGCATTTACTTTTACTCCGCTATGTCCTTACTCGGATTTTACCACTTAATAATACTTGCATCAACCCTTTTTTAATATCTTCTAATTTTTCTTTATTAGCAATTTCCTTTTCTATTTCTTCATCAATAGATAATAAAATCTCAGCAATCTTTTTTTGTTCTGAAAGGACAGGAATTTGAATGTGTATTTGTGCCATTACGTTATTCATTAGTTTTGGATTTCCGCATTGGACAACATGCTTTTTTGTCCTTTTTTCCAAAGCATAGCTTAGGTATTTCATATCTATAAAATCAACTTTTGACTTTAACGTACCGCAAACATTAGTGCAGTTGAACTTACCCTTTCGATAGAATACAGTGCCAGCATATGCTCCATCTGTTGTCCAAGTTACATATTCGCCATCAAAATCACAAGAATTAATAAATCCCATGATTCCCTGATCTTTGCTTTGAGAAGAAAAAACAGGATAGGGGCCAAGGTTTAAATCAATTTCTTTTTGGCTGATTACTCTGCCTCTGCCCAGTATACATAGATCCGCAATTTTTTTCACTTCCCAGCCCACTGGAATTTCCCCAACCTTTGTTTTCTTAAACTTCTTATGCCCAATTCCTCGACTAAGCAATTCCTGCATCAAGCCCTTTTTTAATTCTTTTGTCTTTTCAATAGTTTCTTTTTTCTTCTCAATTGCTTCGTCTACGGTTAATAAAATTTTAGCAATGTTTTTTTGTTCAGAAAAAGGTGGATACGGAATTCTCAATTCAAATAAAACATTCTTATTAATTGCTTCAAAAGTACTTCCTTGTCCTATTTGAGCTAAAGAGTTCTTAACAAAATTCATTACAAAATACAAAAAATCACTGTCACTTTTTGTTCCTCGTATGGCTGCCAACCCTCTTCCTATGCAACACTTTTCAAGAGCTACATTTACATCGCCAACTGGGGCACGAACACTAACAAGAATTTCTCCTTTTTCGGCTACTTTCCTTGGAGAATTACACCACTTGCTTACTTTTGGAAACTTTGCTCCAAATTCTGCCTTACCTTGAAAAAATGGAAGACCATTTTCATGATCAAAACAATTTGAAGACGGAGGAGATTGTCCCATATTAATTTGAGCGACCTCTCCAAGATTAACAACCTCCCAATCAACTGGAATTTCGCCAATTTCTGTTTTTTTGAATTTATCTTCTGTTCTTAAACTATCTATTTGTCCCACTTTCAGCCCCCAATACACCTTTTATAAAATTCTGAAATTCTTCCTCATAATTTTCTGGTCTCACATTTTTATCTGGAATAGGCGGCAAGTCAATACCGCTTTCTGAAAATTCAAAACTTATTGTTTCCATTGCCTCACGTAGTTTTGAACTCTTCATATAATCTGATTTAGTTTTTTCAACCTCATTTAACACGTTCCAAACATTCGCCAAGGCAGAATATAATGAAATCCAATCAAGCCATATAGGTTTCTTTCTCTCTATCTCCTCAAAATTCATACCAAAGAAAAATTCCCACCATTTCTTTTGAGAAAGCCAGTATTCTATTTTTCTTTTCCCTTTTATGCGAGTCAGAATTAAATTAGACTTTGCAAGTTCAATGAGGGAATCCTGTACCCCCCTCACAGAAATACCCACAGCTTTTGCTATCTCCGAAGGATGTCCTGCTTCATGAGTTAAAAGATAAAGAATGCATTCTGAACGGCTTCCTATTCCAAATAAAGAACGCAATAAAAAACGAATTGCAGAAAAAGTTTTGAAATTAATTTCTCTTGATTTTTTGCTACGTTCGTATGACGAGCGATTAAAACCATAATCAAGAAATAAAGGGTCTGGTGAATTAGTAACAGGATAGGGCTTTCCTGATTTCTCAATGAATAACGATTCTTTTGTGGTTATTATACCTTTAAGGAGACTTAGTTTGGCCAGATTTCTCCATTTTCTCTCTTGTCCCTGTGCTGTTAAGAAATTAGAAACTGCTCCTATGAGTCGACGGGTTTTATCTTCTTTTTCCCTTAATATTCCCCTTAATCGCTGTATATCAAGCCAGATACCGTTAATACAGAGCCAATCCATGATTTCATCAAAAAGCCGTGGTTCATGTCTTGTAATTTTCAATGAGAACACAAGTAAAGCTTCTGGGTCAATAACCCATTTATCTTCAGTACGTGCTTGGCCTAATACGCCTAAAGTGGACCACTGTCGCCAGAGGAAATCTAAAATATTTTCCAGGAAAAATTCCTTAAAGTTTCTTTGCAACATCTTCGTGCCCTATTTTCTCAAGAAAATCTTTGAGTATTTTTCTATAGCCCTCTGAAGGGTCATGTGTCATGCTCCAGCGGGCTGCTTTTTCTAATTCTCCTGCTGTAGGTTTTAATACTATAAGGTCATCATAGTGTTTACCACCAGATTTATCTACAGCTGCGTAAAGTTTAAAATGAATCTGGTCATATCGGCCAAGAAAATGGATTGTAAGATTTTTTCCATAAGTATGGGTTTCTACTCTATCTATAAGACCTTCAGGTAATCCAAAATCCATAACAGAGGCGGGCTTGCTATTGAGCCAATCTTCTGGTAAATTAAAATCTTTTTGCACTTTCTTGGCTGCTTTTATTAAAGGAGGTTTCAGAGGGCTTGCTTTAATTAGAATAGTTGTCCCTTCTTTATTCTTGTCTACAAATGCTACAACATCTACATCTTCTGTCGCTCTTTGTATATATCCTAATATATTCAGGGCGCTACCTCCACAAACCACCATTTCAAACCTGTCCACACTCTCAGCAGATAATTGTTCTGAAAGGGCCATTAGCACGGTTTCTATTTCTTTTTTATTCTCAAACATGATTAAACCTGTTAAATTTTATAATTTAATTCATTTAGATAATCTAAAACCGTATCTTCAATTTTTTTGTATTCTTTTTTTAGTCCTTTTAATTCATTTATGGTTTTCTGAATATCAATCTTCTCCTCTTCTTCTGTAATATCAATATATCGGGTGATATTAAGATTGTAGTCGTTTTCTCGTATTTCACTAATTGGTATAGAGTTACAATATTTTTTTATTGGTTTATATTCACGAAAAGTTGATACAATTTTTTTAATATCTTCTTTACGCAATTTATTCTGCTTCTTCCCTTCTAAGTAATCATTTGCGCCATAAATAAAAAGCACCTTTCCTTTTCTCTCCTTTGGCTTGTTCTTATTAAGTATGAATAAGCAGGCAGGAATACCTGCTCCATAAAATAATTTAGACGGTAAACCAATAACTGCTTCAAGCAGATCTTCCTCTATTATCCCTTCTCTGATTTTCCCTTCAGTACCTCCACGGAATAAATCTCCGTGAGGCAGAACAACTCCAACTTTACCTTTGGAGTTGACTGTTGTTATCATATGTTGCACAAAGGCATAATCAGCATATCCTTTTGGGGGTATCCCGAATCTGAATCTTTTATAAGGATCGCTTTGAGCTCTTTCGTAACCCCAATTCTTAAGTGAAAACGGTGGATTCGCTATTACAATATCAAATTGCATTAATTTACCCTTAACAAGCAATTGAGGATCTCGCAATGTGTCACACCTTTTAATTTGCGCATTTTGCAATCCATGAAGAAGTAAATTCATTTTGCAAATTGCCCATGTTCCTACATTCATTTCCTGTCCGTACAAAGAAATATTTTTAGGATTTTCTCCTTCTCGTTTTAAATGATAAACAGACTGTATTAACATACCTCCAGACCCACATGCAGGGTCACATATTCTCATCCCCTCTTTGGGGTCTAAAATTTCTACCAATAGTTCAACAACTTCCTTGGGCGTATAAAATTCCCCTCCTTTTTTACCAGCACTTGAGGCAAATTGGGCAATAAGATATTCATATGCATCACCCAAGATATCTGGTTTCTCTAAATCTTTATTCCTCAACCTAATCTTGGAGAAGTGATTGATAAGCTGGGAAAGTATATGGTCTGGAAGCCTGTCTTTATCGTTAAAATCAACAGCAGAAAGAACACCTTCCAGACTCTCTGGATTTTCCTCTTCAAGAAAGTCATTTGCTTTGTTAATAGCCTCGCCTAAATTATGCGTTAATGATTTAAGATAATCCCACCTGGCTCTTTTGGGAACAAAAAAATCGTGATAATCACGATCTTCGTATGCAATCTTTTTATTACCGGTTTCACGTACTATCTTTTCAACTTCTTCATCAAAGACATCGGATATTCGCTTCAAAAATAAAAGACCAAAAATATAATTTTTATAATCTGCAGCATCAATGTGCCCTCTTAAAATATCGGCGGACTTCCAAAGATGAGCTTTCAAAGTTTCAAGATTTATTTTCTCCATAACCCCTCCTGTTTTAGAAATTATGCTCTTTCTACCTTTAAATTATACATCGAAATTTATTAAATGTCAAGCAAAAAATTCAAAAAAATGTTTAATTTTATAGTTTTACTATCATTTTTTTGAAGATGAACTATAATTTCTATTGAAATCTACTTAAATAAATTCTTACTTTTCAGGCTGATATGACCATAAGGTGAGATTATTATGTGGTCCAGGGGGGTAATATCAACGACTTGACATGCTGAAATGAGCTTTTTTGTAATATCTATATCGAATTGGCTAGGTTTCATACTACCAGATGGGTGGTTATGAACAAAAATAACTGCGCTGGCATTTATATCAAGAGCCTTTTTTATCACTTCTCTTGGATAAATAGATGCCTGATCCACGGTTCCTTTTACCAAATCTTCAATTAACAATATGGAGTTTGCTTTGGTTAAATATATTACTTTGAAAAACTCCTCTTTCAAATCTCTCATCGATAGAGAAAGATAATCTATAACATCTCTATCATTTTCTATATAATTCTTGCCTATGATGTCTTCTTTGAGTTGGCGTTTGGTAATTTCTATAGCAGCCATAAGTTGTGCTATTTTTGCGGCTCCCAAACCTTTAATTTTTTCTAAGTCAGACTTCTTGGCATTCAGTAAACCTCTTAGTCCACCAAATTGCTTAATCAGGTCTCTGGCAAACGATACAGCATCTTTTCCTTTTGTGCCAGAACGCAACAAGATGGCTATTAAACCGGCATCAGAGACTTGATCTGGCCCTTTTTCAAGAAGCAGCTCCCTCGGACGCTCATATTTTGGCCAAGTTTTAATGGAATTCCCAATTTTTTTCTTTTTACTTCTCATTTCTCTTTCGCGATTCTTACAGGGCTTTATTAACTTTTAATTTACCAAATTTTTATGCAAAAATCAATTAAAAATGTACCGCTCTGAAAAAGCTTTGTTTTTGGTCTGTCTGTTCCCGATTTTTAATTGGGACGAGCCCAAAGGGCGTGGCCCCGATAAATCGGGGCTTCGTCGTCCCACACAATTATTGTGCGGGGCTCCTCGCAAAGACATTTAGGAGAACTTTTTCCCCAGAGACCTCTTCTTGCTTATCAATCAAAACCTTCCTGATAGCGACACCCGATGCGTGTTACCTAAATCCCCGTATGGCACCCAGGCATAATCTACTCCCAGACCCTTCCACATAAATCCTAACCCCGCTGAAACCCCTGATAGGGCACCCAAATCTTTGAGATTATTAGTCTTATATCCCATTCTGAGAGCAAATTCCATATCTCTCCACCTGGTGTACACATACTCCAAACCTACGTGTGCGTTGACCTTGTTATCGATAGGAGCATTTATGTCAAAAGCAAAGATTATTCTATTCTGCACAAGATGTTTTCTTGATTCAATATCTGATCGGTAGGCTATCCCAAACTTGATGTTTAATGGTAAAGGGTCGCCTTCCCTAACAAATTTTATTTTTGGTCCTATATTTTGCACAGCTAACCCTAACCAGAGCCTGTGACCCACAACCTGAATCTTAGTAAGTCCTCCCACATCAAGAGCTACACCCCATGCTTTTTCATCTTCTATGCTTTGATGAATTAATTTTAAATTTGCCCCACCAGAGAATGAATCATTAAAATTATGCGCATAGGCCATTGTTAGGGCTAAATCGAAAGCCCCAAAAATAGATGGCTCTTCCTCTTCAGTCATTCGCTTTTCCATATTTCCCAAATAGAGGCAAGTTACGCTCCCCCCCAGAACATCAGATTCTCTCAATGGATGTGCATAGCTCAGAAAGTCATATCTTATCTCCTGGAACCATTCGTTATGCATAGCCGTAATTTGCCTCTGGTGGATTTGCACCAATCCTGCTGGATTCCAATAAGTAGCGCTAGCATCATCTGCTACTGCCACAAAAGCTCCGCCCATTGCCACAGGACGGGCACCAGCTTCGATTTTCAAAAAAGTAGCTCCTGTTGTGCCTGCTTCGTTTCTGTTAAATAGACCAGCAAAACACCTGCCACTTATCAACAAAAGTAATACCATCGAAAATATCTTTCTTCTCATTTTATTCCTCCGTAAATTCTATTTTATTACCGCCAACTTTCCAGTTCTCTTATTCCCCTTATCATTAGTAATCAGATAGATATAAACCCCACTGGCAACCCTATTGCCAGAATTATTCCTTGCATCCCATGTGGTCTCACCGTCAACATTCTCTATCTTCCTGACCAGCTCACCTGCAATATTATAAATCTTTATTGTTGTCTTTGTCGTTAGACCTTTAAAATAGATTTCATTATGACCCAGATGAGGCTTGAAGTGATTGGGATATACAATAATATTACTCAGGTCACCAACAATTGGAGTAAATAGCCCAAATATCGAGAAATGCCTTGTAGTTATGGAAAAGATATTGTTAACTTCATCTGTCTCTACCCCAAAATCCCTCTTCCATATTCTCCAACCCCTTCTATAACACAATGCCATCAATCCTTCCATCATTGTCCTCATCTTTATATGTGATTACCAATGTTGCCTGTTTATTATTAGCCAACAAGGGAATGAACAGAAATAAATCCGCTCTTTTTCGTTCCATTTACCTAATGATTGCAAGTTTTTTTACCACATTTGTATTTTCCCCAGTCGACTTATCTTTTGCCTTTACAAGATAAAGATAAATCCCTGAGGCAACTCTATTTCGCGCGTCATTTCTTGTATCCCAATCATATTCATAAATCGGTCCATTTACTTTTGAAATATCTTCATCAGGAATTTTTCTAACAAGTTCGCCGGCAATATTATAGATTAGTATCTCCATCTCTGGATTTAAATAGAATACAGAGAAACGAATTGTGATTTTATCTTTTCTTGTGGGATTGGGATAAGCATAAACTCTGTCTTTTGGCATTGGACTGTATAGCATAGTAAAATTCTGATTATCTTTATCCTCATTAAGCGGAGAATATGTATAATTTAAGGGGTTAAAATGCTGACCCGATTTAGATGGGGTTAGTGTATAATTCCCAAAAGCAAGATTAGAAAATTCATAACTCCCGTTTGCCTCTGTTATGGTTGTTTCTGAAGTATCGCCAGATAATGTCATTGTCACTCCACCTGTCCCTGCACCACTTGAATCTCTGACATATCCTTTAATATAGTATGCAATATCAGCAGTGGCCACTTCAAATAAGTCCGTGTTATCCATCACTCCAGAGACCTGTTGAGCATTGACACCCCAAGCATAAACAGGAATGTTGGCTGCTGTATGACCACCGCTATCCCATGATACGGTGGGGAAAAAGCGTTGGCCATTGTTTTCGAGAACTGTCAATCCGCCAGTCTCGTGGTCGGCAGTAACGATGATGAGCGTATCAGAACGTCCCTGAGCCCAGTTAATGGCTACCTGCACGGCATTGGAAAACTCAACCGTCTCGTAAACGTTGTGCTCAAGCAAGTTGGAATGTCCTGCGTGGTCAATCTTTCCCCCCTCTACCATAAGGAAGAACCCATCTGAATCATTATCTAATATAGCCAGGGCAGATGCGGTCATTTCCGAGAGATGGGGCAGTGAGCCGAGTCCATCGTATTCATAAGGCAGATCCGAGCTACCAAACTGCCCGGAGACCATGGTAACAGTTTCAGTGTCCAATGCTTGCATTTCGACACGATCGGTCACAACAGTGTAGCCAGCTGTTGTCGCCGACGAGACGGATATCCACTTGGCACCACCATATAGAACATTAGGCCGGGTCTGGTAAAGATAATCCGTAACAATCTCATTATAATAATTCCGACTGGGTTCGTGGGCACCAAACGCAGCTGGTGTGGCGTGGCTCATATAAGTTGTGGTGACTAATCCTGTACTCTTTTCTTTGTCTTTAAAGTACTCCAGGAGTGTCTCCAATTCACTATTGTCACCCGGATAAGCCATGCTGATGACCCCATTGTTGACTTTAAAGCCAGTGGCAAGAGCTGTCCCAGCAGCTGCTGAGTCAGTCACAGAGCTGCTAGCCGAATATGTCGTCGCCTCGGCTTGAAAAGGAAACGCCTCAAACGGAAGTGTTCCTTCCTCACCATTAGCGTACATTCCGGCCGCCTTGACCTGCTCGAATCCCATACCGTCACCAATGAAGAAGAAAACGTTCTTCGGCGCCGACCATGTAATCTGGGCAACTAAACAAAAAATCAGTGTTAAAAGCATAATGGCATTAAGTTTCCGCATCGGTTCCTCAAATATGAAAACTGGCAATGTTCTATCTTTGTTCCATTTACTAAATTTTAAGCGAGAAAGCACCCGGTTTTAACCGTGGCGATGAATCGCTTTTCCATCGCTTTTTCTTTTTTGCCTTGACGGGTTCGTTAATAAATACTATAATAATGTGTACAAAACTTATTAAGACTTCCTTCTTTATGGACACATACTTTGTATCAACTGCACGCTCCGATGAATCGGAGCTACTCCTAACCATTCAAAGATATATTCAGGCACAAAGTAAAACATGATAATCAAAACCATTCTACTGAAAATCAAACAGCCAAACGTATTAGAATTTAAGATAATTCGTAAAACATATTCCAAAGTTTGTAACTCAGGAATAGACTATCTCTCTATGCAATGGCCAAATAAAATTAGTCATTCTCAACTCTATGCTTATCTTAAAAATAAATCAGTTATCCCATCCTCAATTCTCAACGAAGCAGTAAGACTTATACGCTCACGATGCTTATTAAGTTTTTCGATTATTTGGGAAGTGACAGGAGTTTTAAATTTTACGATTATGGTGTCTTCAACTATGCGAGGGGGCAAAGATGCAGTTTTTAGAGGACTCTCTTTATTGGAAAATCTTATTTTGTCGATAGCATAACTGGGAAGTGAATGAATCATCAACAAAATAATAAGAAGAAAAATAAATTTCTTAATTAATTTTCTTTTCATCGAACTGAGACCGACATTGAAGCATAGATTTAGTCTTTTTTCTGGTATTCATCGCTTCTGTTCCTTGAATTTTTCCTCAAAAACACTCAAAAAGGTATTAGAAATAAAGCTTTTTTTAAGTTTACATCAAGTATGTTATGTTTATGTTAAGATTTTGTAAAATTTTTGTTAAATTTTTTCAACAACAACAAACGCTCCGATAAATCGGAGCTACTCCATCGAAATGCTTACTCCTGGTCAATTAAGAATAAAAACTAGAGGAGTTAATCTGCGACCCTAAGAACTTTGTGAAGCTCGGAAATGTGGGAATGGAGTTGGAAGGTCAAATACTTAAAACTTCGATAAAGGTCTCTACAATTACTGGGTCAAACTGGCTGCCAGCACTCTTCTCTAATTCCTTTACCGCTTCCTTTGAAGGCAAAGCTTGACGGTAAGGACAACCGGACGTAATGGAATCGTATGCTTCGGCTACTGAAATTATCCGCGCCCCTAAGGGAATCTCTTTCCCCGATAAACCATCAGGGTATCCCTGACCATCGTATCTCTCATGGTGGTACCGAATCAAAGGTCTGGTTGCCTGTAGAAATTCTATCTGCTGAACAATGCCCTCTCCGACGACTGCGTGCTTTCTTACTATGAAGGATTCCTTCTCATTCAACCTTCCCGGTTTTCCTAAAATGGCACTTCCTACGGCAATCTTGCCAATATCGTGGAGGAGAGCAGATAATTCTATATTCCTCATTTCTTTCGGCGAAAGAGCAAGCTTTTTAGCGATGGATAACGAGTACTTAGCAACTCTGGCTGAATGTCCCTGGGCATAGGTGTCTATAATTTCTATAGCCTCAAGTAGAGTTCTT
>Ga0114930_10003179_pt1 | contig 14477 bp, 14 predicted proteins | sample AnhtaG_FD_87300 | JGI IMG/M metagenome (GOLD analysis project Ga0114930, IMG submission 87300) | Deep subsurface microbial communities from Anholt, Denmark to uncover new lineages of life (NeLLi) - Anholt_01485 metaG | ecosystem: Environmental > Aquatic > Marine > Oceanic > Sediment | place... | reverse complement strand
GGCCGGCACGCGCCACCCGTCCCGCCATTCGGTCTCCAGGGCCACGCGCTCCTGCGGCAGATCCGCCAGCCGGAGGACCTGGCTCTCGGGTACGGGAATCGGCGTACACCCCGCCAGAGCAGCCGCCAACCCGGCAATCAGAAGTATGACGAAGGACGCGCGCATGGGCTCAGCCGCCTACACGGCCCACCCGTCGCGATACTCGCGCTGGATGTAGGGGTCGGCCTCGGGGCAGCCCTTGGCCGTCATGTGCTCGGCGTCCCACTCGATAGGCCGGCCGGTGCGCAGGGCCAGGCAGCCCAGGAGGACCACTTCGGTCAGACGCCCGGCGTACTCGAAGTTCGAGCCGGGGGTGGGTCCATCGCCTTTGCACGCCAACACCCACTCCTCATGCTGGCCCGGCGAGCGCGGGATCATAACCTTGGGCCGCTTGCCTTTCATCTTCGACTCGGGCAGGACGCGTACCCCGCCACCGTAGGCGTCGGTGATGATCTTGCCTTTCGTGCCGACGAGCATGGCGCCGCCGTCGTTACTGCCGAAGGGGCGCCCCTCGAGGAGATCCTCGGGCTTGTCGGGCATCTTGCCGCCGTCGTACCAGGTGAGCGTGACCGGGGCCCGCTTGCCACGTTCCGGGAACTCGTAGCGGATGACGGACCACTTGGGATAGGTCTCGTCCACCGGCCCGGAGGTCTCAGCCTCGACCCGCGTCGGGCAGCCCAACTCGAGGGTCCAGAACGCGCCGTCCATGATGTGGCAGGCCATGTCGCCCAGGGCGCCGGTGCCGAAATCGCACCAGCCGCGCCAATCGCGCGGGGCGTAGGCGGGGTGGTACGGCCGTTCGGGGGCCGGCCCGAGCCACAGGTCCCAGTCGAGCGTGTCGGGGACCGGCGGCGTGTCGGCCGGTCGGCCGATGCCCTGGGGCCAGGTCGGCCGATCCGTCCAACAATGGACTTCACTGACCTTGCCGATGATCTTGGTTTGCAGCCAGGCGTCGAGAATACGGACGCCGTAGAACGAGTGGCCCTGGTTGCCCATCTGCGTGACGACCTTGTTTCGCTTGGCCGTCTCCATCATCCGCCGCACCTCGTAGATGCCGTGGGCCATAGGCTTCTCGACGTAGACGTGCTTGCCGTGCTCCATGGCCGCGATGGCGGCGACGGCGTGGATGTGGTCCGGGGTGGCCACGACCACCGCGTCGATATCCTTCTGCTTCTCCAACATGACGCGGAAGTCTTTGTACTTGGCCGCGTCGGGCCAGCGTTGGTGGGACTCGGCGGCCCGCTTGTCGTCCACGTCGCACAGGGCCACGATGTTGTTGTCCCGCGCGACCTTGTCCAGGTCGTGGCGGGCCTGGCCCCCGGCCCCGATGCCGGCGATGTTGAGCCGTTCGCTGGGCGGCACTTGGCCTGCGCCGCCCACCACGTGGCGCGGCAGCACGCTGAACACGGCCGCGGCCGCGGCCGTGCGCCGCAGGAAGGAACGCCTCGAGTATTTGCCTTGTCTGGGCTTCATAGTTTCATGGTCTCCTGTGAGCAGTTTCTGCCAAGCGATGGTATCGCCGACGATAGCACAGCGCCCCGAGGCAGGGCTACCCCGGACACCCGATGCGGGCTCGAGCACGTCGGGGGCGACGCGCCTTTTCAGCGCCGCCAGAAGGCGGGGACGAACAACACGAGTATGCTGAACAGCTCCAAGCGGCCGAGCGCCATGCACAGCGACAGGAACACCTTGCCAATCATGGGCACGTGGTGGTAGTTCTGGGTGGCGCCCACGAGCTCGAGTCCGGGGCCGATGTTGTTGAGCGTGGCCGCGACCGACGAGACGGCCGTCTGGAATGGGAGCCCGAGGAACGACATGAACAGGGCGCCGCCGACAAACCACGCCAGGTAGAGGACAAAGAAGCCGTAGACCGTCTGCCGAACGTCGTCGTCCACGACCTGTCTGCCGACGCGGACGGCGCGGACGGCCTTGGGGCGAAACGTGGTCTCGAGTCGCCAGTAGGCCATCTTGAGGACAATGATGATGCGGACGACTTTCATGCCGCCGCCGGTCGAGCCGGCGCACCCGCCCACAAACATGAGCACGACTAGCAGCATGCGGGAGAAATGGGGCCAGGCGTCGAAGTCGGCCGTGCAGTACCCGGTGGTCGTCATAATCGAGACCACTTGAAACGAGGCGTAGCGCAACGCGGCCCCGGCCGACCCGTAGACCGGCTGGGCGCCCTCGGGGTCGGCCGCGGTTGCCCCGCCGATCCCGCGCAGATTAAGGGTCACGGCCGCGATGCACACCACGATCACGGCGATATACACGCGCCATTCGCTGTCTTTCCAGAGGGCCTTCCAATTCCCGCGCAGCATGGCGAAATAGAGCGCGAAGTTCGACCCGGCGCAGATCATAAAAAAGATGATGATCGTGTCGACGGCCAGGCTGTCGAAGGCGCCGATGCTGGCCTGGCGCGTCGAGAAGCCGCCGGTGGCCAGGGTGCCGAAGGTGTGGCACAGGGCATCGTACAGCGTCATGCCCGCCAGCATGAGGGCGACCGTCTCCGCGACGGTGAACGCCAGGTAGATTTTGTAGAGGATGGACGCGGTGTCCTTGATGCGTGGGCGCAGCCCCGGAGGGTCCGGCCCCGGAGATTCCGACTTGAACAACTGCTTGCCGCCGGCGCCGAGGTAGGGCAGCACGGCGATGAAGAGCACGACGATGCCCATGCCCCCGAGCCAGTGGGTGAACGACCGCCAGAACAGGATGCTCTTGGCCGTCCCTTCGATGTCGGTCATCACCGACGAACCGGTCGTCGTGAAGCCCGACATACACTCGAAGTAGGCGTCGACCGGGTGGAAAACCCCCGCAAACACGTACGGCATCGCCCCGAGCCCCGCGGCCATCAGCCAACTCAGGCCCACGAACCCCAGGGCCTCGCGCTGATACAGGTTCGAGGGTGCGTCGCGTCCGATAAGGGCCAGGACCGCTCCGAAGGCGCATGACAGGACCACGGAGACGGAAAATGCGGCCAGGGGCGCCCATTCGCGGAAGTAGACGGCCCAGGCCGCGGCCGGCAGCATCAGCAGGCCGAGCGCGATGGCGAAATGGCCGAGATACTTCAGGACGAGGCGGTAGTTCATCTCAGAAACAGCTTCTGAACCGGTTCGAGGGAATCCGCCGCCACGATCATCACCACCGAATCGCCCGACCGGATCTCGTCTCGTCCGCTCGGGACGATCACGTTCTCACCGCGGAGGATCGTGGCCACCAGCGCCCGGCTCGGCAACTGCGTTTTCAGGTCCCGCAGCCGCTTGCCGACCACCGGCGCGTCGCTGGCCACGCTGAGTTCGACGATCTCGACCTGGCCCTCCTCGAGGACCGCCAGCGACGTCACGCCGCGCTGGTGAACGAGCTTCAGGATTCGGTTGGCGATACACGCCCGAGGCGTCACCGCGTGGTCCACGCCCAGCTTGGCGACCAGCGGCGCAAAATCAGGGTGGTGCACCACGGCGATGGCCTGCTCGATCCCCATCTCCTTGGCCAGCACCCCCGCCATGATGTTGCGTTCGTCGTCGTTGGTCGTCGAGACAAATACGTCCGCGTCGGTGACCTGCTCCTGCTCGAGCGCCTCGCGCGACGTCGCGTCCCGGCACACCACCTTGGTCTTGTCCAGCGCCGCCGCCAGTTCCGTGCAGCGGGCCATGTTCCGGTCGAAGAGCTTGACCGAGCGCCGCTGGTTCTCGAGCGCCCGTGCCAGGTGCAGCCCGATGCTGCCGCCGCCCATCACAACGACCCGCCGGGCCTTCGGCTCCGTCCCCTGGAACCGTTTCTGGACCGAGTCCATCTTCTCGCTTCGCCCGATCAGGGTCACCAGGTCCCCGGTCTCGACGATGGTGTCGCCGTGGGGGATCAGGATCTGGCCGTTGCGGCTGATGATGCCCAGAAGCACGCCGCTGCCCGGCGGGCACACGTCCTGCAGCGTCTTTCCGCGCACCGTGGGCGACTTGCTGACCCGCATCTGGCGCATCTGGACGCGCCCCCGGCCGAAGTACTCGGCCGCAATGATCCCCGAGGTCTCGATGTAGTTGGCGATCTCGAGGGCCGTGAGCGCATCCGGGCTCAGCACGTAGTCGATCCCCAGCATCGCTTCGTACAGGATCCCCGATTCGACGTAGGTCGCGTTGTCCACCCGCGCCACCACCTGCTTAGCCCCGAGGCCCTTGGCGGCCGCCGCGGCGATCAGGTTGGCCTCATCGTGACCCGTCAGCGCCACGAACAGGTCGGCCGACTCGACCCCCGCCTGCTTCAGGAGCAACACCGAGGCCGCGTTGCCGTGCAGCGTGCTGACGTCCAGGGCGTAGTCCACCTGCTCGAGGCGCTCGGGGCCGCTCTCGATGACCGTGATGTCATGTCCTTCCACGCTCAGCAAGCGCGCCAGATGGCTGCCCACCCGGCCCGCGCCGGCAATAAACACGTTCATCGTGCGTGGATCGTCCCTTCTTGTCGAAGCCGGCTTCCCAGGAAGCCGAACAACGCGCCGCACGCCGCGTGCACCGCCTGCCACAGGCCCACGACACGGTACGGGCGCTCTCAAGTGCTAAGCATTCAAGCAACGACCGGCGGCCATCCGCCCGGCCGGCTGCAACGCGGCAGTATCGCCATTCTCACGCCCAGAATGCAACTCGCCCCACACCCCCTCCGCTCCCTCTCCCCGCCTACCCCCTTCATCTTCGGCTCCGTATCACGCTTGCGGACAAACGCGCGGCAAGGAAAAGCCCCGTGAACGGTTACAAGACATAGTACGGTCCTCGTTGCTTTTTCGTCTTTGTGCCTTGGCGGACAACGGGGAAATACTGCTTATTGATGGTGGCGCGCCGCATCGAGTCAATGTTCCCCATCTGCCGGAGAATGTCCTGTCGCCTGCGTCTGGGTGTCTGCGTGTCGTTCATGGTGTCTCCTTTCGAAGCAGCCGGTTCATCGGACGGGCCAGCCAATGCAGGCGTCAATCTGCACGCAGCGAGTCGAAGAAACAAACCCCGACCCAACCCCCCCTCTGATGACGCAGGCCCGCCGTGGCGGCAAAAAGTCGCATTGATCCCGCCTTTTTGATACCATATGGGGCTCAAGCGGGAGGTGGTTTTCGATGACAAAAGACCTTAGACGACTGATATCCGAGGCCCTCGAGGAGGACATCGGCCAGGAGGACATCACGACCAACCGGACGGTGCCGGCCGATGCGCGGTGCCGGGTACGGCTGTGGGCTAAGCAGGACGGGATCCTGAGCGGCATCGAGGCGTTCCGGATGGTCTTCGACCGGCTCAAGGCCGACATATCGCAGTGGGACGCGCTGTCCAACGGCGACCGGTTCGCCGACGGTGACGACGTGGCCACGTTCGAGGGCGACGCGCGCCCCGTGCTGACGGCCGAGCGCACGGCCATGAACATCTTGCGCCACTTGACCGGCATCGCTACGCTGACGGCGAAATACGTGGCGGCCGTGGACGGACTGGGCTGCAGGATCTGCGACACGCGCAAGACCACGCCCCTGCTGCGCCGGCTCGAAAAAGAGGCCGTCGTCCACGGCGGCGGCACGAATCACCGCCACACGCTGTTCAACGGGGTGCTGATCAAAGAGAACCACATCGCAATGGCCGGCGGTATCTACAAGGCCGTCGAAAACGCCACGGCCGGCGCCCATCACCTCATGAAGATCGAGGTCGAGGTCACCAACCTGCATGAGTTCGAGGAGGCCGTCGAGGCCGGCGCCGACGCCATCATGCTGGACAACATGGGCCATGACGACATGCGGGAGGCGGTGCAACGGGCCAAAGGCAAGAAGATCCTGATCGAGGCCAGCGGCAACGCCTCGCTGGACAACATACGCGCCATCGCGGAGACCGGGATCCACCTGATCTCGGTCGGTGCCCTTACCCATTCGGCCCCGGCGATCGACCTCTCGCTCATTATTGAGCAGGTGTAGTCTGGGCTGGGGGCTTCGGGGCGCGGCTGAGCGTTCCACGGAGAAGAGCAGATGCTGTTCGTCATGGACGTCGGCAACTCGCACACTGTGCTGGGGTTGTACGACGGCGACCGCCTCACCGCCCACTGGCGCATTTGGACACAGAACTACCGCACCGCCGACGAGCTGCGCGTCATGCTGGGCGTGCTGCTGCACCAGGAGGGGACCGACGTCGAGTCCATCACGGGGTGCTGCATATCGAGCGTCGTGCCCCAGTTGAACCTGGCCTTGGGCCGCGTCACCCAACTCCTGTTCGGCATCGACGCACTCATGGTCGAGCCCGGCATCAAGACCGGCCTCGTACTCCAATGCGACAACCCCAAAGAGGTCGGCGCCGACCGTATCGTCAACGCCGTCGCCGCTATCGAGGAGCATGGGGGACCCCTGATCCTCATCGACTTTGGCACGGCCACGACCTTCGACGTGATCACGGCCCAGTCCGAGTATCTGGGCGGGGTGATCGTCCCCGGCATCGAGATTTCGACCGACGCATTATTTGAAAAATGCGCAAAGCTCCCGCGCGTCGAGGTCTCGACCCCGTCGTGCGTCATCGGTAGGAACTCGGTTGACAACATCCGCTCCGGCCTGACCTACGGCTACGCCGATCTGGTGGACGGCATCGTGGCCCGCATTGCGGACGAGATGGGTACGCGGCCCAAGACCATCGCCACCGGGGGAATGGCCAACATCATGGCCAGCATCGCCAAACGCATTGACGCGGTTGACCCGCTGCTCACGCTCAAAGGCCTCAGGGCCGTCTACCGCAAGAACGAAAGGGGCTCGGCGTGAAACACGGCGCTGTGGGCTCGCTCCTGCTGGCTCTGGCGTGGGGTTGCGGCAGCGGCCTCCAGCCCCCGGCCCCCTCGGGCCGCCCGGACCCGGCCGGACCGGGCTTCGCCGAAGGCCGCCCGGCCATGGAAGGTCGCGGCGTCACCCTGGCCCTGCCCCGGGACGACCCCGGCGGCCCGCATAAACCCACCCTCTTGCTTCATGCCGAGGTCTACTCCGTGGGCGAGGACGACATCTGGTCCCTCAAAGACGTCCGGGCCGAGGTCTGCGGCGCGCAGGAAGAGGCCGAGCCCATTATCCTCGAGGCCGGCCGCGCCCGCTTCCAAGAAACCAAGATGGCCTATCTCAGGGAGGGCGTCGTCGCCCGCGTGGGCTCGATGCGGATCGAACTGATCGACTTGGAATGGATCAACGAGGAACGGGTCGGACGCACCGACCACCCGGTCTTCATCAAGACCGACGACATGCACCTCAACGCCTCCAGCCTGCGCTTGTATCCCGATAAACGCCGCATCGTCATGACCGACGTCGTCGGAACACTGCGCTTCGGAAGGAACGAATCATGAGACGCCCGCGACACGGACCCTGGTTTCTCACCGCCCTCCTCTTCGCCGCCGCCGCCACGGCGTCCGCCCAAACCGGCCCCGGCGCCATGGGGGGGTACAACATCATGGACGTCGAGGCCGGGGAATACGACGGCGGCTTGGACGGGACCATCAACCGGTTGTCCGGCGGGGCCAAGGTACGGCTGTATTCGGACGACTCGGACAAAGAGCCCCTGCCCATCAGCGCCGACGCCATGACCTTCTCCTATCCCGACGAGGGCGGCAGCCAGCCGTCGGCGATCTTGCTCGAAGGCAACGTGGTCGTCACCCACCCCGAGGGCACTATCCGGGCCCAAAAGGCCGACTGGGACCTCGATAAGGGGATCCTGACTTTCACCGGCAACCCGGTCATGAGCACGGCCCTCGCCGACGAGATCCGCGGCGAGAAGGTTATCATCAACTTCAACGAAGACCGGGTCTTGATTCCCGGCATCAGGATCAAGGAAATGCGCCTCGCCGAGGCGCGGGACCTCTCCCTATTGAGTGAAACCGACGTCCGCGACTGGGCAAAGTTTCTCGACACGATGCAAACCCAATGTGGCGCCGACGGGCCTTCCCCCGGCAAGCGCATTGTCTCGCTGCTCGACCCTGAGGCCCAAAACCAGATCGCGTCGGCCACGCCCGAGCAGTTGCTGGCCAACAAGAAGGGCGTGCTCAAGCAGATCAACCGCGTGCTGGCCAACCCGAAGCTCTATGACAAAGCGGCCTGGGAGGGCATCGGGCTCGACAAAGAAACCCAGGACCTACTGGCCAAAGACGCGTTGCCCTCGCGCCAACAGACGCGCCTGAACCGCCTCCTGCTTCAAGCCGCCTACCCGGACCTCATCGCCAAAGCCCCACAGCCATGAAAGCCAAGACCAGCGCGATGTCTCCACAGAGTCCTAATCGAAAATCGAAAATCGAAAATCGAAAATCCGAGCCTTTGCTCCACACGGAGGGGCTGTACAAGCAGTTCAAGCGCCGCACCGTCGTGCGCGATGTCTTCATTCAACTCGATCCGGGCGAGATCGTCGGCCTGCTCGGGCCCAACGGCGCGGGCAAGACCACCACGTTCAACATGGTTGTTGGTCTGCTGCGCCCCAACGCCGGCCGGATCTGGTTCTGCGGACAGGACGTCACGCGCTTGCCCATGTACCGCCGCGCGCGCCAGGGCATGGCCTATCTGCCGCAGGAGCCCTCCGTGTTCCGGCAACTGACCGTCCGCCAAAACCTCCTGGCCATCCTCGAACACCAGCCGTTGACCAAGGCCGAGCGCCGCGCCCGCGCCGACGCCCTGCTCGAAGAGCTCGGCATGACGGCGCTCGCCAACAACCCCGCATACACGCTGTCCGGCGGCGAGCGCCGCCGCACCGAGATCGCCCGCGCCCTCGTCACTCAGCCCAAGATCTTCCTGCTGGACGAGCCCTTTGCGGGTATCGACCCCATCGCCGTGGCCGACCTCCAGGAGACCGTCGGCACGCTCAAGGACAAGGGCATCGGCGTGCTCATCACCGACCACAACGTGCGCGAGACCCTCGAGATCACACATCGGGCCTACATCCTTTCCGAAGGCAAGGTCATCGCCGCCGGCACCCCCAAAGAGATCGCCGAGAACCCCGCCGCCCGCAAGGCCTACCTCGGCGAGAAGTTCAAGATGGACGTATAGCCCGCCGCGCTTTCTTCACAGCGCGCTGCCAGCGTCGCACGACGACGTCAAACGCGTGCGTGTTTGAAATGGCCCCGCGGGTTGCCGGAGAATACGCCGTAGGGCTTGATGCAATGCCAAACGAGGGCACCCTCCCGTGCGCCTGTCGCTCGTTATTCCCGCCTACAATGAAGAGAAGCGCATCGGTCAGACGTTGCGTGTCGTTGAGGCGTACCTGGCGCGGCAGGACTACGAGGCCGAAGTCGTGGTCGTGGATGACGGCAGCCGCGACGCCACCGCGTCGGTCGCGCAGGCCGTCTCTCCCGAAGTCCATCTCATCACCTACCAGCCGAACCGCGGCAAAGGCCACGCCGTGAGGACCGGCATGTTGGCCGCGGCCGGAGACTACCGCGTCTTCTACGACGCCGACGGCTCGACGCCCATCGACGAACTCGAGAAACTGTGGCCGCGCTTCGAGGCCGGCGCCGACGTCGTCATCGGCTCGCGATCCCTGCCCGATTCCGACGTCCAGGTGCGCCAGCACCTCCTGCGCCAATCCATGGGCCGGACCTTCAACGTCTTCGTCAAGTTGCTGCTCGGCGCGCCCTACATCGACACCCAGTGCGGGTTCAAGGGCTTGACTGCCGACGCCACCGACGTGGTGTTCTCACGCCAACAGCTTAACGGGTTCTGCTTCGACGCCGAACTGCTCTACATCGCCCGCAAACACGGCCTACGCATCGGCGAGGTCCCCGTCCGCTGGGTCAACTCCCCCGACAGCCGCGTACGGGTGGTCGGCGACTCCCTTCGGATGTTCTGCGACCTCGTCCGCGTTCGCCTCAACGACGCGAGAGGGTGCTATCGCTAGCCCGCATATCTCACACCCTCCGTGTCGTTGCGAGCTTTTGACCGCCTTCGGCGGCGATATCGGAGAAGAAAGGGCAAGACCGAAAACCGGCGCGGCTCCGAAATGCGAATAGTGCTAAGTCGCTACTGCCAAACACTTTGCAGCGGATCTTCACCCCCCTGATTTGACGTAAATTCTTTTATTGCAACAGTTTCCGCGTTTTCATTTTTGCAATGTAGGCATGCATAGGAAAAATCATTGTCCAGATAGACCAATTATTGCTTGACATTAGGGTACCTGGTGTGGTATAAAGTAGGCATGTACGTAGCGCGTTCAGAATGGCCTTCAAGAAACGGAAAGGTCTATACGTCTATCTGGTTGCGTGAGTCGTATCGGGAGCACGCGCAGGTCAAAACCCGCAATGTCGCAAATCTCAAGCATTGCAGCGCCGAGGAAATCGATGCCATTGAACTGGCGCTTAAGCATAAGGGAAACCTCGACGTCCTTGGCCCTAAAACGAAGGTCACGCTTAAGGAGGGGCTGTCGGTGGGCGCCGTGTGGGCCGTCTATGACGTTGCCAGGCGCCTGGGAATCGAAAAGGCGCTGGGCGATGACCGCCAGGGCAAGCTGGCGCTTTGGCAGGTTATTGCGCGGCTGATTGACCAGGGTTCGCGCCTCTCGGCGGTCCGCCTGGCCATGACCCATGCGGCATGCGACGTGCTGGGACTGGAACAGGGCTTTGATGAAAACGACCTGTACAAAAACCTGACGTGGTTAAGCGAACAGCAGGCGAAAATCGAGAAACGCCTGTTCAACGCCCGGCCGGGCAGGTCGAAGCCGGAACTGTTTCTCTACGATGTGACAAGCAGTTATCTCGAAGGCGACCAAAATGCTTTTGGGGCTTACGGCTATAATCGTGACAAGAAAAAGGGTAAGAAGCAGATAGTCATTGGGCTTTTGTGCGATGAGACGGGCCGGCCGGTGTCGGTCGAGGTATTCGATGGCAACACGCAGGATCCGCAAACCTTCGGCTCACAGGTGCACAAAACGGCCAAGCGTCTCAAATGCGAACGTGTGACCTTTGTCGGCGACCGCGGGATGATTAAGAGCGGGCAGGTGGAGGACCTCAAAGAGGCGGGATTTCATTACATCACGGCCATCACGAAGCCCCAGATCGATTCGCTCATCAAGAAGGACATATTGCAAATGGGGCTTTTCGACGTGAACGTGTGCGAGGTCGAGTACGGCCAAGGCGAGGACAAACTGCGCTACATCCTGCGTCGCAACCCTCTACGCGCCGACCAGATCGCGGCCACGCGCAAGGACAAGCAGGCCGCGGTGGACAAACTCATCGAACGCAAGAACACCTACCTCGCCGAACATCCAAGGGCCAAGGTCGACGTGGCCAAGCGCGAAGTCACCGGGAAGATCGCGCGGCTCAAGCTCAAGCAATGCCTTGAGGCTAAAAGCAAAGCGCGCATGTTGCGGCTCGAAGTGGACGACGACGCGCTCGAAGAGGCGGCCCGGCTCGACGGGTGTTACGTCATCAAGACCGACCTGCCCACCCAGGCCGCCGACAAGAACACCGTCCACGACCGCTACAAAGACCTCGCCCAAGTCGAACAGGCCTTTGGCAACTGCAAGACCCGCCACCTCGAGGTGCGGCCAATCAACGTGCGGACCAGAGCACATACCTGCGGCCATGTTCACGTAGTAATGCTCGCTTATCTGATACGGCGCGCCATCAGCCAGGCCTGGGACGCATTCAACCTGACCGTTGAAGAAGGGCTCGACCAACTCAAAACGCTTTGTTCGATGGAAGTGAGATTCGAGACCGGCGCCAAATGTCTTCAAATCCCCGAGCCGCGCGACCAGTCCCTGGCCCTGCTCGAGGCGCTCAACATTCGCATCCCCGAAGTTCTGCCCAAGAGCAAAGCCCGTGTACGCACGCACAAGACCCTCCAAAGCGAACGGAAAGCCGTTTCTCCATAAGCACTTAGCTTATGCACACCCACGTCCCAAGGGGGTGAAGATCCGTTGCAGAGAGACTTTCTTAGCAGCGAAGCGTCGCGACCCTACAGGTCGCGCGCAATCGCCGCAGGGCGAGGGGATTCCTTCGTCGGGCTGAGGCCCTCTTCGCAATGACACGGGGGGTGTGAGACGTGCGAACTGGGCCGGTCGGACCTCGGGGTAGGACAGGCAGGGGATTCACAGGCCAGGTTCCAGGAACGAGAGGACGTCTACCGCTGGCGGAAGGCGGCGACCACGGAGGCGCCGAGCGGGACGGCCGGCAGGATGAGGAGCGCCGCCAGGATGCGGGGGGGTGAAACGGCCGGCGACGCCATCAGGTAGTCGTAGAATCCCATCGCGCCCGGCACGTTGCGCACCAGGAGCCCGGGCAACTCCGGAAACAGGGCCAGGAGGAGTCCCGCGGCCACGATGGGGAGATACAGCGCGCCGCTGGCCGCCATGGCGTAGCCCAGCCGTTGGCGCTCCTGCTTGATCAAGGTCAGGATAGTCACCCGCGCCTGCACGGTCCGGCCGAAGCCCGCCGGCACCGGGCGCAACGGCTCCTCGCCGAGCGTCGTGTCGATGGTGCGCTCGAGGTCGCGCTGTTCAGCCCCGTCCATGAGCACCCAGTTCCTTCTCCACGATCTTGCGCAACTGGTTTCGGGCCCGATGCATCCACGTCTTGAGGGTGCCTTTCGGGACTTGCAGCACCTCGAGGATTTCCTCGTAGGGGATCCCCTTCAGGTAGTACAGCGTGATGACCTTGGCGTAGCGCGGCGGGAGTTTCGCGACGCACCCGCGGATCAACTCCGGGAGGTCGGCCGTCTCATGGGCACAGGGCTGGTGGCCTTTGTCGTGGAACGGGAGTAGCTCGACCTCTTTGCGCTTCTGCCGGCGCTTGAGCTCGGAAAGGCAGACGCTCGCCGTCACCCGGTACATCCAGGTCGAGAAGCTGCAGTCGCCCCGAAAGCCCTTCAACTGCCGAAACGCCTTGAGGAACGCATCCTGGGCCATGTCTTCGGCCAGAGGGCCTTCGCGCATGAAACGGAACGCCAGGTTGTAGACGAGATGCTGATGCCGGTGGACCAGTAGCGAGAAGGCCTCGGCGTCCCCTTGTTGCGCGCGGCGAACCACGGCCAGCTCAGGCTCGCCCTCTTGTTCTTTGGGGACGGCTGCGCTGGCGGGCCACGCGGCCGCCGCTTCCGTTGACATTAATCGCTCCTCGCTATCCAGATGTTGCCGTTCAGCGTGTGCATGCGGAGCATAGTATCGCCTTTTCCGATGGTCCCGCGCAAGTGCCGGCGCCGCCGCACCCCGGACGCGCTGTCCACCGGGAAGTCCGACTTGACCACGCCGCGCTCCGTCACCGCCTCGACCTGGGCCGACCAGTCCTCCCGCATGACGAGCGTGATCCCGCCGTTGCGGCTGCTCAAGTCGCACGCCCGAACCTCCGGGTCGAGCACATGGGCGACGATCGCGCCGTTGGTCGTGGTCGCTTCGAGCGGTCCGCCCAGCATGTGCGCGTAGACGTTACCGTTGACGGTACGGATCGTTGCGCCCTCGGGCGCGTCCATCACGCGGATACGGCCGTTCGTGCTTTCGGCAACCACCGGCCCCCCGGGCTCGACCACTTCGATGTCCGTGTTGCGCCCGGCCACCGACACCCGCCCGCACCCCTTCGAGACCCACACGTTGCCGTTGCACCCCTCGATGGCCACATCGGTCCCCAGGGGCGCCAGGATAGTGTAATCCACCCGCACGTCCACAGCGTCGGGCCGCTCGCCCGGCTCCGTCACCACGTCGAGCGTCGAACCGTCCAGGGTCGCGCAGATGAGCGACGCCACGTAGTCCTGCGCGATGCGTCGGTCCTCGCCGGGGCTGACGTAGGCGTTGATGGATGCCTGGAGGTGAATGCCGTCCATCTCACGGGCACGCACGTGCACCGACCCGTCTGGGTTGTTCAAGCGCAGGAGGGCCGCAGCCGGGAGGTCCAGCTCGCGCCGTTCCCGCACGTCCGCACGGCCCGCCACCCTGGGCAAGTTCCCCGCCAGGATGCCGATGGTGAAGCACAGTACGGCGAAGGCAATCGCCCCTGCTGTTGCTACACTTCTTAGTAAACGCCTCATCCTGCTTGATTTGACTGCCTCAGAGTGGAGCAGGTTTCGGGCAACGGTCCCACCTAACCGGGGGCGGCGCCGCGGCAGCACGTCGACCCAGGCAAGACAGTGGCGTTTCGCGCGAAACCTAGCCCAGAAACGATGAAACCGGGCAGCGTGCAGAGAGTGCGGCGTCCATGTTGCAGCGGATCTTCACCTTCTTGGGACATGGTTATGCATAAGCTAAGGGTCTGTCATGAAATAAGTGCATCAAGTTGTGGTGTCGTTTCTTGAGATGGTGTAATTCCACTCTCCGTGAAACGAATCCTTTTGGATGTTTATCCTGAATCTTCTATCTGCGTTCGGGTTTTCTTTGTACGTTATTGTCACCGTTTGGGATGGTGACTTGGTTAATGTCGTGTTAACTGGCTTTCGAGGGCGCCCAGCCCGAAGAGCTTCCAGAGGCGTTGTTGGATGGAGCTGCGTTGGGAGATCCGGGTCT
>Ga0114930_10003178_pt1 | contig 14485 bp, 14 predicted proteins | sample AnhtaG_FD_87300 | JGI IMG/M metagenome (GOLD analysis project Ga0114930, IMG submission 87300) | Deep subsurface microbial communities from Anholt, Denmark to uncover new lineages of life (NeLLi) - Anholt_01485 metaG | ecosystem: Environmental > Aquatic > Marine > Oceanic > Sediment | place... | reverse complement strand
TAATCCGAATGCTTTTCCCTTTTTTGTTGCGTAATATGAAATAAGAGTATCTCTTGAGGATGTTCTTAATCCCTTACCTATACGATCAGTAGTTTTTAATCCTAATACCATCCCCCATGAGGGACTTAGTCCAATTAAAGGTTTTGATAAATTTGATAGTGAATATCCTGCTAATATGAATGGTTTTCTCTTGTTTATTTTATCGCTCATCCAACCTGTAATTCCTTTTAAAATATTGGCAATAGCATTTGTTATCCCTGATATTAGCCCTAAAACCAGAACAGTTCCTCCAATTTCAATAATAAACGACGGCAATATGATTTGGACGCTCTCACTGGAAATGTCTGTAAAAAGAGAGACAAGCCCCATTAAAACGACAGGAATAGAAACTCCAAAGATTAATCTCTGTTTTTTGATAGACTTACTATTTGACTGGTTATTTATAGCCATATTGGATCACTATATAACATGGTCTAGAACTAATATATTTCTAAAAAATAATTATAATTGTGTTTTATAGTAATTACTAATGCTTAATTAAGGATTTGAAATTGAGACTTCATAGAAAAGATAAAATAAAATATAGTTGTTGCAATTATATGCTTACGAAAAAATTAAGTACAGAACCTATACCAATGGCGTTAGAGATTACAGCAGCAAAGAAAAGTTGGATGATAACAAAGGAGCTTAAGATAACGGTGCTAAAGCGTTGAGTTTTCTCATAAATAAAAGTATTTTGAATTATAGCATATAAAAATATAAGATACATAAATATAACAGAAGGAAAGAAAGCCCATGTCCAAGTTAATGTCATTAAATTTATATGTACATAAATCGCGATAATTATTATCCCAAAGGATTTTTTCCTTTCCTCTTTAATAAATTTTAATTGGGGATATATAAGTTTTCTATATAATATTTCTAATGAAAAATATATAGGGAATGCTACAGCTGCCGCTAGAAATGTATTTAAGAGATTTGATGGCCACATGAAAGCAAAAGGGTAGAAAAAGCTAAAAATAAGGTAGATTGCTATAAAATAAAAATTGCATATTAAAGCATAAAATAGATATTTCAGTTGAAATTCAGATTTAATTAATATTATAATTTGCTTTAAATCAAATTTAACTTCTTGTTCCTTTAATTTACGCAAATAATTAATCAATTTAATAATAAAATAAATTATCGTGATGTTGAGAGAAGCGAAAAATATACCTCTAAGACCTAATGCTCTTTCAAAAATTTCCCAATTTATCAAGAAAAGCGCCGTGTAAAAGATTATTTTTAAGATTTGTTTTAATCTTATTGCTTGATCTTTAATTTTTGAAAGGGATCCGGTCTTTTTGGTTAATTTTTTCTCTATAACCTCCTCCTTATACGGGAAAAATTTAGAGGTGTAGATTGTTAGCGAAAGAACGATTAGTACTAGTAGTATCAGAGTTATAAAAATTATAGCGTAGTTTACTAGGAAAGTAATGATTATTGGACCATTCAGAGTTTCGGATGTAAAAAAATTATTCTCAAACCATTTTATTGATTCTATTATAACTACATCTGAAAATAATTGGTGACCTCCTCCAATTAGAGGTCCTGTTATAGAAATTACGTCACAACCAGTTAGGTTCTGAGCTACTAACGCCTGATCTTCAAAATCTATTACTTCGTCATCCTCATGCATAATAATTAAAAGGTTATTTGTGTTCGTTGAATTTAGAAGATTAGCAGGAATATACTGATCGTATCCAGGTGGGATAACAGTAATTACTTGAGGATCAAAATTTACCAAAGGAGCCCAAGCAACAGTAACATTGAACCGGGGATCTAAAGCCTGATTCATAAGTACTACGAATCCCCCTAAAGAATGCCCTATTAATCCAATCTGAGTAGTATTCACATTTGAATAGAAAGGTAAAGTCTCGAGTTTATCTAGTAGTTTTGAGCAATCTTGAGCTAGAGCTGGTCTATCTGTAATAGGATCGATATTTATAATGTTACCGCCACTTTCGCCATGCCCTTGGTAATCTAAAGCTGCAACATAAAAACCTCTCTTAGATAATTCAATTGGAATCCTTAGGTCAAAATCTCTTTGACTCCCTATTCCATGACAGTAAATAACCAAAGGCCTTTGATCTTGAAATTCTAAATTTTTTGATGGATAATATAGATTTGCATAAAGAGTTGCACCAGCAGATTGAAATTCAACTCGTTCATAGCGATTATAACTGACGGCTCTATCATAAGCTAAATAGGAAAGAGAGAACACCAATAAAACGATTAATATAATTATCCTCTTAAAGAATTTGCGATCCTCCTTATCAAAAACACTCATAAGCAATTATATTTTAGTAATTTTTTTTATTCAATGAATGCAGAGTCCAATAATTTATACTTAGTTTAACTTATATATTTTAATTAAACTTATAATTATTAATTAAAAACTTTATTGTGAAATCTAATGTCCGAAAAAAAAAATGCAACAGAAATTATAGAAAACTCGCTGCGATCTGTTGAAGATAATTTTAAACAATTTATAGAAGTTTTAGAAACTGCTAAAACAGAACTTATTACGCTAGAAAAAGATAAAGAGCAACTAAGTCAAGTTAAAAAAACGCTTGAGATGGAAAAGGTTCAACTAGAGCAAGAAAAAGCGAAATTGGAGAAAGACAAACAGATTTTGGAACAAGAAACGCAAAAACTTGAATTAGAAAAAAAGGAAAGAGATCAAAAAATTGGAACTATGACGGAGGAGCAAAAGCGTTTATTAGAAGAATACGAAAAAGTTAAGATCGAACTAGCGAAATTTGCTAAATTAGCTGAAGAAGCTGAATCTCAAGATTTCGATTTTGAAAGGATAACAGCACTTTTATCCATTTTTCGAGTTCTTGTGGAAAAGATTTGGCAGGGTCAAGCACACTATCGAATTTTAATGACGCTCCATGGAGAAAAGGAAACTATGACTCGGGATGAGTTAAAAAATACAACGGGAATTGGAGGCGCTTACATTTTAAGAGCGGTACAAGAATTAGCTAATGTAGAACTAGTAGACCATGATATTGATACTAGTCAAGTTTCCCTAAGACAGAGATTATATTCAAAAAAAGCCTTAGACGAAAAATAATCTATTTTACAATTACCATTTCGTGTAAAGTATCTCCTTTTTCTTTATAGGTATCACCGTTGTGGAGAAAATCTATTATATATTCAGATTTCAATCTAAAATATCCTGGTTTAATTCTCAATATGTTTTTTGCTAGAAAACGAAGAATGGGGCTCAACTCAAACAACAAATTATCAGCATCAACGATACTTTGAACATTTAGAGAAATTGATTGATGATCTGAGAGTTTAAAGGTTATGGAATTTGTATATTTATTCCCTGCTTTTTCATTGTATGTAAAACCTTTTTGTATGAATTCAAATTCACCTGTGCTATGAATGATTTCTTCGCCTTTTGCAATCATTAGTATGTTTATTGGATAGTTGTCCATTTTTTTATTACATTTGATATAGGCATAAATGATTGTAAAATTATCTGAATATACGCGCCCCCAATGCCAATACTCTACAACTCTAACTAAATTGAAGGTAATCCAATTATGATCGTGATATCCAATACCTTTTACTTCAATTTCTTTATTGTCAACTTTAATTGTTCCCTCAACATCAGCTCGAGGAATCGCCACAGCCCAACCAAACTGTCCTAAGGTCCCAAACTCCGTAAACCCTTCACCAGGCATCCAACCTCTTAATTTAGGTTTGTAAAATAGGTGAATCCCAATATCATCTTCATCTAAGAAGATCTCATACGCAGGCATTTTTTCATTAGTGTAATCAACCTTGATATAATTCGTTCCTATATGTACGTTTGCGTTTTCTTTTGTTGCTACTAAGTCAGAACGTTCATAGTCAAAAATTTTCTGTATCTTTTCACCATTTGGTTTATAAATTGTTATCTCTACTCCAGTTTTACCTGTTCTTTCATGTTTTGCCCTAAAAAATCCTACTGCCATATATCCATTGTCAAAACGGGCGTCAAAATACCACCACTCAAAATTCCCTCTTTTTTTCATATCTATATGCAGTCCATCATTTTCCGGTTTAAAATCGCGAATGTTTCCATCTTTTTTACCAGGACCTAACCATACTTCTTTAATCTTATCTGTCATTTTTTACCCTGTTAAAATTTTTATTAGTTTTAATAAAGCAAGAAGTTTAAAAATACCTCTCATTTTCACTTCAAATCTGAGAATTTTCAATCCCAGTTTAAGGAATGATATTCTTTTTGTTGCTAGACCAAGAAAAATTTGAGTATCCATCGCAACATATCCATTCCATCCAGTTGCTTCCTTTTTAAGATTTGATTTTGGTTCGTTTCGAATGCCTTCGACTTTTAAAGAACCTTTATCAATAGTTAATAAAGCAGCGTATTGTAGGTTTGTAGCATTTATGAGAATTATACGCTGAATATTTTTAAAAGCTTGTTTAAATTTGGGATCCTTATTCAAAGGGTTCATAATGTTTGCTATAAGTCCCGCAAAACCTCTTGGTTCCTTTAACACTATATTAGATTCACTCACGCTTTTCTAGGCCTCCTTCATTACCTGAAATATAAAAACCAGAGTCTGAAACCCCATATGGATCGAAAGCCTCTTTGATTTTTCTTAACCAGTTATGATAATTCATCAAATGAGGTCCCCAGTGATTATGCAATTTATCTCCTTCTATAAAAAATGGTACTCCTAAGTGTTTAAGTAAATCCATTTGGTTGCTTTCTTCCATGTATTCACCCATTCCTTTTACACTCTCTACATTTGTTTGATCAAAAAAAGTAGGTGCTTCCATATGGAAAAAATGTCCAGATTCATAAGATGTCATCCACGCTCCTTCCCCAAAATCGTTGGCTATTACTCCCTTTTCAATATAATTTTGCTTTAATGGTATATTTTTCATTTCTGCTCGCAAACACAAAGCCGCAGAATCGCATTGACCTTTTGCTGATTGAAAACCTCCAGTAGCGATAAATCCGTGATACCCAAGGTTTGTTCGCAAACACTCTGCGTAAAATAATGATTCTGGCTCGTATTTAGACCCTATAATGTTAAATAAGTTAAGATCTTTCATTAAATGAGTCATTACCTTCTGTTTATAATCAAACTCGCGTCTTGTACGAGCAGCAATTACGACTAAGAGGGGCCTTTTCATACTTCCAAATGCTAATTTATCAATTAAACTTTCTATGGTATAGGAAAAAATCGCCATAATAGCATAACTAGACATGTGACTACAAATGAAAGCGATTTCTTCTTCTTCAATTTTTAAAAGAGATTTTTCCAAATGCTTAAAATTCTTACAATCCATCACATATGCTCGAATAAAATTAGGAATCTTAAAATCATATATTGGAGAATGACCTTTCAGAACATATTCGGTATCACATGGATAGGGAAAGAGTTTTGTTGCGACTCTCGTAAATACACCGAGTCCAGACTTCGTCCCTACCCATCCACGCATTATCCCTCTCAAACTAGGCCCGGGCCCATCTCCAGAAAACCAATCACTTTCATTTTTTAAACCAAGGGAACCTAATTTGAGAATATCTCCAGTAGGTAATACCCATTCGGTCCCTAATACATTTCTCGCGCTATAACCCGTTTGTGGAGAAGTGAAGCCTGGACCTGCCATTGAAGTGTGACTTGCTAATATCGAAGCCATGGGACCTGCACCAGGCATATGAATATTCAACCCAAATTTCATAGTTTCAGCTTGTAATTGAGCTCCACTTACATATGGTTCGACCACAGCATAAAGGTTTTTCACATCTATTTTTACAATTTTATTCATTCTACGCAAATCCAGTATCACAGAATTTTCAGAAGAAGGTTGGTTCCATGGACCAAGCCCAGTACTTTGCGCTTTAAATTGAATTCTGTATTTATTACATAGCTTCACGATTTTTTGAACTTCTTCTGTTGAGGAAGGTAATATTACAGCCTTGGGTATTGGGGAAAAAGGTATTGGATCTTTATCTTCCATATAATTTACGAATTCAGTGCACCAATTATAAGCATAGGCGTTTGTCATTACCTCTCCATCATCTATATTCTCAGTACCTACGATTTCTTGAAATTCTTTGAGAATCTCCTTTTCTAACACAATTTATGCAACCTCCATTGTAACTTGCTTTAATTTTTCTGGTTCTAAACCTAAAGTCATTAAAATTAATTCGCTTATGTCGAAATATTTTAATTTTGAATTATTTTCCATTATTCCATCCTGTAAATTTGTAGAACAAAAAGGACAAGCTGAAACAATGATTTCTGCCCCCGAGTCTTCAGCTTCTTCAATCCGAGTTTTAGCTGTCTTTATAGCCATTTCAGGAAAAGCTGATTTTACCCCTGCACCAGCACCGCAACAGTATGCATACTCTTGAATCCTTTCCATTTCTACGAATCTCAATCCCGGGATTTTATTGAGAATATTTCTTGGAGCATCGTAAATTCCTTTGGATCCTGTCCTCTTTGGTTTAGGAGGGATGTTAATGGAGATTAAAGGCATTAATGGAACTACATCGCCATCCCAATCTTCGTATCTTTCGGCATTTCTACCCAAATGGCAGGGATCATGATAAGTAGCTGTAATAGGAACATTATTAGTTAATTTTAACTGCCCTGATTCGATTAACTCGTCAAAAAGTTCTACTGTATGTATAACTTTAAAATCGTATTTTCTACTTAAAGGATAATCGACTTTAAAGGTATCATAACAGCCAGCACAGCTAAAAACAACAGTTTCTATATCTTTTGATTCAATTACATCTAAATTCTTATTAAGGTATTCTTCAAATGTATTTGTATCACCAATACGTAATATAGGACTCCCACAGCAAAATTCATCGTTCTGTAAAATGTTGAACGATACTCCCGCTGTATTCATAATACGGGCTGCTGCTATTGCCATTTCTTTTCTTCTATAGGAAGAAGTACATCCAACAAAATACAAGACTTTCGCATCTGGATTGAGAATAATATCATCAGGTATCCAATCCATTCTTTTTTCGTGGGGTTCATGATACGGATTGTTCACTTTTTTGACAGATTCTATATATGCTTGTTGTTGAGGCATAGGGCCGCATCCAGCATCTACTAACTTCTCTCTCAATTTCATCATAATCTCTAGTGGTTCTAGTGTATTCATATACTTACAAGCTACGGCACAATTTCCACAAGCAGTGCATTTATAGACAATATCACGAAGTTCTTCGGTTGGTTTGATTCTCCCCATCTCATAAGCGAGAGCAAGAATTATTTTCCCCCCGCCACTGTAAGGATGAAAATTATATATATCAATTGCTGGGCACCCCGAAGCGTATTTTTGACTCTTAATTTGGACTTGAGGGATCCATTTGCATACAGAGCAACGCACGCACCGTTTAATCATTTTTTTATATTCTTCTTCTTTCATTATAAACTCTTTTAGCTTTACATTTTTTAATATTGGTTGAAATTAGTCATCAAAACACAAAACTCCTGGATTTAATACATTATTCGGATCGAAAATTTTTTTTACTTTTTTTAGAGCATCAATAGTTTCAGCACTATGATGGGAAAACACATTTTTTGCCCACAATCCATAAGGCCTGCTGAAAAAAGCTCCGTTCTCTAGTAAAAGAGTACTGATCTCCATAACTTTCTCTTGTAAGGCACTCACTCTATTATTGTCTTCTGGTTCATAATAAAAATCAAATTCTAAGTGGTAGGACGTTCCTTGATTTATTGGTTGGATATAAATCCCAAGATTTTTTTCATTATTCGTTTCCACCAAAGAAATAAACCTCGATATTTGGTCAAAACTAGTTAAAGAGAAAATATCTTGATAAGCACCCTTTAATCCCATTCTCCATGGTTTCTCACAGGGTTCATTAAGAAAATGAAGGATTTCTTTATCAGGAATTTCCATGTTGGGTTCTGAAAAACTAGATCCCAACTCAGTTCTAATATCATTAATATCCCCTTCAAGATATGAAATTTTATCCATAGCTAATAATCCCCTTCCGGAGATAACAAAAATTAAATTCCACTTTCCTAAGTTTCCTTCTAATTCAGAAATTTCTTGTGGTTCTTGTTTAAGCAAGCAAGCCAAGTTTATATCGTTTAAAATAAAAAGTTCATCGCAAAGTCTGTATTTTAATAACTCGTATTGCAAATCTAAAAGCTCCTGGATATTATCCGATTGATAGTGATAAACTTTCTGAATGGAGGGTGCTAATTCTAACTTTAATGTAGCCCAGGTTACCACACCTAAACTCCCCTGTGCTCCTTGTATTACTCTATATGGACTGAATTGAGTAGGTCCCATTGGATTAACTTGCGCCTGGCCCATTTTTTGTTGTTGTTTAATGGTTCCCGGACCAGCAGCGGTCCCCGTTCTAAATAAATCTCCGGTTCCAAAGACAACTTCCGTACATAACAGTGGATCAGAGCTATCCCAATGATATCGAGGTATTGTAATTGGTTCTCTTTCGAGAGCTGTTGCTAGAACGGATCTAGAAGCCGTTGGATGAAGTGGTAAAAGCAATCTTAATCCCTTTTTTTGGAGGATAGGAACTAATTGATCGAAAGAAACACCTGGTTCCACCATAACAACTCGATTTTTTCTATCGATTGAAAGGATTTTATTCATTCTTGAAAGATTTAAGATAATAGAATTTTCCTTTTTAGGCAGAGTATCTCCGTGATGCTTAAATTTCGAATTCAAACTTACGGGAATAACATAAAATTTTAAATCATTTGCTAGTTTTACAATATTCACAACTTCTTGAGAATTAGACGGCCAGACAATACACAATGGAGATATTCCTTTTAAAAAACTTAAATCCTTAGAATAAACTTCTAAATCTTTGGTATCTTGTGAAATATTGCGAGAGCCGCAAATTTTAGTTAGGTTTTGGAGAAAATTATCTTTATTCATAATCATTACTTTTTTCCCACTAATTGTTCAATTCAATATTCTACAGTATATAGATATTTTGATTAAGGATATGAAAGTAATATAAAAGGTAGTTTAGCATCAATTCACATAAATCTGATTATTAAATATATTATTTTTTCTTAATCGATTTAAAAATATTTTTATACTCTCAAAAAATTAGAAAAGATATTACAATCAGAGCATACTTATATAATTGGAATAACGATTAAATCTATGGATGAAATTGATTTTGCTATATGTATGATGCTGGTATGGAACTCTAGGACCCCATATCGAGAACTTGCTGAAACCTTCAAAATGAGCGTTAATTCCATCCATAAGAGAGTTAAAGCAATGGTAAAATTAGGAATAATAGACAAATTCGTCACAAATTTAAATTTACCTGCTTATAACACAACTACCTCAAATATAGTTATGTTTGGAACCTCTAAGGCAAAAATTATACAAGGTTTGATTGAAAAATTAGGAGCTAACGAAAACATCTACACTGTTTCTCAACATAGTAGTAATTTCTTTATTATACATGCCATTACACGAAACCCGAACGAAATAGAACCTCTCGTCTCTTTTGTTAAATTAACAGCTGAGATTCCTGATCTTAAAGTTGGATTACAAAGCACACCTATACAACCGGAAGCAGATGTAGATATGAAAAGAGAAGTGAACTTCTCTAATACCGACTTTTTAATTGCAAATTCTTTAAGGGACAATTCAAGAAAAACGATCGTAGAAATTGCAAAAGAAATTGGATTTTCGACCAAAACCGTTAGACGCCGTTTAGATAGACTGATCGAAAATCATCTTATTCATTTCACGATACATTGGTATCCCGATAAATGCTCAGAAGTCATCGTGATGATATTTTTAACACTAAAACCTAGTATTACAAACGATAACACGAAAATAATAGGCAGGTTGCGCGAACAGTATGGTCAAAAATTTTTGTTCATATGGACATTTAGTACCCTACCGAATACGATTATCGTTTGTGCTTGGGTTAGCTCAATGAGAGAATTACAGAATGTTCAATCTTCTCTCATTTCCGATGACTTCGAATATGTTTCACTGAATATTGGAATTGAGGGGAAGATATTTCCAACATGGCGGGAAAAGTATTTAGAGGATAAGATAAAAGAAATAAGGGGAAAATTAGTTTAATTTTAAGTAAAATATTAATTTTCCTAACCTGCATTTTCGAACCTTTTAGGATTAAAAATGGGAATATCTTTTATGGAATTTATTTAAATACCACAAATCAAAAATTTGAAAAAAAATCCATTAGGTGGTAATTAGATATAAAATTTCTCAGAAAAGTGCCATTTTGGGGGGATATTCTATCACCTAATCGGGTTAAGAATCGCCCATTTTTACTCTTTATTGTTCCTATTTTACCACCTAATGCTTACCATCAAAAATATATACGATTGAATATAGTTTTATTTCAAATATCGGACTACAAATTATTCATTAAACCCTAATGAAAAATAATAATTATAAATAAAATGGTAATGAAAAATATGAACGATAAAGAAAAAATGCTAGATTTGATAGATGAACTTAAAAGGGATATAAGTTCAAAAAATAATGAAATCGTAGGGTACCTTGATAAAATCGACGCTCTTGAGCAGGAAATTTCGAGGTTACGGAAACATATACCCGGAGAAGCTTCGAAAATAAAAGTTAAAAGGGAACAGCCGGAAGATATATTTGATCCTGATGGTGTCAGTGCCATAATCATTAAGAATCTCGTAAAACAATTCGATGATATTACTGCTGTAAACGGGATAAATCTTGAAATAAAAAAAGGTGAGCTTTTTGGTCTTTTGGGCCCAAACGGTGCGGGTAAAACTACAACAATTAACATGCTTGTAGGTTTGTTAAGTCCAACAGAAGGGACCGCAATAGTTGGAGGATACGACGTGAAAAAAGATTTAAACAAAATAAAAGAGATGATCGGAGTATGTCCTCAAGAAGCCTCAGTTTATAAATTTCTAAAAGGGCGAGAGAATGTTGAACTCTTTGGAAATTTATTCGAGATGGATAAACATGTTTTAAAAGAACGAGCGGATAAGTTTTTTGAAGCTTCGGGATTAAAGGAGGCAAGTAATAGGAAAGCAAAAGGATATAGTGGTGGAATGGTTCGACAGCTAAATTTAATTATTGCTTTAATCAACGATCCTAAAATTGTATTTCTAGACGAACCAACAGTCGGAATGGATCCTCGGGCTAGACGGAAAACTTGGACATTTATTGGTGATCTTAAACAACAAGATAAGACAATTATTTTAACGACTCATTATATTGAGGAAGCGGAGGCTCTATGCGACAGAGTAGGTATCATTGATTACGGAGAGCTTATTGCGCTTGGTTCTCCAAAAGAATTAATGAAAAAACACGATGCTACAAATTTAGAAGAAGTATTTATGAAATTAACAGGAAGAAGAATTCTGGAGGGGGTATAGAAAAATGATTCAAAGAGTACTAGCACTCGTAAAAATGGAATTATTGAAATTGATCAGGGAACCAGCTAATTTATTTATGAATTTGCTTTTTCCTGCTATACTTACATTAGTATTTGGATTAGCTTTTGGAAGTTTAGGAGGTGCAGACCCGCCTTTGTTTGATGATATGGCACCAGGCTTATTTGCCTATGCATGCATATTTATAATAATGACTGTGTCTATGTCTTTTACAGATGATCGGGAAAACGGGCTACTAAAAAGGATAAACGTGACGCCTACCACTTCAACCCAATTTATAGGGAGTCATATCATCACAAATATGTTTATCGCTGTTATCCAACTTACTATAGTATTTCTATTGTCTCTTTTAATGGGATATAGGCCAAATGTGGATGTCTTTGGAGTTATAATGGCATTTATTTTTATGCTATTTTTATCATTATGCTCTGTTGGACTGGGACTAATTACAGCTACAATAGCTAAATCGGCTGGTGCTGCCTCGGGACTTTCATTTATATTTATTCTTCCACAAATGTTTTTTGGTACTTTCATCGTATTACCTGAAGGAATACGGGTTATTTCAGCCTTTCTCCCAAGCTATTACGTCACCGATGCATTAAAAGCCATATTCGATGGTGTATCTCCATTTGCTATAGAGATTTTGATGCAACTAGGTATTATTGCGTTAATGAGCATAGTAATAGTGATACTTGGCATTTTCTTGTTTAAAAAATACGGTAAGGTCTAGTTTAAACAATTTTTTTTTATTTTTTTTTTTGAAAAATCATCGGCTCAGTAAATTTATATATAATTCTAAACGAGTTTTTTATTATAGGAATGAAATATTTTTAATTTCAGGATATGTTTAAAATGAAATGTTCAAATTGTAGCACAGATTATTCGAATCCTAATCAAGTTATCTGTGAGTATTGTGGGAGTGAATTAAGTAAAAACGAACCAATAGAGACAAAAAAACCATATCCAAAAATTGATCAATTTCTGGAAGATACAGGACTAAAAGATTTGTACCAAAAGATAAAGAAAAGTTTAAAAGAATAATAATAATGAATAATGTAAATTTTTGTTAAACATTCCTTAAAATCGATAAAAATATAGTTTCTAATCGATTCTTATTTAATTGATTATTTTATTCCTCTTGAAATTTTGCGTGATCTTCTTTTGTAACTTCTCTTAAACTACCTTGTTCCCCACATTTTTCGCAATATTCTCTTTTCATATTAGATAATGTGCCACAATTTGTACAAATTAGGGGAAACGATTTTTTAAATAATTTCCATTTAATTTTCATATCTTCTTCATTCCATCCTATTTTTCTTTTTAATCAAGTTATAATAAAAAACCTATTTTTATACTGCATTTAACAGTTGATAGCTTATATTATTTATTTTTGTTCATGCTTAAATGTTTAATACAAGTTCCTTAATATTTAGCTATAATAAATATATCAGTAATGCTTTTTCCATTCTCAAATATGTCATTTGCTTTCTCCATGAAATCTGGAATTTCGATCTGTTGTGGGCATTTATCAATACATTCTCCACATTGAATACACAAAGTGGCAGCACCTTCTATTTCTTGACCCTTAGATCTCCTTTCTTTGATAACCTCTTGAGTTTTAGCCATGTAATTATAAAAAAAGGTAATTCTTTGCCTGCCTGATTCCCCCCAATATGCCACGTCATTCAGCAATCTAAGTATAAAAGGGATCGAAACATCATTAGGACAGGGTATGCAATATCCACAACTCGTGCAAGGAACGATAAGGTATTTATCGTAAGCTTTACGCAGATCAGAAATTGTATTTAATTCAACATTATTTAAACTGTTTACACCTGAATTATTAGCAGAATCGATATTTTCTATAACATGTTGCATCGTACTCATACCACTTAAGACAACGGATACTTCTGGGTGATTCCAAACGAATTGCAGAGCCCAATCAGCCATATTCCTCTTAACTTTTGAAGTATCAAGAACTTCCTTAATTTCGGATTTAGATTCTAATTTATCGTCTGGGACCGATAATTTACCACCCCTAATTGGTTCCATGATAATTACTGCTATATTTTTAGCCCCCGCATATTCTAAACCCTTAGTACCTGCTTGAAAGTCGGTATCGAGATAATTATATTGAATCTGACAACAATCCCAATTATAAAAATCAATTATCTCTTTAAAAACTTCATAGCTATCGTGAAACGAGAAACCAATGTGTTTTATTAACCCTTTTGCTTTAGCCTGTTCCATTTTTTCAAGTAAATTCAGATTTTTAACTTTTTCTAACCTTTCCTTATTTAATCCGTGGAATAAATAGATGTCTGGATTAGTTTGTAACCTCTCAATCTGTTGTTTAAGAAATACATCCAAATCCTCTGTCATATTAACCATCCACATAGGTAATTTTGTGGTAAGGTGAACTTTTTCGCGATAACCGTCCTTTAACGCTTTTCCAACTAGTACTTCGCTTTCCCCCCCATGATAAGGATATGCTGTGTCGATGTAATTAACTCCATTATCTATGGCATATCGTATCATTTTAATCGCTTCGTTTTCTTCAATTACATCCTTCAATTCTTGTGTTTTTTCATCCTTTACTTGTTTGGTTGGTAATCGCATAGCCCCAAAACCTAAAACAGAAACATCCCAACCAAGAGAGCCCATTTTTCTATACTTCATAGTCTTCACAATGCCTAATTTTAAGATAGTTGATTTATGAAAAATAATAAATTTATGCCTTTTCAACAGAAAAACTTTAGAAGCGCAAAAAAATAAGAAAAAGGTATTAACTTTTTATTTAATTTAATCTCTAAAACCATAGTAGAGGTTTATTAGAAGTAATAATTTCATAATAATAGTTAAAACTAATTTTATCGGCCCTTTTTTTTTTTGATTTTTTTTTTTTTTTTTTTTTTTTTTTTTTTTTTTTATTTTTTTTTTTTATTTTTATTTTATATATTATTATACAAAATACTAACTTAAGAACAAAGTTTAATTCCACTTATGTGTGTTTTCTC
>Ga0114930_10003177_pt1 | contig 14489 bp, 7 predicted proteins | sample AnhtaG_FD_87300 | JGI IMG/M metagenome (GOLD analysis project Ga0114930, IMG submission 87300) | Deep subsurface microbial communities from Anholt, Denmark to uncover new lineages of life (NeLLi) - Anholt_01485 metaG | ecosystem: Environmental > Aquatic > Marine > Oceanic > Sediment | place... | reverse complement strand
GGCGCTGTAGCGTTTGTACTGGGCCGGGCCGAGCTTCTCCTCGAGTTGGTCCCAGGGCGTCCGCCACGGGCCCAGCGGCGACCATTCCCACCACGACATGAGCTCGATGCAGTCGCACCGGGGCTGGATGAAGTCCGTGCGGTAGGCCCCGTCGCGGAACAGCGGACTCTGCCCCCAGCCCGCGGCGATCATGTTGATAACCGGGGCGAGCCGCGAGGGCGTGGGCCGGAACCGCCACACGCGGTGGCACCAGTCGGCGTAGGCCGCCATGGCCGCGTGCCAATCGCCGGCGTGGGCCGCCAACGCCACGTCGGCCGGCGAGAAGGATGCGCCGGCGTCGCGCGTCCGGCGCAGGTATTCGATGGCCATGCCGGCGCCGGAGATCGGGGGCAGGCTGTTGGTCCACTTGTACTCATCGGCCGTGGGCGTGTACGCGGCGTCGCCGTTCTCCTCGGCCCTTCCCGGCACGTGCTTGCGCAACGCCAGCACCTTGTGCCGCCCATCCGTGTCCGTGCACCGGACCCACAGCCCGGCGCCCCGGGCGGGGCTGTACAGGTCCATCACCTGGTACAGGGCGGCGTGGTCGCCGTAGCCGCGCCGGATGACGGCGGGCGCGTTCGAGAAGATCCCGCCGCCCCACGGGAAGAAGTAGTAGTCCTCGTCGGGCGCGTCGGAAAGCGTCCAGCCCGACACGTGCGGGAACGCCACCTTGAAATCGAGGGGACCGGCCGACCGGTTCGTCACGGTCAGGCCCATGCCCAACGCGTCGTCGATCCAGGCGGACAACGCGGCCTCGAGGCCCACGGCCTCGCAGAACAGCGTGGCCGTGAATCCTTCGCGGTCGGGCGTCAGCTCGAGGGCCTTGCAGACGAAATCGCGGGAACCCGCCAGGCGTTTCCCCTCGGATTCGACTAAGAATAGGGCCGAATCATCCGGATTCCGGACCATGTCGGTTGCCGCGAACTCGTTGTAGAGTCCTGCCAGGCGGAGCCGCCCGCCGTCCTTTCGGAACGTGCACCGCAGGTGCGCATTGGCCAGCACGACGGCGTTGCCCTGGCGGGTGCACGACGGCCGGCGCTCGGCCGGCGCCCCTTTGGGCGGGGCGGCGCGGGGGGCCATATCGACGCGCCCCGGCAGCGGATGATAGCCCTTCGACGCGCTGAGGGTGACGGACTCGAGCGGGACTTCCTTCGGCAGCTCGATGCCGCTGGGACGGAACGGGAACGGGGGGCTCAAGACCGCTTCGCAGCGCGGCCCGGCGGCCGTGACCGGGGGTTCGGCCGGCGCGCCGGTCTCGTCGAGCCAGTGCAGATGGAACGCCTGCGCGTCCCGTGTCTCGACGGCGACGCGGACGGTCTCGAGGAGATCGAGGCGCAGCGGGTCCCACTCGAGCCGGGCCGCGGCGCCGTGAGCGCCGGCGTATAGGATCACGCCTTCCGGATCGTCCAGGCGGTTGGCCGCGGGCAGCCACGTCGACGAGAAGCGCGTGTCGCCGCACACGAGGTACAGGCGCACCATGTACTCGCCGGTGCCGCCCGGCACGGTGAGTTGATCCTGGCGCCATGGGCCGTCTTTGCCGAATTGCACCCAGCTATTGCGCGGCTCGACCGCCGTATCTATGCCCAGGTAGAAGTAGTCGTCCGGTTTCTTCCCGTCCGGCGCCGATTTTCGGAACACGATCTCGTTGACGCCGCGCGTGAAGGCCTCCTTCGGGAAGGCGAAGTCGTGCCAGCCCATGCTGTCGCCCACGGGGCGCCCCTCGACATAGCACGGCAGGCCCGGCGTATTCGTAGGCACGCGATGCCCGTGGCCGTTGATCTCGATCTCGATGGCCTCGTCCAGGCCGTTCGAGGTCTCGTTGTCGTGCCACGAGTAGTCGCGCACGCAGCAGTAGACCGACAAGCGCAGGGCGTCGGCCGTCTGCCACGCCGTGTCGGGCACGTCGCTGAGGTCCAGGAGCTTCTTGCCGCGGTAGTCCGGGCGGCACTGATGCGTGATGCCCAGGGTGCCCCCGCCCCAGTTGCCGGCATCGTCCCGCACCACCCACGCCTGGTCGCCGAGCCGCTCGACGGTTGACGGCCCGGCCGCGGCCCGAGGCAACAGCCCCGCCAGCCAACACATCGCCAGGGCGCCGAGCATCCCGCGTGTCTTCATCGGGCTCCCTTCCATGTTGACCCACCCGCGGCGCGCTCGGGTGTTTCGCGTTTCGCCGCCGCCCCGGCCTCAACGCCGCCGCTGCCGGAGCTGGTCGAACAGCACCGCGCCCAACAGAATGAGGCCGCGCGCCACGTATTGGTAGAACGTGGGGACGTTCATCAGGTTCATGGCGTTCTGCACGGTGCCCATGATGAGCACGCCCACGACCGCGCCCGTCATCGTGCCGACGCCCCCGCTGAGCGACACGCCGCCGAGCACGCACGCGGCGATCACGTCGAGCGCGAATCCTACGGAGGTGTTGGGCTGGCCGCTCGTCATACGCGAGGCCAGCACCACGCCGGCGAAGCCCGCCATCAGGCCCTGCGCGGTGAAGATGGCGATCTTGATGCGGTCTACGGGGACGCCGGCCAACCAGGCGGCCTGCTCGTTGCCCCCCACGGCCAGGGTGTGGCGGCCGAAGGCGCTCGCGCGCAGCACGATGCCGAACGCGAGGAAGCACGCGACCGTGATCCACACCGGCGCCGGCACCCCCAACGGGGCGGCGTTGCCCAAGACGAAGAAGGCGGTGTTGCTGACGCTGACGGCGCTGCCGCCGGATACGATGAAGCCGAGGCCGCGCACGATTTGCATGGCGGCCAGGGTGGTGATGAGGGCGTTGATGTGGAACTTCGCCACAACGACCCCGTTGAGGACGCCGACCACGCCGCCGGCCGCGACGCCGGCCGCAATGCCCAACGCCACGCTGCCGGTCTGGTTCGTCACCACCGCGGCCAACACGCCAGAGAACGCGACGACCGACTCGACCGACAGGTCGAAGTGGCCCGAGGCTAGGCAGAACAGCATCGTGCACGCCACCATCCCCACCATGGACACGGACAGCGCGAGCCCTTTCATATTGACCCACGTGAAGAAGTTCGGCACGAACAGGGACACGCCCACGAACAACGCGATGAACACCAGCAGCATGCCGGCGTTGTCCAACAGATGATGGAGCGGATGGGTGCGTTGTACCGGCGCTGCCACGGCGACTACTCCCCGGCCGCGTCTTCCAGGCCGAGATCGACAAGCACCTGCTTGTAGTTGGCCCGCGTGGCGATCACGCCGTCGGTGCGGACGTCCCTCGGCGGCTCGACGCCGTCCTTGATCCACTTGTAGAGGAGCTCGGTCGTTTCGTACCCGTGGCGCAACGGGCTGATCATGCAACTGGCGAAGTAGCCGGTGGGCTGTTCCTTGTCAAACTCCATCAGCCCGGTTCCGGCCCCGATGCCGATGCCGATGATGGTGTCCGCGTCGAACCCCCGCCCTTCCATCGCCCGGACGGCGCCCAGGACGCCTTCGTCGTTGACCGAGAACACGAGCCAGCGTTTAACCTCGGGATGCTGGGTGAGGACGATGTTGGCGGCGTCGAAGGCGCCGGGCACGTCGGTGGTTTTCTCGGCGCCGCGGAAGATGCGGTCGGCCGGGAAGCCCGCCTCGACCAGGGCCTCCGTCGAGCCGTCGGTGCGCTCTTTGACGGTGTTGAGTTCGTCAAACGTGACGGCGCATGCGGCCGTCTCCTCGATGGGCCAGCCGCGGCGCAGGAACTCGCCGTGGAGCGCCCGGCCCACCTTGCGCCCGATTGCCTTGGCGCTGAGGCCCATGTAGGGCGCGTCCATGAACTTGCCGTCCGACCCGACGAACTGGTCGTCCACCGTGAAGACCTTCATGCCGTGCGACCGCGCTTTGGCCATCACGGCCGGGCCGAGCTTCACGTCGGGCGTGCACACCACGAAGCCCTGGGCGCCGCTGGCGGCGAGCACGTCGATGGCGTTGAGCAGTTTCTCGCCGTCCGGCGTGCCGATCTTGATCAGCTTGAAGCCGTGCGCGTCCGCGCACCGCTGGGCGAACTTCCATTCGTTCTGGAACCACAGCTCCTCCGGCTGCTTGACCAGGAAGCCGATGGTGATCGGGTCCTCGCCGCTGGGGGCTCGTGTGCAGCCCGGAAGCACCAGGGCCGCCGCAAGGACCAGCCCGGCCACGGGCAACAGCAGTTGTTTCCGGCTCATTTCTTTCTCCCTATGATTCGGAAGCCGTTTCGCGCCGGTTCACGGCGAATGTGAAGGACTTCGTGACGAAGGTGCGTCCGCTGCGCAGCTTTCGCCCCCAGTCCAAGGTCGTGTTCGGCTCGGTGATGAGATGGTCCGGCCTGGGCTTGATGCCTGGGAAGTGCGGCAATCCGTAGGACATCTCGATCACGGTGACGCGAAGCGGCTCCGGCGTGTCCACCCGCAGCCTCCACTCGAGCCCGTCGCGCGGGAACAGGTTGATCTTCCGCGACCAGTTTTTCTTGGCGCCGCCGACGTCGCGGCCAAGCACCTCCGCCGCGAACACCTGGGTGTCGGAGGTGACCTGCAGCCACACTCGCGGGACCTGACGCGGCGACGTGACACGCAGCGTGACGTCGCGTTGGCCGCCCCGGGCCTCGTCGCTCACGAGGGTGACTTGCGGCCCCTCGAGGTCCGCCATCGGCGCCCGGACCTTGACGTATTCCTTCCTATCTTCCGGGATGAATTCGCGGATGGTGGCGCGCGGGGCCTCGTGCGAGAAAAACTGCGCCGTCCATTCGTCGGGTTTCTTGTCGTTGCTGAGCCAATAGGCCGTGCCCTTGTCGAGGTCGAGTCCGTACGACAGGCAGTTGTAGCGCGGTTTGGTGGCGCTGGCCCCATTCGTGCCCAAGGCCGCCACCAGCAGCACCAGCCCAAGGACCCAGGCCGCCGCCGGCAGCCAGCGTGGGTTGGGCGCGGTCACGAGGGCCAACTGCGGAATCACCAGACCCAGCAACAGCACCAACATCAACGCCAGGAGGAACGAGAACAGGAGCGTCAGCGTGCCCAACAGCGCCAGCGCAAGGGGAACAGCCAGGACAATGCCCGGGACGGCGAACACCACCAGCGCGGCGACGCCCTCGGGGCGCAGCGCGTCGGGCTTCGGGGAGAGGAACAGGATGCCCAGGCCGATGCTGGCGAAGACCAGCGGCCATAGAAACAGGAAGTTGCCGCCGGGCAGCGCGATCTCGAAGACGACCAGGGCGGCCAGCCACCACACCAGCGCCCCGGCCGCCAGGTTCTGTACCCGGACGCGGCGTCCGAGCGTTGTGTACAGCACCGCGAAGAGGGCGAGCACGAGGCAGGCGAAGCCGTAGCCGTACAGGTTGTTGTGGTACAGCAGGTAGTGGCCGTGGATGAGGAAGGCCGCGCCGGTCAGGAGCGCCGTGACCAGTGCGGCGCAGAGGGCCGTCAGCGCGAGGATGCCCGCGCCCGCGGCCAAGCCTGCGGCCGTGAGATGGCCCTTGGCGAAGCCGAGCGCCAACACGGCCGCGAACAGCAGCGCCGCGAGCGCCGTCAGCCCCGCGCCCCACCACAACGGGTAGTGGATCATGTGCGACCCGAGCGTGTTGAAGTACGTCGCGTCCGGCGCCGTCACGTGGTCCAGCGGGATGCTGCCGAAGTGGCGGGAGAGTCCCAAGGCATACGTGCCGTGGTGCTGGAGGCTGGCGAGGTTCAGGTTCTCGGGCTTGTCTTCGCGTGTGTGGTAGTGGGCGAAGTGGTCGATGAAGGCCACGTTGAGCCCCTTGATGCCCCTTCGCCGAAGGGCCGAGAAGTCGGTGCTGAACGGCAACGGCTCGTAGATGTCGTACGTGAGCGAATTGGCGCGCGGGTGCACGTTGGCCTTGATCATCTCCGAAATGAGCCAGCCGTTGTCGTCGCTGGTCTCGAACATGTACGACGGCCCACTCGTGCCGCGCGCCTCGAAGTTGAGCAGCACCCCGACCTCCTGCGCCCACGGGTCCGCCGTGAAGGCCTTCGCGCCGAGCAGCCCGTCCTCCTCCGCGTCCGTGAACACGAAGAGGACGTCGTTCATCAGCGGCGGGCCGGCCTTGAGCGCGCGGGCGGTCTCGAGCATGGCGACCACGCCGGCGCAGTCGTCGGCCGCGCCCGGACCATAGGGCACGGAGTCGTAGTGGGCCTCGAGCGCGAAGGCCTTGGTGTTGGCCGTGCCGGGGATGCGGCCCAGCACGTTCTCGACCACGCCGAGCCCGTCCCAGTCGCGTCGGCTGACGTGCACCTCCGCCTCGACGCCCAGGTCTCGCAGCGTATCGAGGAGGTAGTCGCGCACCTTCTCATTGGCGCGAGAGCCGGCCGGGTGGGGCACGCGGGCAATGACGAGGTTGTGCTCGAGGGCCCGGTACGCCGAGAACGCCGTCGCCGGCGCGTCCGCCGGCAGGGGCGCGGGCGGCCGATGCATGTAGGCCGCAAGGGCAGCCATAGCGGCGACAAAGCCCAGTACAAACAAGCCAGGGGCATAGGACGCGCGTTCAGTTTTTTCGGAGCCGCTTATCGAATCAACTTCCCAACCTTTCTGCTTGGTGTGCCGCCTTCCGAACCGGCGCGCCTGGCCCAATCGGTAGTCTACCGAAAACCCGCCCGCCCCGTCGAACATCATGTCTGACGCCTGACATCATGACTTCACCCACAGGGTGAATCGCCTGCGAACGCCACGCGCGGCGCCAAGTCGCGTGCACCGGGCGGTGATGCTCCGGTTGGACTCTGAGTGCGTAGCTGTGTCATAAACGGTCGCGAGGGGGCTGTTGAAGAAGCCGATTTGGCGGCCGGTGTCTGTGCTGGACGGCGCGTAGCTCGTTGGCGCACGCCGCCCGGCACGGAGATCGGACGCCATAGACACGTCGGACATGTCTGAGGGATTTCTCAACAGCCCGGCGGACACCGATTCCCAAAGGGAGAAGGCGAACATGAGAAAGCCAGGCAGGTTCAACCGGCGCCGTTTTCTGCGCACCGTGGGCCGGGGGTTCGTGTGCGGGGTGGCCGGCACGGCGCTCGGGCCTGCGGCCAAGGCGCGCGCGGCACGGGTAGGCCCCAACGACAAGGTCCGCGTGGCCCTGGTGGGCTGCGGCGGCATGGGCGGGCGGCACCTCGAGGCCCTCGCGGAAAACGAGCAGTGCACGCTCGCGGTGGTGTGCGACGTGTTCCGGCCGCGCTACGAGGCCGGCGTGGACAAGGTGGAGAAGCTCACCGGACAACGGCCCGACGGCTATCAGGACTTCCGGCGCGTCCTCGACCGCCAGGACATTGATGCACTGTTCGTGCCTACGCCCGACCACTGGCATCCGCTGATCACCATCCTCGGGTGCGAGGCGGGCAAGGACGTGTACGTCGAGAAGCCGATCTGCCCGACCGTGGCCGAGGGGCGCGCCATGGTCGAGGCGGCGCGCCGCTATGGCCGGGTGGTGCAGGTGGGCACGCAGCAGCGCTCGATGCCGATTTTCCAGAAGGCCATGGCCATCGTGCGCGGCGGCGGGCTCGGGCAGGTCACGTCGGCCACGGCCTGGGTCGGGGTGAACGGCTGGGGCGGCGGCGAAACGCCATGCGACCCCCCCGAAGGGCTCGACTGGAACCTCTGGCTCGGCCCGGCCCCGAAAGTGCCCTACTCCCCGCAGCGCCACTACGGCTTCATGGGCTGGCGCGACTACTGCCGGGGCGGCCAGCTCACCAACTGGGGCGTCCATCTGGTGGACGTGCTCCACTGGGGGATCGGCCAAGACCGGCCGCTCAGCGTGCAGGCCGTGGGCGGGAGCTATCGCGGCGGCGCCGGCGCCCAGAACTACGAGACCATCGAGGCCGTCTTCGAGTATCCCGCCTGCACGGTGACGTGGGAACAACGCCATTCGAACCTGCATCCCACCAACCGGGGTTACGGGATGAAGTTCAACGGCACGAAGGGCCAGCTCCTGGTCGACCGCAACACCTTCGAGGTCATCCCCGAGGGCGCGGGCATCCCGAAGTACATCGGCGTAGGCGAAAAGAGCTGGGCCAACAAGGATCACCACAACGATTTCTTCGACTGCATACGCACGCGCCGGCGGCCGGTTGCCGATATCGAGCAGGGGCACCGGTCCACGAGCACAACGTCGACCGCGGCGCCGCGTTGGACCAGGACCAGGCCCCCGCCAGGCTCAAGGCCGGGAAGAACACCCTCCTCGTTCAGATCACCCAGGGCGGCGGCGGTTGGGGATTCTGCTTGCGCCTGACCCGGGCCGGGCGGCGCCCCCCTTGCGTTCACGGTGTCGAGGCAACCGCGCCTAATCACAGCCCGATGCTTCTCAGGTACTCTCGGTTGCGGCGCGCGCTATCCCGGGGCGTTCCCATTCCGGGCAGGACGTCCTGCTCGACCGTGACCCAGCCTTCGTAGTCGTGGTTTTGCAGCCACGCCAGGACGGCCGGAAAGTCGACGCACCCGTTGCCCAGCTCGCAGAACACCCCGTGGCGTACCGCCGCGAAATAGTCCCAGCCCTCGTCCCGCGCGCGTTGGGCTACGGCCGGCTCGCAGTCCTTGAAGTGAACGTACCCAATCCGGTCGGCGAAGCGCTCAAGCGCTTCCGTCACCGCCTCGGCGCGCCCGCCGGCCCCGTAGACGTAGTGCCCCGTGTCCAGGACCAGCCCCACGAGGCCGGGGTCCGTCAGTTCCATCAGGCGGGCTACCTCGTCGGGCGTCTCGACGTAGCCCGCGCAGTGGTGGTGAAACACGGTGGCCAGGCCGGTCTCGTCGCGGACGGCCGCCGCGATGCGCTCGGCGCCCCGGGCGAACACCCGCCACGCCGCCTCGTCCAGCGCCATGTCCGGCGTGACCCGCCCGGCGTTCTGCGTGCGTTCCTGCACCGTACCGTTGTCATCGGCGAGGACCAGAAACGGTTCGTGCGTCTGGTCGGCGACCTGCGCCAGGAGCCGCGCTGCCTCGATCGCGTCGGCTTGCCCGGAGGCCTGCGCCTCGGCCTGGCTCAGCGCCACGGGCACGAAGGCCCCCAGCATCGTCACGGCACGCTGCCGCAGCTCGGCACGGAGCGCATCCGGCGCCGTCGGCATGTAGCCCCAGTCGCCCAGTTCCGTGCCCGCGTAGTCGGTCGCCACCAGCTCATCGAGCATTTGCCCATAGCCGACGGGCTCATTCTCCAGTCCCTCAAACTCCAGGCTTCCCCACGAGCAGGGCGCGTTGCCAACGCGGATCGTTGCCATAATGCCGTGTCCCTTGTCGTACTTTTTCAGGTAACCGTTCACAGCGCGGAGCGCCAATGGAATCTTGGCGACCCAAGCCAAGTACGGCACTTCATGAGCACTACGACCTTCTCTCCCACTTGATTCCCTGCACACGCCCACCCTCGTCATCCTCATCGTGCTCGTGCTCGTAATCGTCACTCGTCATCGTCATCGTACTCGTACTCGTCAGTCGTCACCGTCTTCAATACTTTCCCCCGTCAACTCCGAGTACGATGACGAGCCCGGCGCTACGCGGCCGCCGTCTATTCCCTCACAAGCTCTCAGGGGCGGAAAACGACCCCGAAGGGATAGGTGTCGGTCAGCGGGTCGCCCAGGGGGATGACCCCGCCGGCCACGGTGGGCGCGGCTATATCGGATACGTCGAAGACCGTGGCCGTGTCGCTCAGGTTGTTCGTGGTCACAGCGTAGTGGCCGTCCGGCGAGACGGCCAGCCGTAGCGCGCCGATACCGTCGAAGGGTAACGGGCTGACGGCCGTCAGCTCGGCGATGTGGTCCGGATTCGAGATGCTGAACAAGAGCAGCTTGTTCGAGCCGCCGCCGGGGTCGCCAACCAGCGCGGTCTCTCCGTCCGGCATGACGGCGAGACCGAGGGCAAACGTGTTGTCGCGGTACAGCGTGTCGCGGACGACGGGGGTCGCCGGGTTCGAGAAATCGACGATCTCGAGGGCGGCATCGATTTGCTGTGAACCGCTGTCGAAGTTGGAGGCCCCGGCCACGACGGCCAGCGGCGCGCCCGGCACCGTGGCGACGGCCCCGCCGGTCGACGCGACCTCGACGGCGCCGAGGGGGGCGACGTTGTAGGGGTTGGTGATGTCGAGGACGACGAGATCGCTGGGTTCGTTGTCCTGATAGAAGCCGACGGTCACCAAGGCAACCGCGCGGCCGTCGTTTGCCGTGCCGGTTGCGATGCCGATGGGGCCGTAGAGGTCATAGGGCGTGAAGTCGACGACGTCGGAGACGATGAGATAGTCGGGCCGGCGTGCGTCGATGACGTAGACGGCGCTGATCGACTCGTCGTCGTCGTAGCACGTGGCCACCACGGTTTCGCCGTCCGGCGCGAGGGCCATATGCTGGCAGTTGCCATCGCCGAGGGTCAGCGGGTCGGACAGGGCTTCGATGTCGACGAGGTCGCTCAGTTGCAGCGCGTAGATGGCGCCGGGTCCGCCAAGCACGCAATCAAGGACGATGAGGGTCTCGCCGTCGGGCAGGAAGACGGCGTCGCGCGGGCGGTCGATGATGCCGCCGACGTCGGCCGACTCGATGAGGGTGAACTCGGTGTTCTGGGCGGGGTCGATCAAGGACAGCGACTCGTCGAGCACGTTGGTGACGACGCAGTAGGTCGCGGGCAGGACATAGTTGAGGTAGGAGACGCGGCCGGTGGCGGAGGTCTGGCCGTCGTCGGCAGTAACCGTGATGTCGTTTTCGCCGGTGGGGACCGTGACGCCCTCCTCGAACTCGCCGCCCGAGGTGCCGATGGTGATGACCTGATTGCCGACGCGGATCGTGATGGTGATATCGCCGTCGTCCACCGGGCTGCCGTCCCACTTGGTGACGCGCCCGCGAATCACGACTACCACGGGGTCGCCGGGCGGCGGCATGGGGTCGGGCGGCACAGGCGGGTCGACCTCGATAACGAGGCCGCGTTTGACCTCGACGGGGATGGTGTGTTCGGCGGTCTCGTGCTCGATGCGCGGCGGGTCGACGGGCTTGAAGAAGCCGCCCTTGAAGCGATGCACTTCCTGCGTGGCGGTGAGCGGGATGGCGGCCTCCGTCTCCTGGTCGTAGGTGGTGATCATCGAGGCCGCGACGTCGAGGTCGGCATAAGGTCCGCCGTGGAACTCGGGCGGGTTCGGGCTGAGCCCGTCCATGAACTCGAAGGTGTAGATGGGCACGCCGGTCTCGGCCGGTAAGGGCGGGATGATGTAGGTCTGTTCCGGCCCCGGGCTCGCGTGCGCGAGCAGTTCGCTCGACAGGGCCGAGAACACGCCCGCGAGTATAGCGGGCATTCCGACAAACTGTGAGAATCCGGGGAAGAACAGGGCAAAGACCACCTGTTGCGTGTTCGTTTCCGCCACAAACGTGCCCTCGAACACCACGTCGGCCGTGGTCTCGGTTGCGATGACGTTGGTCTCCCCCACTTGGCCCGTCAGGGAATCCGGGTCAAGCTCGACGGGCGACGCCTCGACCACGACGTAAACCATGTTCAGCGCCGCCATGAACACGTTGGCCACCGCCACGGCCCCGCCGAAGGAATACAGGGCCGGGCAGCCGGGGCTCAAGGCCGCGGCCGTGGACAACGCGGCCATGGCCACGTTGGCGTACTCCATGGCCAGGTGGAAGCGCGCGGCCAGCCAATCGAGGACGAAGCGGTGGCGGGCGGGCGTGCCGGGCAGGATGGCCACCTTGCCATAGAGCTGCCAGCGCGCCTGTTCGAGGGCGTCCATTTCGACCACCTTGGCCATCCGCTTCTTGAGGCCCTCGTTGATGTCGTCGATCTCGTCGGCAAAGCCGGAGCTGATGAAGACCTGATCGAGGAGCTCGAGCTCGTCTTCCTCCTCGGCGTATTCCATGACGTCGTCCACGTTGCGCAGCAGCATGTCGAGGACCCCGAGGGCCTCATCGAACTCCTCGGCCGACTTCTCGTCAAGGAGGTCGATCAGCGGCGTGAGCAGGTTGATGGTCGTGGCCACGATCTCGGCCACGTCGTTGTGCACGCCCTCGGCCACGGCCCCCGGCGGGTCCACGAGTGCCGGCGGCGGCAGGATCTCGAAGGGCAGACCATCGACGGCGGTCACGCCGCCAACGTCGACGCGCACCGTGACGGCCCCCGGGTCGACCAGGGGCGGCACGGCCGTGGTCAGCTCCGTGGCCGTGGCGCCGGTCACGGTGATGGCCTCCTCGCCGAAGTAGACCACGTTGTTGGTAGGCTCCTCGCCGTCGAAGCCGTCGCCCGTGATGGTCACCTTCGAGCCGGGCTCACCGGCCGTGGGTGCGATGGTGGGCGCGCCGGGCTCGACCACGGTGATGTAGTCGGTGCGGGTGGCCGTATCGCTGCCGTGGGCGGAGGTCACCGTGAGCGACACGGTGTACGTGTCGGCCGCGGTGTAGGTATGGGTCGGGTTAGGGTCGGTGCTGGTGGCGCCGTCGCCGAAGGCCCACTCCCAAGAGGTGACAGCGCCGCTCCCCGGAGTGGATTGGTCGGAAAAAGCGACGTCGAGCGGTGCCTCTCCGTAGGTCGGCGTTGCTGCAAAGGCCGCTGTCGGCGGGGTTTGCTCCGGTTGGGGGCAGCCGACGGTGAAGACGAGGCCCAGCAGACAAATCGACAGTAGGCAGGAACGGCTCGACGGACTCATGGCGACTCCTTCCTCGGCAACCCGGCGACGGCGACGCGTTTGTTATCTTATCGGCAAGCGTGTGCTGCCATTATGGTACGCGGCCTGACACTGCGTCAAGGGGTTTCCAGGCGTCCTATTCCGTTGCGGACGCGCCGCATGTCCGGCTATAGTGCCGGGCGTAAGAGGGAGGAACCATGGCGCTGCACACGCTGGGGATCGCTGTCGTCTTCGTCTTGTATCTCGCCTTCATGTTGACGGTCGGCGTGGTGTTCTACCGCCGGACCGAGAGCATCTCGGACTACTTCCTCGGCGAACGCAAGCTCAACAAGTGGGTGGCGTCGCTCAGCGCGCAGGCATCGGACATGAGCGGCTGGCTGCTGCTGGGCTTGCCGGGGGCGGCGTACCTTTCCGGCCTGTCGTCTGCATGGATCGCGGTCGGGCTGGGCGTGGGCACGTATCTGAACTGGCGCTTCGTGGCCAAGCGCCTGCGCCAGTACACCGGGCTCTCCGAGGACATCATCACCATCTCGGACTACCTCGAGTACCGGTTTCGGGCGCCGAGCAACCTGCTGCGGGCCGTGTCGGCGCTGTTCATTCTGGTGTTCTTCCTGATCTACACATCCTCGGGGTTTGTGGCCGGGGGCAAGCTGTTCAGCGCGGTCTTCGATTTCCCGTACACGTCGGCGCTGGTGATTGGCGCGCTGGTGGTCGTGTCGTACACGTTCCTCGGCGGGTTCCGGGCCGTATGCTGGACGGACTTTTTCCAGGGCTCGCTGATGTTCTTTGCCATCCTCATCGTGCCGGCGGTGGCACTGTTTGCGGCGGGGGGGCCGGCAGCGGCGGCCCAGACGCTCGGCGCGGCGGACGCCGATTTCTTCCGCCTGTTCCGGGCCGAGGAAGGGGCTGCCGCCCTGGCCGTCGTGCTCGGGTTGGTGTCGTCGGTCGCGTGGGGGCTCGGCTATTTCGGCCAGCCCCACATCCTGGTGCGGTTCATGGCCATTCGGTCGCCGGATGCGATCCGGGGCGCGCGCCGCATCGCGATGGTATGGGTGGTCGTGTCGTTGGCCGCGGCAGTGGCCGTGGGCATGGTGGGGCGCGCGTACGTGACGCCCGTGTTGGAGGGCGGGGACTCGGAGAAGGTCTTCATCGTGCTTGTGAACGACCTGTTTCCGGCGCTGATTGCCGGGGCGCTCCTGGCCGCGGTTCTCGCCGCCATCATGAGCACGGCCGACTCGCAGCTCCTGGTGACCACGTCGGCCATCACGGAGGACTTCTACAAGGCGCTGTTCCGCAAGAATGCGTCCGAGACCGAGTTGGTGTGGGTCGGCCGTTTGACCGTGGTGGTCGTGGCGGTGGTGGCGGTGGGGCTGGCGTTGAATCCGGAGAGTTCCGTGCTGGACCTGGTGGCGTACGCGTGGGCCGGCTTCGGCGCCGCCTTCGGGCCGACCATCCTCCTGTCGCTGTTCTGGCGGCGGATGACGTGGGTGGGCGCGCTGGCCGGCATCGTGGTCGGCGGCGTGACCGTGCTGGTATGGAAGCGTCTCGAGGGCGGGTTGTTCGACGTATACGAGATCGTGCCGGGCTTCCTTTTCTCGTCCGCCGCGATTATCATGGCCAGCATGGCGGGCCGTCCGCCGGGTGACGAGATCCTGGACGAGTTTGGCTCGGTCGCCGATGGACGCGTTTGAGGAAAGGAGAGACGAGATGCGAAGACTGAGCATTGTAGCCCCGGAGTGGTGGGACTACACGACCTTGGATGACGAACTGCTGTCGGACGTGGCGAAACTGACGGCGGACGACATGCTGCAGCTCTCGCGGCCTGGGTTCACCGTGGTGTTCTACGACACGCTCGAGGATTTCTACCTGGCCGAGGCCCTCGAGTACATCG
>Ga0114930_10003175_pt1 | contig 14491 bp, 19 predicted proteins | sample AnhtaG_FD_87300 | JGI IMG/M metagenome (GOLD analysis project Ga0114930, IMG submission 87300) | Deep subsurface microbial communities from Anholt, Denmark to uncover new lineages of life (NeLLi) - Anholt_01485 metaG | ecosystem: Environmental > Aquatic > Marine > Oceanic > Sediment | place... | reverse complement strand
TTATATAATTTTAGGTACGCCTAATTATTAATCAGATTATTGAGGTGAAAACATGATAACAAGTTTTATGATTACATTAAGAGAAGGTCTGGAAGCGTTCCTGGTAGTAGGGATCATCCTGGCATATCTGGCCCAGACCCACAGGGAAGAATTGAAGAAATATGTATATTACGGCACAGGACTGGCTATAGCTGCCAGTCTGACAGCAGCTGGAATATTCAATCTGCTTGCCATCCAGTTCGCTGGGAGGAATGAAGAGCTGTTCGAGGGGATAGTCATGTTGCTGGCGGCAGCGGTCCTGACCAGCATGATCGTATGGATGCTAAAAGAATCTGCGTATATTAAAGGTAATATCCAGCAAAAGGTCAGCCAGTCTGCTGCTACAGGACTTGCCGTACTGGCATTCGTGTCAGTGTTCAGGGAAGGTATTGAGACCGTGCTGTTTTTAGGAGCAGCAGCTGTGGGGGCAGATCAGAATACTGATATGCTTATCGGTGGACTGGCAGGTCTTTCCGTGTCACTCATACTGGTCTATGTGCTGTTCAGATCAACGGTGAATTTGGATATCAAGATGTTCTTTAAGGTGACCAGTGTATTCCTTGTATTATTTGCAGCCGGGCTTACTGCCCACGGTGTGCATGAACTCCAGGAAGCGGGAGTTGTTCCAGTGATCGTCGAACATGTTTGGGACATGAATGGGATACTGGATGAGAATGGGACAGTAGGCAGCCTTGCTAAGAGCCTGTTCGGATATAATGGCAACCCATCATTGCTTGAAGTGCTGTCCTATGCAGGATATTATGTATTGGCGTATGGGTTCTACCGAAATATTATGAAATCGGATTTCAGTAAAAGCGCTGCTTACGTTAAGCCTTTGACTGAGTAAGGGTTGTCGAAGATATCATAAAACTGACCAGGCTTAATACACCAGCAATGGCGAAAACTACCTGAAAACCCCATTGGTTAGCAACAGCTCCACCTATCAGAGCACCAAATATCATGGACAGACTGATGACCGAATTGAGAAATCCGGACGCTGTTGCCTTATCAGTATTACCTCTGATAAGGAGTTCAGTAGAACCTACTAACAGGAATGACCAGGATGCGGCTACCAGCAGCATACTGGGAATGACATGATAGAAGATCGTAGCCGGGATCAGGCTAAAAAATGCAGCCACTGAGAATAAATACCCGGCTTTTACCACTTTTTCCATATTCAAACTGTCAAGTCTGCGCATCAGGAAGAATTGGACAATTGGATTTATAGTGTAAATTACTCCGATCCAGAACTTATCTGCACCTAATGTTGTGAGATATAACGGGAATATGGTCCAGCATGCTACCGCCCCTATATGTCGTAGAAAGAAGGTGAGATAGATATTCCAATTCTTTTTAATGGTGGAAAAGGAGAAATAATCCACTTTGATGCGTTCCACTTCCACTTTTTGCATGCCTGCAGCAATAAATAACGAGAACAGTACCATTAATGCACTGACTATGAAAATGATATTAAAATTCCCGATCAGACCTGCCACTAAAAAGCCTGCTGCCCAGCCAAGAGCACCAAAGGATATGAATTTTCCCAGGCTTCTTTTTTGTCCATACACATGCATGATAAGGGCTGCAGGATACATTCCAACACATATTCCCAATAACCCTCTGATGACTGCCAGGCTTAACGGGTCGTATGCAAAAATCTGGAGATAATAGGCGACAGCAGAGCATGCAAGACCCAGGAGTAGCAATTTTTTAATGTCCCACTCATCAGCAGCCTTGCTGAAGAAATACGATGAGAGGAACAGGCATAATCCATACACGCTCATTATGATACCCACCTGTGTGAGGGTGGCCCCCATCTCATTGGCCATGAGAGGGATCAGCATCATTGACATCATTATAGATGTGTTGGTAAAGAACTGGATAGCGTTCAGTCTCATTTTTGGTCCGGTAATGTTCAAAGTATATTTTTAACTATGGGAAATGTTATGTTGAAAATAAATTGGATTCTGAAATTAATGAACAGGAGTGCCAGCATATATCAATATATCCAACGGTATTTAATAATCATGAATGGTTACAATGTTTTTCTCAAACCTTCCATTATAATATACAAAAACCTCGATCTCTTTGCCGTTTTTAAACTCCCGTATCCTGGCATCATAGGTTCTTTGGACATGCTTGAGCTTGTTCTTCTTAAAATATGCCTGAATTGCATTTAAAAATTCGATTTCATGCTCCAGAAATGCGATCTCATAATCCTTGGTCTCCCTGGCGATCTGCCGGCACTTTGAATCGTCAATCTCAGTATGGTAAAACCCGTGCTCATTAAGACCGCTTATCTGCCGCCAGTCGATATTTCCCTCGTCATCAGCTTCCCTGTGAAGCATGTAAGGGTATATCCTGCATATGGTCAGCCTTTGATCATATATCTGGCATCGCTTGTTCTCATCTAGAAAGAAGCATGATCCGTCTGGGTCTGTTTTTAAGGCATAACCTGATACATAGAAACTACCGTGGTAGTCACAGAACTCATAGTACGGAGCAGGTATCAGGGCTGATGCATCTATCTGTTTTATAGCAGCAGTGTCTTTGTCAAGGAGAAATACATGGTCATTGAACTCTATTGTGCAGCATTTGCCGCACAGATTGCATTCAAATCCCAGTTCTTTGATTATGTCGACAAATTTTTCATCTGGATAATCGATCAAGTTTTGAAGTTCTTCTTTAAGATGTTCTAACCTGGATTCAATTGATTGCTGCACTAAAGTGATCACCTGCACCATAGCTTTGCACATTCATAGGTATTTAGCTTTACCAATTCAACGCATAAATTATTAATAAAAGCTAGCCATTACACTCCCTAAGAGGTCAAGTACTATGAAAAAAGCAATAATTGAAACCGATAAAGGCAATATGGTCGTTGAACTGTTCGATAAAGAAGCACCCAAGACCGTTGAAAACTTCGTAAAGCTCATCAATCAAGGATTCTACAATGGGCTCACCTTCCACAGGGTCCTCCCCAACTTCGTGATCCAGGGTGGCTGTCCCAAAGGTAATGGCACAGGCGGACCCGGATATAAAATCAAGTGTGAGATCAATCCCCGCAAACACTTAACAGGCACTCTTTCCATGGCCCATGCCGGAAAAGATACAGGCGGCAGCCAGTTCTTTATCACCCACTCCCCGCAGCCCCATCTTGACGGCGTGCATACCGTGTTCGGTCAGGTGATCGAGGGACAGGATGTGGTAAATAAGATCAAGCCGAATGATGTGATGAAAAAAGTTAGTGTTGTGGAAGAGTAGAATAATATTCTACTTTTTTTTTTAATAATAACCATCGTATATTTGGATCTTACACAATAATTATATAACTTTTTTTGATTAGTAAACCCTACCATTGTAGAAGACAATTTTTTAAGTAATAACCACATATAAATTTATTGGGGTTATAGAAATTAGTGTTAGAGCTAACAATAAAATATTGAGCTAAAGCCAGGCACTCTTGACCCTTATTTGAGTATAGGAGTGAAAATATATGCCAAAATTTGAAGTATTTACAGACAGAAGTGGAGAATTTCGATTCAGGCTTAAAGCCCCAAACGGGGGAATAATTGCTCAAAGTCAAGCTTATAAGACTAAAACGGGTTGCATGACCGGGATCGAATCTGTGAAGAAAAATGCTCCAATAGCAGAAATAATCGAAGTTAAAGAATAGATCTAACAAATTAATGTTAGATAATAATTTTTATTCAGGATGGATTAGGCAGAGCCTTGAATCCAGTTTTGTATTTTTTCGATAATATTATTCAATATAATAGACTATAGGAAAATAAAGGAAAAAAATACCAAATTAATAATTATATTTAGGATGCGGTCCTTTATTTCCGGTGGAAATTATTCTAATAAATATCTAATAATTGTTGCAATAATGATAAGATTTGCATTTAGAACAATGAAACATACATAAAATCCTATTACTTTGAAAATCAGAGGTTAAATCAGATGAATAGTAATCTAACAGCAGAGATACTTGAGAAATGTGCTCAACTTGATATTCCTATGGTGGGTATTGCATCCATTGATCGCTGGAATACACCTTTGTTTGAGCAGTGGATACCTGAGGAGTTCCACCCAAAATCAATTTATCCAGATGCCGTATCTGTAATTGTAATTGGTCTGCCGGTCAGCCTGCCTGTAATCGAGACAACTCCTTCCATTTATTACCATGAATTGTACCGTACTATCAATACCATGCTTGACCAGTATGGATACCGCCTATCCAATTTCCTGAATAAAAAAGGATATCCCTCAATATTCGTTCCCAGAGACGGTTATGGGGATATCAGCATATTAATAAATAATCCAGTTGCATTCTTTTCCCACAAACATGCGGCCTATCTGGCAGGGCTTGGAAATTTCGGCGTAAATAACACGCTGCTAACCAAAGCTTACGGCCCCAGGGTAAGGTTCACATCTATCTTTACATCTGCTGATCTGCCTCCTGATCCCCTCATGGAAGTAAAATTGTGCACCAGGTGTATGGACTGCGTAACATGCTGCCCGGTTGGTGCTATTGATGAACAGGATTATCCAGAAGGAATTATAGATAAAAAGTTGTGTGCTAAATATAGTGAGAAACTGCGCGATCGATATATCTCACCATGCGGAGTTTGCATTAAAGTATGTCCGGTCGGGGAGGACAGGGTACATTATGAGAGGCAGGACACTTCAATATATACTGATCCTAAAAAAAAACCTGAATACCAAAAATCGTGGGAACATGTAAGACAGTATGGGGGAAAATAGATCACATGTTCTAAAAAACCAAAACATAACAATTATACCAATATAGTGTTATTAAATTATTATGGCTAAAAAAAAGCGAAAGAGAAATGTTGAATCAGAGAAAAAACCAAATAAAAATCTATTATATGCAGCAATAGCAGTAGTTGCGGTCATTATTATTGCCTTGATCTGGTCATTTTTTGGCACCTCTCCAGACGTGCCAGAGGAAAAACTTCCCACATCTGGAAAATATTTAAAAATCAATGAACCCAGCACTTATGAACCTGGAAAAGTAAAGATCATTGAGTATTTCAAATTCAATTGTCCCCTTTGTTATTCATTGAATCAACGAATGCCGGAACTTGAGGAAAAATACGGCGACCAGCTTGAGGTCACCTACAGGCCCATGCTGTGGGTAACCCAACCAAAAGATCTGCCTTTCAGAAAGAGTAATGAAGCTTATATTATTGCCAAAAGAATGGGCATGGGTGATGAGATGAAAAGCGCCCTGTTCGATGCAATGTTCATGGATGGAAAAGATCTCTCTGATGTGGCAGTGCTTGAAGATATTGCCAGTAGCATTGGCCTAGGTGATGATTTTGCCACGGCATTGGAGAATGGGGAGGCAAAGGACGAAGCCCAGGAATATATCAATCTTGCCCAGCCCCTGGTGTCATGGACACCAACTATAATCATCAACGGGAACCTAAAATTCGATCCATCATTGACAGGCGAAAATGTTGATCAGATGGTAGCTAATATGGATACGATTATCGGCTCGCTTTTGAGCTAGATAATTTCCATATACATGAGAACTGCAATAACTATTAGCGTAATTCCCGTAAACAGACGCATTGCAGATCTCTTATTTTTCCTGAACTCTTCTACTTTTTCCGGATTCAGCCCGAATGCAATGGCTGCACCTATGATGAGCACCGGCAGTACCACTCCCAGATTATAGGATGCAAGATATAACATTCCCGTGCCGTCACCACTTCGGACCATATCAAGGATAACAAAATACACTGCACCCACGCAGGGTGCTTTGATCAGTGAGAACAGTGCCCCCATCAAAAAGGCAGCAGGCAGACTAACATTTTTGGTAATGCTCTCAGTTAAGCGGATGAAGGCTTTTGGAGTGTAAAAGGAAGATTCAGTATTTTTCTTGAGATGATATGCATCATATATGTGCCAAAGCCCCAACAGGGTGATCAGGGCAATGATAATATTGGTGATGGTGCTTTGAAGGGATGCGGACTGGTCAATTATTCGTAACAATCCGATGCCGACAATGAGGTATGTGACAAATATACCCAGACTGAACATGACCACAATTAGCAATACATTTCTTCTTTTACCAGTGGTTGCTAAGGTAACGGATGCGATAAAAGCCAGTATTGCAAGAAGACAGGGATTAAAACCTGCCAAAAACCCTACCACAAAAACGGAAGTCACAGACAATACGATCTTATCATGCACTTCACCATTTTCTTGATCAGGATTGGCTAATGCATCATTTAGCAGCGTTTCAAGTTCAGCTACATCTCCGTCATAATCGTCATAAGCAATTAGCTTCTTTTCATTAATCACAATAGAGGGAATGCCCGGGATCTTGTATTTTCGTGCCAGTTCAAGTCCTTCATCGGTTTTTACATTATATTTTGAGAATGTGACCCCATCACCATGGGATCTGATGATTTTATCAATTGTAGGATATACCTTAGCACATTTCTGACAGGCCGGGTCATAGAAATATTCAACTATAATGGCATTTGCCGAAGTGGTGTTTGTAATATAAGAATTGTTGATTCCGACTTCATTATCAGTGACATTATTCCCGGTAATTTGAGTGTCGTTTGATGTATTATTCTCAGTAACATTATCATCACTTTCAAGTGTGATCTTCTTATAAGTCTCAAAAGTATTACTTCCAATGTCTATTGTGGAATTGATAAAATATTCACCTGGATCAAGAGCTGAACATTCCCCACAGGCAGGCGTCTTAAATTCAAACTCAAATACATTTATTCCTTTGTGGATCTTTGTTTGCTTTGTTTCACCAATAAATGGCTGACCAAATGCGTTCTCAATTCCAGAAACCTGAATTAATGCCTCCATATCCTTCAGAGATGAATATTCCACATGTACTTCCATGGTTTCGTTAGAAAAGTACACATCCTGGGAGGTGGTTATTATTAAAATAGGATCAATGGAGTCTGCCTCTATACTGCTGTTTTGATAAACTCCGCATATCTTTGCTAACACGCCATCTTTTTGGTAGGTGCCAGTATAATTTTCTGATCGGTCTATCTGGATTCCAGAAATACTATTGTTTTCAATTACCCCACTTATGCAAACTTGTTTTTGTTGAAATTCATCTGGATTTGATATCAGATCAGATGGCGTGACCTCTTTGTACACAGAACTTTCAATACAACCGAACGCAAAAAATAATAGAATTAATATGATAATCGGTATATATTTCATTGCATTTTTTCCTGTTATTGTCATATATTTTGTTTTTTATTTATAAGTACTCTTTTTTAATGTTTATTCTGTAACTTTTTAATAAATTTCCTTCACTCTTCCAACCTGACCATCTATTAATTGTACCTTAATTCCATGTGGATGAGATGAAGAATTAGTTAATATTCTCTTAACAATACCTTTGGTAATTTTACCACTCCTCTGGTCTTGTTTTAACACAATTCCAACGCTTAAGCCTTCTTGAATATTTCCGCGACTAGTACCTTTATTCATGCTGCTTCATTCAACTCCTTTTCGTGGGCATAGGTGCTCAAGCATGCAATCTTCATGCCTGGGCTTTCGCGCTGAACACACTGCCCGACCGTGGAGGATTAACCGGTAGGAAAAGTCACTCCACTCGTCCCGCGGTGCCAGCTTCATAAGATCCTGCTCGATCTTGTTGGGATCAGTATTATCAGTCAGTCCCAGCCGGTATGATAATCGTTTGACATGGGTGTCCACTGCAATACCCTCTGAAATACCATAAGCACTGGACAGTACAACATTCGCAGTCTTACGGGCCACACCGGGAAGCGTGATAAGCTCTTTCATAGTGCGGGGAACTTCTCTACCAAACGTTTCCATGATAACGATACTGCTGTTCTTGATATTTTTTGCCTTTTGCCTGAAAAAACCAGATGATTTAATGTCCTGTTCAAGTTCTGATAGATCAGCCCTGGCAAAATCCTCCACATTTTTGTATTTCTGAAAAAGAGTTTTGGTGATGATATTCACTCTTACATCAGTACTCTGGCCAGACAGTATGGTAGCCACCAGCAATTGATGTGGCGTGGAATATGTAAGTGCAGTCCTGGATAAGGGATATTCTGTGTTCAATAATTCAATGATTTCCAGGATTCTGTCTTTTTCATTCACTGCTGTTCCTGTTCTGAGATGTACTTTTCTGCAGATACCGCAGCCAGTGCCCCGTCCCCTACGGCCGTGGCTACCTGGCGGATCAGTGTAGTGCGGCAATCCCCAGCACAAAACACGCCCGGGATCGAAGTGGAAAGATCAGGTTTTGAAATGATAAAACCAGTTTCATCCTTATCAGCATCCACAAAATCAGTATTGGGTTTAATGCCCACATACATGAACACCCCGCCCACTGATAACTCTGTGATCTCATCAGTAAGTTTGTTCTGGACCACAGCTTTGTCAACAGTGTCCTTACCCTCAATGGCTATCAAATTGGAATTCCAGACAAATTCGATCTTCGGATTGTTAAAGGCCTTCTCCTGGTTTATTTTCTCTGCCCTCAGCTCATCCCTGCGATGTATCACATATACCTTGTCCACCATTTTTGTCAAAAACAATGCTTCCACAATAGCACTGTCCCCGCCGCCTACGAGTGCCACATCCTTACCTTTAAAGAAGAAACCGTCACAGGTCGCGCAAGTAGAGACGCCTTTACCCATAAATTCCTGCTCACCAGGGATACCCAGACTCTTTGGATGGGTACCTGTTGCGATTATTACTGTTTTTGTTTCTATCTCACTGTCTGAAGTGACCACTGTCTTAACAGAACCGCTGTCTTTGATCTGCAGGACCTCTGTGAATTTGATCTCAAGTTCGAATTTATTTACATGTTCTTCCATCTTCTGCATCAGATCCATACCACTGATCTCAGGAAAACCGGGATAATTCTCAAGCATGTGGGTTTTTATGATCTGTCCGCCTATGCCCACTTTCTCGATAAGAAGAGTATTCATAAGTGCACGTTTTGCATATATCCCTGCTGCCAGTCCTGCAGGACCGCCTCCAATTATAATTACGTCATATACCATAATATTCCATCCAATAATATTGATCTGTAGCTCGTTGGCTCCGCTATATATCCTCTCCCCACTTTATATTTTTGCAGCTATTGGAACTTTTCATTAAAGCAAGGAATGCAATAGACCTTTTTATTCTTTTCTTTTACCCGGGTCTTCATGACAGATTCGCCGCAGTTATGGCAGGGTAATGAATCGTGGATCTGGGCCACATGAGGCAATTCAATGTTTACATCCCTGATGTCAAATAATTGATCCTCATCAAGTTCAAGTATCAGTTTGATACGTTCATCCCGGTCCTCTTCCCTGAACACGTCATTTTTTAAACTAACCCGCACCCCACGACCGTCAGGCCGCAGTGCTAATGTATAAACATGCTTTCCATGATCTTTAAAGAAGAAGTTACCTTTTCCAAAGGTACAGCCAGTCATAACTTGAATGGCATCTACTGCACAGGAATTATTCTCAACGATCGCAACAAGTTCCTCATTTTCTGAACGCATGGCATGTATCTGTTTCATACCAGCTTTTGCGGCCCTGTAGCCGATCACAAGGCCGGGGCAGAGATGACCATGAAAATCGATGATGGGTTGAAGGTCAAGAGGGATGTTTGTCATAGAGGGATGATTGGTAGTAATGGGGCTAATACGTTTCGTGAATAAAGGGTTAGAATCTTTAGGTATCCAAACAGTTTTTTATGATTTAACGAATCTAAATTGCGATATTTCAAAACCAAATTTTTAAACTGTCCAATATGTGATCAATCTTTCAACATTTTATTGTATAGGTCTGTACTCATCCAGAATCCATGTTTTTGAAGTTCATCCAGGACATTTTTCAAATTTTCAATACGACCTTTTTGATACAATACCTTTACCAATCCCAGAGTCCCAATAACCTCAATTCCATACGCTGTGGCTGCCCTTCTCCCAGCAAGGTCGTCCAGTAAAATCAGGTCTGCATTCTGTTTAATAGCAAGAGCAATTGCTTGTGCTTCCCCTGCATCCAATGTAGATGAAAAAACAACTGACTCATGGTCTTCAACCTCTACAACTTTGATCCAGTCAGCATGTTCAACTTCGTTCGAACCTTTCAAATCATTTTTTGTGACTTCTTCATATACTGCCTTGGGTATAGAAATATCACCAAAATCTGCTAAAATATCAAGCATACCAATAGCAGAGAAAAATATCAAAGGCGATGAATTACTGACTATCTTCATCTAATAATCCAATCCTTTTTGCAGTCTCGATATCTTCTTCCAATTCTGCAATGCCGTAATTCAATGGTACGTTGGAATCTTTCATGATGCCCAACATCTCGACCAGATTCATTTCAAGCAGTCCTGCCATCTTACCAAGTGAAATTTTTCCCTCCCTATAAAGTTCCAGCAGGAAGTTCTTTTTCACAAAGTATTCTACACGATCCTTTCCTATGCCCTGTGAATATAACATGTCACTCGGCAGATGTATTTCGGTTGTGATCATTTTCAGTTCTACATCCATATTAATCATAATTTGTTTACTGTTATTATAAACATTTGCACAAGTTATTTGGGATTTGTGAGACTGAAATGTATCGCTTAAATGAGGTAAGTCTTGGCAGGGTAGCTAAACTGGCTGGTTAATCTGTAACAGAAATTAGTTAAAAAAACAGTTAATACGATATTAATAATAACAAAATTCACCCCAACACCCCTATCTGCGTACCCCTGACCGACTTGCGGTAGCGTTTACTGACCTCGATTGTATCTTCCATATTATCCTGCGTCACCCATACTGCTTGTGGGAAGACAGAACCAGAAAAAGCCTGTCTGAAAGCATTATAAATAGACTCCTCGATCGCACCCTGCCTGTTTAGGGCCTTGATGCCAGACCAGCTCCAATCAGAGACCAGTGCTTCAACCGCTTCCAACCCCCCCCTTTCGAAAACATCCACCAGCAGTGCGGTTACCATACAATTCTCTGACATTACAGCCACATTACAGTTAGATACTGCATACTCATTCCCGTTAAATGAGAGAGCTAGTCCGCCTGCTTCCCTGGTTTTGTTTAGCATATTCCAGTCAGTGATGCTGTCACCTATGGTAGCTGATCGGTCAAGTTCCAGCCCTTCCTTTTCCAGGGCCCGGGCAACGGCCTCGAATTTCCTTACACCACCCACAGGTTTCAATTCCTGCATAACCCTGGAAAATCCTGACTTTATTAACAGTTCCCAGAAAAAATGATTCATCTGTCTTATGCATTCAATCGTATTTTCTTCAGGTTCATCTTCAGATTCAATCTCAATTGGGCCCATGGACAAAATGGAATCTGCAATTTCTCTCACGAGAACTTTATCCACATCAGATATCTCACTTGCATATTCATCAATCGGAAACCTGGTACAGTACGTATTTTCCTTAGGTATTCCGGCCAGGAATGTGGTGTAATGAACATACTGCTGGTAACTGGTACTGATTATGTTAACTGTATAATGATCACGTAACAGTTCAATTGCTTTTAATGATCCTTTGATAAAATTAGCATTATCTTTTGCCTTGTCCACCAGGAAACTATCATCAAGACCGAAGGCAATTAAAAATGGAGCGATCAAGAGAAGGGTATTACCGGGCTCATAATCCTTTTTTTTCACAACGTATGCCTGATAATCGTCATAGGCACTGATGGCACTGAACAGCTTATCACCATGTTTTATCCCCTGCCGCATGATATCAAAAGCATGATCTGCCGTGACCCAGGGTCCTTCCCAATCAGAATTGATCATTGTTACCTCGTGGTTAACTTCAGTAATAAGTATGCACTGAGGTCACATGAAATTTTGCCATCATATCCGGTTAAAAATACTTATCCCGGTCAAAGACAAAGTTGTTACAATAACGCCTGCTATCAGCACTCCAAGAAAAATTGCTAATAAAGCATGCTTGAACTTTATTCCGAACACAAATGCAGCGGCACATCCTGTCCATGCTCCGGTTACAGGAAGTGGGATTGCCACAAAAATTGTAAGGGCCAGTGTACCGTATTTTTCAAATCTTTCGGTATGATTCCGGTGTGTCCTTGCAAACAGCCAGGTAAAAAACATATCCCCAACCTTCCACCTTCGCAAAAAGTTAGACACCGGTTCAAGGAACAACAGTAAGGGGATAACTGGTATCATATTGCCTACCACTGCCAGAATATATGCTTCAGGGGCCGACATTCCGAATCCCCCTATTCCAACAGGAGCCAGGGCCAGTGGTATGGCACCTCTGAGCTCTGCTATAGGCATCATGGCAATTATAATAGTGGCTGCCCAATCAGGTATCCATGAGATAAGGGCAGCAATTGTAGCGCTAACTGACATCTCCTTTCCCGGCAAGAACAAAATAAGCTAGCAGTGCTTCTAATTGAATTCTTTCGTTAGCGCCTTCGGTCAGCCTGAAATCTATCTCCCCAATCCTGTCCATTAATTTCACTTTCAGGAGGTCAGGTATGGATTTATCGAACATGGTCCTGTGTATCTGGACAATTACATCCTCTCCGGAGAGACCCTGGTTTATCAGTAAATTATCCAGCTTTGTCCTTGCACCCATAAAATCGCCCTGCAGGGCCAGGTCTATGAGTTCACCGATCTCTTCTGGTCTTGCAGTGGCAGTTATCTGATAGATGGATTCCATACCGATCTTCTTTTCCATTAGTCCTGCAGCCTGCAAAGCATTAATTGCTTTTCTCATATCACCCTGGGATACATAGATCGCTGCCTCCATTCCTTCGTCAGTGACCTCCAGACCTTCGTTTTGTGCGATATGGGCAATGCGCTGCTTTAAAGCTTCATGGGATATGGGACTGAAGCGGTATACTGCACATCTGGACTGGATAGGGTCAATGATCTTTGAAGAATAATTGCATGAGAGGATAAAACGGCAGTTGCTGGTATATTTCTCCATGGTGCGGCGCAGCGCGCTCTGGGCATCAGTGGTCAGAGCATCGGCCTCATCAAGGAAAATGATCTTGAAATCAGCATCTCCCAGGGGAGCTGTACGGGCAAAATTCTTGATCTTGTTGCGTACCACGTCAATGCCCCTTTCATCACTGGCATTTAGTTCAGTAAAATTATTTGTCCAGGTCTCGCCGAACAGGTCCTTAGCAACTGCAATGGCAGAAGCTGTTTTTCCCACACCGGGCGGGCCAGAGAACAGCAGATGGGGCAGGTTACCTGATTCTACATATGATTGAAGGCGTTTGATAACTTCAACCTGCCCGACCACATCTTTTAACGTAGTGGGGCGGTATTTTTCAATCCAGATCTGTTCCTTTATTTTATACCCTCCTTGTCGGATGGATGTATATGGAATTTGGTGGGTATAAGGTTTGTTGAAATCTTTTCAGGCCAAACAGTAATTGAATTATATCCAGATATATAATTTCATATATACAAACATCCCTAAAAACAGTGCTCCCGCCCAGACAAAAAAAGCAGCCTTCATATATTTTTTTACTTTCCATTTCCATTGGTTGGAAACAAATAATATTCCAAGGATGACAGCGACAAATCCCAGGATTTTATGGACAAGCATTATGGATCGAAGAGACGAGGGGATATGACCATATATTGATGAATAAATCATATACGAGATCGAAATAATGGCTCCCAGAGAGGAAAACATGGCTATTTTCCCGTGTTTTGGGATATCTGTTTTCACCCTGGTTATGGAATATATGAGCAGTACAAAGACTAAGACCTGAACAATAAATGATATGTCAGATAGCATGATCGGTCGTTCATCTAAAAACCATATCATAATCAGTCTCCTTTATAGTTAGAATCTAGGTGTATCTATAAAAATGTTATACCTGAAAGTGAATATTTATACCAGAAAAGGGACGCACTGTTGTTCGGTTTGACAATGGAATGTATTCTTTTCTTTCTTTATTTTGATCAGCTTGGTTCGTGTGTCCATGAAGAAATCCCTGATAAATTCTTTATCGTAAAAACAAGATGCCTTTTCACAATGTATGTTCTCACACTCATCAGCCAGCTTATAACATTTATCTTCCAGATTCGGGAGATAATTTTCAATAATCGATGGGATATTACCCACTTTGACATCCACCAGGATAATAGGAACTAATTGGTTAAAAATTGTACCAAGTCTGTTACAGGGAGTTAACGTTACCATTTTTGTCCCAACCGAATCGTTTTCTTAATTGATAAGTACTGTTTTTTTCAATGAACCTTTTTTCAACATTATTCTAATTCTAAAATTTATTTGGACATATATTTATATATTTCGGTCATTGTGGCCTTGGGACAATATTATTAGATCGGCCCAAATTTGCTTAAAACAACCTCATCCTCATCCAACAAAATTATATCCCTAATATAATACTCCGCGTTATACTCTTTTAAGAAATCAATCACTT
>Ga0114930_10003174_pt1 | contig 14493 bp, 9 predicted proteins | sample AnhtaG_FD_87300 | JGI IMG/M metagenome (GOLD analysis project Ga0114930, IMG submission 87300) | Deep subsurface microbial communities from Anholt, Denmark to uncover new lineages of life (NeLLi) - Anholt_01485 metaG | ecosystem: Environmental > Aquatic > Marine > Oceanic > Sediment | place... | reverse complement strand
GTCTTTGACAGACAGCAGCGAAACGATGGTTCAGATTGCTATGATTAATCTTATGATTCATCGGTTGAAACCAGGATGATTGGACTTTTCATACACTTTCTAAAGGGTTGATATGAACTACCACCTGGTCTAAAAGTTTGCGGCTGGCCTCATCCTTGGCTGCAGCTAAATGATATAGTACGTACACAGCGGCGTCGGTGCTTGAAAGCTCGTCACCGTGGATACTGTAATTCATCCAAGCAACGGCTGGGAGAGTGTCGATGAGCCGATCTGCCTGCTCAGACCTTTCAAGCTTGCGTGGGTCGGCAAGTTTTGCATTGTTGGCCTTAATCTGGTCGAGGCGCTTGTGGTTGGCAGGGCTGGCAATGGTAAGGTAGTAGAGCGTCCGGCCCTCGTGTGTCTTGCCATATTCGGTTAGTGTTACCCGTTTGGATGTCTCGGCCAGGGCTTGTAGATAGCGGACAAGCGGAGGATAGCGAACTGCCTTTTCGGCAACAGCGTGACCTATTACTGATTCGGGCGTTGGTATGGCTGGGTCAAAATCGACTGCCTCAACAAATGGTATCTGTGCCTGCTCGCTGAAATTCTCTTGTGTGTTCGCTCCGCAACTGCCCAAGAAAAAGCACAATACGGTAGCCAGCACTGTAGAAAAATAAACGTAGATGCGGGACCGACTAATCTTACATTTGGTCTTTTCGCTCTCATAAAATCGGTTCACCTGTATTCTCCTTTACCAACCCATATTTCCAAAATGACTGTCGGCGGGAGGCACACTGCCTTAAAACACCGTAAACATACAACAATGCCGCTACTGCATCAAGCGGAAATCCGGCAGGCTCTTTACGAAATCGGTTAAAGCGTAAATAGTATTGATATTGTAACTGGGCTCAAGGTGATATATGTATTCGAGGTTCCCGCCATCATTTTCCTCGAGAATGCGCTCGGCCCAGTCCAATATTGGCTCTGTGCCGCGTGCGGACATATCATGCGGCATAGGCGCGATGCTTATCAATATTTCTTTACCGAATACCTCTCGCACCTTACTGATCGACGTGTCGCCGCCGAGGTCCAAAGAATGCAGATTTGAAATTTTGAAGAATGCTTCCAGATGATTGGTGCTGGGGCCACAGGAGTGCAAACGGATAGGGCCGAGCTGACGGCCTATCTTTGAGGTCACGGGCACCACGAAACGTTCAATCAGCTCCGGGCTGACCATGCAGGATGAACATTCACCGACATGTATGCCGGTTATGGGCAAATTGGCAATTTCTGAGAAGTGCCGACAAAGGACAATAAAGGCGTCGGCGATCCAGTGCATGATTTCCAGGCACCGCTGTGGTTCCGTCACCATGTCTATGAAAATGGTCTCTCCAAGAAACTTCTGGGCGGAGGTCATTGCTCCGTGTATGGCGGCACGACCAGATACGTCCCAGAAAAACGGTGGGATCGGACGAAGCTGCTTCTTGGAATCGCTCTGCACTTGGCGAATTTGTTCATCAAAAAGTGTCACCAACTGTTGATCAAGCAGGCTCTTAGGGGCCGGCAGGTCGGCAGGGTCCTTTTCGGCGAGGCAGCCGGGCGTGATATCGGCGTCACCGCTGTCCTGCGGCACAAAATCGGCACCGAGCAACATCCCGAGAATCATATTTGGCTGAATGCCTCCGATCTGAATCTGGTTCCTGTCCCAATAATCGATCCGTCCCAAATTGGATTCCGAATAGAAGAGCCTCATGCCGGGGAATTGCTTCGCGGCGTATTCATTGCATTGGCAATCAATGGCGTAGCGTTTTTCCGGATCAAAATAGTAGTCGCAATCAAAGACGACACCCAGCGCTTCAGCCATCCAGGCTTTTGAGAGCGTTCCAGAAATCGTAATCATCTTGGTTCTTCTATCGGTATTGTGTCAAGAGCGCTACACTGTGGCGTATCCACCGCATTATACGAATCATAAAAACTTTTCGCGCTATACAAAGGATTGTTTGCCGCTATGCAGCCATCCCCAAAGCCTCCGGCTTTGAGGCTGCCACACGGTATTCATAATGCAACTATCCTCCAAAAACTTCTCGCGAGAGCGTAATTACTTTTTCGGAACCGTATTACGCGGCCTCACAGAAGCTGGCTGGCGCACTGCTATCCCACCATGTCCAAGGCAAAGTGAGGCTTTCTGGTTTTCCATTTTCCGCGTGTGAAGTCAGGGACTTTCACCGGGACACTGCCCTTGGCAATCGATATTTCGGAAAGCGGGCCGTGCACACACATGATAACGGAGTCATAGACATCGATGGGTGTTTGTGTTCTGTTCTTGACGGCCCGAACGAACAGTCTGAGCTCGCGCATGTCGGTGCCACCATGGCCGCCAAGAGCAGGTTCTTTAGTCCAGGCGTGCCGGTATTTTTCGTGATACGGCGGGAAAGGCTCCCATTGATGGTATTTGGGGCTTTTATCCTTGATGTAGACAGCGTCTCTCTGCTCATTGTAGAGGCCGCGTGTGCCCTGGATAAGCCAGCGATTATCGTACGGCCGAGGCAACTGCATGTCGTAGTTGATGACAATGGATTTTCCCTTCTTGGTTCGTACGACCGTGGTTACAACGTCACCCTGAGCGAATTTGCGTTTGGCGTTAGGATGGTCAGGGCCAAATTTGGTTGCGAAGTATTCATTGATGCCGACCGCATCCGTGGCGGTAGCGGTAATGTAGTCAAAGTAGTCGCCGCAGTTAATATCCATCCAGCTAATTACGGGTCCCAACTGGTGGCTTGGGTACTGGTCGCGGTTGTGTTCAACGAGATATTTGGCCGACCAGCGATCCTTGCCGGTCCCGCTATCGAAGAACCAATGGTCGATGCAGTCGTGGGAGTGGGCACAGTGACAGTGCATGATTTTGCCGAGCAGGCCTCTGCGAATCATGTTCAGCACAGCGAGATTGTCACTTCGGAAGCTCCAGTTTTCGAGCATCATGCAGGGGATACCTGTTTGCTCGGAGGTGTTGATTAGCTGCCAACATTCTTCGAGGGTGTAAGCGGCAGGAACTTCGACGCCGGCATACTTTCCGGCCTTCATGGCGTAGACGGCCATGGGGGTGTGCCACTCCCAATATGTGGTGACGATGACGGCGTCTAAATCGTCACGATCAACCAGCTTCTTCCAAACGTCTTCATCACCGCAGTAAATATCGGGCTTGGCAAGGTTCGCCCGGACAACTCGCTTCTGGGCGGCCTCAGCTCGTTTGCGATAAATGTCACACACTGCGCGGATTTCAACGTCATCTTTCATATTTAAGAAGTTGCTCAACAGGGCATTGCCGCGTCCGCCCATACCGACTATGCCTATGCGCACCCTATCAATGGGGGGCAGGTCAATCTTCTGGGCGAGCGGTTCCGACTGGGCGGCACAGTCTGCCAGCGATATGCCGCCAAGAACCGTGCCAAGGCCGGCAGCAGTACCGGTTTTTAGAAATTCTCGACGATTAGTCTCATAGGCCATGATCATTTCTCCACAAATTTGGTCTTAGCACTTGTCATGGTTTATCTTCTAATTCACTGATTGTCACAGGTCTGCCCGATTGCGCGGAAAGGTCCGCTGCAAAACACACGGCCTGGGTTTGGGCTGCATCATCCAGGTCTGGAAACGGCCGTTTATCATCAATGATACAATCAAGGAGATGCGATACTTCGCCCTGGAAAGGATGATGGGTGACGTCGCTGCTATCGGGCAGCACGCACGGAATTTTCATAAAGTTGTTCTGCCCTGGGAAAAGCTTCGGGGCAAAGAGCTCGTCGTTACGCAGGGTAGCCTCAGTTCCATAGACCCCGATGTTGAATCTGTACGGCATCCGTGCGTCGAAGGTTGTTGTGCTGCGTCCGATCTTGCCATCCTTGAATTTTACATTGACTGAAATCGTCCCTGGGTATTCGATGGGGTTTTCGGTCTTTACCTGATAGGCGCACACCTGCTCGACCTGACTGCGGGCGAACCAGCGTAGAGCGTCCACGGCATGACAGCCACCGGTCAGAATTGCCGTTCCACTTTGCTTTCGGCTTGCGTACCATTTCTCCTCTGTTGTCATCCATATCCGGTGCATATAGTCGACCTCAACCATGAAGATGTCGCCGAATACGCCCTGCTCGATCAGCCGGTCAATGGACATCAGCAGCGGATTCCAGTGCAGCACAAAACCAACGAGTGTCTTAACCTTATTCTTCTTGACCGCATCCTGCTGCTTGCGTACATCTTCCATCGTCAAGGCCACCGGCTTTTCGATTATGATATGCTTTCCAGCCTCTGCTGCCATAACCACATATTCTGTGTGCACATTGTGAGGCGTGCAGACCACGACTATATCCACGTCATCCTGCTGAAGCATCTTGGAGGCATCGGTTTCGATAGTGCAACGCAGGTCATAACCGTCCCTGTACCGTTGGGCATTTGCCCGGTTTCGGCTGACGAGCGAACGCACTTCTGAACGCTCCTCTTTCTTGAAAGCCTTTATGTACTCCTGCGCCACCCAACCACAGCCAACAATCGCTACGCCAAACTTTTTCATTTTCTGTTTCCTTTCCTTTTCGTAGCCGTTATAAACCTTGCTCCACAAAATTATGGCTGAACGAGTCCTTACGCATAGAAACCTGTATATCGCTCCATTGCATCCGTTACGGCTCGTATATTTTCAAGAGGCACGCCCGGATACAACCCATAGATCATCATCAGGCCGCCTTCCGGGCTGCCGAGTTTCTCGACCTCTTGCCGGATCAGGTTATCGATCTGCGCGGGGCTGCCAAATGGGGTAATCTGCTGCCGGTCTATGTCGAGATCGATGCAAACTCGGCCTTTGAGGTTCGCAGCGATCCAGTCAATGCCATTTACGAGATCCTGGAGATTGAGGGCGTCTACACCGCTGAGGACGAGGTCGTCCACAAGGTCACGAATGTCACCGTCCGAGTGCATGTGCACGAGACAGTCTGTCTGATGTGGCGGTGCCATCAAGTGTTCGTAGATTGGCTTGATATATGTCCGGAAATGTTCAGGCGAAAGCATAGGGCCAAGCTGCATCCCCAGGTCTTCCGGATAACATATCATCTCAGCACCTGAGTCAAGATAGCGCTGTACAATCCCCATGCTAAAATTCTCGACCCTTTCGATAAGTCGACAAAGTCTGGCGTCGCCGTCTGTCATATCAAACAGAAGATTCTCATACCCCCGCAGGTAACTCAGCCGTTGGAAGGCGTGGCCATGTTGCAGGCTGGCAACATAGTGGTTACCTTCCGACGTGACACTTTGGATTCTGTTCTTGATGGAGGTCCAATCAACCGTTCCCATGCCGTTTGTCTTTCCTGGGTCGGGGGCAGTAAAATGTTCCAAGGCATCCCAATCTGCCAAAGGGTGGCCCGTCACTGTGCCGGTAATACCATCGTCGGTGGTTTCCCATACGCAACCCCAGGCATCGGTATGGGGCACGCCAGCCCGTTCCCACAGAGCTAATTCAGGCACAGGTTCGTTATCCGGATCAAAATCGGGAAACAATATGTGATGGTTAGCCATAAACTCAAGCAAAATGTCCTTAGGATAATGATGCCAACATGCGGGATTGATCCAAAAGACAACAGGTATGTATTCCGGCCGCTCAAACCGGATCGCTCGCAAAGTGTTCTGAGTGATGGCATCCGTTAGCATCTGTCTTCACATCGCTAAAGATTTCTGCGTATCGATGCGCGGCATGTCGCTTTCACAATAACAAGTACGTCTATCACTGCTAACAGCTTTAGCGCACTTCGATAACCTTACCTAACCTGGCTGACTCGTAACACGCTGCCAGGATTTTCTGACTGCGTAGGCCGAGTTCGCCACCAATGAGCGGATCACGGTCGTCTATAACAGCCTGACTGAACTCCTCAATCTCAGCCTGATAGGTATTGACCGGTTCGGGAGCAATAATCAGGCCTTTAGCTTGAGCACGCGACTGCTGGGCGTCGTAATCGTTACCCTCTTGTTCCAGAAACGCAACCATCTGGCCGGCGGGTCCCTGGCCGATGGTTCCCTTGGCTAATATGGAGCCCCGCGAGCCGTAAAGCTCGAGCACGTTCTTACTGCTGTTGTCGGGGATGCAGAAAAAGGTATCAACAGTGGCCAGTGCGCCATTCTCAAAGAACAGCATGGCTACCGCGCTATCTTCCGATTTGTAATCGTGGACGGTATTGTTGATAAAGCAGCTAACCTTAGCGACCCTCCCGAAGAACATCTCCAGCAAGTCGATGCAGTGGCCTCCCATATCGATCAGCGCCCCGCCGCCACCGGTGGCAGGGTCCTGACGCCAAGCTCCTTCCATAGGCGGGTACCAGCAGGAAAGCTGAGCCCGGGCGTATGTCGGTTTGCCGAGCTTGCCCTGGCGGATGAGCTCGAGCGCTTCGGTGTGCTGGGCGACAAAACGCATCATAAACGCACAGCCGAGCTTGACTTGCCTCTGTTTGCACCTCGCAATCATTTCTTCCGCCTCAGCAACTGTCATGCCCAACGGCTTCTCGCAGAGTACGTGTTTGCCGGCTTTAGCGCACGCTTGAACCTGCTCGCGATGGAGGTGAGCGGGCGTGGCAATATAGACTGCGTCGATCTCCGCATCCAGCAAAGCATCAATACCCGCGGCTTCGGCGGCGCCAGACTCCTTAGCCACATCAGCGTTCACCTGCAGATTGATGTCAAATACTACAGACAGGTCGGCGTTATCGGCTTTCAAGATGCCTTCCGGAATCGTTCTTCTTCGGGCAATTCCGCCCGAGCCAATCACGCCCCATTTGATCTTCACGGACATAGTGGCAATCCTTTTCTCCAATTCACTTTGAGTAAGCCCTTATTACTTTGGCCAGAGCGTTGCCAATCTGCTGGCAATCTTCCTCGGTGTACGTCGGAAAGGCAAAACAGGTAAAGGTGTGGCTCTGGTGCCAGAGGGCGTTGGGCACCTTGACTTTGCCGTAGTCCACGCTCTGCGGGTCGGTGTATTCTCTGGATTTGAACGGAAACCCGCTCTTGCCGAAAGAATTATATTCCTGGTAGGCCCGCTCTGTATGGCACTGCGGCCAGAATACGCGCCAGCAGGGAGCACCTTCGGCACCGCAGGCAGAAACAAATTGATTTATGTCGCACGTCATGTTCTCAATGTCCAGAGAAAACGCCAAAACGTACCAACCGTTCTGACGTTCCTGGGTATCGATCGGTGTGTACATAATCTGCGGAAAATCCTTTATGGAGTCGATAATGATATGAGCGTTGCGTTTGCGCCTGGGCAGGTTCCAGGTGTCAATGCGCTCGAGCTCCGCCAGCCCGATGGCTGACTGCATCTCGGTCATACGGTAGTTCCACCCGACCATATTGTGAATGTAGGGCAGTTTCTGTTCCAACTCCAACAGGCCCAAGCGCTGTTTGACATCATAGCCGTGGTCGCGAAAGCTCCTCGCCTGCCAGGCCAACTCCTCATCGTCGGTGGTTACCATGCCGCCCTCGCCGCCGGTAGTGAAGGTCTTGTTTTGGCAGAAACTGCAAGCAGCGATGTGACCGATGGTACCAGTTTTTTTGCCTTTGTAGACGCCGCCAAAGGCCTCGGCGTTGTCCTCGATTACAAACAGATCATGCCTTCTCGCAAAGGCCAGCACCTTGTCCATGTCACAGACGTTGCCATACAGGTGCACGGGCATAATCGCCCTGGTACGCTCGTTGATCAGCTTCTGGGCTGATTCAACGCTGATGCAGTGGTCTTCGATATTTACATCGGCAAAACGCGGTATCGCTCCAGCCTGCACTATGGAAAAGCTGCTGGCAATAAACGTGTAACTGGGCACGATGACCTCATCGCCAGGGCCGATGCCCAAAGCGGTAAGTGCGATATGTAGAGCAGCGGTGCCGGTTGAGGCGCTGATTGCATATTTGCTACCTTGCCACTCGGCAAATTTATGCTCAAACTCCATCCCTTTAGGACCGGTCCAGTAATTGACCTTGCCGGATCTGAGGACTTCTTCGACGGCCTTGATCGCCTTTTCATCGAAGCTCGGCCAACCTGCCAGGTCGTTTGTTACAGCTTTGGGGCCGCCTTCGATTGCTAATTTTTCCGCCATCTTTGACTGTCCTTTAGCTAACGGATTTCCTGGGACATTCCGGTACGTAATCCTGAGCAAGAGTAGTCCATTTCGTGGCAGGAGTCAACGGGTAGGTTCGCGTTTTGCGGGCTGGCAGCAGATGATGATAAAGTCCCTTGGCAGATGAGCGCAGAGGACAATGATACCACTGACCTCGGCTGGGCCAGATTTATCGGGAGGGATCAACACCGCACATCGGGGCAGAGTTCAACGCAAAGCGTCCTGTGGCAGGTAAAAAATGCCAGGTCCCACGCCATCCGGATATGGAACGCTGCCGTCAGAAGTAATCGAGACCTTCACCGGCACTATCTCCGACGTTGTGTAGCTTTCAACGTGTCCGTCCGTGTAGCCAGCCTGTAACTTGATGTCGGGCACGCCTGAAACGGTATCAGCGTCACGCGACCAATAAGCCGACAGAAGCCAGGTTTCAGGTGTGATGCCCCCACCTGCAAATCTCTCGCAACTGCCGTAAGCGTTTGGGCTGCGCCAGTGATCATAGCCGAAATAATCAGTTACCAAGAGCTTGCTGTACCTTCTTCCACCACTTGCGGGGCCTTGTGCGCCTCTAAAGAGGGTTCTATTTGCCCCGAGAAAGCCTGTATAGTTCCAGTAAAAGCAATATGTCCCGCCTACCGGGTCTGAGGGGAAGGACGTCTCCGGATTGTCCCAGTCATCCCCAGCGTCCCAGGCTTGCTGAAGGTATCTGTACTTGCGGGGGGCGTTGGGGCAATACATGGTGCCGGCATCCGGAATGTAACGGCGTAAGTAGGCACTCAGCGAACGGTGGAGTCCCGGACTTCGTTTTCTGTTGCCGGTCAGCTTCGTAGGATCAGACCAATTCCAGCTATCTCCGAATCCCACTGTGGCGACTGATTCCGGGTATCGGTCATCGTTGTCTAACGCGTACAAATTTACCGCACTGGCAATCTGCCTCTGGTTGCTCATCCCGAGCATCGTGCGGGCTTTGTACCGCACCTTTCCCAAGGCCGGCAGCATAATCCCCAACAATAACGAGATGATAGACATTACAACCAGAAGCTCAACCAGAGTGAACGCTCGGCTCCGGTTTTCATCTACCGCAATGTTTCGACATCGGGAATCGATTTGCTCGTCCTCCGAACCTGCCCAAGTCCCTTTCACTGCATCTATAACCCATCTACATACAACGGTCTTTCCTGTATTATATACGTTTATTTGTTCGCCTGCAAGCCTAATAAAGCTGCAAGCCGCAGCCGCGCAGAACAGATGCGTGGCTGTGGGTATCCTCCCAACAGCCTCGCTCTGTCCTCCCGTACTCTGCCTATGGCTCCAGTTACGGCAGAATCGTCAAAATTGCGCATCTGACCGCTTGCCGCGTTCTACTACGCTCTCAATTGCCAAAGACCGCACCCTCGATATGAGGGCCTAAGAGGCTCTACCAAGAAGACCTAAAATCGGCCATACCAGTGCTGAAAACCCCGATTCTGTTCATTCTGATAGAGGCTCCAGAAATTCATATACAGTATTAGGTACCGGAATCACAATGCCGTCTACCGGGCTTACAATATCAACCACTGGCAGCTCCCGCGGTAGCCAAGGCAAGGATTCCAGCCAACTCTCAGCTACCAGGGCGAAATCCTTCACGTCCACAACACCGTCCTGATTCACGTCGCCCCTGAGCGGCCATTGGCTCATGCTGGCATAAGGCGTTCCACCATAAGCACCCATATTAAGCCTGCCCCCGTTGGGCATTCGCTCTCTTCTCGGATACACCTTGGGGTCGGCTCTGTCGATACAAGGACTGGTTGCATTGTCAATGACCCATACATTGTGCTGGGGCCAGTATCGGCCGTGCCTCGAACGCAAATGATAGTCACTGTTATCAGGGTCGGCAAACAATGGGACTCTGCTGATGTTACCCTCCACATCCGTATGGCCTTCGTCCTGGAGGCAACTATAACAGGCTTCGCACTGGAACAGATCGCCGCTGGTATTGTTCCAAAGAATGCAGTTGGTGATCTTGGGGTTTGCGCCGCCGTAAGCTGCAATGCCGAACTGATTATCCACTATGGTCAGATTGGTTATCGTGGGCGAGGCTCCATTGCAAAAGATTCCGTATTCGCTCTTCGTAATGACAAAGTTCCTGAGCACACTATCAGCCCCTTCACCCTTGTAGAAGGAAAAGGCATAACCACTTGAAGCAACCACTACCGGTGCGTCGGCAGCACTTTGAACGGTTATGGCCTTGCCGTCGAAATTGATCTCTTCGTGGTACACAGCCGGCCAGACCATTACTATGTCACCATCCCTGGTCGATTTGATCCCTTTTTGTATAGTTGCAAATGCCTTGGCTTTGCTCAGGCCGGTATTGGAATCGTCGCCGTTGATTCCGTCAACGTGATAAACGAGCCGAGCGACGCCCTTACTTGCTTGGCGGGTACCGCCGTAGGCACCCATGTTAATCCGCTTGCCATTGGGGAAAGGCTCATGCCCAACGGGGTCTTTGGGATCACCAGCATCAATACACGGGCTGTGATTCTTATCGGGCACCCATGTCCCGCTGGCCGGGTTATAGCGGCCATAGATGGACTGTAAGTGGTAATCAATTACCGCGGTCAAGGGAAACAACGGCTCAGCATCAATGTTTCCCTGCCCTAAATATCCGCGCTCGATGTCCGAATAGACGACCGGACTCTTGGAGGGCGGATCTATAAGCAATACAGGAGTCCCTTCATTGTACCAGACGATGCTGTTCTTGACTATGATGTCACTGCCAACGGAATGTATCCCTCCACCTGGGAAAGGAGGCATCTGCGGCTGGGACAGCCTGTTGTGAGCAATAGTACAATTCGTTACGCGAATGTGGCAGCGGCAAATCCCTTCGCAATCGCCAATATCTCCAAGCGCCGCGTATATTCCGCCGCCAGCGTTAGCTTCATTGTTGTGAATAATGCAATTTTCCAGGATTGCCCTTGAGATCGGACCCGCACAGTATACGCCACCGCCGGTTATATTGCCGCGTGCATCGTTGAAGGAAATCTCACAGTCGTTCATCACCGCACTGCTGCGGCGACAATATACTCCCCCGCCGAAACTATTGTAGTAGCCTGAGTTGTTTCTAACGACACAGCCGCTTATCTTTACATTGCAGCCTCTAATTAGACCTATGCCCCCGCCCCGGCCACCGGATTTGGCGTTTCCAAAACCGCCGGCGGTACAGTTTTCAATTAGGCAGTCAATAATTGCCGGCGAGCCGCCGACACAACCGATGCCGCCGCCGATCTCCGTACCACACTGTCTTATCACGCAATTGATGATAGTGGGACTGCTGTACTCGCAATATATCCCGCCACCTATCGGATGCGTTGGGGTCAGGTTCCATCGCATATGGTCGGGCGGGATCTCGAAGCCCGGCACCGAGCCGCCCCGGATTGTGAATCCGCGCAAAACGGAATCCGATCTCTCCGCTTCGTGGAAGTAAAATCCTCTATGCCGTTTGCCACCGTTGCCGGCGCTATCGGCTTGAGCGCCGCCGGCAGGGCCAAGCGGCGGACCGCTGCAATCGATAATCGTCTCTTCCGGGCCATTGGCGCTGCGCACAGTAATCGCCTTTCCACGGAACTCTATATCCCAGTTGCCGTTGCCCCTGTAGACGCCCGGCGCCACCTCGATAATGTCGCCATCGGCGGCCACATCAATTGCCTCCTGGATAGTCTCAAAGTCCCCAGGGACGTGGATAGTCGCCGGAGGTGAATGCAAATGCACTTCAAGGTTATCAATCATAACCCTGGTGCCAAGGAAGACGACATAGCAGGTTCCCTGCAGGGACGCCATTTGGATGTGATGGCGCCCAGGACTTAGTGGCTTAGGGATAGACCAGTTTAGGCCATCCGCAGAAGTAGAATAAAGGAAGTAGCCGGGTGGCGATTGGGAAATATCGGCGTTGGATGGAAAGCGTACATCGAGCTGGAGAGTTCCTCTGACTGCTCTGAGGCCCTGCGCGGGACCGATTGGGAAGCAATAGCCTAAGTGTGCGGGCTGGCCCAGATACCCCATGAACACCAGGCCACGATTTGCTTCGGTGCCATAATAGTATAGATAGGGCTCGGGCGGCGGGAAGGCTTGGCCGGGCCAGAAGACAGAATGGATGTAACTGTCGTTTTCTGCTTTGTCGGTGCGAAAATCATCAAGGTAGTCGTACGTCCAGCCGGTGGGTACTTTGTGAGCAACAGCATGCAGATGGTAGTCAAAGAAGTCACAACAGGGCGAAGTGATCTGGCCCATCAGGTGCGCCGAATCGCCCACGAAAGTCAGTGTCAAGTGTACGTCGGCATTTGTACCATCGGCGGTCTTGCCATCAAACTCGACTCTCATATTGCTCACAGCGGTGCCGACCAGCTTGGTCATGTTAAAGAGCACACCCAGACTCTGAGTATACAAAAAAGGGTTCTCGCTGAGAGTGGCATCGACCCAGTCGAAGGAGGCAGTACCTACGTCGAAATCTGCCGTTAACTTGAAATGCCCTTCGATGGCGTGAGTTTCATGAATGCCGGCGAAGCCGCCGGTCTGAACTACAGTGCTTTGGCCCGGAACGAACGCATAAGTGAAGGTTTCGGCAGTACTATTCACGCTCGCCATAATAGAGATAATTACAGAAGCTATCAGAACTGTCTTGTTCATTTTGTCATCCCTTCTGTCAATTGCGCAAGCCACAGCAGCCCTTTGCCTTGGCGTCGTGGCCTTCGGTAACTTGTGGTCCTCGGCGTGGCAAACTCATCATCAACATCTTCAATATTCTGCAGGTAAGAAAAGCTCAACTGGCCCCTCTTATCATTACCCGCCCAAAACGCTATCTCGTCAATGACATCTGTCCCCAGATCAATTGTATAGACCAGGTCGATTTGTCCACAGTCGACCACAACTTCGGCTTTATCGCTGCCGCGTGCGTGTTTGGTCTCGAACCAAATCCTTTGCTCGGCAGCATCTCGGCGCACTGTGTCAATCGCGTGCAGTCCCATCCAGGGCCTTGCGAGTCCCTTGAAGAAACTACCTGGCTCATACCTTGCAACCAGTGCTCCTCGGGTCCCATAGACACGCGCTTCTGCCGGACTGTCTACGATTCTCAAACTGTCTCCGAGACGCAGCTTGAGCCAAGGGCTGTATCGCCCACTCGTGGCATATACAAACGGTATCCTTCCGGAACCTGATACTCTTTCTCCATCGATTTGACCGCTAATCCTGAAGTAGGTCCACCCACGTTTGTGCATCATGTCGCGGTTGTCGACAATCCTCACGCTGGCCGGCCAATCGCTTTGAAAATAATCCTCATCCAACACGTTATAGTGACGAATTGCCCAAGACTCCGCCTTCGGCGGACTCCCTTGTTCTCTATTGAGTGCGGCGATTACCAGCAAGCCTTTACCTTTGGCGGGGACATACTGCATCTGTCCACCATTGCCCTCGACTCGCGAAAGAAATTCGTTCAATTGTGGGCTATCTGTTGGAAATCTGAGTACGCCGAAGTCATTAGCGTACATCCGGTGGTTGTTAATGTGGACAGTGTTGTCGCGATAATAATAGTTGGCCTGGTCGTTTTGCAGCAACTGACAATATGGGTTCTTACCACCCACGTCAGATTTGGCCCGCATCATCATCGGCCCATCTGGACCATCGGGGAAAAAGTACCAATATTCCTCGTTGCCGTTGTTAGCTCGTCCGAGAGGACTGACTATGTTCGAACTGCGGACCGATTCTTGACGAGGCTTAACTGTCGTTTTTTCCGGCCCTGAAGTCGCCACTATAGAACCGGCGGTCAGGACGCCGGCAGTCGTGAGTGACAAGATGGCTGTCTTGCTGGTCGCCAAGCCGGCCAAACCCGCTAAGAAGCCAACCTTGGTAGTGGCCGCTGTTATCGACACTTTGGCAGCCGCCGCTTCTGTCGGAGCAGTCATCTTCCCGAACAAGACCAAAACCGCGAGCAACGACCCTTTTCCAAGGCCATTGCGAGAGAGTTGTTTTTGCAGAGATCTTTTCGCCCGCAGAAACAGCATACGCGTGCTGAACTCACTGCACCCCATCGATTCGGCTATTTCCGAATAGGACATTCCATCATAACAACGCATGACAAGAACAGCCCGGTGTCGGGTCTTCAGCCTCTGCATTGCCGTTGAGACAATCTGTTTCAACTCCTGGCTTACCAGATTCTCCAGGCCTTGCTCGCGCTGTTTCGGGGAGGCGCCATGCTTTGCCCGGGACATGGCCAACTTCCGCTGGGTGTTCTCTGTCCTTCGGTGACGGCGTATCTTGTTTACAGCTATTCCGTACAGCCAAGGCCAAAATCGGTCATTTCTTTTCAGCTTGCCTAATATCTTGCACATCTCTAACATACTCTCCT
>Ga0114930_10003171_pt1 | contig 14507 bp, 10 predicted proteins | sample AnhtaG_FD_87300 | JGI IMG/M metagenome (GOLD analysis project Ga0114930, IMG submission 87300) | Deep subsurface microbial communities from Anholt, Denmark to uncover new lineages of life (NeLLi) - Anholt_01485 metaG | ecosystem: Environmental > Aquatic > Marine > Oceanic > Sediment | place... | reverse complement strand
GAACAGACCCCGAAAACAGGGGCAAGACAGGAATGTCTGTTCTACCAGATAAACTGTTCCACGCCGTTCTCTGTTGGTGTTATCACCAACAGAGTGAAATTTTCACTTACGCGGCAGACCCGCAAAGAGTATAAAGAAATGAAATTGAAGAAAATTGTTAAAAAAAACATGAACAGACCCCGAAAACAGGGGCAAGACAGGAATGTCTGTTCTACCATTACAAATAATGACAAAACTTCTAAATTTGTAAAGATTTAGTTATTTGAACTCGTTTAATTTTTCACCCTAACCCTAACCCTCTCCCTTCAAGGGAGAGGGTACAAACAGGTATAAATTAAATTATTCAAAGAGCAAAGTCAGATGGCTAAATCTTTACCTAAATTTTAAATTCTTATAATTTTTTTACCTTAAAATATCCAAGAGACGCCCCGAGGACTCGGGGCGGCTACCGATTACATTTACACATTATCTCCAAATGGTAGCCGCATCCACGAAGCTTCGGGATGCGTTTGCATTTTGCCAAAGTTTCACTAATATTAAAATTTGCCAAAGTCCTGTAATGAATTCTGTTCTCTGTTGGTCCCGCTTAGCGTTATCACCAACAGAGAGTAATGTATGTTGGTCATAAGACCAACATACAACGAATCTTACACGATTAGTATAACAGACATTCTTGTCTGTTCTACCTTTACACATAGTGTTTCTGTTCTCTGTTGGTGTTATCACCAACAGAGAGTAATATATGTTGGTCATAAGACCAACATACAACGAATCTTGCACGATTAGTAAAACAGACATTCTTGTCTGTTCTACCATTACACATAGTGTTTCTGTTCTCTGTTGATGTTATCACCAACAGAGAGTAATGTATGTTGGTCATAAGACCAACATCAACAAATCTTGCACGATTAGTATAACAGACATTCTTGTCTGTTCTACCATTACACATAGTGTTTCTGTTCTCTGTTGGTCCCGCTTAGCGGGATCACCAACAGAGAGTAATATATGTTGGTCATAAGACCAACATACAACGAATCTTACACGATTAGTAAAACAGACATTCTTATCTGTTCTACCATTACAAATAGTGTTTCTGTTCTCTGTTGGCGTTATCACCAACAGAGAGTAATGTATGTTGGTCATAAGAACAACATACAACAAATCTTGCACGATTAGTATAACAGACATTCTTGTCTGTTCTACCATTACACATAGTGTTTCTGTTCTCTGTTGGTCATAAGACCAACATACAACGAATCTTGCACGATTAGTATAACAGACATTCCTGTCTGTTCATCAATTGTAATGATGGAAACAATACTACAAATATCCGGTGTGACCAAGAGGTACGATGGGGTCACAGCGCTCAACAAGCTCACACTGGAAGTGCGCCGGGGTGAAATGTACGGTCTTGTAGGACCTGACGGCGCCGGGAAAACCACCTTAATGCGGCTCGTATGTGGTATTCTGCAGCCGGACGAGGGCGAAATCTTTATACTTAACCAGGAACTCAAAAAACATTACAAATCAATAAAAAAGAGAATCGGATATTTGTCTCAGCACTTCAGTCTTTACGGAGATTTAACCATCGATGAAAACATAGATTTTTTTGCCGAGCTCAATAATGTTCGTGATTATAAACCCCGGAAAGAAGAACTGCTAAAATTCACGCGGCTCGCTCCATTCAGAAAACGGTTCGCCGGTCGTCTTTCCGGAGGGATGAAAAAAAAGCTCGCACTTGCATGCACATTGATTCATGTGCCGGAAATCATTTTCCTTGATGAGCCCACAACCGGTGTGGACCCGGTTTCCCGCAGAGACTTCTGGACAATTCTGTCAACGCTGCGGAAATCGGGATTAACCATAGTGATGAGCACACCGTATCTTGATGAAGCGGAGCGCTGCACCCGCGTGGGTCTCATCTATAATGGTCAAATTATTCTGGTGGATGACCCAAAATCGATTAAAAAGGCGTATAATTTACAGATGGTTGAGCTTATTTGTCAGCCACAGCGCCGCGCTTATTCCGTTCTAAAAGATATTTCTAAAATAAAAGGCATAAATGTTTTTGGCGGACGGATACATGTCGTTCTTGAGGACTTAAAACGGGACATGCCCGTAATCGCTTCTAAGCTGAAAAATGAACATATCACATGGTCGGAACGGCGTATCACTCCTTCATTTGAAGATATTTTCATTAGCCTAATCGAAAGACAAGCGGAGAAAGGAACAGCTGTTAGCTATTAGCTTTTAGCTTTTAGCTGTCAGTTTTCAGGCATTAGTAATCTGTTATTCTTAACGCTGTATTTTGGTAATAACAACACCTGTATATAAGACCCTTTTTTATCGTCTTTTCCCGCTTAGCCAAGCAGTGAACCAAAGTACCCGGGGGAAAGTGATTACAATTCCCTCTCCCTTGAAGGGAGAGGGTTAGGGTGAGGGTGAGAAAATAGTACTATCACTCTACGTGAATTTAAATTTATGGATTCATGCTTTCGCAGGGATTCGAAATCTTTGTGACAATTTTTACCAAATTTTGTTAAAAAATATAGCAACTGATGTATCTTATCCTCTATAACCTGATTAACTCATAAACAGGAATTACCATTGCTGTAATATATTGAAATTATTAGTTTAGTTGCGAAATACACCCCCAATCCCGCTTAGCGGGATGGGGGTGCCACCCTTTGTAACAAAGATTTATGAATTAATCAGATTAAATAGATTTCAACAAAATGATAATCTTTTAACTGAACACTATTGAATCATAATTAATAAAAATTAGCAATGTATTCTATAACAGTTGAAAATTTAACAAAAAAGTTCAGGGATTTTACAGCGGTTAACAAAGTATCCTTTGAAATTCCCGCGGGAGAAATATTTGGATTTTTAGGTTCAAACGGCGCCGGGAAGTCAACATTAATCAGAATGCTCTGCGGCATTATGGAACCAACATCGGGCGGAGGAACGGTAGGCGGACATGACATAGTAGCGGAGGCGGAGCGCGTGAAAGAATCCATCGGATACATGTCCCAGCGGTTTTCATTGTATAACGACCTGACGGTCGAAGAGAATATCACTTTCTTTGGCGGGGCATACGACCTGAAAGGGAAAGAGCTTGAATCACGAAAAACATGGGCACTTGAAACTGCCCGCCTGCAGGGACGGGAGAAACAACTGACAAAAAGCCTCTCGGTCGGATGGAAACAGCGCTTAGCGCTGGTGTGCGCTATTCTGCACCGCCCGAAGATTGTTTTTCTCGATGAACCAACCGGCGGCGTAGACCCTATTTCCCGGCGGCAATTCTGGGATACAATTCGTTCGCTTGCCCATGAAGGAATAACGGTATTTGTAACAACGCATTTTCTAGATGAGGCGGAGCACTGTACATCTATAGGGCTCATACATGAGGGACGCCTTGTTGCTCAGGGCACGGTTGAAGAACTTAAGTTGAAATATGTGACCAATCCGATTTATGAATTGACTTGCGATAAACCCGTGGACGCTCTTGAACTATTACAGAAAACCGATTTCATCATCGAGACATCCATATTCGGCACCAGTCTGCACATTATTGTTGAAGAAAGAGCGGATATTCCCGATAAAATAACCGGTTTTCTGAAAAACTCCGGAATAAAAAATATCACACTGGAGCCGATAGAGCCGTCCCTGGAAGATGTTTTTATTCATCTCATAGAAAAACAGTTTACCCTCACCCCTGACCCCTCTCCCACAAATGGGAGAGAGGCTTAGGGTGAGGGCTTATTAGTGCATCAGTTCTAAAATTAATGTTTTTTCCAGCAGAAAATAATTCGAGATGTTTATAAAAGTCAATTTTATCGGTTACTTAAGTGATGGTTCTCTCAGTTGGTGACAACACCAACGGAGAGTTCACTCTGGAGCCGATAGAGCCGTCTCTGGAAGACGTTTTTATTCATCTCATTGAACAGCAGTTTACCCTCACCCCTGACCCCTCTCCCAAAAGTGGGAGAGGGGGGCTTATTACGGAATAATAGATGATAAAAGCCATTGAACGCATCGCAGCAATCAGCAAAAAAGAAATGCGCCAGCTCCGGCGGGATATTCGATCAATCGCTGTACTGCTTTTTATCCCCGCTTCAATGCTTGTTCTTTACGGATATGCACTTAACTTTGATGTAAAAAATATATCGCTTGCCATTCTTGATCAGGACAAAACCAAACAGAGCCGTGACCTAACAACGGCATTCCAGCAGTACGATTATTTTATTGCCCGCTACTATCTGGAATCGGTTAAGGAGATAGACAGCTATCTTGACCGGGGAAGAGCAACCGTATGCATGGTAATACCGAAAGGATTTGGCAAAAATATAATCAAAGGTATTGAAACGCCTCTTCAGTTCATTATTGACGGAACTAATGCAAATACCGCACAAACCAGTCTGGGATACATCGATGCAATAATTAATTCGTATCAACAAAAAATCATACTGTCGAACATACCCCGAGTACTCGGGGGACGCAGCTTCCGCATACCTGTATCGATAGAACAACGGTTTATGTTCAATCAGGACCTCAAGAGCGTGCGCTTTCTTTTACCCGGGTTGATTGCCTTTATTTTAATGATAATTGCCGTGTTGTCGACATCACTTTCCGTGGTACGTGAAAAAGAGCTTGGTACTATTGAACAGATAAAGGTTTCCCCCACCAGTGCGGTTGAATGGATTATCGGCAAGGGCATAACATATTTTATTGTTTCCTTGATTGCCTCTACGCTTGTTCTCATCATGGGATGGTATCTTTTTGACATCACGGTAAAGGGAAGCATTTTTGAGCTTTATATAGCAATATCATTATTTTTGGTGGGTGCGCTCGGCATGGGTCTTTTTATCTCTACTATTGCCGAAACACAGCAGGTGGCTTTTATGATGGCGCTGCTTTCATCGATTCTGCCCACAATGATATTATCCGGTTTCATCTTCCCCATTAAGAGCATGCCTTTTGCGATACAATTGGTAACATATATCGTTCCGGCTCGGTATTTCTTAATAATAATTCGCGGAATAGTCCTCAAAGGCACAAGCATATCGCTCTATCTTGACCAGGTTTTGTACCTGGGCATATTTGCATTTGCAGTCATCTTGCTAAGCACAATAAAAATGCACAAAAAAGGAATCTAATGTTTCGTATTAAACAGATAATTCTCAAGGAATTCCGCCAATTGCGTAGAGACCGCCGGATGTTCCCGATTATTTTTATTGCACCGGTCATTCAGCTCATTCTTTTGGGTTATGCAGCAACACTTGACATAAAAAATTTAGCGCTCGTGGTTTGTGATTTAGACCGGACTTCAATCAGTCGTGAACTTATTGAAGGATTCAGCGGCTCGGTGTATTTTTCGCAGGTTAATTACGTGGACATTCCATCGGAAATCGACCCGATAATAGACCGGAATGAGGCAAATCTTGCCATAGTTATTCCGCGCGGTTTCGCCAAATCCATCCGGCGCGGTGAAACGGAAAAAGTGCAGGTTCTTGTCGATGGCAGCGACGCCAACACGGCTAACATCTGCCTTGGTTACAGTATGAAAATAATAAACGTGTTTATTCGCTCTATGGTGGAAAATGCCCCGCAAAATAATTCAGAAATCTCGTATTCGCTGGTCGATGCGCGCCCCCGGGTGTGGTACAACCCGGAAATCAGAAGCGCAAATTTTATGGTTCCCGGCGTTGTCTGCCTGATTCTCATGATTATCACTACTGTACTGGCATCCATGGCAATCGTCAAGGAAAAGGAAATCGGAACGCTTGAACAGCTAATAGTTACCCCGATTAAACCCTATCAACTCATCATCGGTAAACTCGCACCTTTTACCATTATCGGATATGTTATCATCACTGTAGTAATCACCGTTGCCTATTTCTGGTTCAAGGTTCCTTTTGAAGGCAGCCTTATTCTGCTTTACTTCCTGACTTTTGGTTATCTTTTGAGCACACTCGGTCTTGCGCTTTTTATATCGACAATTTCCCGCACTCAACAGCAGGCGATGCTCAGCGCTGCTTTTTTCGTCATTCTCCCGTTTGTATACCTGTCGGGATTTATTTTTCCCATAGAAAACATGCCAAGGGTTATCCAGTATCTGACTTACCTTATTCCGCTTCGTTATTTTCTCGAAATCGTTCGCGGCATCTTTCTCAAAGGCAATACCTTTGGTACCCTCCTGCCCCAATTTCTTGCAATGATGGCTTTCGGTGTGGTTATCATGTTTTTCAGCATTCTCCGTTTCAGGAAGAAGTTGGAATGATGTGTTTGTTATGCTTTGCATTTTGGTTCATTCGCACTTTTGTTTGTATAAAAGAATCAAGTAATACCATTTGTCATTTCGAGCGAAGTCGAGAAATCTCATAGTTATGAGGTTTTCTCTACAACATTTGGAAAGGTCATTGCAATAATTGGATACTTTATTCAGCAATGAGAGATTTAAGTGTGAAAAAATAATAAAAGAGATTTCTCGACTTCGCTCGAAATGACATTAGAGAATATATTCATTCGAAATGACAATCAGAGAATGTATTCATTATTGATTATTTAGCTCATTTCAAACAAAATGCCAGAAGAACCTGAATTTTAAATATCACAGTCTTGACAAATTACGTCAAAATCTATAAAGAGCCCTATTGATAGTTGTATGCTGGTATCCACATCCAGTTAAGCGGGATTGGGGTGCCACCCTGTCGCTTAAGCAGGACACTAGCCGATAATCCGTACAGTTATTACGGATAGCATTAAATAGTTTACATTTTACCATATCGCCGTCTATAGTTGCTCGGCGATCCCGCTCAGCGGGATTCACCTCGCCAGCTTTGATATATATAAAAAAGGTATAAGAAGTCGAAGGTGAATCCCGAGTACTCGGGAGACAGCGAAGTAAAAACTATGTAAAATGCAAACAATTTAATGACCTGAGTAGTAACTAAATAATTACAATCCCGTAGGGGCAGGTCTTGCGCCTGCCCTTCGCGGTAGCCATTCACCGCAATGAAAAACAATAATATATCAATCGCATTGAACAAAAAGTGTGCAGATACAAAACCGGATTAAAGGGCAGGCGCAAGACCTGCCCCTACGGGGTTGTGGGAAAAATCGGATAATATGTAATATATTCCGCTGTGTGCCTATAGCTGATTAACGCGTATTATTGCTAATACTGCTAACATCACACTTTCTCTGCCCAGAGGATATAATTGTGTCCGATGGACAGTGGTATACGAATGGAATGTTTTACAAAGTATTTATAGCGATAATAGACATCTGATGATTTAAATGCGATGAGGATTGACGTTTTTCGAGCCGTTTTTGCGCGGATGTTTTTGGCATTCGTGCTATTTTTCTTAGCTGTGGAATATTGCACCGGCTTTTCGGTCGCATGTAAGCGCGTCGAATCTTTTCGCTTAATTTTCGGGATATATCCAAGCGCCCGGAGCCCCCGTTTTAAACCGACCGCATAAAAATCAATGATGCGAAATCCGCACCGCTTCATGAGGGTTCTGAGGTTTTCCGGCTCAAAGTAGAACAGGTGAGCCTGTGTAATATTGACGGGCTCGCCGTATTTCCTGTTCGCATCGATACACGGCTGAAGGTTGCACCGACCGTTCGGTACCTTGATAAAAATCCGTCCCCCGGGCTTTAATACTTCATGGCATCTTTCTAAAAAAATAACCGGATTGGTAACATGTTCGAGCAAATCTCGAATAACAACTACATCGAACGAATCCACCGGAAATTCAGCTTCTTCAAGTGTGCCGGCAGTAACTTTCAATCCCGGTTTTTTGTTTGCCTCTGTCGCAGCCCATTCTGAAAGCTCCACACCATGTGCCTCCCATCCCCCAACAGAATACACTCCCTCGAGAAAAAAACCCGTCGCACATCCAACTTCTAACATTTTCCCGGAATGCCGCAATTTTTTCAGTTTTTTGGTAAAAATCCTGCCTTCGCCGTATTGCCGGCTGCGGCTTTTAGAATAATCCACAAAGCCGGTGTACCGGCTGTCCGATTGAAAATACGCCTTTGAATATATCTCAAAAAATTCCTCGCGCAAGGGCGCTGGATGCGCAAACGCCAAACGGCATGATGGGCACTGAAATATCTGCTGCGGATAACTGCCGTACAACACCACCGGAACAACAGGTATGTGCCCGCCCGAAAATCCACAGAGAATGCATTTAAGATTATTATCCAAATTCATGTAACTTCAAATGCCGGTTTCCCATTTATAACTCGGGTTATAAAATTGTTTACATTTTAAGTTCTCTGTCCCGAGTACTCGGGACAGAGAAAAGTGTCTACGCTGTTGAAGTTGTTCTTCACCTTCGACTTCTCCAAAATGTAAACTATTTAATGCTCTCCGTAATATAACTTAATGAAAATATTCTTGAATTTCATGATTTTGCCTTCAAATGTGCGGTTTTTTTGCCAAAATCACAAGTAGATTATTGTAAATTTTATCTCGCCATGAAGCGAGCACTACGTGGCAAATCCACTAAGCTCGCCATGAAGCTTCCTCTTTCCCGAAGGGACTGCTTCGCAGCGATGCAAAGAATTGTACTTGATATTAGTAGTCAGTTTTCAGTAGTCAGCCTACAATTTTACCAAAGTTCGGTTATATACAATGGAATTTTGCTTGCTTCTTGTTGGAAAATATAATATACTATATTAGAACTTTGTTTACCTGATTTATTAACAATTCCTGTCTTAGTTATTCTGATCTTATTTCAGAATCTCTTCACCTGATACCTGAATAATTGCAAACCAGATTCTGAATCCCGAAACTTCGGGACAGAAAGACAATATAGGGAGGAAAATTATAATGCTGAAGCGTCTTAAAATTCGCAATTATGCCATCATTGACGACATTACGATAGAGTTTGGACCGGGATTGAACATTTTGACAGGCGAAACCGGCGCCGGTAAATCAATAATTGTCGGCGCTTTGAGTTTGCTGCTGGGTGAGCGAATCTCGAGCGGGATGCTGCGCAAAGGGACAAAGCGGGGTCTTGTCGAGGGTGAATTTGACCTTTCGGAGTATAAAAACATATCCGAATTTGAATTGCGTACCGAAAAGAATACAAGCAGTATCATTCTCAGGCGCGAATTTACATCCTCAGGTGCAAGCCGAGGCTTTGTGAACGGAAAATCCACAACGGTTCAGAATATCAAAAGAGTTTTTGACGGAATAATCGATTTGCATGGACAGCATCAACACCAGTCACTGCTGTACCCCGACAATTATTATAACATTATCGACCGGTTCGGAAAACTGACCGGTCTTGCTGAAAAGACAGCAGCTTCTTTCAACAGGCTTGTATCGCTGCAGAAGGAAAAGAACGAACTTGAACGCAAGGAATCGCAGCTGAACGAGATGCGTGATTATCTTGAATTTCAATTGAAAGAGATAAACCAGGTCGATCCGCACAGCGGCGAGGCGGAGGCTCTTGAACAGGAATGGAAAGTCCTGCAGAATGCGGAGACAATCGTAACATCAGCGCGGGAATGTTATAAATCCCTGTATGATGACGAGCAGTCGGCGTTAGCGCAAATCATTAAATCGCAGCGTGCGCTTGAAACACTGCGGGAATACAATGCTGAAATCAAAAATATTGAAAAAGATCTTGCTGCAGCATCAGTCAGTGTTGAAGAGGCGGCGAAGTTCCTCCAGCAGTACAGCGAGAGTATCGAGTCAAACCCAATGCGGCTTGAAGAGATTAACCAGCGGTTGATGTCTTTACGTCAGCTTCAAAAAAAGTACAAAACCGATATAGACGGCATTCTCGATAAAAAAGCAGAAATTGAGGAAAGTCTTCGCAGCGAAGAGAGTTTAGCCGAGGAGATTCTTGAAATAAAAGCTGAAATCGCTAAAGAACTTACCGGGTACGGCGAGTTATGTGTAACACTTTCGAAAAAGCGTGAACAAACGGCTGCAAAACTCCAGAAAAAAATTCTTGAGCGGCTTAAACTGCTCGGCATGGGGAATTCCCTTTTTGACATTTTAGTCATTAAACGTGAAAAGCGCGGCACGGTTGATGGGAGTCCGGTTGTAAAAGCAGACGGAAAGGAGTATATCGGCGACGAAAACGGAATCGATGAAATCCAGTTACGGATCGCAACAGGCAAGGCGGAGCGGTTTCTGCCGATTTCACAAATCGCCTCGGGCGGTGAGTTATCACGGCTTATGCTCGCCATTAAGGCTGTTTTGATGCAGGCTGACTATGTTCCCACCCTTATCTTCGATGAAATCGATACCGGTATTTCCGGCAGAATCGCAGCGGCAGTCGGTAAAGAGCTTCACAATCTTGCGAAATTCCACCAGATATTATGCATAACCCATCTCCCCCAGATAGCCGGCACGGCGGACCACCATTTTTCCGTAAGAAAAGTAGAGCTTAAGGGACGTATGGTAACGCGTGTTGCCGAACTCGATGATGACGGCAGGAAGAGAGAGATTGCCATGCTGCTTACCGGTGATACGGTTACTGATTCCCACCTCAAAAGCGCCGAAGAAATGATAAAAAAAAGCCGGTGATTTTCATTTTTTCGGGAATAATTTGCTTTTTTTATTGTACAATATAGTAGTGGTATTTTTCTTGCTTTTCTGTTGTGCAAAGTATTGCTTGTGCACAGATTATTATTCCTTTTTAATGTTTTGAATTCTCACTTTTAAACATAAATTCATTAAAATTATGCATTCTGGCATTAATTTTGCTTGTTTCTGTTCAGTAATCAATTTCTTATTGGTGGTTTTATGAACATGAATTTAACTATCCCGTTAAGATTAATTGCAATTGTTACATAGTTTTACGGAATCATTTTTTGTGAGAACAAGTTAGTGGATTATCAACTGGGCGCTCCTGATGATAATCCTTCAAAGTGACCTGACGTTTCTAAGATAATTTTTTGAAGAGGACACAAGTATATCCATGTATTGATGCATTGAATGGTAAAAAAAATCAAAATAATTTAAATAAACGCATTTTTTTTGAACTTTTTTGGATTTTAATTCATATAATAAGTGTTATAGTATATAACCTGATCTATTCATAAATTCGATTTTTGAGTAATGTAAAACTAAAAAATATCAATTGAAAACAATGTCATTCCCGGCTTGCATGTCATTCCCAGCTTGCATGTCATTCCCCCGAGTACTCGGGGGAATCCATAAAAAATTCAACTGGATTCCCACTTTCGTGGGAATGACAACGAAGAGTGGGAATGACAACGAAGAGTGGGAATGACAATGAAGAGTGGGAATGACAATGAAGAGTGAGAATGACAATGAAGAGTGGGAATGACAATGAAGAGTGAGAATGACAATGAAGAGTGGGAATGACAATGAAGAGTGGGAATTACAATGAAGAGTGGGAATTACAATGAAGAGTGGGAATTACAATGAAGAGTGAGAATGACAATGAAGAATGGGAATGACAATGAAGAGAAGGAATGACAATGAAGAGTGGGAATAACAATAAGGGTGAAATTCAACATCATATTATGAAAATTAATACAACATTTTAATCCCGCCACATAGTGGTCACCTCGTGGCTAAGCGGGATCAATAATTTATTTACAAAAATAAAGAATTTTATGAATTATTCAGAATAATATTTTTATTGTAAATTTCGTTATTTAGTATTATCTTAATAATCCTATCAGGATTAAATAATTAGCTATAGAAAGGGTTGATTAACAGTTTCCTTTAAACGTAGAAAAAGAATAATGTAATCTGTAGAAAGGAACAAAATACTCTGAAATTGAATTTAAAATATAGTAACAAGCACTATTTTTCGCATATAACAAAACTTTGGCAAAAATTACTTTTATGGCAAAATTAAGCTTTATGTTAGATCTTAGAGGCGAGATTGCTTCGTCTCCCGAAGCTTCGGGATCCTCGCAATGACTAATTTTAGCTTGGGCGGCACCCCCAAACTCAGCTTGCCCCTTTCTTTTGGGGTTTGGGGGTGTTACTCAATACCAAAATAATCATTAAATCTCAAAATTCGCCAAAGTTATGATATAATTATAATTGTATGAAATTATATTAAAAGGTGCAAGATGTTGAAAAAATGTGTTTTTATTGTAGCGCTTCTGAGCGGCGTATTGCTCACGCAGTGCGGTGTTGAAAAAATTGTCGGGCTTCTGGAGAATACCAAAGAAGGTGAACAGTATTCCTTTAATGCGGAACCGCGTGAATTGAAGCCTGAGGAAGTAAAACTAACTGCTGCAAATAACCGGTTTGGATTGAAACTGTTCAAGGAAATTATCCTCGAGGAGCAGGATAAAAATGTATTTATCTCGCCTTTGAGTGTCTCGATGGCGCTGGGCATGACCTACAACGGCGCAGCCGGAACTACTGAAGATGCAATGCGAAATACGCTGGAATACGGGGATTTGACGCAGCAGGAAATCAACGAATCGTACCGTTATTTGTCTTCTATGCTCGCAAACCTCGACCCGATGGCGAAATTTCAAATTGCGAATTCAATCTGGTACAGGCTGGGATTCCATGTGGAGAAGGAATTTATAGACATAAACCAAACCTATTTTGATGCGGAAGTTACAGGACTAAATTTTGACGACCCAAATGCAAAAGATATTATTAACAACTGGGTGAATCAGAAAACTAACGGGAAAATCCCGGATATTATTTATAAGATTGACCCTGAAAATGTTATGTTTTTAATAAATGCTATCTATTTTAAAGGCATTTGGAAATATGAATTTGACCCGAATGATACTCAAGACGGTCTTTTTACCTTGCCTGACGGTTCCAAAAAGCCGTGCAGAATGATGATGCAGGGAAATAATTTTCAATATCTTCAGAATGAATACTTTCAAGCCATAGATTTGCCTTATGGTGACACCGGATTCAGCATGACTATTTTTCTGCCCGAACCCGATGTCCATATAGATAATTTTATTGCACAGATAAACGATGAAAATTTGAGTGATTGGTTTGATAGTTTTAATGAAACCGAAATGCTTCTTTCTATGCCCAAGTTCAAGCTTGAATATGATTTGACATTAAATGATGTTTTAAAAGCATTGGGTATGGAAATTGCATTTGAGCTTTGGCAAGCTGATTTTACTAACATAAATAAAAATGGCGGTTTGTTCATTAGCGAAGTCAAACACAAAACATTTGTCGATGTAAATGAAGAAGGCACGGAAGCTGCTGCAGTAACTGTTGTAACTATAAGTCCTACTTCTGAACCTGATTATCCATCAATGATAGTTAACCGACCGTTTGTGTTTATGATACGTGAGAAGTTTACGAATACAATTCTGTTTATGGGGAAGATTGTCGAGCCGGTTCTGGAATAAATATTATTAACCGCAAAGACGCAGAGGATTTTTGTTTGATTATGCTTGTCCTGTCTCGCTAAGAGAGGGCAGGCGTAAAACCTGCCCCTACGAATCTGGTAAATATTTTCAAAGAACGATATAGTGAATTCGTAAATATAGATTATTATTTTCTGTTGCGATAGCGGTGCGATGGTCATTATTATTTAATAGAAGTATCGTACCATAAAATTACGCAAAGGAGAAATCATGAATTACAGGAAAATTTTTGTCCAAGCAATTTCTGTTGCAATCGTGTGCATTGCGCTTGTCGGACTGAACGCTTTAACAGCTAACGCGCAAACCATCGAGGAAGCGAAAAAGCTGTTTGAAGCTAAAAATTATGAACAGGCAGAAGAAGTGTTGAAACAGCTCCAGAAACAAAATGATAAGGACCCAATAGTACACCTGTATCTTGGCAAAGTTTACAAGGCAATGGGGAAATTAGAAAAAGCTGAGGGTCACCTGAATAAGGCTGTTGATAGGGATAAAAACCTTGCAGACGGGTACTATGAACTGGGAAAATTGCAGCTTGATAAACCCCGCGCCTTTCTGGATACAAAAATTAAAGAAGCACAGCGCTATTATGAAAAAGCCCTGAAAGCCGACCCGCTCCATGCAGAGACCAAATTTGCGCTCTATGAATCGTATTTTGAAAATGACGAACCCCAAAAAGCATTGGAAATATTGTGGGAATATCTTACGGAAAATCCAAATTCAACCAAGGGCTATATGGCTTATGCACGCCTGCAAAATTTTTATCAATACAACGTCAAAAAACGGTGTGTGCTTCTCAGGGATATTTACGCCAGCGCGTTCAATACCAATCCGGAGGACCCTGAAAACATATTTGAAATCGGATGGGGGCTGTTTTTAAGCGATGATCTCCAAAGTGCACGACTGGCATATAACAGGGCTGAATATAAAGCCAAAGATATCAGCTATGATAAATATTTGGACATGATGGCGGTTGCTTACGAGAATCTGAGTTATGGGACTGCACGTGAATATTTTGAAAAAGGGTATGAAAAGATGCCGCTCGAGAAACGTAGTATGTTTACCAATACGAAAGAACTGCCGGATTTTTTAGTTAGGGAGCTTGCAATCGAATACGAGGTTACACCCGAACAATTTGT
>Ga0114930_10003170_pt1 | contig 14508 bp, 21 predicted proteins | sample AnhtaG_FD_87300 | JGI IMG/M metagenome (GOLD analysis project Ga0114930, IMG submission 87300) | Deep subsurface microbial communities from Anholt, Denmark to uncover new lineages of life (NeLLi) - Anholt_01485 metaG | ecosystem: Environmental > Aquatic > Marine > Oceanic > Sediment | place... | reverse complement strand
TCAATTCTGCTGTTGCCAATGCCAGCCAATATCCTGATACTGATGTTGATAAGTTGTTTATAAAGCATATATTTGCTGATGAAGGACCAACGTTAAAACGATTCAGGCCAAGGGCTATGGGTAGGGCGACAAGGATAAGAAAGAGAAGCAGTCACCTGACGGTTATACTTGATGGGAGATAGCCCTGTAAGAAGTGCCTAAAGTCCGTAAAGTGCACTAAAGTGCCCGCCCGCCTCGCAAGCGAGAGCGTTGCGGGCAGGCCTAAAGTTACCGATTATCATTTATAACTTTTAGCTTTGAACTTGACAGATTGGAAGGAGGCTTTGGTGGGCCAAAAGGTACATCCAATAGGATTTAGATTAGGCATTAATAGAACTTGGAATAGCAGGTGGTTTGCTGGTTCCGAGTTTGCATCACTTGTCATAGAAGACAATGAGATTCGGAGATTTTTGAAAAAGCGGCTTTATCAGGCTGGTGTATCTCAGATAGAGATTGAGAGAGCTGCTAACAAGGTAAGGCTCAGGATTTATACATCGAGACCGGGGATTATAATAGGTAAGAGAGGGGCAGAGATAGAAAACCTCAAAAAGGAAATTGAGACCAAGATAGGACGGGAGGTTTCTATCGACATTAAAGAGGTAAGAAGGCCGGAATTGGAAGCCCAATTGGTCGCAGAGAATATAGCCATACAACTGGTTCGGCGGGTGGCCTTTCGCAGGGCCATGAAGAAGGCCGTTAATTCGGCCATGAGATTTGGTGCCAAGGGCATAAAGATATCCTGTAGTGGCAGGCTGGGTGGTGCAGAGATGGCCAGGAGAGAATGGTACAGGGAGGGTAGGGTACCACTGCACACCCTCAGAGCAGATATAGACTATGGATTCACCGAGGCCTTTACAACTTATGGGGTAATAGGGGTAAAAGTAACCATGTTTAGAGGTGAGATTTGGCCCAATAAAGGGGAATAGAAAGAGGATGGCATGTTAAGCCCAAGAAAAGTTAAACATAGAATGGTGCAAAAGGGACGAATGAGAAGGAAGGCTTATAGAGGTTCGGATCTTGAATTTGGTGATTTCGGCCTCCAGGCAACGGAGTGTGGTTTTATGTCTGCCAGACAGATAGAGGCTGCAAGGATAGCAATAACAAGACATGCCAAGAAGGGCGGTAAGATATGGATACGGGTTTTTCCAGACAAGCCGATAACAAAGAAGCCTGCTGAAACAAGGATGGGCAAGGGTAAGGGTAATTTCGAAGCTTGGGTAGCAGTAATAAAACCCGGCAGGATCTTATATGAGATTGAAGGTGTAGACAAAAACCTAGCTCAAGAGGCCTTTAGGCTCGCTGGTCACAAATTACCCTTTGCTACTAAATTCTTAAGCAGGAGTTCCTAACACTGTGAAGACAGGGGATTTACAGGAATTGAGTATCCAAGAATTAGTGGATCGTGAAAGGGAGTTAGCACGGGAGTTGTTTAACCTTCGATTCCAGATGGCGACAGGCCAGTTAAGTAATCATACTGTTATTAAAAAGACAAAACGGGATATCGCCCGTGTCAAAACTATATTGAAAGAGAAGGATGCCGGGAACAGTAAAGCTGGTGCATAGGATGGAGAGACGAGGCAAAAGAAGGCAGATGACGGGCATTGTTTTAAATAACAAGATGGATAAGACCGTAAGGGTGTTGGTTGAGAGATTGGCCAAGCATAAGAAATATAAAAAGTACATGAGGTACCGGGCACAATATATGGTACATGATCCCCATAACAAATGTCAGATAGGTAATAAGGTCAGAATAATCGAAAGTCGCCCAATAAGCAAGTTGAAGAGGTGGAGGGTATTGGAGATTTTGGATCAGAAGAGTGCCTAAATTTGTAAGTGCTCCGCCGCAGGCGGACTAAAGTTAAGAATAGGTTAGCTGGAATTACGGATTTAGGAATCAATAGAATTAGAGCCCAATTCACGATTAATAAAGAGCTTCTTTTGGCTCATATAGATTGTTATCTCTGGGAAAAAACCCGGTTGTCTGCTCAAATTTTAGGCACTTTAAACCTTAGTTCACTTAGAATTGTTACTATGATACAGGCTGAGACAATATTAAATGTTGCAGATAATTCAGGTGCCAAGAAAGTATACTGCATAAAGGTACTTGGTGGGACGAGGAGAAAATATGCAAGGGTGGGCGATGTTATTGTGGTATCTGTTAGAGAGTCCTTGCCTAATAGCAAGGTAAGAAAGGGTGATGTATTGAGGGCAGTTATAGTCAGGACAGTTAAGGAGATTAGGCGGGATGATGGCTCATATCTAAAGTTTGATGATAACTCAGCCGTATTGATCAATCAACAAAATGAACCGGTTGGAACCCGAATTTTCGGCCCTGTCGCCAGGGAGCTGAGATCAAAAAGATTTATGAAAATTATCTCTCTTGCCCCCGAAGTACTTTAACCGCGAGATTATCCATTATGGCCAAGAAAAAGTTTCACATAAGAAAAGACGATAAGGTAATAGTAATCGCTGGAAAGGAAAAAGGAAAGATAGGCACGGTCTTGAAGATGATTACCAAAAAAGAGAGGTCCATAGTAGAGAAATTGAATATTGTGAAGAGACATACAAAACCTGGAGGTAAGAGTGCTAAGGGAGGGATTATTGAAAAAGAGGCCCCAATTCATATATCTAATCTGATGCTTGTCTGTGGAAAGTGTGCTGAGGCAACGAGGGTGGGCAAGAAGGTGCTTGAGGATGGCAATAAGGTCAGGTTTTGCAAAAAGTGTGGAGAGATCTTGGACAAGTAGACTATGTCTCGACTGAAGGAAAAATATGTTAGAGAGATTGTGCCGACCATGATTAAAGAGTTTGGTTATCGAAACGTCATGGAGGTTCCAAAGCTTGAAAAGGTGGTTCTCAACATGGGTCTTGGTGAGGCAATACATAATATCAAGGTTCTCGACTCAGCTGTAGAGGAATTAGCCCTCATTGGTGCACAGAGACCTGTTGTTACAAGGGCCAAGAGGTCCATTGCCAGCTTCAAGCTTAGGGAAGGGATGCCAATAGGATGCATGGTCACATTAAGAAGGGAGAGAATGTACTATTTTTTGGATAAGCTTTTTAATGTAACCCTTCCCAGGGTTAGAGATTTTCGAGGTTTGTCAGATAAGGCCTTCGATGGTCGGGGTAATTATACATTAGGTATTAAGGAGCAGATCATATTTCCCGAGATCAATTATGATAAGATTGATAAGGTAAAGGGCCTTAATATTACTATTGTTACTACCGCCAAGACAGACGCAGAAGGCCGTTTTCTGCTTGAGAAGATGGGATTGTTATTTCGGAAGTGAGAAGGGAGTTGCTTTGGCCAAGAAATCTTTGATTGCAAAGGCAAAGAGAAAGACAAAATTTTCCTCTCGTAAATATAACAGGTGCCCTATTTGTGGCAGAAGCAGGGCTTTTTTGAGAAAATTTGGAATCTGCAGGATTTGTTTCAGAAACCTGGCCTTACGGGGTGATATACCAGGTGTGATTAAATCCAGCTGGTAGATGAGTGGTAATGGAGATGCATAATGACGATGACTGACCCTGTTGCGGATATGTTAACGAGGATTAGAAATGCGATTATAGCCTCGTATGACACAGTAGAAGTTCCATCCTCCAAAATCAAAATTAATATAGTTAAGGTACTGAAATTTGAAGGATATATAAGGAATTACAAAATAGTTGGAGATAGCAAGCAAGATATCATAGTAATTTACCTAAAATATAACGAGGACAAGAGCCCTGTTATTAAAGGTCTTAAAAAGATAAGCAAGCCAAGCTGCAGGATATATTCGAGGTGCAAGAAGATCCCCAGAGTACTGGATGGTCTTGGCATCAATATCATTTCAACCTCAAAGGGAATAATGACAGATAGAGAGGCAAGAAGAATGGGGACAGGGGGAGAGATTATTTGCTCGGTCTGGTAGTTGAAGAGGGTATATGGGATGTCAAGGGTAGGTAAAAAACCGATCATTGTGCCAAAAGAGGCAGAGGTCAAATTTGATGGTGAAACGTTATCCGTGAAAGGACCTAAAGGGGAATTAAGGCGCCTTATTCATCCTAAAGTAAGATTAGATATCAGTGACTCACAAATATTGTTATCAATCTCTGATAACTCGAAAGAATCCAAATCACTTTTTGGTCTTTTTCGCTCCCTAATAGCCAATATGGTCTTAGGCGTTACCGAGGGATTTAAGAAGACTCTTGAGATAATTGGTGTAGGATATAGGGTTGAGCTTTCAGGTACTCAGTTGGTATTAAATCTGGGTTATTCAGATCCTATTAGATATGATATTCCCAAGGAAATAGAGGTTCAGCTTGATCAAAGGAATAAGGTAGTCTTGAGTGGGATAGACAAGGAGCTTTTGGGGATTACAGCGGCCAAGATTAGAGGTTTTAGAACCCCAGAGCCGTACAAGGGAAAAGGGGTCAGATATCTGAAAGAAACAGTCAGACGAAAGGCAGGAAAGACAGGGGCGGCAAAAACGTAAAAGAAACGATGATTGTTACTCGTTACTGGTCACTCGTTACTTGTTCTTCACCAGTAACCAGCAACAAGAAACAAGCAATGAGTAATGGAATGATCTCTATCAAGGACAAGAGACAGGCGCGGCTGAAAAGGAAAAAGAGGGTGAGAAAGAAGATAAAAGGGATACCCGAGAGGCCACGCTTGACTGTTTTCAAGACAGCGAGGCATATCTATGCGCAAATCATAGACGACAGCAGTGGAAAGACCTTGGTAGCAGCATCAACCACGTCTAAGGATTTTAAGTCTAAGACCAAAGGCATCAGCGGTAACACAAAAGGTGCGATATTGGTTGGTGAGACTATTGCAAAGAAAGGGAGAAAAAAGCGTATCAAGAAGGTTGTTTTTGACAGGAATGGCTTTCTCTATCACGGGAGAGTTAAAGCGCTTGCTGACAAGGCAAGAGAGAATGGTCTAGAATTTTAGTTACTCGAAACTGGATAGATGAAATAAACCAACCAGTTGGTAACGTTCAAATGTTGAGGCATTGATGGTTAATAGGGTAATGAGTGTTTCTGAAAGGCGATATCTCGAAGAAAATTCCACTGTGTTCTGCAGTGGTCAAATATTTGGGGTTTGCTCCACAAAGCCCCTTGGAATCTGCAAATGGTCTCTTAAAGCCCAAACATTTGACCACCTTCATCTGAACCCTATAGATATCGCCTTGAAGAAATTGTCATTACCATAGATATTATTGAATGTTTATCATGTGGCCTAAGAACAATTAGGCCTCAACATTTGAACGTTACTAACCAGTTAGATATAAGAGTTATCAAGTTTCAAGTTTCCAGTTACAAATTAATAGGAGCGGCAATTGATTAAAGAAGACGAAGATGTAGAATTAATTGAGAAGGTTGTTTATATTAATAGGGTTGCAAAAGTTGTGAAAGGGGGCCGCAGGTTCAGTTTTAGCGCTATAGTAGTTATTGGCGATGGTAAAGGTATGGTAGGTAGTGGACTTGGAAAGGCAAATGAAGTGCCAGAGGCTATAAGAAAGGGAGGGGAAAGGGCTAAAAAGGATATGAGGCCAGTTTCGCTTCTAAAAGATTGTATTCCCTATGAGGTAATCGGGGTCTCTGGTTCCAGTTCTGTTCTGCTTAAGCCAGCTCGTCCAGGAACTGGTGTTATAGCTGGAGGTGCTGTTAGGGCAGTTTTAGAGGCAGCCGGTGTCAAGAATGTTGTTAGCAAATGCCTACGTTCCCATAATCCCCATAATTTGGTTAAGGCCACCGTTAATGGACTCATGTCTCTGAGAACCCCAGAGGAAATAGCAAGATCAAGGGGGAAGACCGTAGAAGAAATGCGGACCTGAGTAATAATGGATTTACAGGAGCCTGTATGAAATTGCATGAATTGACGCCACCGAAAGGTTCTAGGAAAAAGAGGAGAAGAATCGGCAGGGGAGAAGGCTCAGGAAGAGGAAAAACCGCAGGTAGAGGGACAAAAGGACAAAACTCACGTTCTGGTGGAGGAGTCGCTTTGGGGTTTGAAGGGGGACAAATGCCTCTTCAGAGAAGAATTCCAAAGCGGGGCTTTACAAATATTTTCAAGAAGCAGTATGAGATTATTAACATAAAGGATCTTAGTCGTTTCAAGTCAGGTGAAATTGTTGACCAAACCATATTGTTTGAGGCTGGTTTGGTAAAAAAGGATAAGGCAGTAAAGATTTTGGGGGCAGGGGATATATCTTATCCTTTAAACATAAAGGTTAGTAAAGCCAGCAAGGCAGCAAGAGAAAAGATTGAATCTGCCGGTGGCAAGGTGGAGATAGGTCAAAAATGATTGGCGGTTTTCAAAATATAACAAAGATCCCTGAACTTAAGAAAAGAATAATCTTCTCCCTTTTAATGCTGGCGGTTTACAGGCTTGGGTGCCACATTCCAACACCTGGTATCGATTCAACAGCCTTGGCTGCCTTCTTCGAGGCCAGAGCTGGCACCTTATTTGGTCTCTTTGATATGTTTTCAGGTGGGGCTTTAAGTAGGCTGTCGGTCATGGCCTTAGGGATAATGCCCTACATAAGTGCGTCCATTATTCTAGATCTTCTCACAGTAGTTGTTCCCCATTTGGAAAAATTGAAAAAGGAGGGAGAGGCTGGGCGGAAAAAGATTACAAGGTATGCACGCTATGGGACCGTAATACTTAGCCTCATTCAGGGCTTCGGCATATCGGTGGGCCTGGAGAGTATGACAAGCCCTTCAGGGGCCTTGATTGTTCTGAACCCAGGGTGGCCCTTTCGGCTTATGAGCATGATAACGTTAGCTGCCGGTACAACTTTCTTGATGTGGCTCGGCGAACAGATAACAGAGAGGGGTATTGGAAATGGTATCTCATTGATCATTTTTTCTGGGATTGTGGCCAGGTTGCCATTAGCTATTGGCAATTCATTCCGTTTGATGGGTACTGGAGAGATGAGTCCTTTTTTTGGACTTCTTTTGGTTGTTTTTATGATAGCCGTTGTTGGGGCAATTGTTTTCGTTGAAAGAGGTCAGAGACGCATCCCTGTCCAGTATGCAAAAAGGGTTATAGGCAGGAAGATGTATGGAGGGCAGAGCACGCATCTTCCATTAAAGGTTAATACTGCCGGTGTTATTCCCCCGATATTTGCCTCTTCCATTATTATGTTTCCGGCTACCATAGCAGGTTTCTTAAACGTGAAGCAGATTGCATGGCTTCAATTCATTGTAAGTTCCCTGGCACCTGGTCGTCTGATATATACCTTAGTTTATGTAGGTTTTATAATTTTCTTTTGTTATTTTTATACGGCCATTCATTTTAATCCCACTGAGGTTGCAGATAACATGAAGAAGTATGGCGGGTTTATCCCAGGTATTAGGCCTGGTAAGAGTACGGCGGAATATATAGACCGGGTACTCACAAGGATAACATTCAGTGGAGCCATTTACGTTTCTATTATCTGTATTTTGCCTACAATCTTAGTTCAGAGACTCAATGTCCCTTTCTATTTTGGGGGAACAGCCCTTTTGATCGTGGTTGGTGTAGGTATGGATACCATCACCCAGATAGAGACTCATTTGTTGACCAGGCATTACGAGGGTTTTATGAAAAGGGGTCTAGGGAGGGTTAGATAGACTATGAAGGTTAGGGCATCTATAAAAAAGCGATGCAGGAATTGCAAGATTGTCAAAAGGAAGGGTGTGCTCAGGGTAATCTGTGATAATCCTCGGCATAAACAGAGACAGGGCTAACTGTAGGCATTCAGTGGTCAGCAATCAGCTCTCAGGGGGAAGGCAAAGGGCACACGCAAGACCAAAGGCGCAATGGATTATTCGTTAAATTGTTAATTCGTTAAATGGTTAAATCTTTGACCAGTTGACTATTTAACTATTTGACCATTTGACTACTCAACCAAAGGAGAATGCAGTGGCCAGAATTGCTGGTGTTGATTTACCAAAGGGAAAGAGAATCGAGATAGCTTTGACCTATATTTATGGTCTAGGCAGAAGTAGTTGTCAGAAGATTTTAGAGAGGGCAGAAGTAGACCTTGATACCAGATCAGATCAACTGAGTGAAGAGCAGGTAACAAGTATCAGAAAGGTTATTGATGAATCCTTTAAGGTTGAAGGAGATCTGAGACGGGAAGTATCCATGAACATAAAACGTCTGATGGATATGGGATCTTATAGGGGTTTGAGGCACAGAAAATCCCTTCCGGTGAGAGGGCAGAGAACCCACACAAATGCAAGAACGAGGAAGGGGCCGAGCAGGACAATTGGAAGACGTAAAAAATAAGCCTCTGAGGGGATAATGGCCAAGGAAACAGGGAAGGCTAGCAAAGCCAAAAGAGAGAAAAAGATTGTTGTTAACGGGATTGTTCATATTCAATCTACCTTTAATAACACTATCATTACCGTTACCGATATGAATGGTAACGTCATAGCCTCATCGAGTCCTGGGCAGTTAGGTTTTAAAGGTTCCAGAAAAAGCACCCCCTTTGCTGCCCAATTGGCAGCACAGAATGCTTTAAAGAAGGCAATGGCTTTAGGTCTGAAAACGGCTGAGGTTTGGGTTAAGGGTCCTGGAATCGGAAGGGAAGCGGCCTTGAGGGCATTGCAGATGGACGGCTTTTCGGTTACCATGATTAGGGATGTGACCCCCATTCCGCATAATGGTTGCAGGCCTCGAAAGAGGAGAAGGGTTTAAAATTTGCAGAGGGGTCAGGCCTTGATATTTGACACAATTGTCATAAGCTAAGAGTTTGCGCCCAAATGTTTCATTGTGTCAAATGTCAAGGCCTGACCCCAAGCGATTTAGGAGGTAAACTATTGGCTCGATATGTTGAGGCTACATGCCGGTTGTGCAGGAGGGAAAATCTTAAACTCTTCCTAAAAGGTGATAGGTGCTATACTGATAGGTGTGCCTTTGAACGACGTTCTTATGCTCCAGGTCAACATGGACAGAGGAGGGGTGGAAAGATCTCCGATTACGGGATACAACTACGAGAAAAACAAAAGGTAAAGAGAATTTATGGAGTGTTAGAAAAGCAATTTCGAATGTATTATAGCAGAGCTGATAGGCAAAAGGGTATTACAGGTACAAACCTGTTAATCTTATTGGAGCGTCGACTGGATAATATGGTTTATCGGATGGGCTTTTCCTCTTCAAGGGATCAGTCAAGGCAGCTGGTTAGACATAATCATTTCACTGTGAACGGGAGAAAGGTCAATATACCTTCTTACCAGGTGAAGATTGGAGATGTAATAGAGGTGAGAGAGAAGAGTCGTAAGATCCCGGTGATTCTGGAGGCAATGGAGACGGTTGTTAGGCGAGAGACACCTACATGGTTGGAGGTTGATGGGGGTAATTTTGGTGGTGTAGTCAAGGCCTTTCCCAATCGTGAAGACTTGACCATGCCCATCAACGAGCAGCTCATAGTTGAGCTATACTCTAAATAAGTGAGCTAAAGTGCCTAAAATACTTAAAGTGCCTAAAGTTAGGGGTCGGATAAATCTCCATGATTTTGTTTTGTAATTGTCCATTTTGAGATTTGCATTTAGCATGTGCTTTGGGCACTTTAGTTATCTTTAGCCCGCTTTACACTTTGTTTGAGGTGATTTACATTTATGAAAAAGCTATATCAAAGAAACTGGAGAGATTTAATAAAACCTAAAATGATAGAGATCGAAGCCGATTCTTTCACCGACTTCTATGGAAAGTTTGTCTGTCAGCCACTGGAGAGGGATTTCGGGATAACCCTCGGTAATTCTTTACGACGGATTCTCCTGTCCTCTTTGCATGGAGCAGCAATCGTTTCTGTAAGATTTGATGATGTCCCCCACGAATTTACTACTATTCCTGGAGTAAAGGAAGATGTAACCGATATCATCTTAAATCTGAAGGAAGTAAATTTTAAACTGGTTGAAGGAGAGGAGGAGGGGGAGGAAGAAGAAGAAATTATGGTCTTTCTGGATGTTAAAGGGGAAAAGGTGGTAACGGCTGGCGATATAATAACTGGCGGGAAGATTGAAATAATGAATCCGGACCAATACATAGCCACCCTCAATAAGGATGGTGTTCTGCATGCAGAGATGTCGGTTAGTACCGGTAGAGGATATGTTCCTGCAGAAAAGAATGTAGAAGAAGATCAACAAATTGGAGTAATACCTATAGATGCTCTTTTTTCGCCAATCAGGAGGGTTACCTATGTAGTTGGTAATGCAAGGGTTGGGCAGAGGACTGATTACGATAAATTGACCTTAGAGATCTGGACAGATGGAACGGTGAATCCGCGAGATGCACTAGCGTTTGCTGCAAAAATTTTAAAGGAACAGGCTACCCCTTTTATTAATTTTGAGGAAGAACCGGAAGAGGAAGTAGAAAAAGAGGAAAAGGAGGAGGAAGAGAAGATAAATGAGAATCTCTTTAGGTCCATAAGTGAGCTTGAACTCTCCGTGCGCTCATCCAATTGTCTGAAGAATGCTAATATAAAGTATATTTACGAATTGGTCCAGAAGACAGAAAGCGAAATGCTAAAAACCAAGAATTTTGGAAGAAAGTCCCTGAATGAGATAAAGGGAATCCTGGAGGAGATGGATGTTCAGTTTGGCATGAAACTGGAGAATTTCCCCTCCCCCAAAGAGGAAGAGGAGGAAGGAGAGGAAGAGAGTAAAGAGGATCAGGATCAATGAGGCACAGAAGGGCAGGGAAAAAGCTGGGTCGTGATTCAGCCCATCGAAGGGCCATTTTAAGAAATTTGGTTACTTCTCTGTTTAGACATGAGGAAATTTCAACAACATATCCAAAGGCCAAGGCGTTACGGCCTATTGCTGAGAAGATGATTACCCTGGCAAAAAGAGGGGATCTTCATGCAAGACGTCAGGCCCTTTCCTATATGATGGATAAATCTGTTGCCCATAAATTGTTTGATCAGATGAAGGATCGTTTTCTAGACCGCCAGGGTGGTTATATCAGGATCTTAAAAACAGGTCATAGGAGTGGTGATAATGCACCCTTAGCTATTATCCAGCTATTACTGGCAGGTGAGCGGAAGACTTCGGGAAAGTCAACTGCAAGAGCCGCAAAGAGTAAAAAAAAGCTTCCTGAAAAGGTTTCAGATAAGGGGACCAGATCCAAAGGGAAAATGCAGGTTTCTGAGGATGAACAGGAGAGGGTAAGAAGCCGTAAAAAGAAAAATGCTGAGTAGAAAAGAGAAAAGGTTAAAGCTCAAAAGATTAATCAATGTCTTTTAAGAAATGAAGCCCCCTTCCTGATTCAAAGGGGGCTTTTTTTGATAAGAAATAGTCAGTGGTCCGTTGTCAGTGGTCCGTTGTGAAAAAGGTAATCGTAACGGGACAACGGACAATAAATCCTCTTTAACTTTAGGCACTTTTAACCCTGGCCCAGACCTGGCATATAATTCTAATAGGCTGATCCGATCATGCAGTACCTTATAGACTTAACAGTTTGATTTAAGCACGTCGCGCCAGGGCGGGCTTTAGCTCACTTTAGGCACTTTTAAATAAATGTATAGATTTAATCACAAAGATCTATTGGGAATGGATCAACTGTCAGTTAACGATATAAACACGATCTTGGATACTGCCGATGCGTTCATGGAGATCTCCTCCAGAGATATAAAAAAGGTTCCAACATTAAGAGGAAAAAGTGTGGTCAGTATTTTCTATGAACCAAGCGCCAGGACAAAGGCATCTTTTGAAATGGCCGCCAAAAGACTCAGTGCAGATACTTTAAGCCTTTCAGCAACAGATAGCAGTATGGTAAAGGGAGAAACGCTTATAGATACTGCCCGGAATCTTCAGGCAATGAATCCAGATATTATTGTCCTTAGACATTCTTCCAGTGGGGCCCCACATCTTTTGGCCAGATATATGGATGCAGGCGTAATAAATGCAGGAGATGGAATGCATGAACATCCTACTCAGGCACTGCTGGATCTATTTACCATCAGGAAAAAGAAGGGCAGGATAAAGGGATTAAAAGTTGTTATAATTGGAGACATAGCTCACAGCAGGGTAGCGAGATCTGATATAATAGGGCTCAGGAAAATGGGTGCGGATGTGACAATATCGGGTCCACCAACCATGATTCCGGTTGATGCCGAGTCCCTGGGCGTAAGGGTTGTCTTCGATCCGGCAAAGGCATTAAGAAGAAAGGATGTTATCATGGTGTTGCGGATTCAGCTCGAAAGGCAGAGTGGAATCCAATTTCCGAGCCTGCGGGAGTATTCCCTCTTTTTTGGTTTGAATAAGGAACTCATGAAACGGGCAAAAAAGGATGTCATAATAATGCATCCAGGCCCTATAAATAGGGGTGTTGAGATAACAGGAGATGTTGCGGATGGTCCCTTTTCTGTTATACTGGATCAGGTGAGCAATGGTGTGGCTATAAGAATGGCCCTGCTTTACTTGTTAATTGGAGGGGGGAGAGGTGATAACCTGGATTAAGGGTGGAGAGGTAATAGATCCTCGCTCTGGAACAAAAAGGACACTGGATATTGTTATACAAAAGGGAAAGATTGAAAGACTCCTTCCCCCTGGGAACTTTAGTCCTCCTGGGGATATCGATTTAAAGATAATAGATGCCTCTGGGATGATAGTAGCACCTGGTCTCATTGATATGCATGTCCATTTCAGGGAGCCAGGGGAGGAGCACAAAGAGACAATTGCCACTGGAAGCCAGGCAGCTGCTGCAGGAGGATTTACCTCTGTGGCATGTATGCCGAATACAAATCCTGTAAATGATTCACGATCTGTTGCCGACTTTATCTTGGAGAGGGCGCGAAAGGCTAACCTGATAAGGGTTTATCCGGTTGCGGCTATAAGCAGGGGTTTGAGGGGTGAGTCACTCACTGAATTTGGTGACCTTAAACAGGCAGGTGCTGTGGCTGTATCCGATGATGGGAGACCAGTTACCAGCACTGAGCTCATGAGAAGGGCAATTGAATATGCACGGTTTTTTGATCTACCAGTGATTTCACATTGTGAGGATCTCGATCTGTCAAATAAGGGTGTTATGCATGAGGGCACTATTTCAACCCGGCTGGGCTTACAAGGGATTCCGGCGGCTTCAGAGGAGATAATGGTTGTACGGGAGATACTCTTAGCAAAGCTGACAGGTTATCCTGTTCATATTGCCCATGTTAGTACCGAGGGATCTGTTGCATTTATTAAACAGGCCAAGGAAGAAGGGATTCCTGTGACAGCTGAGACAGCCCCACATTATTTCAGTCTTGATCACACAGCCCTCACCGACTTTGACACCAACGCCAAGATGCGTCCTCCATTGAGGGAACCCAGGGATGTAGAGGCCATAAAGAGGGGACTTTCTCAAGGTGTAATAGATGTTATCGCAACCGATCATGCCCCTCACAGCCCATTGGAGAAAGATGTAGAGTTTGATAAGGCCGCATTTGGTATAATAGGCCTGGAGACCGCTTTATCTCTTACTTTGGCCCTGGTCAGGGAAGGGGTGATAGACTTACCTGCTGCCATGGCAAAGCTTTCCTATAATCCCGCCTCCATTCTCAGCATAAAAGGTGGCATTATTGAAGAGGGAAAGGAAGCAGATATAACAATTATAGACCTGAACAGTGAATATGTGGTAGAGGAGGAAGGTTTTGAATCAAAGAGCCATAATTCCCCTTTTATTGGCTGGAAGATGACAGGTAAGGCCATTTTGACAATGGTCGGAGGAAGGATTGTCTGGGAGTCCGATGAACAACTCAATCCTCGTAGTTGATGACGAATTAAGTATGCGGGAATTCCTTGAGATTTTATTGGCCAAGGAAGGCTACACGGTAAGTTGTGCAGCTACCGGGGAGGAGGCGTGTAGTGTTCTGGACAGAGAGATATTTGATCTGGTTATTACCGATATTAGGATGGACACCATAGATGGTTTATGTGTTTTAAGAAAGGTAAAAGAGGTCAATTCAGAAACCCCGGTGATAATTATATCGGCATTTGCCACAGCAGAGACAGCTGTTGAGGCCATGAAGGATGGGGCTTATGACTATATTCCCAAACCTTTTGACACTGGTGAATTCAAAAAGATTGTCCAAGATGCCATTCATAAAAAGACGGTTTCAAGGGATGAGGAGGAGGATCATTTAAGAAAAGGGTACCATTTTGGTTGCCTAATCGGTGAGAGCCCTCAAATGAAGAGGATCTATGACCTGATCAAAAGGGTTGCTACCACCAAGACAAACATACTTATCTCCGGTGAAAGTGGCACAGGCAAGGAGTTTGTGGCCAGGGCTATACATGGACAGAGCCAGAGGAAAGATAAGCCTTTTGTTGTTATCAACTGTGCCGGGATTCCTGAGACATTAATTGAAAGCGAACTTTTTGGTTACAAGAAGGGAGCATTTACCGGAGCAAGTACAGATAAGGCCGGTCTTTTTGAAGCTGCAGACAGGGGGACAGTATTCTTTGACGAGATAGGTGAGTTAAGTCCGGCCATTCAGGTTAAGCTCCTGAGGG
>Ga0114930_10003169_pt1 | contig 14511 bp, 10 predicted proteins | sample AnhtaG_FD_87300 | JGI IMG/M metagenome (GOLD analysis project Ga0114930, IMG submission 87300) | Deep subsurface microbial communities from Anholt, Denmark to uncover new lineages of life (NeLLi) - Anholt_01485 metaG | ecosystem: Environmental > Aquatic > Marine > Oceanic > Sediment | place... | reverse complement strand
TCGAACTGCATCGGACGCTGCTTTTGACAGGATAACAGGATACTCAGGATGCTCCAGAGCAGCATCAGACAAATCCGGACAATCCTGTAATCCTGTCGGAAAATACGTCACCGAATTTATGAACCACAGCACTTAGATACAGCGGCACCGGAAGGAAAGTAAGACGACGGTGCGACAGGCCAGCGCGCCGGGCAAGCACGATGGACAATCGGTGGTTTGCGGATTCTACCCCGCGGATGTCATGCGACTGAGGCGAATGTGCGATCCCCCCGAAATTCGCACTTCCCCTCCGCGCTCCGATGGGGTATAAGGTGAGTTGAAATCCATTTGGGGAGTGTCACTGTCTCCTTCCCAGCAAAAGTATCCACTGAACGATCGCACGTGGTACAGAGCAATGGCGTGCGAGACGGCCGAGACGTGACGGCACGTCCCGGCGCAACAGGCGAGGGTTTGGGCGAATCATGTTGAGATATTTGACTGCGGGAGAATCCCACGGCGAATGCATCGTCGGGATCATAGAAGGGCTTCCGGCGGGTCTGCCCGTGGACCTGGAGTACGTAAACGGGCAGCTCAAAAGGCGGCAGTCCGGATACGGACGCGGCAAAAGGATGTCCATTGAGGAAGACAAGGTGGAGATTCTTTCCGGGATGCGGAAGGGAACAACGATCGGCAGCCCGGTGTCTTTTATCATCAGGAACAGGGATTTCTCGATCGAGAATCTTCCTCCCGTGACGGCGCCGCGTCCGGGACATGCGGACCTTTCCGGAGCGCTGAAGTTCGGCACGCATGATGCCCGCGATATTCTCGAGAGGTCCAGCGCGAGGGAAACCGCGGGAAGGGTTGCAGCAGGAGCCTTCGCGAGGCTTTTCCTGGGAGAATTCGGGGTGCGAGTCATCAGCCACACGGTTGCGCTTGGGGGAGTGGAGGCGAAGAGTGCGGAACTGACTCCGGAGGAAATTGAGGCAAGAGTCGCTTCGTCACGGTTAAATTGCGCCGACCGAGAAGCGGAAGAAAAGATGATTGTCGCTATTGACGAAGCACGTGAACATGGAGATACGCTGGGCGGGATTTTCGAGATCATTGTTGTCAATATCCCGCCCGGGCTTGGAAGCCACGTTCAGTGGGACGAAAAGCTGGATGCCAGGCTGGCGCGGGCGCTGATGAGCGTTCAGGCCGTGAAAGGGGTGGAAGCAGGAATGGGTTTCGAGGTGGCGAGACGGCGTGGCTCGGAGGTTCACGACGAGATTTTCTACGACGCCGGCCGCCCGGGGATGAAATTCTACCGCAAGAGCAACAACGCGGGTGGAATCGAAGGGGGCATTTCCAACGGTGAAAACATCGTCCTTAGAGCCGCTTTGAAACCGATACCGACGCTGGGAGAGCCTCTGGCGTCCGTGGACCTCGTCTCGAAGAAGGGGGTGAAAGCAGCCAGGGAGCGGGCAGACGTTACGGTGGTCCCGGCGGCTGGAGTCATCGGAGAGGGAGTGGTGGCTCTGGAGATCGCCTCCGCGTTTACAGAGAAGTTCGGGGGCGATAGTCTTGAGGAGGCCAAACGAAATTTCCGTGGGTATCTGGAGCAGATTGAGCGTTACTGACTGCGCCGGGCGGACCTCTCCGCCTGGAAACGCGCCGGGGAGCTGTGCCGCGTCACGGCTTCCGGGAGCGCGGAGCTTGGATGGGGCGAGTCTACCCGGAGAGGGCATAGGTTATTGACAAGATGTTAAAGGCGCGGGATACTTAGAAGGAGCGTGGGCGCCTGGGCACGAGGCCGTTGAGGAGATGCTTTTTCGCAAGCCCGTGCTGGGGAGGATCGGTACTATCCCGGGGGCGCGGGGTTTCCCAACAGTTAGCAACGCGCACGGTTTTGTGGCCACGCGGATTAAGGTAAGGCGCTCGTTGTGAGCAACAGATGGAGGTAAAGTTTCATGAGAAGGAAAAAGTTGTTGTTGATCATTGCCATTCTGATTGCGGTCAACTTCGTCCTGGGGATGCAGGTTCAGGAGAAGCTTGCCGGGGGCGGGAGGGAAAGGCTGTCACGGATTGACCTGATTCCTCAAGCGATGTCCCTCATCGAAAACCATTATGTGGAGGAGGTGAGCAATGAGACACTGGTCTACGGTGCCCTTCGAGGGATGCTGAATTCTCTCGACCTTCACAGTCAGTTTCTCCCCCCGGTAGCCGTCAGGAGCATGGAAGTGGACACTATCGGAACGTTCGGCGGGCTGGGGATCGAGATCACCAAGAAACAAGGGTTCGTAACGGTGGTGTCGCCGCTCGTGGGAACGCCAGCCTATCGGGCGGGGTTGATGGCCGGCGATAGGATCGTCAAGATCAACGACGAGCTACTCAGAGACCCCGACATGAACGATGTGGTTTCAAAGCTTCGCGGGGAACCGGGGACGAAGCTGACGGTCACGATTGTTCGCGGGCATACCACGATCAAGAAATTCACCATCACGCGAGCCATCATAAAGGTGCAGAGCATCGCGGAAGCGAATGTGCTCGAAGATTCGATCGGTTACGTGAAAGTGATACAGTTCCAGGAGAGGACGGCGCCGGATCTGCACGAGGCACTCACGGACCTCGAGGCCCAGGGGATGGATGCGCTGATTCTGGACCTGCGAGATAACCCGGGGGGATTGCTTGTGTCGGCCATTGAGGTGGCTGACCTCTTTATCCCCGGAGGGCGAGTCATCGTTTCCACAAAGGGGAGGCGGCAGTCGCAGAACCAGGAGTACAAGTCGCGGGACGCGCGGACGCACCCGCCCTATCCGTTGGCTGTGTTGATCAATAAGGGGAGCGCCAGCGGCTCCGAGATCGTGGCCGGCGCAATTAAGGACCTGAAGAGGGGCGTGCTCATCGGCGAAAGCAGCTATGGCAAGGCCTCGGTGCAGACGCTCCTGCGGCTGGGCAAGAAGGATGAGCGAATGGCCCTGAAGTTGACGACAGGAAAGTACTACACCCCGAGTGGGACGAGTATCGAGGACAAGGGGATCGAGCCGCACGTTGTGGTGACGGAGACGCCGGAGCAGGAAATGCTGAGGCGAACACAGAAATACAAGGAGATGGAACGAGCTCTCCAGGAAAACGGAGAGGAAAAGCCAGAAAGCGAAGGTGAGAAACCTTCGGCCGAAAGCGAGAAACCATCGATTTCAGAGGAAGAGCTTGAAAAACTGATCGGAAGGACCCCAGAAGAAGAAAAACAGAAAGAATTCGTTGACATACAATTGGAGGAGGCGATTCGCATCCTCAAGGCGATCAAAGCGATAGGAGGCGGAAGCAACGTGCCGGTAGGGGCCTCCGTGGCGGGGTGAGGGAGATAGCGTGCCCCAGTGCATTGACGGGGCGAGGGGGCGGGCAATGTCCACAGTGAGGTGAACTGCGCTCGTTGGGGATTACGAAATGGCCGCGTGTGCGGCGGGGAGGAGTTCGTGCTCTCAGGGTCGGGGGCGGCAGATTTGCGTGCTCATTTGGCGCCTCTGCAAAGGAGCACGAGGGGAATGGTCTTCAGCAGGATCTTCAAGTCCAGCGCCAGAGACCAGTTATCAATGTACTGAAGGTCCTGTTTCATCCAGGTTTCGAAATCGATCTGGCTTCTGCCGCTGATCTGCCAGAGGCAGGTTATGCCCGGCTTCATGGTTTGTCTTCTTCGTTGCCACTCCTTGAACTTATCAACGTCGTATAGGCAGAGGGGGCGAGGGCCGATGAGGCTCATTTCTCCTTTGAGAACGTTGACGAGCTGAGGAAGCTCGTCAATGCTGGTGCGACGGATGAACCTGCCGAAGGGGGTGACGCGAGGATCGTTGGACATCTTGAAAGCGGCTCCCTCCATCTCGTTGAACATCTCCAGTTCGGCTCGTTGCTGTTCGGCATTGCTTCGCATGGAGCGAAACTTGTACATGGTGAACTGCTTTCCCCTCAGGCCGGTTCGTTTCTGCCTGAAAAAAGCGGGGCCGCGTGATGTCAGTTTAATGACGATTGGAGCGATGATGAACAGAGGGGAGGTCAAAATGAGCAGAACAGCCGCCCCGACTCGGTCGAAGCCCCATTTCAGCAGAAGAGCCCAGTTAAACTCGGGGGTGGTGCTGAAGACCAGAGCCGGCAAGTTGTGGAACTCCTCGAACCTCACTTTGGCAATGGCGGCGTTGAAGAAGTCGGCAATGAGCCAGGCGTCAATTCCCTGAAGCTCGCAGACGTATATGGCGTCCTCGACCTCGTGAAGGTGTCGCCTGCCGATGGCGAAGAAGACCTGGTCAAATTGGTTGGCAGTGAGGATTCGGGAGATTTCCGGGTAGGCGCCCAGGACCTCATAGCCAAAGACCTCGGCCTTGTCCCGGAACGATTCCGGAACCACCACGCCCCCTATTTTGTATCCCCACTGGGGGTTCTGCTCGATGAGCTCGATGGTCTTCCGGGCGACCTCACCGGCGCCTCCGATGAGAACGTTCCTGAAGTTCCGCTCCAACTGACGGGCGTACCTGAAATAGTCCGAAATGACAGCCTCTTTGAGGTTGACCAAGCAAAAGCTTATTCCTGCAAAGGCGACCAGCAAGGGACGGCTGATGGTCTGCATTTTGGCTACGAACAGAAAAACGATAATGATTGCCAGCCCGAGGGCAAGGCTCTTGGCAACGATTTTCGCGATCTCCCTTTTTTGCCTGAACCCGACGGAGTCGTAAAGACCGTAGCTTTTGTAAAGAAGAGGGAAGAAGAGGATGATCACCAAATACAGATAAGGATAAGGATAGGCGGTGAAGCGGTGGTGGAAGGTCTTTCCCAGATCGAACCAACCCAATTCGGCGAGCCGGTACAGCAGCCACCACGAGAAAAACGCAAGCCAAAGAGACAGGACAGTGATCAGCCCATCAATGATGAAGCTGAGCCACCCGATGACGAGCGTCTTCTCCTTTTGCACTGTGACACCCCTGGCCGGTTGTCGGCGTCAGAATATCAGGCGTCCGATCAATCCGGCACGCTCATAACCATGTTGTGCCCGGTCCTGTCGCTCCGGAGCCATACCACGACCAGTACCTCGGGTTTACCATTTTGTGCTTCAAAAGAGTACTTCGTCTCCTTCTTCACCCAAAGACGGCCTCTTGCATGTGTTCGCACAGCCGCCCCCCCGCAACGGGCACGCACCTTCCGCCCAATCTCGAGACCTATGAGGGCACAACCTCCTCTTCCACCGGATCAAACAGCATGACCTTTTCTTCGCGGTAGGCCCGGACGCCCATGCCGATGGCGACCATGACCCGATAACCGAAAATTTCGTTGCAATGGGGTTTTTCCCTCGTTCGGATGCACTGGAGGAAATTATCCATGTGGTCGGGCCGGGGTTGGGGTTCCACCTTCATCTCTTCGACTTCTTTCTCAAACTCCGTTTCCGGTCGCACCACGAGCCCGGGCGGCTCAAAACAGATCGCGGCCTTGTGTCCCCGGATGATCTCGGGCACTTTCTGCCTGTTGGCCTGCGACCCCAGGAGGACGATCGTGTGATCGGTGGGGTAATCAATCATCATGTGGAAGGTGTCGGGGGTTTCACGATCGTGGAAAACGTAGATTCCACCCGAGGCTACGACCCTCTTCGGAAACTCGGGCCCGAGGGCGATTTGAAGGTGACCCAGCCTGTGATAGAAAAGGTCGGTGGCGATTCCGCCGGAGTAATCCCAGTATTTTCTCCATCGGAAAAAGCGGTCGGGGTCGTACGGGCGCCTGGGGGCTGAGCCGAGGAAGGCGTTCCAGTCTATGTTGTGGGGGCCGGCGTTGGGATCGATCCGGTAGTAGTTCCAGTCCCCCTCGAGCGAGTTGCGGCTCACGCCCGATTGCGTCCAGAGGAGTTTGCCAATCGTTTTCTGTCGGATGATCTTCCTCGCCTGCCACCAGATGTCGTCCGATGTGCTCTGCACACCGATCTGCATGACGCGCTTTTTTTGGCCGACGACCCTGGCGACATGTTTCGCTTCCTCGACGGTATAGGTCATCGGCTTCTCACAATAGATGTCTTTACCGGCCTCGGCGGCATCAATGCACATTGTCGCGTGCCAGTGATCGGGCGTGGCGACGATGACGGCGTCAATGTCGCTTCTGTCAAGAAGGCGGCGATAGTCTCTGTAGGCTTTTCCGCCGCAGAGCCGTCCGGCCTTTTCCCTGCGAACGTCGTACACATCGCTCACCGCCACCACCGCCAGGGCGGCGTCCGGTTTTTTTGACCGGACAATTAGATCATTCAGGAGACTCGTCCCCCTTCCTCCACAGCCGATGGAGCCTATGTTGATTCGCTCATTCGCCCCGAGGGCGCCGGGATGAAACCTGTTTCCAAGGAATGCCGCAGCCAGCCCTGCGGCTGCCCCGCCCGACCTTTTGAGAAAGAGTCTCCTCGATATTGCTTTGCGTGCCATAGCATTCCCTCCGGTCATCGGGGTTGGGAACGAGGAACGATGTATCGCCGTCGCTTTTCCGCTCAGCCCTCCTCAACGACCTTGAACGGCATGAAACGAGCAAGCCGTTTGATCTCCCGGACGTGGTCTCCGTAGAATATCACGCGGTGAAGTCCGCCGGTGTAGTTCTCCATGATTTTCTGGGCGTCGGCGACCGCGGTGGTGATTTTCGTCCGGCAGCCTCTATCCACCTGCGGGGTAGCGATGATTTTTCCGGTGGAGATGAGCATGGTATCGAGATTGATGAGTTTCGCGGCGGTGATGACCTGCCCGATCCGCATCTTGACCTGGAGGACCGCTCCTTTGTCATCCTCGAGGTGACTTCGGATGATGTACGGATCCTCCGGGCCATCGGGGCCGGCCATTTTCGTGGTGGCGACGCAGTGGGCATGGATCACCGTGTTGGTGGCGGTGTCAATGACGGGGTCGCTGATGAACCCGGGCTTTCCGACCAGGTACATGAACATAAAATGGGTCAGGGTCGAATCGAGGTCGGCTTCACACATTCCCGCTCGCCCGATGCTGTTCAGGCGGCTGAAGCCAAGGCAGGGGTACGCCGGAAGAACGCCTCTGTAGAAAAGGCCCAGGCAGTTGATAGCGATACCTCTCGCTCCCTCCTCCCGCATAACGCTTCGCATGGCGAGGTAAAGCCGGGATGATTTGATGATTTCTTCTCTGGTAGGCTCGACGACTCTCAGGGCGCCTTTGATCCAGGCATCCGCCTCGGGCTCGGCGTCTTTGGGGTCTATGGCGTTGTAAGCATCGACAAGACGCTGGTGGCTGATGGAGAGAATCTCCGGGCCGACGTTGCGGCGTGCGTCTTTGACGTACTGCGCACTGGCACCTCCGTTGCGAAGATGTAGGATTTTCGTCTCCTTCAGGCGCTTCGGGGTTCTGAACACGGCAACCCCCTTCAGGATGTCTCGGTAGTCGCTCGACGCCAGCACGTCAACCTTCTTCCCCGCGTTCTGAAGGCCGGCGACGCCTGACCAGTCGTGTCCGCTGTAGGGCTGCGAGAACATGATTGTCGGAAACCCGAAGTCAACGACTGCCCTCAGCAGATGCCCGACCGTGGACGTCAGGTTGAACACGAGCACCCCATCGGGATTTCCAACGGCGGCTTTGAGTCCTGGAACGTCCGCGGATGTGCGTAGCAGCTCCCCTCCGACAAACTCGACGTCGGGGGCTTCCTTTTGCAGCTCAGCCAACCACCCCTCGATCTTCCGGATTTCTGCTTGCACGTCGAGCTTGGGAGTTGGCCAGGATGGCACCGGCTTCGCCAGATAGACTTTCCTCACTACGATCTTGGTCGGAAAGGGCTTGAAAGGGTCCGCCTCCGCGGCGCCCGCGGAGCCGAGTTTGCCCAACCCAGCTAAGGCGGCAGCCCCGCCGACCGTGGCACCAATGAACTGTCGTCTGGTTAGTTCATCCATCATGCGAATCCTCCAAAGATGCCGATGCTCAGCGATCGTCTGGCAGTCGAGGCCAGACCACTTGGGAACGTCACCTCGAAGCCAGCCGGGATAGCACGTCAAGGAATCGCTTGGCGCTCGTATTATAGTTCGCAGCCCGGGTAATGGAAAAGTAACGCGACATTTCGCTGGCCATCTCAACCTCGGTTGGGTTATACCCGAGAGCGCGGGCGAACTTCCTCGTCAATTCTTGCTTTGGGTGGCGGATGAAATCGGTTTGCCCCGCGGGGCGGTAGTGCTTACCCGTGGCCCCCGTAACTGCCTCACCGTCGGCGAGCAGCCATGCTTCGAGTTCCTTCTTCAACACGACAGTCAAGGCGCAGGGACAGTCGTCCATCCCAACCTTTTGTCGCGTGACCTTGGCGCAGCGGTCCGCGTTTTGATCGGGCAAGAAGATGGCCTTTTGCATGCCACGAATAGTTTGAGTTTTGTGAAAGCTCGCTGCCTTCTTACACATCCTCGTTTTCCCGCCGACCGGGGTGAACTCGACCTGCAAACCGAGACCGGAGAACCAGGGAAGCTGGCTCTGCAGAACGATCTTGTCGGACGGCCCCTCGACAATGAAAGCTATTCTCACAGCGCCGTTCCCCCTTCAAGGTAACCGGACAGCCAAAGCTCATCAAGGCTGAACTCCTCGAGGAATTTGTCGATGTGCTTGACGTCCTGAGCCCTGGCGATCATTGTTTGGTTGCCCTTCTTATCAACGAGGAGAGCTTCCGACGGTTTCAGCCAGCGCACAAGTTGTGCGCTGTGGGTTGTAACAATGATCTGAGTTTGCTCAGAAGCCTCGCGGATAACCTCCACGAGCGTCTTGAGTATTTGGGGGTGGACACACCGCTCAGGCTCGTCAATGCAGATAAGACCCGCGCGCCTCGGTTGGTGCAGAACGGCGAGGAGTATGGCGAGCAGGCGAACGGTCCCGTCGGAAATCGCGGACGGCGGAAAGGGCTCTGTGACACCTTTTTCCTGGATGTTGAAAACGATCGTGTCGTTGCTCTGGTGCTCGGTGCGCCACGAAACGAAGCCGGGGACCAGAATCCCCATGAGCTTGCACAAACGGTCGTAGAGCCTCCGGTTCCCCTTCTTGCCGATGGACTCCAGAACCCGCGACAGGTTCCTTCCATCCCCCATAAGAATGTCTTCGGTGTCCCAAGCGGAGGGCATCCTCGCAGCCCTCACGTCGAGTTCGTAGAAGCGCCAGCCACGAATCACCACTGACAACAGGAACGTCGAAAGCATCGGAAGGGGAGCCTCAAGGAGAACCCTGTCCCGGGCGTAGTCTCCGAAAGCGATCGTCCGCGGCTCAGACTCGCCCGGTCCCCAAGCGCGGACTGAAGCGCGATCCCGCTCGAAGTGCTCGCTCAGCCGCTTGCGCGCGCTTCTCCAAGTAACAGCGAACCTTTCCTTTCTAACGTACGGTTCCTCTTTGGCATAGGCGAGTTCCAAGACATATGACATATCATCGGGCTTGTAACTCACCCTGCGGTCGATCCGAACCTCGCGGACGCCAGCACTGTCGAGGCCTAACTCAAGTCGAATGCGACCTCGGGCGCTCAGGCGGCGGGCCAGCGTATTCCGCCACCCGAACCTTCTCGCCACGGCACCGGATATCCCGTCAGCAAGACAGTCCTGGATGAACCTGAACGCATCTACGAAATTGCTTTTGCCTGAGGCGTTCGCTCCTATCAGAACGTTGAGTCGCCCCAAGCGAACCGTCTGCGGCGAGAGGCTCTTGAAGTTGACAAACTTGACAGTCTTTATCATAGTTAGCTCCAGAGGCGCGCGACGTGCATCCTCGTAGCTCTTGTACTACGCCCCTTTTCTGCGAGAGTGAATTCCACTTAGCTCTGTCCGGATTGCTCGGGTTCCTCAGGTGCTTCTGCTGCCTCCTCTGGTTCCGTTGGCTGTTCCGGTTCTGATGGCTCTTCCGCCTCTTCTTCCGCCTTCGGCATTTCACGGAACAGCTTGAGATAGGCGACGGCGCAAGCCACAGTCAGAAGAACAGGGACCATGAACACCCAGAAATAATCCGTTTGCCCGACCCCTTTGACGGTCTTGGTGAAGAGGTCCGTGATCCATCCCGTGAAGTAGCTGCCGATGAACAAGCCGACGCCGAAGGTGGCAAAAACCCACAAGCTCTGGGAGGAGGCGCGGATGTCTGACGGAGCCACGGAATTGATGTAAATCATTCCCACGATGAAGAACAGCACGTAGCAGACCCCGTGCAATCCTAAGGACGCGATCACCAACCACTGCGGCGCGCCGATATCCCCGAGGGCGAAAACAACATAGCGAATCGGCCATGCTATGACTCCCAAGGCCAAGGCTTTTCGATACCCCAGGCGGGCAAGCAAGAAAACGAGCGACAGGGTCACCACGGCTTCAACAATCTGAGCGAGAGACGTCCAGGCTGCCGCGCGTTCCGCGGGAATTCCGAGGCTCCCCAGGAATGGCGTGGCGAGCATGTAGTAGAACTGGAGCTGCGTGGCAACAACCACACCGATGATGATGAAAGCAGCAAACCGCCAATCCTTCATCAGTTTCAACGCTTCCAGGAAGGCCCAGGGTTTCTCCTTCTTTTTGGCAGGCGGTGTGTGGGGAAGCAATGGAGAGAGGATGCCCAGGAGCAATGCAAAGATACCGGCGAGGTAAAGGCAGACGTGGCCCTTCTCGACCTGGTTGGGACGCAATTGATGCAGCCAAAACCAGAGGACAAGGAGGGCTATGACCCACCCGATGGCTCCCCAGACGCGGATGTACGGGAACTCCTTCTCGGGATCCTTGAGATGGTGAAAGCAAATGGAGTTGGCCACGGCCAGGGTGGGGGCATAGAACAATGAGAAGACCAACATAAGCGGGTAGAGGGTGCCCAAGGTTGTCTGGGATGCCATAATAAGCATCAACACGCCGCACACGACGTTCGCGACGGCCATGAACCACTGGGAAGGCACCCATCGGTCTGCGATCTGCCCTCCGATGAAAGGCGAGATCATGCAAGCCAAGGGCATGGCACTGAATATGACTCCCACAGCGGCGCCTTTAAAACCGAGACCTCCGAAGAGATACAGCGGAACGTAAACCACCCACGCGCCCCAGATTGCAAACTGCAGGAACATCATTAAACTGAGTCGCCACCGCAAGCTCCATTTCATGATCGCCTCCTCTTCAGTTTCGAGTCAGAGAACACACGGGACCAGTGTCGACGCCTGCACTGATCTGTTCTTGATGAAGCGGCCCGCAAGGGAACTGAATAGATTATCCGCCCGACGAGCCGCCGAATGGTAACAAACCCAACAGCGGTGGTAAAGCGTTTTACGACGGCCTTTTCTAAAAGGCTCCACCCCTGCCTCAGCGAATGCGGATTACGTGTTGTGGCAGGCGGCGATCAGTTCCTCCAGGGTCGAAAGTCCCACGCATTGAACGGAGTCGGCGGCGCCGTAATAAATCTTCACCGAGCCGTCGTCTTCGAGAATGGCAGCGTTGGTGAAGACCACGCTGGGCGACTGGCCGGTCAGTTCGTACTCCGTCTGTGGGACGAGGATGGCTCGCTCCGCTTTCGCCACGACCCTGGACGGGTTATCCAGATCGAGCAGAAAAACGCCGAGCTGGTACACGTAATGCTGGGCGCACTGCGTGCGCACACCATGAAAGATGGTCAGCCACCCCTCGCCCGTCCGGATGGGAACGGCTCCGGGGCCGATTTTCTTCCAGGCCCAGCGAAAATCCTCTCGGCGGATGACGCACTGGCTCTTTCCCCAGTGGATCAGGTCGGGCGAGTAAGAGATCCAGATGTCGCCATCGCCGCCGCTGCCGATGTTGGGCCGGTCAAGCCGAGCGTAGTGGCCGTTGATCTTCTCCGGGAAAAGCAGCCCGTTGCGATTATCGGGCTCAGAGATACATCCCATCCACTCGAATGCCTCAAAATCTTCCGTGCGGAAAAGCCCCAAACGACAGGCATGCTTACTGTGAGCGGCATGGACGATGTAGAAGACTCCATCGAGCTTCGTAACCCGCGGGTCAAAGTAGGTCCGGTGGGAATACTCCTCGAATTCGGGGTTGTCGTGAGGGACCTTCACGGGCAACGGTCTCGGGGTGAAGTTGAGCCCGTCGTCGCTATCCGCCACCCACATGTAGGCGTAAAGGGCTGAGTCCTCCACCCGGCAGACCATGATGTACCGCCCTTCGTCCTTGACGACGCCGCTGTTGAAAACCCACGTGATATCGCCGGGAAAATCCGCCCCGGTCAGAATGGGGTTCCCCTCATAGCGTCGAACAATTTCCTTCGGCTTTTTGGGATCGAACGGGCAGAAAATGGAAGGCACGATGATCCTCCTTCGCCTCCTCTCCGTTCTCTGCGCTGCAAACAGCACCACGAAATCCGCCGAGAGCGCAGAGACAACTGTTCACAACCGAATCTCTGCCTCGAGCTTCTCGTTGGCCTTGATCATCTCATCCCAGGTGACGACTTTTTCGGAGTACGCCGCCATACGCCCCAGAATGCTGGTGAGGTTGCTCCTGACGGATTCGGCAGCATTGTTGAGATAGTTCCCGGTTTCAATGCTTTTGACGAAGTTCTTGACGTTGGTGACGGCACCGGCCCGGTAAATATCCGCGGTGTCGCCGCCTTGCCACGGTGCGCGCCCGGTAATCGTCACCCGGCCGCCATAGTGAGAATCGACGGTTCCACGCGTCCCGTAGACACGCATGCACATGTCGTGGAAACCCTCCAGGAACTGGCTCGAGCTGAAGTCAATCTTCACGTCGTTCGGATACCAGAAGATGATGATGAAGTGGTCCCAGCAATCGCCGACGTCCGTCCGCGCTTTGCGGCCACCCGTGCCGTCCGCCTTGATGGGGTGAGACTGGAGATACCAATTGGAAACGTCGAGAACGTGGATGTTTTGCTCGACGATGATGTCCCCTGAGAGGACCTTATCGAAGACCCAATTGCGGAGCCTGGCCTCCGCAGGGGACATGCCTTCCCGGTCCTGGCGGCCGAGCCTGCCGGTTTGATAGAAAATCTGCCCGCAGACCGGAACGCCTATAGCACCTTCGTGGACTCGCTTTGCGGCCTCCATGAAATAGGGTTCGGATCGCGTCTGGAAATCCACCAGGAAGCTGAGCTTGCCCTTTGCCTTCTCGCTGCTGGCGAGGATGCTTTGACATCCGGGCACGTCAACGGCCGCCGGTTTCGCCAGGTACACGTGCTTCTTCGCGGCGACGGCTGCGGCGACCTGCTCCGGGTGAAAATAGGGAGGACTGGTCACCACCACGGCATCAACGTCTTGCTCCAGCAGTTCCCTGTATCCGTTGAGTCCTTTGAAGAGGCATGATTTATCCAGTTTGAACATCCGCCGGGTGTACTCGAGCCTGTCGGTGAAGGGATCGGCCGCCGCGAGCACCCTGGCGTTGGTCTGCTCCGGAAAAAACCGCCCGACGAATCTTCCGCGACCGCCACATCCCATGATGCCGATCTGCGGGGCTGAATTGGCTGGGGCGCCGAGCGCCGACCTCGGTTTGACGACGAGCACGCTGGCTGCCGCTGCGGCGCCTTTCACGAACTGACGCCGGGAGAGATGTGTTTTCTTGCTCTTGCTCATGGTGATTCTCCTCCTGATCCATGGATGGAAACTCCGGGGGCAATCTCAAGAACGTGTCGGTGCTTGCCTCGCTCGAATAGTAGCACCTTCGTCTATCGCTGACAACGTTGTCTTATTGAGAGTCGCACAGACATCGGTTGCATGAGAGCCACGAGAACTGGCGGTGTTGAAAGCCCGGCGGCGACGGGTGGAGTCTGGCAACCCCTCCTCGCCGCAATCGTATCCCAGATGGACAGCATTTCTTGGGCGTTCAGCTTCATCCGCTGACTGGATTCGAGTCGACAAGTGAGGCGAGGAAAAGTAGAATGCGTTGGCGATAACTGCTCGGGAACCCGAGGCTTCGCTGTTCAGTACATGAGATCTGCGATGGTGGGAAGCATAGGAAGTCACAGAACGTCTCCGGAGGAGGGAATGTCATGAACCGAGCTTTTGTGATTGTGGTGTTGATGTGCATGCTTCTGGCGGGATCGACGTCGGGGCAGGTCGTGCTCTCCAGCTATTTCGGCGGCGCCGGCGAGGACAAGATGACCGGGGCCGCAATCGTCAGCGATGGGACGATCATTGTGTGCGGAACGATGCCCGATGCCACGCTGACACCCTCGGGGCGGGTTCCTGAGCAGGAGAGAAGCGGCGACGGCATCATCCTGCGTATGACCCCCGACTGCAAGAGGCTGCTGTCCGTCCTTCGTTTCAAAGGCTCCATTGACGACCTGGACGCGGATGCGGAAGACAACATCTACATCACGGGCAGCTTCGGCAGTGCAAAATTGCACGCAGGGACAGGGAGGCGATTTTGGCAAAGCAACCTCGGGGGCAATGGCGCGCGTATTGCGGCCGGTCCGGGAGGTGGCGCGGCGATTTTGGCGGGGAAAGGGATTACATTGCTCGAGCCCGACGGAGTCGCCATGATAAGCTGGCAGGTGGATGCTGATCACGTGAACGACATCGCGTGCGACGTGAAGAAGAAGCTCATCTTCGTCACAGGGTTCAACAATCGCCGCG
>Ga0114930_10003167_pt1 | contig 14517 bp, 15 predicted proteins | sample AnhtaG_FD_87300 | JGI IMG/M metagenome (GOLD analysis project Ga0114930, IMG submission 87300) | Deep subsurface microbial communities from Anholt, Denmark to uncover new lineages of life (NeLLi) - Anholt_01485 metaG | ecosystem: Environmental > Aquatic > Marine > Oceanic > Sediment | place... | reverse complement strand
GCTTATAATGGTGAACTTTTTTCTAGTTGAACAGTCAGTATTGTTCAGTATTCTTATTATAACATCTAGTGTCGGATTTTATTCATTAAGAGCGTGGGCTAAAATTAAAAACAGTCAGGTATTCAGATATTTTTCCATGTTTTTTCTTGCAATGGCTACAAGTAACACTTTGATTTTCCCCTTTCTTTCTTCATTTATGTCACTTGACCTCGGGGACTATTTCCTTGTTGTTTATTTGGGAATATTATTGGCTTTTACTTCTATCACTAGGTCTGTTTTTACGAAGAGATATGGATTGAAATTCTAGGGTTGCTAATGATATTACCTGCGAAATTTTAATTCGCGCGCGTCATTTTTTGTCTTGTTTGATTAGTTTTCGAAGTTCACTTATTTGATTTTTTAATTCACTTAATTGTGCTTCTAAGCATTTGCTATACCCTTTTTCTTCTATTTCTGCGGGTACATCTTGATATTTTTCAATTTCTTTTTCTCGGATTTCCCGTTTTTTGAGTTCTTCTGGGTGTTCTTTTTCCCATTTTATGGCTTTTTTGTATTTTCTTTCAGCTTGTTTCAAGTCTTCTGGTGATGGTTCATTGAATTCAATTTCTCTGGAAATAATTATATTTTCTATTTTTGTTAATCGGTTTCTTAGTTCTTTGTTTTCATTTTTGTATTGGTTTCTGATGGTTTCTATTTGTTTTTTGTGTTGTTCATTTAGTGTTTTTATTATTTTGGTGGATTCTGTTGGTGTTGGTTCATCGAATCTCAGAAATTCCATTGCATTATCTTCGTATAGTTTTCTGTAAAATTCATCGTCTTTTGGAATGTAGTTACTGTCTGATCCTTTGGTTGTGTGCCCCATTAAGTAGTTTACATATTCGAATCCCATTTGGGTGGCGTGTTTTCTGAAGTATTTTCTTAAGTTGTATAATCTTAGTTCGCTTGGTTTTCCTTTGTTAATTTGATAGTTTATTGCTCCAGATTCTTTGAGTTTTCTTGCTATTAATCTGAATGTTCTGCTTGTGTTTTTTGTGTTTATTGGTTTTCCGTGTTTTGTGGTGAATAGTGGGCTTTCGGGTGTTAGGTTTGTTCTGGTTGCTAAGTATTGTTTTGTATATTTTATGGCTTCTTCTGCCATGAAGGTTGGGTGTCTTCCGAATTTGCCTTTTTCTATTTCTTTTGGTATTTCTATTTTGGCGGGTATTGGTGTGTTTGGTTCTAATATTTTTTCGATGTGTTTTATTTTGAGTTGTTTTATTGTATGCGGTCTGAGACCTGCTTGAGCCATTATTGCAAAGATTGCTTTTTCTCTTATGTTGGATAGTGCCATTATTTTGATGATTTCGTCTTTTTCTATGTCTTTATTGTGATAGGTAATTTCGCCTTTAGCTTGTGGTATGTGTCCGAGTGATAGGTCATTGTATTTGTAGAAGCTCATTACTGTCCCAACCATTGTTTTTATGCTTCCTGATGTTAGCCCTTTGCTTGTTAGTTCTATAATCCATTGTTGTATTTTTTGGCTGTGTTTTCGTTTTATCGTTCTTTCTGGAATATGTTTTTTTTCAGCTTTTTCATAGTCTTTGATTGTTTCTTCTGCGGTCATGTCTGCAAATTTGCTGAATCGTCGCCATACACTTTTATATAGGTCTCGTGTTGCTTTTGATTGTGAGTGTCCATAGGCTACTGAATTTAGCCATACCTCGATTTGGTTTGGTTGAGACAATTTGTTACCTAATTATAGACGAGTTGAATTGTGGTATTTAAGTGTGGTTCTGAAAGGTGTCATTATATGGGATATTTAAGGATTAAAGGAGGGTAGGAGTAAAATCTGCTCATGCGCTGTTCGCATTGCAGAGTGTGCTGTGAAAAAACTGAAATGATACTTTCTAAAACAGACATTGAGCGTTTAGAGAGATTGGGTCATGCCAGACAGAAGTTTGTGCGATACGATAGGTACGGCTTTGCCAGACTGAAAAATCGCCACGGATTCTGCGTTTTCTATGATGTTGAAAAATGTCGCTGCCAAATTTATGGGCACAGACCTTTGGGATGTCGAATTTATCCAGTAGTCTACAGCGAACAAGAAGGAATAGTAGTGGATGACCTCTGTCCAATGCAAAACACCATCTCGAAAAAGGAGCGAAAAAGAGAAGGAAAAAAACTAATGGAACTTCTGCAGAGAATAGACAACGAAGCACACGCGCGCAACAAAAAGTATCTTTAGACTCATGTTCACCTTGGGCTACGAGCTTTCTGTCCACGAGTGAGAACACTTTGTGCATTTAAAATGCTCTACTGTTCTTTCTCTTCTGATCCCTGCGTGTTCTCCTGAAATGGTTGAGAACCAATGAAACACTTCGTTATTTCCGCATTCAGGACATAGACGAGAGACTTTTGCATAGTCATTTTTAGGTTTGTCAACGACATAAATAGCATTAGAAGGTTTCCTTTCAACGCTCTCGATTCTGATTTTTTGTCTTGACCCCGTAAGCTTCTTGCATTTTGGACACCATAATCCTCTTTTTACATTTCTTAGGTAGGTGCCACAGTTGTCACAGAACTCCAACTTAACTCATGTTTCCATAACTTTTATGCCAATTAAAGCTTCCAGTCAATATTACTACTGTAGGAGAATCTGAAGCTTCAAGGTTTCAAATTTCTGGTCCGACTGCAAAGCATTGTCGTTTGATAAGAAAAATGAATGGATTATGAAACTGTGCATATCAACAATTCAAGTAGATTAAGTCTTTCCGGTTCTGCCCACACTTTCTAATACTCAGGATTCCATTAGCTTCATAGGTTGACCACAACAGACAAGTGTCCCTCCACCGCTTTCTACCACTTTTACTTTGTTCCCACATATTTCACATAGATAAAATTCTCCAGCTTCAGTCATTTGTTCACCTCCCAAACTAGTCAGACTCAGGAAGACAAGCCTTTCATTTATTTAAGTAATTCTAAAACATGTGCAGCAAGCATGGGTTTTCGATCTAAGTACTACCCTTAGCGTTGATTTTCTGCGGTTCTAAACTTGGTCTTAAGGCTCTATATGACCATCTAGTCTGCTTCAAAATTTCGTCCACAACCTCATCAACAAGAGACCTGGGACGGGGTTTTTCTTTCATTTAAATCAAGAGATCCAGTGACAGAATACTCTAAAGATAAGCGCTAATTATCAAAAAGAGTTATGAAATCCCTAACTTAATCAGAAATCCAGAGTTTAAAATAACAATCTTGCCCGTGCGGAACTAAAGAGAGAGAAAAATTAGCTTAGCGTGAGATACTTCTATAGTCACAAAATGTGACTACAACAAGTGCGTCACCTTTTAAGCCAACTAAACGCTTTTTTTCTAATGGAAGACACAGATCATGAGCACCTTGACCCGAAGTAGTAACTACGGTCTGCTCCCCTCGATAGACCGAAACAGTATGCGTGGTCAGTGGAGTGGTCACTTTTTCCAGAATACTGAACTAAAGTGTTCAGTCATCTATTCATTAAAGAAGGAGAGAACATGACCTTTCTCGGAAGCCTTAGAAAAGAATTTGCATTCATAAAAGGAAATTATGCAGTGTTAGTGGTAAGTTGGATAATGATCGACTTTGCCATGGAATTGCCAGCAACTTACTACGGACTCTACGTACTTGAGCTGGGTGCTACCGAGACTATTCTCGGGGTCATAGGTCTCTCACAATTCCTTGCATTAGTGTCCCTGCAGTTTCCGGGTGGCTACTTGGCGGACAAGTACGGAAGAAAATGGCTAATCTCAACTATGACCTTCGGCGTAGCTGCGAGTTTCATATGCTATGCAATTGCACCGACATGGCATCTTATACTTGTCGGTGCAGTGCTAATGAGCGTATTCAACTCGATCTACCAACCCGCTTTGAATGCAATGATTTCTGACTCATTACCCGCTGAAAGGCGAGGCATGGGATTCAGCATTGTCATGCTAATCGCAAGTGTCTCCACAACCCCGAGTCCAGCTGTAGCTGGTCTATTGCGTGCTAACTTCGGTCTAGTTGAAGGTATGAGATTGGCTTATGGTATTGTGGTAACCTTATTTCTGGTAGCAGCATGTTTCAGGTTGTTTTTCTTGAAAGAAACTATTGTAAGCGCTTCTAGACCACGTTTGAAGGAGATTCTGCAAAGCTATCCGACAGCGTTGAAAGAAAGCTTCCGTGTGTGGAAAAAAGTGCCAAGATCGATGCTCTATCTGTTTTTTTCATTCTCTGTAGCGATCTTTGGATTTGCGGCCACCAACCTCTTCACGGTGGTCTACGCTACACGAGTGCTTCTCATCGATGAGATAGTATGGGCTTTCATGATTGCTCTTATTCCAATAACCACGATTATCTTAGCGATACCGGTAGGCAAGCTTGTAGATAAGATCAGAAGGAAAGTACCTATTCTGACCTCAATTCTAATCTTTGGCCTGGCAATGTGGATGTTTGTGTATGGAGATTTGACAAGAGTTGCGATATCACTAATCCTTTTAGGCGCTGGAAACGTCATGCTGAACGCGTCTTTTGGAGCATTGCAGGCTGATTTGACTCCGAAAGAACAAAGGGGAAAAGTGAGTGGCTTCTTGAACTTCGCCAACTTCATAATCATGGCTATAGGAAGCCTGGTAGGTGGGTATTTATACGAACACGTATCTCCACAGGCACCATTTCTCCTCGCAATAATTACAGTACTACCCTCATTCCTGTTGGCATTGGTCTTAGTAAAGGAGCCTGAAAGAAGGGAAGAATAGCTAATCGCAAAACTGAAACTTCAATATAATGAGATGTCTGTGGCTCTCCTAACGTTGGCAATCTATTTTTTCTTCGGAATCCCTAATCCCTTTAGAGTGTTAGCTAGTTTTCTCGGTAATTCAGTTTTCTCATGAAGTCGATCATCATAAGCGACTATGGTTACCTCTGCTTTGGCGGCTAGTCTTCGTTCTCGCTGTGTCCTGCTTTTCTTGTAGAAAGTGTGTGACAAAGTTATTGATGTTGTACCCACATTTTTAACTTCAGTTGTCAAATCAATCAGGTTTTCTGGGGAAACTGGTGAAATGTATTCGAAGTGTGCAGCTCTCCTTGGAAAGGATATTTTGTGTACTTTTTGAAAGTACATCGGTGTGAAACCCAAGCTTTCTATTAAACCAGCTTCTCCTTGTTCACAGTAACGGCAATACACTCGCCAATTCAACCTTCCGAAAACATCTGTATCTTCGGGGAGCACCCTAATGTTTTTCTCTTCGTAAGACATAGCAGATTCAACTAGAATCGAAATTCCTTACCCTATATTTTTTTCGGAACACAATCTTAAATGCGCTCGTTTATGCCCGAAGCACTAGATTAAAAGTTTTTCATAAATCTACCAAAAAACCTGACTAGTCGACCGTATCCTGCGCATGTAAAGACTACAACCACTAAAGAGAGCAAGATTCCAGCTGCAACATCAGCAGGGAAGTGGAAACCAGCATAAATTACAGAGAATCCTATGAAATAAGCAAGAACTGTCAGAACCACACCATATAAGCGCTTCTCACATAGAATCAGTATTGAAAGCGAAAAACCGAATGCAAGCATTGTTGTTGTTGACGGAAATGAGAAACTGGATGCATCCCAAGGTCCAATAACTCGAACTCCAGACAAGCTTTCATAAGGTCGGGCCTTTTAACTAACTGCTTCAGCAAAGAGCCAATTACATATGCGGCTGGGCCAGTCCCAAGGGACGATACTCCACTTATCATCAGTGTGTTAGTCTTGGAAAGAAGTAGCCTTATCAATGTAAAGGAATAGACGATGAAGAAACATACAGGAGAGGCATACACACATACAAAATCTAAGACATAATTGACCAATCCTTGATTAATGAACACAAAAAACTTGTAATCCCCTACAGCAATGCCAATCAACAATAGCAGAACAGAGGGGGCGACACCTAGCAACACAACGAGAAGCAGCCTTTCTCTTAGAGCTTCAAACATTCACTTTCACCATCTGCATGCGCACCTTCTTTTCATAAGTCTCTAGAGGTAAATCTATCTAACGATATCCGCAATCCCCTAAGCCTCTGCGTTCATGTATTTTAAATTCACAAGCAATAAGTTTGATGACCAACAACTGAGACTATAGTGACCTTAAATGGCTAACTGTCCTGAGTGTGGAAAGCCGCTGGTGAAACGAACAGTGAAGAGTAAGTACGAATGCGAAAATGAAGGTTGCCCAGTCATATACGTAAGATATCCCAATTTACCTATGTTGAGAGTTGTTATCTATAAGGCGAGGAAAAAAACGACGTAATTCCATCGTTCATGCAAATATAGCATTTTCTAATTCATACTTGCAGTAATTAGGCCTTCAGAAACGTGTGCACAAATGTCCGTTAATATTGAAACTGATCATAATTGCAAATGGTTTTTTTTAATGCGCGCGCATACAATGTTTATGTATATTTCTGTGATACGCGCATGTTTTCCTCCTTTAAGTTAGTTGAGTTTGCAAGGAGTAGACGCGCGCGTGCATTGATTCGTAGGAAGATGTATGGGAAAACAGGCAGGGGTATATCATTTTCGCGCTATTCCCCTGTATCAAGTGCACGAAAAATGCGTACGCCGCATGGATTCTATTTAGAAGACAACTTGAAGAACATCGTTAATCCTTCTCAGATTAGACAAAGTGAGGCAGGCACTTTCGTGACTCAGTTTCCCTTTCTTGTTGAGAATGTCCAGTTTTGATACTATTGAGAAAGTGGAATCGAAAGCATCCTTGACAGCCAGATCTCTGTTCATATGCTTCTCAAAGGTTTGTCTAAGGCTATTAACGAGTTTCATGGCTCTAATGGATGTCTCCTTTGATCTCGCTTTTCCCAAATCTTGAATGATATTCCTAAAGGCATCCAGTTTTTTGCTTGTATTCTTTAGTTTCTCAAATGTGAAATTCAACCGTTTTCTATAGTGTGCATAGATGAGAAAGAAGCGGATTTGCTCTCCAGTATACCCTATTTTGGTCAGGTCTTCAGGGTAGTAGACATTGCCCTTGCTTTTGGACATTTTCTCTCCATTGACAAAAAGATGCTGACCGTGAAGCCAGTAAGGGGCAAGATTCTTTCCCGAGGCGCTTTCAACGATCGCAATCGTATAGTCATGATGCCTGGTAAGATTATCTATGCCACCACATGCTACATCTATTGTCGAGCCCAGGTATTTAGTTATAGTCGCAGCGTCCTGAATATTCCAAGCTGGACGACCCTTTCCAATCTCAGTTTCCCAAAAATCGACATCCCCTTCCTTGTATCCATGCCACAAGATGAAGTCTCCCTGATTCCATGGAGTACCTGGATATGTATCTCTGTGGAAACGGCGCTTCTTCCTTGGCCAGTTACTCATATCTAGCTTTGACAGTTTGCCAAATCCTTGGAACTTCAAAGGATCAAAATATACATTGAGTCTGCCCTTATGATTGAAATAGTAGGCATACTCTTTTTCCAGCAGTTTTCTAATTAGTTTCGCAGCTTCCTCTATTGCAGTAGAGGTGCAAACCATCATACATGCTTTGTAAGTTGGTGTTCTCATTTTCAGAAGCTCTGAATCTTCGGAAAAAATTCTTCTGTTTTTCTCCACTAAATCTCTTAGTGAAAGCCCTTTCTCTCGTGATTCCAGGATTGTCTTGTCTTCGATGTCAGTCAAGGATATTAACCGAACAACCTCGTATCCCAAGTATTCCAAATACCGTTGAAGTATGTCCTCATAAAGGAAAGTTCGATAGTTTCCTATGTGGGGTCTTCGATAGAGGGAGGGTCCACAAGAAAACAATTTGCTCCTTTTACCTTCGATTGATCTAAAGATTTCTATTTCGTCCGTTAACGTATTAAACAATTTCAACAATTGATTTCACGACGCTTAACTTTCAGGAATCAACAAGCAAGATTAATTATAAAATGTTTCATCTTTTTAGCATTAGTGAACTCTGGAAATCCAATCCAGTAACTTTTTCCCGCTCGTGGTGGGAGCGCGCGCGCGCGCATATAATCTTACCCAACATTGGTTTTCAATCGTTGCTTTGCTTGTTATGACCTAAGATAGTCGATAGGGTTAAACCTGTATACTTTTATGACTTTGATGTCATCCCTCAATTTTATTCGTCGGCTTGGTTCAAAGAAAAGGACAGCTATTTCATCGTCCTCTAGCGTTTCATGAATCCTATTGGCAACATGTTTGTTACGCTCATCCATTGTTTGCTGATACATCTCCAGAGTTACCGCATTGGATTCCCTGGATTTCAGAATCTGCAACCAAGATTCTGATTCTTCAATGAGAATATGATTTTCAGTTGCCTCAAAAGATGCTCCATCATCAATCAACTTATCTATCAACGAAAAATTATGAGGATCTGTGGAAGCCAGATTGGAAATACTGACCTTTCCTCCGCGATAGTTTCCATCTCTGTAAATCCTTTTGATCCTACCCTTGAAGACTGAGAGCTTCTCCTCGACATATGCCCAGAACTCATGTGTTTTGGACTCAAAATCAGGAGGAAGTTCTTCTGCTAAAATCTTGAATTCAATGTTGGAATACATTCGCGGTACGTAAAGCAATCTTCTGACCATGAATCTTCCCCACTCCATTGGATTCCTCTTTGATGTACTTCTCACAAACCACAATTATGAAGTTTTTAACTGTTGTTGCGATTCGACGCGTGCGCATAGTGACATTGAAAATCTTGCAAAGATGCTCTGCCTTAACAGCTTTTTCCGAATGCTCTTGACCAGATGGGTGCCATTTACCAAAAACGATAACCTGGAAGATGAGGGGGGGGCTGTCAATTATTTAAAATGCGCGTGTGCGTCTGGTGCGTGTTGTAATGAAAAATGGACACAATCATTAGACGCTTTGATTGGGAGCCTCTATGGAAATCAACAATTTTCCAGTGTTCTTCCGCAGTTTGGGCAATTTACTTTTCCCTTTTCAGCAAAGTTTGTAACTCCGCAGCCAAAGCATATACACGAATCGCAGTTCGTACAATGCCATTTTGCTCCCTGAATTCTTTTGTTGCATAGCACACATGGTCTTGTCAAGCACTCATTTGACATGAACTGGAATCCTCTTCATCGCCTTTTAGTGGCAATGAAATAACGAAACACAGAAGATTGGAGAGAGTGATGAAACTGATCATACGCTCTGCGGTGCGTACGCATTTATGGTTCTTATATATATGAACGCTCACGCAACTGAAATCTTAGGACCGGGAGGTGGACTCGTGTTTACTTACGATCAGGAAGTTCAGTGTATGATCCATCAGACGATCTGTAGACTGCTAAACGACCCACTGTTTCCCAAGTATCACCTTCTCGGCGCCTAATCTGCGCAACGATAACTTCTGCAGAAGGATCAGTCTTTCCAGGCCAGATCGTTAGATTAAGATAGTCTCCGTCATTGATGCGAGTGGAAAACCTTCCCTTTGGTTGAGATGTTGAATTCAACTTAACCACCTTAACTCTCCTTATAATACTAAACATGTTTAAGAGGTTCATCGCTTTTTGGTTTTCTGGTGCTTTTTATGGTCGTAAACGGGTTGCAACACACCTAACTCATGTTATCTATCATTCACCCGGTTTGGTTCTGTCACACTTAATTTTGCGATCCCACAAGAATTAAAGTTACTAATTAGCCCTTCACAACTCTTATCTGAATTGGGGTTCAAAAAGACAATGATTTGAGTGGACAAGATGCTTAGACCCGATAATGTGGACGATATTGCAGTGGAATTTGTAGAGAAGAAAAGAAAGGTTACAGGTGTGAATGTAGTCACAAAAGAACATAAGAACGACGTCTGGATTGTAAAAGGCACCTGCCCTATAGACCTAAGCGGACATCCTTGGACAGAAAGTTTCGAAGTAGTCATCGATCGTAAAGGTCGAATAACGTCCTCTAGTTTCAATCTGATGTGAATCGGTAGGCGCAATCCCCAATATTCAAGTGAATACTGAAACTGTGAAGCTAGCCAACAAACCGAGAATAATTGGAAAGGGTAACCCTGGAAACATCCCCTTCTTTTCAACCATTTTAAACGAGAGGTAGGATCCAACTAATACTCCGAAAGCTGCACCCATATAAGAAATCCAACCGTAACTCAGAAACACTCGACTTGCCAACATTGAGTAGAAGGTTACATCACCTAGTCCAATGTGAATGTCCTTGAAACTGAAGCTTGCACCAGGCAGATTTTCCAGACCTTTTTCAGCGATTTTCCCAACAGGGCCTTTGAAAACAGCGATCACATCATAAACTGCTAATAGCAATAGAATGAAAACAGCACTCATTAGGGGAATATAAGCTCCTAACAAGGATCCTGTTGCACCTCCGAAAATCAGGATGGTAATCTTGGAGAGTTTACCTCTTCGCAATACAACTTGGAAGATCACAAATGCAGTTGCTAAAATCCCCAACACCAGGATTACTAAAATCGGAAGTCTTAAGCTAAAAGCTAGATTCAAAAGCTCAGAATAGAAAATCATCAAAGTAAAAGCAAGTACAGAAATGGCTAATCCCATCAAGACACGAACAAAGCGATGCACACCAAATTTGAGCAGAAGATATATCAAGCTAGCAACTAGGCCCATAGCTAGAACGAAAATCACTCCATTCAATAGAGGACCATATCCTGTCTCAGGTAGAATCAAGGTTGATTCCACTGGAATCTTTGATTCTACAACTAAGAGTGTACAAAGAATACTGACCACCAAGCTGACAGAAATCGGAAGGATATATATCGGAGTCGCCTTGAATTTGCCCCCTGTCACTATCCTAACCGACCTTGAGTTCGTAGATTTCAAACGATGAGATAATCTTTTCGCTCCGATGGCAGTTTTGAACAGGACGTATAACTTTAAAGTTCTGAGCTGAGCGAGCGCGTAAGCCAATTAGTCCGACCGAGATCAGCCCAAGTCCTAAGGTCCACCTTTTCTGGATCACTAATCGAACTCCATCTTCATCCTTAGGAATTGTTCTCTTGTGGTCTCACCCTTTGCGTATCGCTCCTTAAGTATCTCAAATGCTCTCCCGCCACGGTTGGATGTGGACTTAGTTGTTCCTGCAGATCCCGTAATGAGGTAGTATGCTCCAAAGGCTATCAACACGAGAAACACTACCGGTATCAAAACCATGGACCCCCACCCAAATCCCATCATGCCAATCATCCTGGACATGAACCCACCACCCGACCACACAGTCAAAGCGAAAAAAACACTAATCAATGCAACGAGAAACACGAAGATCCAAATTAAATCTCTATTCTTCATGCAGTTTCATCCATCTGCATTTATTGTAATAATGAGTAATATTTAAATATATATACGCTAAATATATTTTCAGGTAATATAAAGTGTTGAGCAAAGACGCTGCATTGGACATAATAAGATCATCCATAGTTCTACTTCTTAGCGAGAAACATCTTCATGGATACGGAATCATGAAGGAAGTCGAGAACCGAATTGGCAAACCAGTCAATCCAAGCCTGCTTTATCCCTTTCTTAAACAGCTTGAAAAAAACGGCTTAGTGAAGTCGACCAAAAACCCGGTGGGTCAAAAGCCAAAGAACGTGTATGAGTTGACAGCTACGGGGAAGGAATTAGCCACTCGTATCCATAAACGGATTGCGTCAATGGTCTCTATAGCCATCGAACCAAACCTGAGTATATGTTTCCACTGCGGCTGTAAAATTTACGAAGGCGGATATCGAGAAACCATAAGTGACAAAGAAAGGATCTTCTGTTGCGTTCACTGTGCCCAAGCTTACAAGAACGAATTACCATCAGCAACCCAATTATCTGAGGACCAAAAAGGAGAAAACTTGAATGACCAAACAAAAAAGCCAGATTAAAATCAGTGGAATGCACTGTGCATCTTGTAGTCAGACAATAGAGAAGGCCTTGAAGGAAGCGCCTGGTGTTAAGGAGGCTAATGTCAACTTTGTCACAGAAAAAGCCTACATTACTTACGATGCAAACATAATCAATGAACGTGAAGTAATCGCAACAATCAATGCCACCGGCTACGAAGCACATTTGGAAACCAAAAAAACCATATTAAAAATCGGAGGGATGACCTGCGCATCCTGCGCCCAAACCATTGAAAACGCGCTGAAGAAGACGGAAGGCGTCGTAGAAGCAAACGTAAACTTAGCAACAGAAAAAGCAGTAATCACATATGACCCCCAAACCACAGATTATGAAACCATAAAAAAAGTTATCGAGTCAACAGGATATCAAGTGCTCGGCATAGAGGAAGGCGCAGCCAAATACGAAAAAGCAATCGAAGAAGAGCAAAGAAAATTCAACAAAGCAAAAATGAGAATGACAGTTGCCTGGGTATTCACCATACCCATCATCGCTTGGATGATACCTGAAATGGTCTTTGGCATAGCATGGCCAAACATGACTGTGTTCAACCTTGGGATGATTTTGCTGTCCGTTCCAGTATTATTCTGGGCAGGCAAAGAAACCCTTGTATCAGCAGCAAAAAGGATTTCCCATGGAAAAGCCAACATGGACGTGCTAATAGCCTTAGGCACTTTAACAGCTTTTACAACAGGTCCAGCCAAATTTTTCAGTCCAATCTTGAACTACGCCGGAGTAGCCGGAATGATCATGTCCTTTCATCTCTTGGGAAGGTACATAGAAGCAAAAGCAATGGGAAGGGCTTCCCAAGCCATCAGAAAATTGCTCGAGTTGGAAGCAAAGACAGCCCGAATTCTAGTTGACGGGGAAGAAAAGGAGGTTCCGGTTGACGAGGTTGAAATGGGAAACGTGATGATCGTTAGGCCAGGAGAAAAAATCCCAACCGATGGAATTATCGTTGAAGGACAAAGCTCTGTGGATGAATCCATGGCCACTGGAGAATCCATGCCAGTCAATAAAAAAATGGGCGACGAAGTCATAGGCGCCACAGTGAACCAGCGAGGCCTGCTAAAAGTAAAAGCAACCAAAGTTGGACAGGACACATTCTTATCTCAAGTCATAAAACTAGTGGAGCAAGCGCAAGGCTCTAAAGTTCCAATTCAAGAGTTCGCGGACCGAGTGGTGAGCTACTTTGTCCCAGCCGTTCTTGGACTAGCATTCTTCACTCTTGTCTTGTGGCTTATTGCACCAGATTTGGCTAAAGGAATAAGTGTTTGGGCTCAACCCTTCATACCTTGGATTAATCCTAATTTGGGGGTGGCTACGCTTGCCATCTCTGCATTTGTTTCGACACTCGTAATTGCATGCCCCTGCGCTCTTGGATTAGCAACTCCAACGGCTTTAATGGTTGGAAGTGATATGGGCGCTGAAAACGGAGTGTTGATACGCCACGGAGCAGCCCTGCAAACGCTCAAAGACATTGACACGATCGTTTTTGACAAAACGGGAACCATTACGAAGGGAAAACCTGAAGTGACCGACATTGTGCCCGCAGAAGGATATACCGTGGAAGAGGTTCTTCGTTTGGCAGCAAGTGTTGAGGTTGGGTCAGAACATCCACTCGGTGAAGCAATTCTGCGAAAAGCAAAGGAAGAAAATCTGGAACTGTTCAAAGTTGAGGATTTCGAAGCAGTGACAGGGAGAGGTGTAAAGGCTAAGATCAGTTCTTCTCCTAAGAAATTGGTATTTGTTGGGAACAGAAAGCTGATGGAAGACGAGAAAGTTGACTTCAAAGCTTTGGAGGATGACGTTACGCGTCTTGAGGAAGAAGCGAAGACGGCAATGCTGGTGGCTAACAGTCGAGGGATTGTTGGAACCGTTGCGGTTGCTGACACTCTCAAAGAAGATTCGGTTCGAGCTATAGGGGAACTTGAAAGTATGGGACTGAAAACTACCATGCTTACTGGAGATAATATTCGAACGGCAGAGGCAATCGCAAAAGAAGTGGGCATTTCAAGGGTTTTGGCGGAAGTTCTGCCAGACCAAAAGGTTGAGGAAATTCAAGGGTTGCAGGAAAAGGGCGAGACGGTTGCTATGGTTGGTGACGGCATCAATGATGCTCCTGCATTGACAGCAGCTGACGTTGGGATAGCTATAGGGACTGGAACAGACATAGCCATCGAATCTGCTGACGTAACATTGGTAAGAGGAGATCTGTCCAGTGTAGTCACAGCCATAAAGCTCTCCCGAAACACCTTTGGGAAAATTAAGCAAAACCTGTTCTGGGCATTCTTCTACAATACTGTGGCCCTTCCCTTGGCCATGTTAGGGTTAGCGCACCCAGCATTAGCGGAGATTTCCATGGCTATTAGCTCAATTACTGTCGTAACTAACGCAAATCTACTAAGAAGGGCTAGGGTTCGTCCAGAATATCAAGAGTAGGGAAAAGTAGCAAATTGATAGGCGTGTTGGTTTGAACAGGCGTAAGCGACTCAGAACAAAATTAAAACTGATGGGCGAGGAGATACATGGCGCTGCGAATATCGATGAACACAGCAAAGAAAAGCTGCTGTTTCGCCTGTTCTTTGTAAAAAACGACGAAGACCAGAGCGTTGAGCCGCGCGCGCGCG
>Ga0114930_10003166_pt1 | contig 14518 bp, 6 predicted proteins | sample AnhtaG_FD_87300 | JGI IMG/M metagenome (GOLD analysis project Ga0114930, IMG submission 87300) | Deep subsurface microbial communities from Anholt, Denmark to uncover new lineages of life (NeLLi) - Anholt_01485 metaG | ecosystem: Environmental > Aquatic > Marine > Oceanic > Sediment | place... | reverse complement strand
GACCCGGCGGTGGCGGGCCTGGGCGCGATGGGCGGCGCCGCTGCGGCCGCCGCCCTCGGGTTCCTCCTCTGGAACTGGCATCCCGCGCGGATTTTCCTCGGCGACGTGGGCAGCGTGCCGCTCGGCTTCCTGCTCGGCTACCTGCTGCTCAAGCTCGCCGCGGCGGGTCAGTGGCAGGCCGCGCTGATCCTGCCGCTCTATTTCCTGGCCGACGCCACCATCACGCTGGGCTTGCGCGCCGGGCGCGGCGAGCGCGTGTGGCGGGCGCATAAAGATCATTTCTACCAGCGCGCCGTCGCCGGGGGCATGAGCCACGCCCAGGTCGCGGTCCTGGCCTTGTCCGCCGACGCGGCGCTGATCGGCTGCGCGGCCGTCGCCGCCGCGGGCCTCGGCTGGGTCGGGCTTGCCGGGGCGTGCGCCGCCGTGGCGGTCACGCTCTGGATCATGGCGCGATGAGCGCCGGCGCCACGAAGGGCGCGGTCGCGGTCACCGGGGCCAACGGCTTCGTCGGCACGGCGCTGTGCCGCGCGCTCCTCGCGCGCGGCGACCGGGTCGTGGCCCTGGTGCGCGACCCCGGCGCCGCCCTGGCCCCGGGCGCGGAGCGGCGCGTGGTAGGCCCGATCGGGCCCGAAACCGATTGGGGCGGGGCGCTGAAAGGCGTCGACCGGCTGGTCCACACCGCCGCGCGCGTCCACGTGCAGTGGGACGTGGCGACCGAGGCGCTTGCCGAATTCCGCCGGGTCAACACGTACGGCAGCGCGCGGCTGGCCGCCGCGGCTGCCGCGCAAGGCGTGCGGCGCTTCGTTTTCTTAAGTAGCATCAAGGCCTTGGGCGACGGAAAGGCGGACCGTACGCCCTACACCGACGGCGACCCCGCCGCGCCCTGCGACGCCTATGGCCGCTCCAAGGCCGAGGCCGAGCAAGCCCTGGCCGAAGCCGCCGCCGCCCGTGGAATGGAGTGGGCGGTGCTGCGCCCGCCCCTCGTGTACGGACCCGGCGTACGCGGCAATTTTCTAACTCTGCTAATGGCTTGCGACACGCCGTATCCGCTGCCCGTGGGCGGCATCGACAACCGGCGCAGCCTGCTCGGCCTCGCCAATCTGGTCACGGGGATCCTCCACCTGCTCGACCATCCCCAAGCCGCGGGCGGGAAATTCCTGATCCGCGACGGCGAGGATTTGTCCACGACCGAACTCGTGGTCCGCATGCGCAAGGCTCTGGGCCGGCCGGCCCGGATCGTCCCGGCCCCGATCGGCCTGTTGCGGGCGCTGGGCGCCATCGGCCTGTTCCGCGGCGCGGTGCAGCGCATGGCCGGGTCGCTGCAGGCCGACGATTCCGGGCTTCGCGCGCTCGGCTGGCAGCCGCCCTCGACCGTGGACCAGGGCCTCGCCCAAGTGGCGGCGTGGTGGAAATCCGGCTGGCGCCAGCCCGCCTGAGCCGCCTGCGCCGCCCCGGGCGTCTTATGCTATAGAGGGCGCCCTCGCCCCACCGGAACGGGTTCAACAGCCGCGCGGTCGTCATGGCGGAGCAGCAACCACGGCCCTTCTGGCGCCTGAAGCGCGCCGGCATCGCCTACGCCCACGACCTGATGATGGCCGCGGTCTCGTTCCCGCTCGCGGTCTGGCTGCGGGTCGGCGACGACATCGCCTATTTCCCCGGGCCCGGGCGCGTCGCCGCCGCCGCCGCCACCTTCACCGCCATCGCCGCGGCGGTGTTCTGGAGCATGGGGCTCTATCGCGGCATCTGGCGCTACGCCTCGCTCAACGACTTGTGGGCGATCGCGCGCGCCGTGACCGTGGCGGTCGCCGCCTTCGTCGCGGTCGATTTCCTGGCCACGCGCCTGCACGGCCTGCCGCGCTCCACGCCCGCGATCATGTGGCTGGTGCTGGTGTTCCTGCTCGGCGGCCCGCGCTTCGCCTACCGCGTGTTCAAGGACCGGCATCTGGGCCACCTGCTCGAGGCCGCCACGCCGCGCGTGCCGGTGCTGCTGGCCGGCGCCGGCGACGCGGCCGAGACCTTCATCCGCGACATGAACCGCAACCCCGACGCGCCCTACCGCGTGGTCGGCGTCGCCGACATGAAGGCCAGCCGCATCGGCCGGCGCATCCACGACGTGGACGTGCTGGGCGACCTCGACTCGATCCCCGCCATCGTCGCCGGGCTCGAGCGCCGCGGCCGCCGCCCGCAGCGCCTGATCGTCACCGCCCCCGACATCGAGCCGGAGCGGCTGCGGGCGCTGCTCGACCTCGCCGACCAGCACGGCATGACGCTCGCGCGCCTGCCCAGGCTCACCGACTTCAGGTCGGGCGCGCCCGAGGCGGGGCAGAAGCTCGAGCCCAAGCCGATCGCGATCGAGGACCTCTTGGGCCGGCCGCGCCAGGTGCTCGACCGCGCCGCGATGGAAGCCCTGGTCCGGGACCGGCGCGTGCTGGTCACCGGGGCCGGCGGCACCATCGGCGCGGAGCTCGCGCGCCAGATCGCGGCGTTCGGGCCGTCGCATCTCTCGCTCCTCGACAACGGCGAGTTCGCGCTCTACGCCGTCGACCTCGAGCTGGGCGAGTCGTTCCCCAGGATCGAGCGCGAGGCGATGCTGGCGGACGTGCGCGACCGCGCCCGCGTCGAGCAGGCGCTGGCGCAATTGCGGCCCGAGCTCGTGTTCCACGCCGCGGCGCTGAAGCACGTGCCGATGGTCGAAGCCAACCCCGAGGAGGCGGTGCTGACCAACGGCGTCGGCACGCGCCACGTCGCCGACGCCTGCCGCAAGCAGGGCGTCAAGGCGATGGTGATGATCTCCACCGACAAGGCCGTAAATCCCACCAGCGTCATGGGCGCCACCAAGCGCCTGGCCGAATCCTATTGCCAGGCGCTCGACCGCGCGGAGCGGGCGCGCGCCCAGGGCGGCGAGGCTGGCACGCGCTACGTCACTGTGCGCTTCGGCAACGTGCTGGGCTCGTCGGGCTCCGTGGTGCCGCTGTTCCAGCGCCAGATCGCCGCGGGCGGGCCGCTCACGGTCACGCACCCCGAGGCGGTGCGCTACTTCATGACCGTGCGCGAGGCGGTCGAGCTGGTGCTCGAAGCCTCGGCGCTGGGCTGCGCGCGCGACGCCGACGGCGCGGCCGAGCCCGGCCGCATCTTCGTGCTCGACATGGGCGAGCCGGTGAAGGTCGTCGACCTCGCGCGCCAGATGATCCGCCTCGCGGGCCTGAAGCCGGGCCAGGACATCGGGATCGAGTTCACCGGCCTCAGGCCCGGCGAGAAGCTGTCGGAATCGCTGCTGCACCCCAACGAGCCGCTGTCGCCCACGCGCTACGGCGGCATCCTGTTCGCCAACCCGCGCGTCACCGACCACGCGGTGCTCGCGCGCGCGCTCGACGAGCTGATGGAAAGCGCGGCCGCCCGGCGCGGCCCGCGCACGCTCGACCTGCTGCGGCGCCTGGTGCCCGAATACCGCCCCGACGCCGACCGCGTGCGCCTGGCCGCGGCGCGGTGAGGCCGCTCCGTTCCGTCGCGATGCGGTTCTCACCCCCCTCCCTATCCCTCTCCCGCTGCGCGCGACCGGCGTCGCGCGCGGGGGAAGGGGACTCTTTTCCGGGTCCCCCCTCCCCAGGCGCAACGGCAGCCGTTGCGCCGGGCGGGAGGCGGAAAGGGGGAGGGGGCGTTGCATCGAATTCCCACAACCCATTCGGAAACCCCTGATGCCCTCTCCCGATCTGGTGGCGATCCGCCGCGCCGTGCTTTCCGTCCACGACAAGACCGGCTTGCCCGAATTCGCCAAGGCGCTCGCGGGCTGCGGCGTCGAACTGATTTCCACCGGCGGCACCGCCCAGGCGCTGAAGGCCGCGGGCCTCAAGGTGCGCGACGTGGCCGAGGTCACGGGCTTCCCCGAGATCATGGACGGCCGGGTCAAGACCCTGCACCCCAAGATCCACGGCGGGCTCCTGGGCCGGCGCGACAAGCAGGACCATGTCGCGGCGATGGCGCAGCACGGCATTCCCGCGATCGACCTGCTGGTCTCGAACCTCTACCCGTTCGAGCAGACCGTGGCCAAGGGCGCGTCGTTCGCGGACTGTATCGAGAACATCGACATCGGCGGCCCGGCGCAGATTCGCGCCGCGGCCAAGAACCACGATTTCGTCGCCGTCGTGACCGACCCCGCGGACTACGCGGGCCTCATCGCGGAGATGAAAGCCAACGACGGCGCGACCACCCTGGCGCTGCGCCGGCGCCTGGCCCATCGCGCCTACGCGCGCACCGCCTCCTACGACGCGGCGATCGCGGCCTGGTTCGCCGAGCAGCGCGGCGAGGCGTTCCCGCCGCGCGTGGCGCTGCCGGGCCTGCTGCGCCAGACGCTCCGCTACGGCGAGAACCCGCACCAGAGCGCCGCGTTCTACGCGGGCGCGCTCACCCAGGCCGACCGGGCGCGGCCGGGCCTCGCCGGCGCCACGCAGCTCCAGGGCAAGGAGCTCAGCTACAACAACCTCAACGACACCGACGCGGCGTTCGAGCTGGTGGCGGAGTTCGCCGGGCCCGCCGTGGCCATCATCAAGCACGCCAATCCCTGCGGCGCGGCCGAAGCCGCGTCGTTGGCGGAGGCCTACCGGCGCGCGTTCGACTGCGATCCGGTCAGCGCCTTCGGCGGGATCGTGGCGTTGAACCGGCCCCTGGACGGCGCGACCGCCGAGCAGATCGCGAAAATTTTCGTCGAGGTCGTCATCGCGCCCGACGCCGACGCGGACGCGCGCAAGCTGCTTGCGGCCAAGCAGAACCTGCGTTTGCTCGCGACCGGCGGCGTGCCCGATCCGGCCGCGGCCGGGTTCGCGCTGCGCTCGCTCGCCGGCGGCTTCCTGGTGCAGACGCGCGACAGCGGCCGCATCGACCGCGCGCAGCTCAAGGTCATGACCAAGCGCGCGCCGAGCGACAAGGAGATCGACGACCTGCTGTTCGCCTGGAAAGTGTGCAAGCACACCAAATCGAACGCGATCGTCTACGCCAAGAACGGGGCCACGGCCGGAATCGGCGCGGGGCAGATGAGCCGCGTCGACGCCGCGCGCATCGGCGCCATCAAATCGGCCGACGCCGCCAAGGCGGCCAAGCGCGACAAGCCCGGAACCTTCGGTTCGGTCGCCGCGTCGGACGCGTTCTTCCCGTTTCCCGACGGCCTGATCGTCGCGGCCGAGGCCGGAGCCACCGCGTTCATCCAGCCCGGCGGGTCGATGCGCGACGCCGAAGTCGTGGCCGAGGCGGACCGGCGCGGCCTCGCCATGGTCGCAACCGGCATGCGCCACTTCCGCCACTGACGCCGGCGCCGGGGACGGCTCCGGGGACGGCGCCGGGGATGGCTTTGGGGATGGCTCCGGGGATGGCGGGAACGATGGCTCCGGGGACGGCGCCGGGGATGGCGCCGGGGATGGCTTGGGGGGATGGTTCCGGGGATGGCGGGAACGAAGGCGGCGGGGATGGTTGCGTTACCGCGCGTCCGCGCGTACACCCCGTACGCCGAGAAGCAGGGCGAATCCCGCTAGCCAGAAAAGCAAGATGGTCGCCATTCCCGCCCGCTGGGAATTGAAATAGAGCGTGGCCGAGCCCAGGACCGCCGGCCCCAGGAACGCGGTCGCCTTGCCCGAGAGCGCGAACAGCCCGAAAAACTCGGCCCGCATGTCCGCCGGGGCCAGCCGCGCCATCATCGAGCGGCTCGCGGCCTGCGCGGGCCCGACGAAAATCCCCAGCAGCGCGCCGAAAACCCAGAACAGGGTTTTCGATTCCGCCAGCAGCACCGCCGCGCCCGCGACCAGAAGACCGATCAGCGACAGGAGAATCGTCCGCTTCGGGCCGATGCGGTCGTCGAGCGGCGCGAAGCAGGCAGCGCCCAAGCCCGCGGTCACGTTCAAGAGAATCCCGAACTGGATCACCTCGTGGAGCGGCATCTTGAACGTCCCGGCCGCGTAGATGCCGCCGAACGCGAACAGCGTGACCAGACCGTCGGCGTAGATCATCTGCGCGAGAAGGAACAACGCAACCGCGCGGTGGCGGCGCACCTCGCGCACGGTCCGCGCGAGCGCGCGAAGCCCCTCGCCGACCGCCGCGCGCAGCGGAACCGCCCGGCCGGGTTTCTCATGGACCAGGAGAAACAAGGGCAGCGCGAACAGCGCGAACCAGACCGCCACGACCAGCGCCGTCGCGCGCACGTTGGCGGCCTCGGCCTTGCCCGCGCCGAACCAGGGGTGGTCGGTCTGGATGAAGCCCACGAGCGCGAGCACGAGACAGCCGAGCCCGCCCGCGTAGCCCAGGCCCCAGCCCCAGCCCGACCAGCGCCCGATGCGCGACTTCGCCGCGAGCTCGGGCAGCATGGCGTTGTAGAACACCTGGGCGAGCTCGAAGCCCACCGTCGCCAGCGCCACCAGCATGAGCGCGCGGGGAACGTAGGCGGGCGCGGGAAGCACGAACCACAGAAGCGCCGTGGCGCCCACGCACAGGGCGGTGAACGCCAGGAGCCACGGCTTGCGCCGCCCGCCGCGGTCGGCGACCGCGCCCAGCACCGGCGACAGCAGCGCGACGACGAGCGCCGCCGCGCTCTGCGCGCGGCTCCACTCGGCCGTGCCGAGCTCGGGCGACTCAGCCACGGCTTGCGTGAAATAGGCCGCGAACACGAACGTGGTGATGACGGTGGGAAACGCCGAGTTGGCCCAGTCGTAAAGGCTCCAGGCCACCAGGTCGCGGGTCGGGGCTTCGGGCGGGGAGGCGGCCATGCGCGGTTTCCGCGGGGATCATGCGCCGCCGGGGCGAGCGTTGCCAGCGCGCCAGAGCCTGCGCCGGCCTCGCCTTATTGCTGACAAAGAGGCCGGTCAGCATCGCGCGCAAGGGGACCCCTGCCGACCGCCCGCCCGGGAGACGCCCTCCATGAACCCATCGCGTTCCGCGCTCGCCGCGCTTCTGCTGGTCTGCGCGCCGCTTTCCGTTTCCGCCCAAACCCAACCCGCCCTGGACTTGAAGCGCGTACTGCTGTCCACCGGCGGCGTCGGCTACTTCGAGTTCGAGGCCCAGGTGGAGGGCGACGCGCAGCTTCCGCTCTCCGTGCGCCTCGACCAGGTCGACGACGTCTTGAAAAGCCTGATCGTGTTCGACGACAGGGGCGGGGTGGGCGGCGTGGCGCTGCCGGGCCGCGCGCCGCTCAACGAGGCGTTCCGCGACCTGCCGTTCGCCGAGGCCGACATGGACACACCCATGGCCCTGCTCAACGCGCTGCGCGGGGCCGAAGTGATCTTGGGCAGGCCGAAGCAGATCGCGGGCCGCATCTTGAAAGTCACGCCCGAAACCGCGACCGCCCCGGGCGGGACCGAAACCACGCGCCACCGCCTGACGCTGCTTGCGCCCGACGGCATGCGCAGCGCCGTGCTGGAGGAGGCCGAGACCGTGCGCTTCGCCGATTCCGCGATCCAGCGCCAGGTCGACGCGGCGCTGGCCGCGATCGCGCGCCACCGCGTGCAGGACCGCCGCACGCTCGCGATCCAGACCAAGGGCCAGGGCAAGCGCACGCTGCGCGTGGGCTACGTGGCCGCCGCGCCGCTGTGGAAGGCGTCGTACCGCTTGAGCGTCCCCGAAACCGGCGCGAAGGATGCCAAGGGGGATGCCAAGGGGGATGCCAAGGGGGATGCCAAGGGGGATGCGAAGGGGGATGCGAAGGGCAACCTCCAGGGCTGGGCCATCGTCGAGAATTTGAGCGGCCGGGACTGGAAAGGCGTCGAGCTGACGCTCGCCTCCGGCAATCCGGTCACGTTCCGCCAGCAGCTCTATAGCGCCTATTTCGTCAGCCGCCCGGAAGTGCCGGTCGAGGTGCTGGGGCGCGTGCTGCCGCCGCCCGACCAGGGCGCGCTGGCCGCGGCCGAGACGCGCGCCAAGATGCAGCAGGAAGGCATCCAGCGCAGCACGATGGGCTACGCCCCGCCGCAGGCGCTGCCCGCGCCTTCGCCGCCCGCGATGGCGCGCGCCGGAGGAATCGCGGCGGGCGCCGCGCGCGACGTGGCGCCGCCCCTCGGCCAGGCCGCGCTGATCGCGGCCCAATCCGAGGACGCGGCGACCCAGGTGCTGTTCGTCGCGCCCGGGCCGGTGACGCTCGCCGCGGGCGAAACCCTGTCGCTGCCGATCGCAAGCCGGCAGGTGCCGGTCGAGCGCCTCGCGTTCTACCAGCCCTCGGTCAACGCGCAGCATCCCTTGGCCGCGGTCGAGATGGTCAACGACACGGGCGCGGGCCTGCCGCCGGGGGTGCTGACGCTCTACGAGCGCGGCAAGGCGGGCGCGTCCTACGTCGGCGACGCGCGGCTCGCGCCCATGCCCGCGGGCGAGAAGCGGCTGCTCAGCTTCGCGGTCGACCAGAAGATCGCGGTCGAGCGCGAGACGAAGTCGCGCGAGAGCGTCGCGCAGGCGAAGATCGCGCGCGGCGTGCTGAGCCTCGGCTACCGCGACGAGCAGACCACGGTCTATCGCGTCAGGTCGGCGGCGGGCGAGGAGCGGCGGCTCCTGATCGAGCATCCGAGGGCGGCGGGCTGGGAGCTGGTCGCGCCCAAGGCGGCCGAGGCCGAGCTCGCGCGCGGGGTCTGGCGCATCCGCCACGCGCTGGCGAAGGGCGCGCAAGCCGCGGTCGAGGTGGTGCTGCAACGCCCGCGCCTGACCAGCGTGCAGCTCGCCGGGCAGTCGCGCGAGGCGCTCATCGCCTACGCGCGCACCGGCGGCATCGACCCCAGGGCGGCGCAGGCGCTGGAGCGGCTCGCCCAGCTGCAAGGCGAGGTCGACCGGCTCGACCGGCTGGCGAAGGAGGCCGAGGCCGAGCGCGGCCAGATCGCCAAGGACCAGGAGCGGCTGCGCCAGAACCTTTCGAGCGTGCCGGCGGGCGGCGACCTGGCGAAGCGCTACCTCGACACCATGAAGACGCAGGAGGACCGGCTCGACCAATTGCGCGCGGCCGAGGCCGACGCGCGGGCGAAGCTCAAGGCCGCGCGCGGCGCGCTGGCCGAGGCGATCGCCAAGACCGAGGTGTGAGGCGGCCGAAAAGCTTTCGGCTATCGGCTTTCGGCTATCGGCTTCCAGCCTTCGGCGTTCGACGGGAGAGCGGCGGCGGCTTCTTCCCAAGTCCTCCTCCCTCCGGGGGAGGGGGATACAAAAGGGGCATGACACCACGCGCGCCATGCGCCGTAGACTGCGCGCATCGAACCCGCGGAGGCGCATCCATGTGGCCGGACCGGCGCGTTCTCGACCTTTTCGGCATCGAGCTGCCGATCGTGCAGGCGCCGATGGCGGGCAGCCAGACCTCGGAGCTCGCGATCGCCGTGGCGGAAGCCGGGGGCCTGGGCTCGCTGCCCTGCGCGCTGCTCGGCTTCGAGCAGGTGCGCCAGGAGATCGAGATCTTCCGCCAGCGCACGCCCAAGCCGCTCAACGTCAATTTCTTCTGCCACGTCCCGCCCGCGGCCGACCCGGCGCGCGAGGCGGCCTGGAAGAAGCGCCTCGGCGCCTACTACGCGGAGTTCGGCATCGACCCGGCCGCGATCCCCGCCGGCCCCGGCCGCGCGCCGTTCGACGAAAAGCTGTGCGAGCTGATGCTGGAGAAGAAGCCCGAGGTCCTGAGCTTCCATTTCGGCCTGCCGGAGCGGAAGCTGTTGGAGCGCGCGCGGACCTCGGGCGCCAAGATCGTCTCGTCCGCCACCACGGTGGAGGAGGCGCGCTGGCTCGAGGGCCAGGGCTGCGACGCGATCATCGCCCAAGGCAACGAGGCCGGCGGGCATCGCGGCATGTTCCTGGGCGACCCCCTGGGCGAGGGCCTCGCCCGGCAGCCCGGCACCTTCGCCCTGGTGCCGCAGGTCGCCGATGCGGTGAAGCTGCCGGTGATCGCCGCGGGCGGCATTTCCGACGGGCGCGGAGTGGCGGCGGCCCTGATGCTGGGCGCTTCCGCCGCGCAGATCGGCACCGCCTACCTGCTCTGCCCCGAGGCCAGGACCGGCGCGCTGCACCGCGCGGCGCTGAAGGGCGCGCGCGACGACGCCACGGCGCTGACGAACCTGTTCACCGGCCGGCCGGCGCGCGGGCTCGTCAACCGCCTGATGCGCGAGGCGGGGCCGGTCGACCCCGCCGCGCCGAGGTTCCCGCTCGCCAGCGGCGCGGTCGCACCCTTGCGCGCCAAGGCCGAAGGCCAGGGCTCGGGCGATTTCTCGCCGCTCTGGGCGGGTCAGGCGGCAAGCCTCGCCAAGGAAATGCCGGCGGGGGAGCTCACGCGCAAGCTCGCCGCCGACGCGGCCAAGCGGCTTCAAGCGTTCGGAAGGTAGAACTCAACAGGTTTTGTTTTCCGTCATGCCCGCGCTCGTCGCGGGCATCCACGTCGTGGCGGCGGCAAACCGGAATGGAGCGGTCGCGATCCTTGCCCGGCAAGGGTTACGCGGCCTGTCGACGTGGATGGCCGCGACAAGTGCGGCCATGACGGGTTTTCCCATAGCGGACTTCCTGCCCTCGACCGGACCGCCGTGGCTCGCAGTCCGGCAATGACGTAAAACGGACAGTCCGGTCGCCTCACCCCTCCGCCAGCGCGCGCAACTGGCGCGCGGCGACGGCGAGCATGGCGAGGTCCACGCGCCCGGTGGCGCGGATGTCGGCGATCACGTCGCGCGCGCGCTTGGCCGGGGCCAGGCGCTTGGCGGCCCAGGAATCGATCGCGGCGCCCGCGTCGCCGCCGGCCGGCGCCTCGGCCAGCACCGCCGCGGTCAAGCCCGCCTGGATCGCCTCGATCTCGTCCATGAGCGAGCGGAACGCGAGCTTGCTCCAGCGCCCGCCCGCCATCGCGGCCTGGGCCTGCGCGCGCAGCCAGTCGAGGCCGAGGCGCGCGCCGATCGCGAAATACACCCGGCCCACCTCCGCCACGTCGCGCTTCGCCGGCTCGGCGATGCGCACGAAGTCGAATCCCGCCGAAGCGGTTTCCAACGCCGCGATGCGCAGGCTGAGGTCCTGGGGCGCGCCCTTGGCCGCGAAGCCCTGCGCGGCGCGCGCCCATTCCTCGCGGCCCTCGGACGACAGCAGCGCGTCGAGCCGGCGCAGCACGGCCGCGACGCCCGGGGCGAAGCGCTTGACCGTGTCGCCCAGGGCCGGCGCGCCCGGCGCGGCGGCGAGCAGCCAGCGCGCGGCGCCGTCGGCCGCCTCGGCGATCTCCTGGAACAGCGCGTACTGCGCCTCCGCCTTCGCCTTGCCGTCGAGCGCCTCGACCTCGGCCCACAGCGCGTCGAGACCGAGGATGCGCCCGGCCGCGAGATAGGCGCGCGCGACGTCGGCGGGCGACCGGCCGGTATCCGAGGCGATCTGCGCCACGAACGCCGAGCCGACGCGGTTCACCATCCCGTTGGTGACGACGGTCGCGACGATCTCGCGCCTGAGGCGGTGGCGCGCGATCTGCCTGGGATATTTCTCCTGCAACACCTTCGGGAAATAGCCCAGAAGCTCCGGCTCCAGCGCCGGGTCGTCGGGCAGGTCGGAGTCCAGCAGCGCGTCGTACAGCGCCATCTTGGCGTAGGCCAGCAGCACCGCGAGCTCGGGCCGCGTCAGGCCTCGCCCCTGCGCCTGGCGCTGCGAGAGCGTTTCGTCGTCGGGCAGGAACTCGATCGCGCGGTCGAGCCGCCCCTGGCGCTCCAGGTCGCGCATCATCACGACGTGCTGGTCCACCGCCGCGGCGCCTTGCAGCTCGGCGACCGAGAGCGCCTGGCTCTGCTCGTAGTTGTCGCGCAGCACCAGGCGCCCGACCTCGTCGGTCATGGCGGCGAGAAGCTGGTCGCGCTGCTTCATCGTCATGTCGCCCTCGGCGCAGATGCCGCCAAGCAGGATCTTGATGTTGACCTCGTGGTCCGAGCAGTCGACGCCCGCCGAGTTGTCGACCGCGTCGGTGTTGTTGCGCCCGCCCTTGAGCGCGAACTCCACGCGCCCGCGCTGCGTCACGCCCAAATTGGCGCCCTCGCCGATGGCCTTGGCGCGGATCGCGCCCGCGTCCACGCGCAGCGCGTCGTTGGCGCGGTCGCCGACCTCGGCGTTGCTCTCGCCCTTGGCCTTGACGTAGGTGCCGATGCCGCCGAACCACAGGAGGTCGACGGGCGCGGTCAGGATCGCCTTCATCAGCTCCGCCGGCGTCATGGCGTCGCGTGCCAGGCCCAGGCGCTCCTTGACCTGCGGCGAGACCTTGATCGACTTGAGGCCGCGCTCGAACACGCCGCCGCCCGCGGAGATCAGCTTCCGGTCGTAGTCCGCCCAGGAGGAGCGCGGCAGGTCGAACAGGCGCTTGCGCTCGGCCCAGCTTTTCTCCGGGTCGGGATCGGGATCGAGGAAGACGTGGCGGTGGTCGAACGCGGCGACGAGCTTGATGCGCTTCGACAGCAGCATGCCGTTGCCGAACACGTCGCCCGACATGTCGCCCACGCCCGCGACCGCGAAGTCCTCGGCCTGGATGTCGCGGCCCAGCTCGCGGAAATGGCGCTTGACCGATTCCCACGCGCCCTTGGCGGTGATGCCCATCTTTTTGTGGTCGTAGCCGGCCGAGCCGCCCGAGGCGAAGGCGTCGTCGAGCCAGAACCCGTACTCGCGCGACACGGAATTGGCGATGTCGGAGAAGGTCGCGGTGCCCTTGTCGGCCGCGACCACCAGGTAGGGATCGTCGCCGTCGCGCCGCACCACGCGCTGGGGCGCGCGCACGCCCTGGGTGCCGTGCGAATCGGTCAGGTCCAAGAGGCCGCGCATCAGCACCTTGTAGCACTCGACGCCCTCGGCGAGCTGCGCCTCGCGCCCGCCCTCGAGCGGCGGCTTCTTGACCACGAAGCCGCCTTTCGAGCCTACCGGCACGATCACCGCGTTCTTCACCATCTGCGCCTTCATCAGGCCCAGGATCTCGGTGCGGAAATCCTCCCGCCGGTCGGACCAGCGGATGCCGCCGCGCGCCACGCGCCCGCCGCGCAGATGAACCGCCTCCACCCTGGGGGAATAGACGAATACCTCCACCAGCGGCCGGGGCAGGGGCAGCTCCTCGACCGCGCGGCTGTCGAGCTTCAGCGACAGATAGGGCTTGGGGCTCCCGTCGGCCGCGGGCTGGTAGTGGTTGGTGCGCAGCGTGGCGCCGATCAGGTTGAGGTAGCGCCGGAGGATGCGGTCCTCGTCGAGGTTGGTCACGGCGTCGAGCGCGTGCTCGATCTCGACCGCGATGCCCTTCTCGGTGGTGGCGCGGTCCTTGGCGTTGGGCAGGTCGGGGTCGAAGCGCGCCTGGAACAGGTCGGCCAGGCGTCGCGCGAGCTCGGGGTGGTTGGCGAAGGTCTCCTCGATATAGGCCTGGCTGAAGGTGAAGGCGGCCTGGCGCAGGTACTTGGCGTAGGCGCGCAGGACCACGATCGCGCGCGCGTCCAGCCCCGCCAGCAGCACCAGGCGGTTGAAGCCGTCGTTCTCCATCGCGCCGCGCCACACCCGCGCGAACACGTCGTGGAACAGGCCGCGCACCCGGCCGAGGTCGATCTCGCCCACGGCCTCGCCGCTCGGCTTGCGCATCGCGCTGAGCGTGAAGTCGTGAATCCACACCGTCTCGCCGGCGCCTTCCGGGGCGCCCCCCGGAGCGCCCCCCGGAGCGCTCCCTGGAGCGCCCCCTGGGGCGCCCCCCGGGCCCGCCTCCGCGGCGTCGGGCGTCACCGGGAACGGCATCTCGCTGATCGCGCGCACGCCCATGCGCTCGAGCATCGGCAGCACGTCCGACAGCGCCAGCGGCGAGCCGCGGTGGAAGATCTTGAAGCCCAGCTCCTCGGGCGCGGCCTCGACCGGGCGGTAGAGCGTGAGCGCCAGCCCCGCGCCGCCTTCGCCGCCTTCGCCGCGCGCGCGCTCGATGAGCGCGATGTCCTCCACCGCCACGGCCGCCGCGCAGCGTTCGCGGTAGGCGGCGGGGAACGCCTGGGCGTAGCGCTTGTAGAGCGCCAGGCCCTTATCCTCGCCCAGGCCCTCGACCAGGCTCGCGCGCAGGCGGTCGGCCCAGGTGCGCCCGGCCTCGATCAGCCGCTGCTCGAGCTCCGCCAGGTCCACCGCCGGCACCTGGCCGCGCTTGGTGCGCACGATCACGTGCAGGCGCGCCAGCGGCTCGTCGGTCATGTGGGTGTAGAACACCGACACGCTGCCGCCATAGGCCTTGGCCACGATGCCGAGCAGGCGCACGCGCAGGTCGGTGTTCAGGCGGTCGCGCGGCACGTAGATCAGGCACGAGACGTAGCGCTCCAGGGCATCCTTTCTGACAAACAGCGCGATGCGCTGGCGCTCCTGCAAATGCAGCACGCCCATCGCGATGTCGTAGAGGTCGTCCTCGGAGATCTGGAACAGCTCGTCGCGCGGATAGGCTTCCAGGATGTAGGTCAGCGCCTTGCCGTCGTGGCTGTCGGCCGGGAAGCCGGCGCGCCGCTGCACCGCCTCGACCTTGCGCCGCAGCAGCGGGATCGTGCGCGGGCTCAGGTTGTAGACGATCGAGGTGAACAGGCCG